>Ga0224723_1000938_pt1 | contig 18791 bp, 16 predicted proteins | sample Balambano_FR2_Me_FD_161647 | JGI IMG/M metagenome (GOLD analysis project Ga0224723, IMG submission 161647) | Freshwater sediment microbial communities from Lake Towuti, South Sulawesi, Indonesia - Balambano_FR2_MetaG | ecosystem: Environmental > Aquatic > Freshwater > Lake > Sediment | place...
CAGAATTTTATCAAATAATTAGCGATCGCCATAAGGGCACAAAGTTCGCCGATGCTTTTATCACCACCGTACGTCAGTTACTAACCAATGCTGCGGAAAAGTTTCGTCGGGAATCGGAGAAAGTTTGGCAACCCAACGAAATTAATCGTCAACGTCAATATGAAGCAGCGCTACAAGATATTAACCAATTTAAACTTTTATTTGGCTTAACCAAACAAGCCAATATGGAGAAGTATTGCGAGGATGCACTCTCTGGATTAGAAGGTAGTTTCATTGCCCTCATTCAACGCAAAAGTCGTACCTTAGCATTAGAAGTAATAGCTCGCATCCTAGAGCATCTTGATTTAATGGAACGGCGATTAGCACGATTTAATCAAAAGCTGCGACAATTACGGGATTCTTTTAAAAAGAGAGCCGATCAAGAAGCAGAAAGTGCCGATGTTTTAAAAGTTAACGGCTTTAAATTATACGACCGTGAGCAACTCAACTTGCTTTACCAAGACATGGTAGAGCAATTAGCAGGAGCTTCTGAAGGTAATAAAACTCGTTATGAAATTGGGTTAAATCAGATTTGTACTACACTTTCAGAAGATGTCTTACGAGATACTAGTCCATTGTGGAAGCAAACCCGCGCTGCTGGGGAAGTGATGCAGCTATTAGATATCACTCAACTACAGGAAGTCAATTACGACGACTTTCAAGAAATTATCTCCACTAAAACCCGCACAGTAGTAGATAACTCTCCCCAACAAGCCAAATTAAAACAAGATTTAGCAGCTTGTGATTTGTTATTCAAAACTCTGCAAAATGACACCGAAGCAGTCCGTAACAACATTCGCATTGCTTATGAAAAATCTCAACCACTGATTTTGCTTTCCCAAGCAGTTCTCACTGGTGCAGATGCAGGTTTTACTCCCGCTCATAACAAAAAAGTTGCCTTAGTCGGGGGTCGTAACAGTGGAGATCCCGCAGCTGTAAAACTGATTCCCTTTTTACAAGAACGGGTCGGAAGTGGTGACGCGATTACACCTCTAGGAGACAACGAACGTCATCGGATTGTTTTTGTCCAAGAAAAAGGTGGCTTTTCCTTACGATGTGTTGATGGAATGCGGGACTTACGCCAATCTTATCAAGATTGGAAAGGACAATCTATTGAAGCAACCAGAGCGCAAATTCGCGGTGAAAGTAAAGATCCTCCAATCCCAGTTCACATTCAAAAACAGCCTCCTTTCTGGGATTTATTTCCTGAAGATCCAGAAGTGTTTCAATTAGTAGTGCAAGCTAGAGCGTTTGGAGTTTTGCGGTTGGAGCAAAATCGCACTACTCAAGAGCAAGTAGTTCGCTACACTCGTCGGACTGTAATTGGTACTGAGAATGTGGATATTGCTTCCAATTGGGAAGAAGCTGTCCAAGTATTGGAAGTATTAGCTTGTCGCCCCGATAAAGAAGAAATTCGTCGTCAAGTTATGCAGAAATTTGCTACCGCTGACCAACCTCAAGGTAAGCAAGCTTTGTATAACTTATTGATGACTTATTTGAAGCAGCGAGAAACAGAATTAGAAAAAGTTGGTGGTAGTGATAGTCCAGAATATAAACGGGAAGCTCATATTATTCAGAATGTAATTACTTCTCGCAAGTTACAGAGTGGTGTTATGGAAGCTGAAGCCCAGCCTGTTAATGTTCCTCCTACTTCAAATACTACTACCACACCAGCACATATTTTCTGCACTAACTGCGGTCATAAAAACCCAGCTGATTCTAAGTTCTGCTCTAATTGCGGTTATAAGATGGTGAAGAATTAGAAGTTGTGTGGAGGGCGATCGCGGCTTTTAGAACTATGCTAGTCAAGTGACTTTTTAGATATATTTGAATTAGTTTGACTACAAATAAAATGTCGCCTTATCGTTACCCTGTTATTGAAACCTCAGAAATTGAAGCCACTTTTGCCAAACTAGCAGAACAATGGCGAAGTGAGACAGGAATGTTCTCTGTTGTCTCTAGAATTTCGATGCATCCAGCTTATCAAAGAATTATTGGAATGGGTCAACCTGCTGTACCTTTAATTTTGAGCGAACTTGAACGTGAACCAGACCATTGGTTTTGGGCATTAAATGCAATTACTGGAGCTAATCCTATAAATGTAGAACAACGTGGTAAAATTCACCAAATGGCTCAAGCTTGGATTGAATGGGGAAAAGCAAATGGATACAGATGGTAGGTTGGAGAGTTGGTTTGGTTTAATCCTTCCAAGCATTAAAAAGTATACTTTTAACGTCAGTTTTTAGATATATTTTAATTAGTTTGATTACAAATAAAATGTGTTCTTATCGTTACCCTGTTATTAAAGGTGTTTCCCCTGAAACTCTGGTTAGAGAAGCAATTGAAGACTATCTGTTCATTCGTCAATTTAGGACTTTGCGTTCCCAACTAATGGAGAAGGCACAAACTAGCTACACTGATGATGATATCTTCACAATAGTTTCATGAATTTAGTGCTTGATACTAACGTCCTGATTGGGGTATTAGTAGCATCGGAACAGAAAACCGGGATTTGACGTATTACACAAATACTACAAAAGTTTTTCGGCGCTGAAATCCTTGCTTTATCGTTAAATGATTATTTGGGACAAGAATACGTAAGTTACTACAACCCTTAGTAAAAGCCTTATGCAATAAGACTTCTAAGCTTAACCCTGTTTTCTGTTCCAATGATTCCTATACCCCTGATTGCTGCTTTCATCGCCAGAGTGTATGGTTACATAAAAAAAGTTAAGATAAGGCAGTTATTATTAGATTTAGCGTAGGAAATACAGCAGATTGCAGGTTCATGAGGTACAGCTATGTTACCTCGTAGGGGCACGGCATCGGTAGGATTTTTCATTCACCCACAATATTTCGCACGCCGTGCCTCTACCAGTGTACCTCACGCTCGTTAAAAACCGCTGTATAGGACTAAGTAGGAATTATGCTTAATGGTATTAAACAAAAAGCGATTGTAGGGAAAAACGGCAAGATAGAACTTTTGGAAACTCAACTACGAGAAGGAACAGTAGTAGAAGTTATTATACTGATTGAATCACCTGAAGAAGATGAAACCGCCTATCTTTTGAAATCAGAAGCCAATAAAAAGCATCTACTCAAAGCTTTGGATAATGTAAACAAAGGAAACCTCATTTATGTTGATTTAGATGAGTATGAAAAAAGTCGCATTTGAGCCAGAAGCTTTTGAACAATTAGGCGAGTGGGCAACAGGTCAAGACGTATTACAGATGAGCATAGATTAATTTATAAAGTTGAAGAAGATTTATTGATTATTTTGTCGTGTAAGTATCACTATGAACAATAAAATTTATGGAACTGAGATATTCTTTAGCTAAGTTTAAAAAACAGGTAGATAACTCTCGACTAGTACTAATACTCAGGTATAAAAATTTAATCTTCTTGAAAAATTTTACTGGATTACTCCTATTCGCTGCGTAAATGTTGATCCGTGTTAATTAAATCTGGTGATGAACCCCCATAAAAAGCCCAAGAGTCTCCAAGATATTCTCAAACAACGCCAGCAGTCTGGCTTTGTTGGGCGTGAAGCACAAATCTCCCTTTTCCGCAAGAATTTAAAGCTACCTCTTGATGATGATAGTCGGTGCTTTGTGTTTAATATCTGGGGGCAAGGAGGAGTTGGTAAAAGTACTTTGGTACGACAGTTTCGCAAAATCGCTGAGGAAGCAAATATTGTTACTGCCTATACTGATGAAACAGAAAAAAATGTCCCCGGAGTAATGGGACGCTTGGCAGAGCAATTAGAACAACAAGGACATAAATTAGGACAATTTACTGAACGCTATAAAGTTTTCCGTCAAAAACAGCAAGAATTACAATCAGATCCAGAAGCACCCCAAGGACTTACGGCGTTTTTGGGACGAACAATGGTAAAAACTGGTGTTCGGATAGCGAGACATATTCCTGGTACTGATGTTGTCATGGAGTTTATTGATGAAGATGCTATTAGTAAGCAAGCAGGCGAGTGGGCGTCTTTTGTAGCGAAAAAATTAACTAATAAAGATGAAGTGCGACTGGTTCAGGAACCAATTAAAGTACTGACACCACTATTTTTAGCAGATGTATGTAAAATTGCGGCAAAATCAGGAATTGCTTTATTTTTTGATACTTATGAGCGTAGTGAAGGATTTCTCGATGGTTGGCTGAAGGATGTTTTAGATGGTCGCTATGGTGAAGTACCACTGAATATAATTATTACTATTGCCGGGCGGCAGGAATTAGATAAAAATCATTGGGCTTCTTATGAAGGGCTGATTGCGCGTCTACCGATGAATCCGTTTACAGAGGAAGAAGCTAGACAATATCTGACTCGGAAAAACATTACTAATCCTCAGGTAATTGATGTTATTCTCCATTTATCTGGACGCTTACCTTTATTAGTGGCGACTTTGGCAGCAGAAACTCCCAACGATCCTAGTAAAGTTGGCGATCCAAGTGGGACAGCTGTGGAACGTTTTTTAAAATGGGTGGAAGACCCCAAACGTCGCCAAGTCGCTTTAGATGCAGCTCTTCCTCGCTGTTTAAATCGAGATATTTTGGCTCATTTGGAAGGTGATGAAATCGCAGATGAGTTATTTGACTGGCTAAAACAAGTGCCTTTTGTTGAGGAACGTACTGATGGTTGGGCGTATCATGACATTGTGAAGACCCAAATGTTACGCCACAAGCGCTTAACATCACCAAGAAGTTGGGCACACTTGCATGGTAAGTTAGCTGATTATTATGATATGGAAACAGAGTCAGAAGCTTGGAGTGATGAATGGCAAACTTACAAGCTGAATTTTCTGTATCATCGCTTATGTCAATCTCCGCAAAAGTACTTGGCTATAGCTTTGAATGAGTTTTTGGCAGCTTTGAAGAATAAGCTAGCTTTTGCGAAATTGTGGGCAGAAATTATACTTCAGGTTGGTAAAGATACTGATGTAGCTGAAATTTTGCGTTGGGGTGAGCGGTTAACGACTGGTTTGAAGGCTTATGATGAACACCGTTATGAAACTGCGCTCTCTATGTTCACGGATTTGTTGAATAATCCCATTATTGAGGCAAAGTGGCATTCAGTAGCGTTTAACTGGCGTGGTTATGTTTACTATTTAGCTAAGGAATATTCCAAAGCTTTAGAAAACCAAACAAAAGCTATTGATTTAGGTCCCCCTGATGCAGTTTATTTTGCAGAGCGTGGTAATACTTTGCGATTGATGGAGCGTTATGAAGAAGCACTTCAAGATTTTGACAAAGCTATAGAACTAGACCCGAAATATGATTCCGCGATCGCCAGTCGGGGAAAGACTTATCGGTTAATGCAGCGTTACACCGAAGCGATAGCAGATTTTGACCAAGCAATAGAACTTCATCCTAAGTATACTTGGGCGATCGCTAACCGTGGTGAGACTTATCGTTTAATCAAACGCTACCAAGAAGCACTGAATGATTTTGACAAAGCGATTGAAGTTGACCCAAAATATGCTTGGGCAATGAGAATGAGAAGTTGGGCTTACCTGATGCTCAAGCGTTACCAAGAAGCTCTGATAGATTTTAATAATTCCATCTACCTAGAAGCAGATGATGATTGGTGTCTGTATCTACGAGGATTAACTCTAATTAAACTTAACCAAGCAGATAAAGGTAAATTGGATATTGAGAATGCGATGGCGATCGCCAAGCACAAATATAATGAAAATACTAAAAACTGGTGCAATACTCTAAATTTGGCTCTTTACTATCTAGTTGCTGGGAATTTTGACACATCAAAAAGCCTTTATCAGTTTGCGCTTCATAATCATGCTTCCTCTGAGCGGATTAGTGCAGCTATCCGTGACTTGGATGATTTGTTAAATATCTTTCCTGACTATGTGCAAGCTCAACAGATGCGCCAACTGTTGCAATCTACTGCTACCTGATTATGCTTATTCCATTACATAAAAGTGGTAAAACCGATACAATACTTTTGGTAATTAGGCAACATTGCTGCCAGGTAATACCTAAGGTAATATCTTAGATAGGTAAGATTAATGGCTAAAAAAGTTATCATTGTCGGTGCTGGGCCTTGCGGTCTCTTACTAGCCCACTACCTGTTGCATCGTGACGATAAATATCAAATTGATATTTATGAATACCGTAACGACCCTAGAATTATTTCCTTTTCCACATCTAGAACCTTCCCAATTTCCCTTAATGAAAGAGGAATGAGTGCCTTAAGAAAGATAGAAGGTTTGGAAGAAGCAACTAAAGCTATTAGTTTGCCCATGAAGGGGACGATTTTTCATCAAAAAAATGGTAAAGGACAAGCAACACCGAGAAAAATACCTTTGTTTACCCTTGACCGTACTAGCTTAGTAATTTTACTCTTGGAAAAACTTTGTCAAAATTATGACAAAAGCCGTCTTAATATTTACTTCAATTGTCAATGTACACAGGTAAATTTTGTAACGAATACAGTAACATTTAAAAAGTTTTTAGAAAAAACAACCGTAGAAACAGAAGAAGATTTTATTGCTAACTATGACCTCTTAATTGGTGCTGATGGATCTCGTTCTAAGGTTAGAGAGCATTTTCTTGGCACAGAACTTTTTGAGTGTGAGCAGAAGTATGTGCCTACAGACTACAAATCAGTTTTTCTTTATAATCCTGACAAAAACTCCCATATCAAACTAGAACGGGACAAAATTCACTCTTGGATGTATGACAACGACACACTTATGGTTTTGTTATATCAATTAGACGGGACTATGAGTGGTGTTATATTGTTTCCCCACCAAAAAAATCAAGTAGTTACTCTTACAACTACACAAGAAGTACTCCAATTCTTTCAAGAAAATTTTCCACAAATTGGTCAACTGATGACAGAGGAAGAAGCTGAAGCTTTCCTTTCTAGACCAATATCGAGAATTTTAACCATTCGTTGTAACCGTTATCACCAAGGTAATAATGTCTTGCTGATGGGAGATGCAGCTCATGCTGTATCATCTTCAATTGGTCAAGGTTGCAATGCTGCACTAGAAGATGTAGTTTTGTTTGACAATCTTTTGGATGAGTATTCTGAGAATTTTGCCGAGACTTTAGAACAATTTACCGTGCGACGTAAGCAGGATGCTCACGCTTTAGTGGAACTAAGTGATTATGCTTTTCCCTCAACAAGAGGATTACTTATTCAATTTATATTTAGAGAGTTATTTGCCAAAACTATGCATCAAATATTTCCTAAACACTTCCCACCTTCGCTGTCAGAATTAATATTTGAAACAACAGTTTCCTATTCAGAAATTTTAAATTTTTATCAAGGGTGGATATCTAAGGTAAAAATGTCCTGTAATTAATTTAGTTTAAATATTTTCCTCAAGTGAATGGATCGTAACTTATTAAGTTTTTATCTAGCAATTTTCTCAGGCTCAAACAATGATTGACCAAACACTCAACTTATCTAATAAATCTGTATTTGAGCAGTTATGGGCTATTACAAACCAACTGCGACAGAGAATAGAAGAACGTTTTCAGCTAAATCCAGCACCTTCAACTAATGATTTGCATAGTTACAGTAACGCTGATGGTAATGTTCAAGGTTCACTCAAGGCTTTTTCAGGTAAGGAAATAGACTGGCTCGTACACGTTTTATCGCATAGTGAAAAGTCAAATTTTAGTGTCATGCGTCTAACTATTTGGTTAAGTTCACATATACGTGTTCCTCACTTAACCTTTGAATTTGGCATGGTTCCAGATATTTTCTTTTACATAGATTACATTCCTCGATGCGATTTAGTCACAGACCTGGAATACCTAAAACGTTACTATGAGCCTGTTAATGAAACATTTCTCAAGTTGCAGTCTGAACCAACTCTTTCAATGTATACCAGCAAGAGCGTGTACATTCGTGAATTTATGTCACCCAGCAGATTATGCTACACCAGTTCTGCTACAAATGAAAAAGTTAATCTAGTTAGTACACTTGCAAATGAAATGCTTGAACGCTGGCTAACTTGGATAGATGAAGCAGAACCAGTCTCAGAAGATGCACGACCTGCTTTAGCTTCCAGAGACTTGTTTATACGTCGTAGCAGTGCTGAACTAGACCCAGGTAACAAGTTAGCAGAGCAAATGTTTGGTAAAAAACTGACTGATAAAGTAGTACAAGGGTTATGGGGAGGATTACCTGCTTAAAGCTTCCTTTGTCCTCTAATACTATAAGGATCTATTTATGACAACACAATTCCCACACGCAATGCTTCCACAAGCCAATCATGACGAATTGGCACGGCAACAATTTATACAGAGCATGAAGAAGTACATTTTTACTAAGATGGCTCCTGGTAATAAGTTGCTGTATGAAAAAGTAGCGAAGCCAAAGTTTGAGCGTGAACATCAACGTCCCCCACAAAATCGTTTTGAGATTAAGCAAGTTATGCAGCAGGAACCTAACTATAAATGGTGGGGAGCGCTGATGCGGATTAATCAAGAAATGTTATGGGATGCCGTAATGACCACAGTCGAGCGACAATTACCTGAATTGGTAGAAGGTGCAAAAGATAAGGGAGGCGAACTTGGTACTTTAACTGTTGACCCTGATCTAAAAATTCCCGCTTATCAAACTGCGGTAGATATTCACTGTATGCCTGGTAGTTACTACAGTGAATTTACTCAAGATGATGTTGCTGCTGGTGCTACTTATGACTATGGAACTTACGTTTATGGTTTGGGTTGGTTAGGACCACTTAATGATGACATGGGATTGTCTGTAGTTGAAAACTACTTAAAGCCATATCCTAATTTTCAGCCCAAGAAAATTCTTGACATGGGATGTTCTGTAGGTCATAGTACTCTTCCTTACGTAGATGCTTATCCAGAAGCGGAAGTATTTGCTATAGATGTTTCAGCGCCAATGTTGCGTTATGGTCACGCAAGAGCAGAAGCTATGAACAAACGGGTACACTTCTGCCAACAGAATGCTGAACACACAAACTTTGCTTCAGAGTCCTTTGACCTGATAGTTTCCCATATTTTGCTTCATGAGATACCCACACCAGCCATCCGTAAAGTCATGAGCGAGTGTTACCGTCTGCTTGCACCTGGTGGGATGATGATTCATGTGGAAGCACCTCAATACCAGCATATGGATTTGTTTACCGAGTTTACATTTGATTGGCAAACTTCTAACAACAACGAACCTTTCTGGAGTGCTATGCGCGATTTGGATTTAGGACAAGTAATAGCTCTTGCAGGTTTTGATGCTGATAAAATTAACCAAACTTTTATTCCCAATGGTGCGTGGAAACTCAAGACAGTTAACGCTAACTCTCAACAAGGAGGATTAACAAGTAGGGGTAATTGGTTTATTGTGACAGCGACCAAATAATTCCTATATCTATAGCAAGAGAATAATGAAATGAAAAAAATAGCTAAGGGAAAACGACCTATTTATTTTGATGATGCTCAAATCGATAAATTGTTTGCCATAGCAATGGCTTTAGCTGGTGAAGTTTCAGTCCTGCGCGATCGCCTCGACACTATCGAAAACTTGCTTGAGTCAAAAGGTATTTTATCAGTGACAGAGATTGAAACCTATCAGCCCGACGAAAAGGTAACTCAACAACGGGAGCAATGGCGATCGGCATACCTTGAGCGTATACTACGAGTATTACAACAGGAGTTGGAAACTTTTAATTAAAAATCTAAGATTAGCATGATTACACGGCAGGAAATGTTAATCACTCTATTACGTAGTCTAGATGTATAAAAAGAGATAATTGTGCGTGATATTATCGGTATAGATGGTGTAATTATTCACGCCTCTTACTTGAAACCCGGTAATGAACCCGCAAAAAAAGCTCTCAAGCCTACAAGATATTCTGAAACGACAGCAATCAGATTTCATCGGGCGTGAAGAGCATATTTCTCTCTTCCGCAAGAATTTAGGATTGCCGCTTGAAGATGATAGTCGCTACTTTGTGTTTAATGTTTGGGGGCAGACAGGGGTTGGAAAAAGTAGCTTGGTACGACAGTTTCGTAAGATAGCTGAGGATGCAAAAGTTGTTACTGCTTATATAGATGGAACCCAAAGCAATCTACCAATGGTAATGGGGTGTTTGGCAGAACAGTTAGAACAGCAAGGGTATAAGCTAGGACAATTTAGTAAACGCTACAAATATTGGCAAAAACAAGAAGAATTGGCGTCTGACTCCGCAGCACTTCAGGGCTTTTCTACATTTTTAGAACCAACTGTGGCGAATAGCGTTCGCGCAGCGACTCCTATGGAGTATCGCGCCAGCGCATACGAGTCAGTTCGCCTGGTTCAAGAATCTGTTGAATTGCTAACACCGCTTTTTTTAAAAGATATCTGCAAAATTGCGGAAAAATCTTCTGGCATAGCTTTGTTTTTTGATACTTATGAGCGCAGCGAAGAATTTCTTGATAGCTGGCTCAGAGATATTTTACGGGGTCGTTACGGTGAAGTTCCACTGAATATAACTATAGTTATTGCAGGACGACGACAATTAGATAAAAATCATTGGGCAATTTACGAAGGATTAATTGCACGTTTACCTGTGGAACCTTTCACTGAGGATGAAGCTAAACAATACCTCGCTCGCAAAGGTATCACCAACAGTCAGATAATTGATGTTATTTTAAACCTGTCTTTATGCTTACCTGTATTAGTCGCTACCCTAGCAACAGAAATTCCTAAGGATATTAATCAAATTGGCGTTCGCGCAGCGACTCCTATGGAGTATCGCGCAGCGACTCCTATGGAGTATCGCACATCAGTGGTGGAATATTTTTTACAAAGTATAGAAGACCCCAAACGTCGCCAACTAATCTTAGATGCAGCCATCCCTCGGTATTTAAATAAAGATATTTTAGCCCAATTAACAGATGAAGACGAATTAATTAATTGGCTCACAGCCATGCCTTTCGTTGAGAAACAGAGTGATAATTGGGTATATCACGATGTTGTTAGAGCAAAAATCTTAGACTACATACCTGTAACATCATCCCAGTGGGCATTACATGGTAAGTTAGCTGATTATTACGTGCAACTTAATGTAGAAAAACAGTGGAGTCATAATTGGCAAACCTATAAGCTAAATTGGCTTTATCATCGCTTATGTGAATCACCACAGAAAACTTTACCCATTGCCTTAAATGAATTTTTGTCAGCTTTGAACAATAGACTTACATTTGCCAAACAGTGGGCAGAAATCATACTTCAAGCAGGTAAAGATAGTGATGATGATGAAGTTATACATTGGGGTGAACGGTTACGTTGAGGCAACCATGAATTTAACAATAGAAATTGAGCATGAAGAAGATGGAGGTTGGAACGCCGAGGTAATGGAATACAAGGAAATAATAAAGTACCATAAAAGCAGTTTGATTGTTACAAATCGCTATTGCTTAAATTTTTGGTACGGTATCCCTGATTAGGGTGAGTAGGCTTATCAGCGTATCTTAACTCCAATTGACCTTTCTTTTGCATCTTGCTCAGGTAGCCAAGCCGTAATGTGTTATGAGAACGATTTAATAACTCTTGAAGTTGTTTATGGTTCAAAAACCTTCCTTGGCAAAGCTTGAGAATTGTCATCTCCATCACTTCATTTGCTACTTTGCCCTTATTTCTGACATTTGCTGCGATCACTTTGAGTGCTTCCCAATCATCGGAGCTTAATTCCAAATCATCGGAGCTTAATTCCAAATCATCGGAGCTTAATTCCAAATCATCGGAGCTTAATTCCAAATCATCGGAGCTTAATTCCAAATCATCAAAAATATTTTCTGCTACAATTCCTGATAATAAATCTTCAGAACTGGTTTTTTCTAAAAACTTATAGTTTTGAGCCACTAAATCAACTTCTGCATTAGGCGGCTCACCTGGGAAAAAGTAGAAAGTTCCGCGAGCAATACCACTGGACTCAAGGAAGCCATCTCTAACAAGAGCAGACAATGCCTTTGTTAGATCGTGGGGATGGGTAACACTCATACACTTGAGTCGAGCGTGGGTAACTTTCCCCTCAAGGGCTACCGTTACTAATGCAAGGCGTTGATCATCTGATAACTCTCTAAATTCCGAACCAAATCGTTTGTCAAGTTCTCTAAGAGTCTCCTCTGGTAGTAGGTTAACCATTAACATTGCCAGTAATGTTTGATCTGGCTCCACTTCTTCTAACAATGCAGGTAGTCGCCAGTGTTGCTGACTCCAGTTGCGGTAAATTTTAGGAATACCTGAACCTGCCTGTTCTCCAATACCCACAAGCTGAAACATTTTCTGTAACTTACGATTACGGCAATCACTTGTACCACCGCGTAATGCATCTTCTAAAGGCAGTCTCATTATGCCAGGGTTCCGAAATACAAACATATCGGGACGCTTAATAATCTGTATTGGCACTCGCCCAGTATAGTCTGCGTGTATAAGCGTATTTATTAATGCTTCACGTAAGGCTTCATGTACTGGCGTATCGTCTACTCGTTTTGCCCCTTTAAGTTTGAAGGGAACTTTGAGGTCTGAAAAAAGCTTTTGGATTACCCTGCGATAAAAATCATAAAGGTTGCCTGACCATGTTCCATCTGTGGTGACACGATCTACCCACCGAGCCTCTGCTCTGGGTTCTAGACGTTCTTGATAATCCACTACATAATTAGGTACAGCTTCAAGAATTGATGGGAGTTTGCCAAACATCAACAAACCTGCTGCTGTCAGTCCTTCTTTTCCTGTTTGCCGATCTCGTAGCCAACCACCGATAGATTGTAGAAATTCTTTATCATCTTGATCAAGCCAAGGATGATCTGGTTTGGTGGCTTTAAACTGGTTTCGATATGCTTTAAGAGTGTTTAGGTCAATATCATCGAAAGTATAATTTTCCAATAATCGGGCATCTCGTACTTCCTCTACTTGTTCTGCAAGCATTCGTTTAACGGTTTCTTGATCACAAAGGTAATCACCCTCGTAGTTTCTGCGATAAGTACCTGTTAAAGGATTTTGCCCTAAATAAACTGGACGCTGCGATCGCCTAGCTCGTGGAATGGCAATGCGAATTACTTGTCTACCTTGTACTTCGATTACTTCGACCATTTCATCACTTAGCAAATTAACGCTGACTCGCTGGCGATTATTAAGCCCATCCCAAAGGGTTTTGAGGACGCGATCTAGAGCGGTAATACCTGTGACGCTAAATTTTCCTTTGGGTTTTTCTTCAATACCTAAAAAAATAGCACCACCGTAGGTGTTAGCCATTGCCGAATAAGACTCAAAGAAGCTTTTAGGCAATTCACCTTGTCCATCTTTACCTAATGCTTGCTTAGCTTCAATATCACAACCCTCTGCTAGTTCTTCAATGTCCAGTATTGATAGGCTTGCCATTGTGAATCCTCAAATTGCCAAAATATACTCACCTTAATTCCGGGAGGATCTGTTAATCAATATTAACAGTAGTGATCACTCCAAAAGGAAATGAAAGTTTGTTCCTGAAAAATTGCTTCTAGTGCCACTTGCTTGTTAAACTCTGCCAATTGCAAAGACTATTCATGCGATCACATAGGTAATACCATTAGCCGCAATATGTCACTGATGATAAATAGTCTACCACTTTACAAGTATCAATTCTTATTCTTAAATCATGTATTACCTGTGACGTATTTCGCTTAAACATCAAGTTATTACACGCTTACTTTGATAATTTGTAATATCTTAAATACTTCATAAAGACAATTATTGACTTTCAGAATGAAATGCTTAACAATTTACACATTAAGTATTGCAATGTATTCGCAATATTACTGCAAATTATTAGGCGTAGGAGTCTACCGAATGTCTCAAAGCAAGAAGGGTTTGCTAGCAGTTGGTGCTGCTTTACTAGCACTAACAGGTTTTGGAATCGCTAATATTGGGAACGTGCAGGCAAATGCCAACCCTGTTAATCAACAGGGACAAACCTTACTAGCCCAAAGACAGAAAACACTAACAATAGTATTTCCTAGTCGTTCTGATTCTACAGATTTGCAAAATAAAGCTAATGCAGTGGCAGCGTTTCTATCGAAAGAATTAGGAATGCCTGTACAAGCTCAAATTGGAGATGATACAGCAGCTGTGGAAGCTTTGCGAGCAAATCGGGCGGATGTGGCTTTTTTAAGTAGTCGTCCCGCTTTAAAAGCTGAGCAATTAGCAAATGCTCGTTTGTATTTAGCTGAAGTTCGTGAAAATTATTCTGGCAGATACACATACAACTCAATATTTGTTGTTCCCAGCAAAAGTCCACTCAGAACTCAACGTACAGCCAAAGCTACTCTAGAGCAACTACGTGGTAAAAGAATTGCTTTTACCTCTCCCACTTCCGGTTCTGGGTTAATTTTCCCTACCAGTGAGTTAGTAAAACTAGGATTTGTACCTAACCGCGATCGCCTAGATAGTTTCTTTGGTCAAGTTACCTACGGTGGTAATTACAGTAAAGCTTTACAAGCAGTGCTACGCGGTCAAGCTGATGTTGCCACTGTATCTGAATATGCTTTATTTCCTCCCTACATTACGAAAGAAGAAAGGGCGCAGTTACGGGTTTTACATAAAATCTCTGGTGTACCCGCTCACGGTGTAGCGATTGATGATGACGTTCCAGCACCAATGCGAGAAAGAATTATCAACGCAATGCTGAAATTAAACCGTCCACAAAATAACCAGTTATTACGCAGTTTGTATAACTCAACAGAACTAGTAAGAGTTGATCACACTCGTCACTTGGCACCTGTTAAAGATGCACTTGCTCGTGCTGGATTTGAGCCTTAATATTCCTAGTTGTACTCCCAAACAATACTGATGAATTACCCTGTTATTAAGTGTCAGAACGTAGAAACAGCTTATAGTAAGTCGTTGAATCGTCCCATCTTGAATGGGATAAATTGTCAAATTCAACAGGGTGAATTTGTAGTTTTGTTGGGACTTAACGGTGCAGGAAAATCTACACTATTGCGATCGCTTATTGGATTAGTACCGCTACATCAGGGAAGCATCTACATTAATAACGTGCCAATAAGTACTCGCACACTGCCCCAAATTCGCTCTCAAATCGGTGTATTATTTCAGGGTGGTGGACTGATTCGTCAATTATCAGCAATTGAAAATGTTTTGTGTGGGCGTTTTGGTGTTAGGAAGAGTTGGGAAACTTTGTTTGGCTTTCCTAAAAGTGATCGCCGTTTAGCACTTCAACTACTAGAACAGTTGGGCTTGAAAGAGCAAGCGTATCAAAGAACCAGTACACTCAGTGGTGGACAGCAACAAAGAGTAGCGATCGCTCGTGCTTTAATTCAATCACCCCAGATTCTTTTAGCTGACGAGCCAACTACAGGTTTAGATGTGATTGCATCTAGGCAAGTTATGCAAACTTTATCCCAACTGCACAAACAGCAGGGAATGACAATCGTTACAGTATTGCACGACTTAGGGATAGCAACCGAATATGCCCAACGAGCGATCGTTATAGAAGATGGACGTATAGTTCATGATGGAGCTTGCGAGAATTTGCAAGCCAGATTTGGATATTAGACAGTGGGTAGTTGATAGTAGGGAGTAGTTAGTTAATTATGAATATTGATAATTAACTTTTTACCAGACAAATCAAAACTGTCTACTAGACACTCACCTACTGTCTACCAGACAAATCAAAACTGTCTACTAGACACTCACCTACTGTCTACCAGACAAATCAAAACTGTCTACCAGACGACTAACAACCACTAACCCCATGAAAAGCTACGCTTGGTTAAATCGCTTACTAATTTTCTTTCTTGTTGTTGTAGTTTATGCTTGGGCGTTGGAAGGTATAAAAGTAGACTTTGAATTACTTAAAGGTAGCTTCCCCCAAATCCAGGATTTCATTTCGAGATTATTTCCCCCGAATCCTCAAGTTTTAGATATTGCAATCAAAGCCTTAATTGAAACTATACAGATGTCCTTATGGGGAACCACTATCGGAGCTATAATATCTATACCAATTGCGATCGCTAGCGCCAATAATATTGCCCCTCGTTGGTTACAGTGGTTAGCTAATTTGCTGCAAAACGCTGTACGTTCTGTTCCCTCAATTGTTTTAGGGCTAATTTTTGTAGCTGCGACTGGATTAGGAGCGCCAGCAGGTACTTTAGCTTTGTCTATTTATACTATTGGCTACCTTGCAAAATTTTACCAACAGGCGATTGAAGCAGTAGACTTACGTTCAATAGAATCTTTGCAAGTTACGGGCGCATCTAAGATACAAGTTACTCAGTATGGTATATTGCCTCAGATATTACCCCTAGGTTTGGGTTATACTTTGTGGATGTTTGAATATAATATTCGTGCTGCTTCTGTTTTAGGTGTAGTTGGAGCAGGTGGTATTGGCTTTGAATTAAAAAGTTATATAGATGGTTTTGAGTATACTAAGGCAACTACCATGATGTTGGTGTTGTTAGTAGTGGTTACGGTAATAGATATTTTTAGTAGTTTATTGCGCCGTAGATTAGAATCACTTTAATTTTAAAACTACGCTTGTACTAAGTTTAAGGGCGCATAAATTGTATACGCCCTTACACAGCTACTTTTCTCTATGCTTTTATGTAAACTTAGCCAAAGATAAATCCCACAATATAACATTGGTCATTATTCAATTTCTTCAGTGACGGTTTCAGTACCTTCCAATGCCATATCAAAGCTCATTCTTTGTTCTGCATTACGCAAAAAATAACCACTAACCATAGCAGACGCTAACATCCGACCAAGGCTTTCACGGCTAGTAGTAATAGTGATACCAAAATGCTCTGAAGGCAAATTACCCAATAATCCGACAATATTACGTTCCATCACTTGAAATACTTCAGGAGAAGTGGGTTTAGATAGCTGAGTTACTGTCTCTGGACTCAGTGATTTTACATATTCCCACAGTAAATTAGATCCTTCTGACTCGCCATTAAAGTATTCTGATACTCGATTAGGTTGGTTACTCATCTTTGAACTCCTTTAAGATTGCAGTTAGCTAATAGTGTTACTAACTCAGGAGAAAGTACCTGTGTTTTATTTAACTCAAGTAACTTTCTTCCGTTCCTAGAGACTAATGTAACAATCCTCAAGGGATCTGGAAGTCGGTGTAACCGTACCTGGGAATGCGGGTTATTCGCTTGGAGGGAGAGGAGCCACCAAGAGTGCGGAGGTCTCCTCCGTTGAGAGATGTGGCGTGGGGTGATGGGGGTGATATGTAAGGGCGGGGAAGAGCGCGTGTATATTGGCGTAACAAGAAATAGTAATACAAAACCCGCCCCCCGAATCTATGCTACAATCCGCACTCAGCACTCAGCACTCAGCACCTAGCACCCAGCACTCTGCACCCAGCACTCAGCACTCAGCACCCAGCACTCCTAACTTGCTAAATATTCACCCATATCAGCCTTAGACTTGCGGAGTTTAGTCAATGCTTCCCGTTCAATTTGGCGAACTCGCTCACGACTAATATTTAAAATTTCACCAATCCTAGCCAGAGTCATTGACTGACCATCTACTAAACCAAAACGTAGAGAAATAACTTCTCGCTGTTGTGGGGTCAGGTCTGCCATCAAACGCTCTAAATCGTAAGATAAGGAAGATTGCATCACAAACTCTTCGGGAGATGCACCCTCGTCTTCTAACATTTCTCCAAGTTCTGTGTCGTAATTATCTCCCAATCGTAAATCTAATGATAGGGGTAGCCGTGCTTTTTCTAAGTACTCTCGAACGGCCGTAGGAGTTAATTCTAATTCTTCTGCCAATTCTGAAGCTGTTGGGGCACGTCCTAATCTTTGAGATAACTGACGCTGAGCTTTTTTTATTTTATTTAATTTTTCTGTAATATGAATAGGTAGACGGATTGTACGCCCTTTTTCGGCGATCGCTCTAGTAATCGCTTGGCGTATCCACCAGTAAGCATAAGTGGAAAATCTGTAGCCTTTGGTGGGGTCAAATTTCTCTACACCCCGTTGCATCCCAATGCTACCTTCCTGAATTAAATCTAACAAATCAACATTACGCTTAATATATTTTTTCGCAACGGAAACAACTAGCCGCAAATTAGCTTCTACCATCTTACGCTTAGCTATTTCACCGTCGGCGATCGCTTCATTTAACTCTACTGGTTTTAAGTTCGTTGCCTGTGCCCACTCCTCAAAGTTGGGTTGACGGCCTAATTTATCAGCAAGAGATTCCCTCATCTCGTGCAACGCAGTAGAACGTTGCACTTGCTTACCATAAAAAATTTCTTCCTCGTGAGTCAAAAGGGGAACTTTACCGATCTCGCGTAGATAAGTCCGCACGAGGTCTGTAGGTGTCTGGGCGGTCTTCATGGCGCTACTCTTTACTTAAAGATGGGTTTGACGGGTTGGGTCTAGTACGGATAGATGCGTGCGGAGGGTACGCCCAAGCTGACTGGGAACCCATGCCGAGCTTAATGACTTACGCGCCTAAGAAACTCGGCAAGAACAATACTAAATTAATATCGAACTCTAATAACTGTATGAATTTACAATCCTTTCTCCTTTTTTCACAAGTACCTTGGGTTAGATAAAAAGTATCATTTTAGACATTTTTTTATTATTACTTTCTTAACAATTGTAACATTTATGAGAAGAATTGCACTACTGAATTCGCTAATCTTTTAGTTTTCTTAATGAGTAGGGAGTAGGGAACAGGGAACAGGGAACAGGGAACAGGAACTATTTTGTATGTATAGTTGCGAGATATGAATTTAAGTTATTAC
>Ga0224723_1000939_pt1 | contig 18774 bp, 24 predicted proteins | sample Balambano_FR2_Me_FD_161647 | JGI IMG/M metagenome (GOLD analysis project Ga0224723, IMG submission 161647) | Freshwater sediment microbial communities from Lake Towuti, South Sulawesi, Indonesia - Balambano_FR2_MetaG | ecosystem: Environmental > Aquatic > Freshwater > Lake > Sediment | place...
GTGCAAGCTCTTTTCGAGATACTCTGCACTCTCGTGAATTTCAACCTGAAATGGACGTGCCATGATTTTAAGCGGTGCTACTATGAGTCCTCTTAATTCTATGCGCCCTTATATTGAATTGGTATTAATTCGGTTGTTAATCCCTTCGATCACACCACTAGTTGTTCGCTTCAAGAAATCATTGCAGATTCCTTCCAGAGGGTCTCGTATCGTAGTCAGCACCTGACAATAAACAGACTTGGCTTTTGTCAGCCACCCGAGGAGTTGTGCTTTCCCAGTTTCTACCGTTTGAATGGTCTCAAAAATTTCTCTAAATTCCTCGTTCAATTGGTAAGCTAACCGGAGTCGTTTGGAATGGGCGAGAATTTGGGCTAGCTTCATCGCGTGCTTGTCACTCAAATCCTCGTTGTTCTTCAATCAGATGTAGCGACTGCCCCTGATCGTCATCCCCGTCTGCTGACGGATTTTATTCAATTCTTTGTTGACCTGCTGCATCCCATGAAATCGGTCAAAGACGATCTCAGCGTTGGGAAACACCGTCTCAATCACTTTGGCAAATCCTCCCCACATGTCTACACTCACTTCTTCCACCTGCTGACGCACCGCCAAAGGCTGTTGCTTGAGTACCGCCATGATGTCGGCTTGCTGGTGGCTATCGATCACTTCGATCAATTGTCCACGCTCAATATCAGCCACCACTGTGACGAAATCTCGATGCCCTTTGCGCCGACTCATTGCGTCAATGCTTAGGCGCTTGACACTGCCCCAACTGACTTTTTTTCCTGGTTAAACCGATGCTCAACAATGCCTTGCACTTGATTTCAACTGAGTCGTTCTTCTGGTTTGACTGGTTCGACACTGCTGGCTTGCACACGCTCATAAACAGAGTTCTCGTCGCGCTGGGTGTAGCGTCGTTCCCAATCGACAAAGCTCAACGACTCCGTAAAGTATCGCTGGCAAGTACAACAGTAGAATTGACGACGGGGTACTTCGAGTTGAACGGGTTGACCACAAATCGGCAAGTCTCGAATCAGAACAGGTCGATTTTGGTGCAGTCTCTCGCTGGGTTGTGGGCAATGGGGGCACTCACTCCCCTCGCTGAGAAATCGCAGCTTTAAGCGCACATGATCTTCTTGGTGAAGACAGGTCTGAACCGTCACATCGGGTAAATTGAGGAGTTTATCGAGGTGAAAGTCCATGAGTTGCACCATTGGAAAAGTACCTCATTATACAATTCTCACCATAAACCCAGAAGAGCCAAAATAGTCACAGATTGATAGGAAGTTTTCCCTTCTGGAAAGATGGAATTAATCCAAACAAAGGAGGGTGTACCCAAACTTCCGCCTACTCGCTCTCCGGGCTTGTTTTTGCATCCCTTAAAGGATTCATTGGCATACATCAAGTTCAATGCGGCTCCTCGCGGATTGACATCTGACCAATCACGAACTTTGTTGCTGGGTTGTATTAAATCTGTAGATTGAAGCAGCAAGATTTGAGCGTTTGCGTCCAACACATCTTGCTTTCTTGCTACTGGTTCGCCCGGATCAGAGAGGTAATTTCCCGTTGATTGTTGAACTGCTCTCAAGGCGTTGTGGAGCCGATTGATCAACGATCGCCACTGCCCAGCATCACAGGGCAAGGGAAAGCCTTCCACATCTACTGACCAATCGCAACCCCGCATCATTTTTTTTCTGTTAACCTCTAGCTCATGCAGTGGACGACGAGAGCCGCGACCCACACCACCTAAATGAAATGCGAAAATTAACAACTCATTCATCAGCGTTAGATGAGCTTGATCGACTGCTTCCAGATAGATGCTGCCGGTGTAATCGAAGGGGGCGATCGATCGGGTTGCGTCATTGAATCGAACACTTACACCGACTTTGCCTTGCTGTCCCAGGGTGCCAAAAATCCGATTCTCCAAAGTTTGGCACTCTGATGGCCGATATAAGCTGAGCGCGATCGATCGAAACCAGTAGCGTAAAATGCCACGTATTGCCGTGGGACGAAACTCTAGTTCGCCAGTCCATTGATTCTCTTTTGAGGGTGGTTCGCTGCCGTATGTGCCCTGAGTCCAAAGTTCAAACTGATGAACCTGTGAATAGGGAAGATGGGCAATCTGTCCCAGCGATCGCCCATAGCCGCTGCTGACTCGCGAACCAATACCGCACTTCAAGGCATTCTCTAGCCAGTCCCGCACAATTGGAACGTAGTGGGCATATTCAGGCTTTGTCGGACGCAGACCAATCAGCAAGGTGGGTTGCTTCAAGCTCAACATGGGAAACGGAGTTGGCTGATAACTCACCTGTAACTGATTTTCCTGTCCTTTCCAGTGCCACTGAGGTGTTGCCACATCTACGTCTAAGCAGGGTGAGGAGGGAAAAGCGTCGAGAAATTCGACCTTGGCTGCCTTGGCGGTCTTGCCCTCCAGCATTCCCAAGATAGTTTCAATGTCCTTTGCATTTTGCCTTCTTGCCCAAGCTCTAGCCGCTCCTTTGAGCGTCGAAGCGGGAACGTAGGGAATGCCAAATACCGGATGAAATGCGGGTAGCAGTCGGTCATCAAAGCCGCGAGTGCCACCGACTCGCAAGCGCCAGTTAAACGAGACGCGCAGTATATTTTCGGCTCCGCCTGCCAGCAGTTCCGTTCTACGACTCAGATGTTGGTAAATGGACTTACACTGCTGCTCCGCTTTGACCGCTATCGACAATATCGGTTGAACTAGCTGTTCCTCCTCCCTACGTCCTTGTCCAAAATCAGCGTGGTTCATTGCTTGCAGGGGCTTGCCGCAGGTAGACGACGATCGCTGATTAAGGTGAGTCCTCGAAGCAGTCGTACTGGATGTAGACTGCAAAACAACCCCAACTTCTATGTTGATCCGATTGCAAGACAGTTGAAAGGGCAACTTCGCTTTTAGTTTATCTACTTTTGCCTGTGCAGCTTTTTTAGCTGCTTCATCAGGAACGCGCAACGTTAGAATTTTGTCGCTTAAATCTGCAAAGCTAGCAGCTTGAAACACCGTACCAATTGTCGAGTCATTCTTTAGTTGTACCTGAATAAATTCTTGCCAAATCGCTTCAGGGGTATCTCGCTTCGAGGTGTTTTGCTTCGGGTTTGCTCCTCTATTCATGGTTCTTCTGCCTCACCTAAAATGGCTACTGCCCAAAATGACCATTCTCGTGCCAGCTCGATCGCAATTCGATTCAAACCTGTGTAACTTCGCAACTCCATTTCAATCAATACTCTAGGTTGCTCCAAAGAGAGGTTCATTTCAGTGATGGTTTGCAGCGTCTCCAAAAATTCTTTGTAGACCTCGCCTTTGTAACGAGTGTCTTCTGCCCTTGCCTGACTGTATTTGATGCGATCGCCCGCCAACCGATATAGCCCCCAGGTCGAAATGTAAGACGGCAAACTCTGCACCAGTCCGCTGGCATTTTTGTGTTTGGTTGGATTCACGGTTTGTTTAACCTGCTCTAGCCCCCCATAGGCAGTGCGGCTGAAGTCACGGGTATCGAGTTTGAGCATGACAAAACTCTCCTAGTGTTATGGAATTGCGACTGTAGTGTTAGATGTCCAGCCTCGACCCAATCCTTCTAATCCGCCTAGCTGAAGGCGATCGTTGAGGACATCTTGGATTGCTTGACGGGCTGTTTGAGTTGCGTCTGTTTTGGCAGGTTTCAGACCCCAGGGGAAAAACAGAACGGTCTCAGATGGAATTGCTTCTTCCGATCGAAATGAACCTCCATCCACTGTTTTCTCATCCTGTTTTAAGGCGATTCGGACTTCTCGCTGTAGTCCAGCTTCAACCAGGGCAGAGCAGTCATTATCAGTCAAAATCACTAGTTTTTTAGACAGATCCAAAATGCCGTCCTCATTCGGCACTTTGTTGAGGCAATTCCAAAAAGTTCCATTGGAATTCAGTCGCTCCAGGTCGATCGCAGTCAACTTTGCTCCCTGCAAGTACAGTTGCTCACCTTGCGCTGAAGTAATCGCCTTTTTGCCACTTTCAGCCTGAAGCAAAGAACGCCAAGACTGAATTGTTTCAGCAAAGGTCGAGTCACGCAGCCAGCGATTCCAGCGGCTCAGCCACAGCGGACAGGTAATCCAGACAAACTGGTGGCTATAGGAAGCAATGGGAAAGAACAACAGCGTGGCATCTGCAAACCAAACTTCTCCTTCTGTCGGTTGCTGTCCATCTTTGATGCGTTCTCCAAACAGAATCCCAGCTTGATTGGGATGCGTTGATTCCAGCACCGATCGCAGTTTGCCTCTCAGTGAAGAGGACGGCACGTAGGGCAGTTCAGTTTGAGTTTCGCGGGCAATTCCCATCAGGTTTCCCATCTGAGAACTTGCACCTGTGTGTAGCGGTGTCAGTAAGTAGGTGTAGGTTAAGTATTGCGTCATTGCAGATTATTTTTAATGATTCCAGAGCAGTGTTCCATAACCCAGCGTTTGAAACGTTTTGCACCAATTCCCGTCGTCATCGGGGAGCAGTTGACCCGATGACGACGGGAACCGTCTTGAAGCGGTACACCGTTCCCGCAGGCACAAAGGCGCGCTGCGGCGCAAAGGCAGATTCGACGCGATCGGCTTGACCCGCTTCTGATTTGCGAAACTCCGATAGCCCGCCCCAGAGCAGAGCGCGATCGCTGACGCAGCCTGCCAGCAAGTCATTCCAGGCAGCAGGGTAAACCCCATACAGAAACGGAGTCACTTCTGCCAATCCGGGGGTGAGCAGATAAGCCGTTGTGCTGGTCGCTTGCGGTTGCAGAAAAGGGTCTATTTCCTCAAGCGCAAGCGCTGGGTAAGGTTCGACGAGGACGCGATGTCCTTCGCCGCCCAGCCGCACCACACAGGGAGCGAGAGCGGCGCTGAAGCCTGCGATTAGCTTCCAATTGGGCTTCAGGCGAATCGCCACTTCGGTGAAATACCCTTCTGAAGATTTCACCTGACGAGTGCCCGGATTCATGTGAATGTGGGGCAGCACCTGCGTGTTCCAGGGATGATCCGCAAAGTGTTCTGGCTTGAGCGCGGCGTACTTTCCTTGCAGGTAGAGAACCAAGCCATCCAGGCGTATCCAGGGTTGAGTTGGGGCGTAGCGGCACGGTTGGCTGCGGATTGGAGAAACCATCGCGGCTAGTCCAGAGGAAACAAGCAGATGTTCCTGTCCGGGGTAGGCAGCGTCCATTGGTTGCAGACGATCGATCGCCTGCCAGGTCGAGCGATTGTCATCATCGCTGTCATCGTCATCGCTGGGGTTAATCGCATAGACGTTGAGCAAATCGCGGGGCGTGGGTAGCCAAATCTGCGGTTGTCCTGCGGTTTCCTCAACCAGGAAAGGTCCGAGAAACTGGAGGTCGCGCTGGGTGCGATCACTGGTTCTCCAGGCGGTTGCCGATCGCAAAGCCTGAAATACCGTTGTCGGCAGGGGCGGAAACACGCCTTTCGCCCAGGCACCATCGCCGGGATTAAAGGGTTTTGCTTCGCGGAACATCATCACGTCAAGCGGATCGAGCGTGTACCAGTGCAGAGATTGGTTCATGGCGTTTGCTCCTGATCAGAATGGCTGTACCAGGATTGCTCTAGCTGATAGCGGGAGAGCCAAAAAGCACTGAACCTGAGCAAATTGCCCAAATCGGCGGGGGTTGTGCCTAACGTTGTGCCCGCTGGATTTGACTGCAACACCCAGTCTTCCCAGACGTTGAGCCAGACAATGAGGGCTGGAGCGATCGCGGCTTCCATCTCAGGGGCGGCATCCCGACGGCTCAAAATCAGAGTGGCGGCTTTACTCATAAGGCGATCGTGGGCAGTGACGACTGCCCGTCTCGGCAGTTCTTCTGCCAGCTTGTGCAGGACCGGGGCAAATTCAAGGGTTGGGTGGTCGATCGCCGCCTGGATCAGGCTCCACCAGGCATCCAGCAATTTCCCTTTCATCAAAGCTTCTAAGGTGTTACCAGATCCGTAGATCACCCGGAAGCACAATCCGTCTTTGCCTGCGATCTGTTTGGCGCGGTCTTTTTCAGCTTCCCAGATGCTCTCCAGAACGGTTGGCAGGGGAACGCTTTTGTGGGCAATGACAATGCCCAGACTCATCGTGGCATCTTTGCCCATTGTGAACAGGGGGCGATCGGGCAGAGTCAGACGAAGCCGAGGATTGGGCTGCCAGTAGCCACCGGCACTGGTAAATTCTCTCTTCGGATCATCGGCACCCGACCAGGCAGCGCGGAGCGATCGCAAATACTGCGGCAAATCGGCAAGCGGCAAAGTTGCCATGACATCATCACCGCCGCTGTAGATGACGCGACCGGCAAACCGCTGTTCGGTGAGGTAGGGTACAAGCCGATTGGAGAAATCGAGCAGGGCACGATTGAGGGCAACATGGGTCGCAGGTCCCATGCGTTTGCGGGTTGCTAACAGATCGCTGAGAAAAGGAATCTTGCGCTGGCAAATTCATCCAGAACATACTCGCCGTAAGGACGCAGTTTGCTGCCAGAGACATACTTGCCCATATTGTCGCCATCGCCCAACACCAGGCACCACCAGTCTGAGGGACTGTTCTCGCCAAAGCCACAGGTTTGGTGCGCCTGGTTGACGAGATTTCGCAATTCGGCGGCGGCATTGTCTTGATTTGGTAGATCGACCTCATCTTTGATTGCCAGGTCATCGATCAGCCATTTGCTGGAAAACATATTGCCGTTGTAGCCTTCGTCGCTGCCTGTCGAGGTTTTCAGGTCGCGATCGACCTGAGCGATTTGGAACGGTCGTCGGGTGAATTTGCGGAAAGCTGGGTGGGATTGCTTCAGCGTTGAATGATTCAGAATCAGCTTGCTGAGCGTTTGCCAGTAAGTCTGCACCTGCTGGGGGGATTCAACGGCAAATCGGGCAGCCGCGATCGAACTGAGATTGGGGAAGCGGATCAAATTCTCATAGGGTTCATTGAGATCCAGATGAATGCCGAGTGAGGCGGCAACGCCACCATAGCTCCAGGCCATGCGCTTGGTGAGTTCGATCGCATTCAGCCGTTCTGAGCCGTTGAACAATCCGGGAAAGGCTTTTGCCATGACTTGCCAGAACAAGCGCAGCGAAACGGCGGGCAGTCCGCGACCGTTGCGGAAGTCGTCTCGGTAGTGAAAGCAAGGATGAACGGCGCTGTACTGCCCCGACAGGCTGGAGCGTTCGCCCGGAGCGACGGGAATTTGCTAGTTGCGGGTGTTTTTGACGGCTTGAGTAAGCTGACCGAGACGGGCTTGCAGGCTGCCCCACCAGGTGCCGACATTGAAGCGGGTGTAGGCTTGCAGTTCTGCATCCGTCAGGAGCTTAGAGTCTGGGCGAGAACGGGGCTGGGCGATCGTGTCCTGTAGATCAATCCAGGCTGGATCGCGTCCGGGGCGATCGAGCGTTGCCTGGGGATGACCCAGCGGCACAGCGACAAAATAGGTTTCCCAGGTCTGCTGAATTTGGGCATTCCACAGCTTATTCCATTCCCAGCATCCGGGCTGCAAATATTTGTTTAATTCAGCGCGAACGGGTTCGCCGAACTCTGCAACGAATTCATTAACGACAGCCGGAGTGAGTGTTTTTATAACCTGATCTTTAATCTGCTGACGAACTTTAAGGCTGATGCCATACCAAATATCTTTGAGATGAGCCTGTAGAGACTGCCCCAGTTGATTTGCTTCATCTCGACTGGAGACTAAAGCCGTGATCACGTTGGGAAAGCCTGCGGTGCTGAGGCTAGAAGACTGTTTTGCCTGAAAGCGATTTTGAGGTGTTCCGTTGGGCAGGTAGCTGGCAAAGGCAGGGTTATGGTGAACAATCAGGGCATCAATAATTTCCTGTCCCCATAAAGCAGGCGTAATCACAGCATCTGCGCCCTGCTGTTCGGCAATGTGCCAGCACAACTGAGCGCTAAGGTAGTGCAGCATATAAGAGCCTGACCAGAAGTCAAGGAACTTGCGTGAGGCTTTGATGAATTCCTGGACGGGAGAGAAAGTGAACAGGAGTAGGTAGGGGGTTGTCGCTGTGGTCGTGAGGGGCGCTAAGGCTCCGGCAATCGCGGAAGCGGTGCTGAGATAGCTGTGACGGGGGCAGTCGGGCAGCAGTCGATCGCACGGCAGCAGCAGCGCGTCCCGGCTTTGACGGGATTGCAGTTCAGGGTAGCAGCGCCAGAACCAGAGAAACACTGTTTCGACCTGAGCGCTGTAAATAGCGGCTGGAATTTCCGGCAGCGGGACGGAGCAATCGATCGCTTTGTCTTGCCCGCTGATCAGATGACGAGTTTTGGCAGGCGGTAAGTCGGTGTCGGCGGACTGAAAGTAGAGGCGATCGGAGGCATTCCCTATTTGGGCGGCGAGGTGTCCCCTATCCTCCCACCAGGCTTGCAGGGTTTCGAGGTGTGGCTGGAGACAGGCGAATCGGGAAGGGTCGATCGGCTGACCATATTTTGCGGTTTCACGGAGAAGGGCGTAGAGCTTGAAGTGAAAGCGGTTGATCGGCATGGCAGGACGGTGTGCCTCTGCTGAGTGGTTTGGTTTAGACTACTACAGTAGAAAAGAAAGCCGGTAGTTCTTAATGCGAATGGCTAAATTTAGCCGGAAGATACGCAGGCAGACGATAAAGAGTCTCTAGCGATTCTAAAGACCCATAGCGCAGGCAAGATGCCCGTGACGAACCGAACATCCCCGCTACGTCCTCTCATCAAGGTTTCTTGATCGCCCACCAACGCTGCAAGATTCGGGAGGTGCATTCTTCGATCCGGGAGGTGCATTGCAGGATTTTGGAGGTGCATTGCAGGATTTTGGAGGTGCATTCTTCGATCGGGGAGGTGCGTTCTTTGATTTTGGAGGTGCGTTTCTTGATTCCGCCAGTCTGCTATCGAGCAACGGGCGGAAGTCACGCAAACTTTCATTCTGCCCCGCCCCCGCTGCCTTTAATTTCTGTGTTTTTGCTCAACCGCCGCCCCACCTGCCTGTAGCTAAAATCGATGCGTTCTGCAATTTTTAGACCTTAGGAGCATCAATGCCAAGAAAATCACGCGGCTCTCAATCTCTCGACAAAGCCGATCGCCGCGCCGCCGCCCTCAAGTCGATTAGCCCCTCGCTGGATCTGGGCAATGGGCTGACTTTGGACACTTACCAGAGCCTGATGGAAACGCTGCGAGACAAGTTGGAGACTTACAACACGACGCTGGCGATGATTGACAAAGCCCAGCATGAGCTTGTAGAGACAGAGCGCAAGCTGGATGACTTGTCGGAGCATATGCTGCTGGGCGTAGCGACGAAGTTTGGCAAGTCGAGCGATGAGTATGGGATGGCAGGCGGTGTGCGTAAGACCGATCGCAAACGCCCGGTGCGGCAGAGCAAAGCGGTGTCGGCTGGGTAGCTCCTGAGTGATTCCAGATCTGCGACTTCGCTGAGAAGTCGCAGATCTGAATGAGCTTGTGTTCCCTGAACCAAAAGGCTTCGTGATGTTGTGCTGACTCGCCACAGCGATCTCAGCCTTCCATAACGTTTCTGTTCGTCAATTTGCAGGTTTGCCGCCAGCTTCCTATGCCTGCCGCAGGCTTCGCCAACAGACCCTTCCTCGCGGAAACGCCCTTGCAAGCTAGGGCGCGTCATTAATTGAGATCGAAAACCTTGAGGAATCGACAGTATCGCGCCCGATCTAATTAACCAAGCTAGGAGCTGTCATGCTGACTAAGCATGACGTTCGGCAGGTCATTGATGACAGCCCCTAGAGGATTAGAAGTGGCTTCCGATTAAATTTCATCCGGGTTCTCGCCCAATTGTCGCAGCCGCTCAGTCAGGCGCTCGGCTCTCTGACGCTCCAGTTCTTTTTCCTGCCGCTCGGTTTCTCTTCCTTGGCGCTCAATTTCTGCCCGTTCTGCCCCGGTGAGAATGATTTGCCCATCGCGATCACACCAGCGCAGCCATAGCCGGGTGACTTCCTCTTCAAACTGTCCTGACCACAACGTCAAGCCTAGACCGATCGTAGGCAGCCAAATGGTTTATCCAATCTCGTTCATTCCTTCCAGTGGGGTGATTTCGGGATAGCCTTCTGGTGAGGTCGACCACACCCGTAGGAGTGCGCCGTTCATCTCCTCCTTGCCCTGAATTTGCCGCAAGGGGTCAAATACAGCATAGTAACGGACCCCAATCTGAGCATATACATCCTTCTTGACTGTAGTTTTGCCCTTTTGCTGTGATTTCTTGCTCAGCTTCAATTCGTCGCCTTCGGCGTTGGAGACTATCTCAATACAAACTTCGGGCACTTTGCCAAACTCCCAGACGAAGTAGGAGCGGTTTTGTCGCTGAGAGAAGTCATCGGGGCGCTGCACACCCAAACTGAGCAAGACATCAGGGACGATCGGCTCGCCTTTGATTTTGTAAAATAGCCCCACATTGGCAGCAGCTAGAAACGGCTGTAGTATCGCTTTAGAACTGTAAAGCGGTTCTACCAATAACCGTTGTTGCTCCTCTGATTGAAAATTATCTACTGGGGTATCGTCCTCGATGACGAGATGGCTGATGTCAAGTTCAGCGACAAATTCTTCAGTGTCTAAGAGTTGAGAAGTCATTGGCAGTAACCAGAACCCGATACTCCATTATCCTCTGCATTTCGTTGCAGGCACCAGCAAAGGCATTTTTAGGGGCAGCATGACCTGGTGCAGCGGTGCAGCGCTATTTCTCGCAGCCGAGCGTTTGAAGTGTTCCCACAGGTCAACCAGATAATTTGGGTGGTGAACCAAGACGATCGACTCAATCAGCAAAATCGCTGTCTTTGGTCATCGAAAATCCTCCGAAAAACCCCCGCATTCATGCGCGGGGAGGGATAGGAGCGGCATAGGGCTATTGCCTGCGGCAAGCAAGCAACGCCCCGCCGTAGGCGTATGAGCGGGGTACCGCTACGCGGAAGCAAGCTACAATACCAAAACCTCTATACCAACTGCACCAACGTAGTGCTGGGCTGCTGGCAGATACGAGTGATTGCTTGGTCGCTACAGAAGCAATGGCTCGATCTTTGCCTGTACTTCCTCAACGACACTTGCTTGAACAGACTCAACAAACTGAACGCCACGGGCTTTCCAGTCCAGGCATTTAATTTGATCGGCAAGAATCACTCCTTGAGTCTGCAACTCAGGCGGCAGAGGAACTTCAAAGGGATATCCTTTCTGCTGTTTAGTGATGGGCATAACTAGGGCTAGAGAACTTTTTGCGTTGTAACCACGAGGTGAAAGAACAAAAGCAGGTCGATGCCCTCTTTGTTCGTGACCTCTGGTTGGATCAAAGTCCAGGTAAACAATATCTCCTCGACCGGGGATATAGCGATTTGTTGGTGCTACCAAGATTCATTTCCCACCGACATCCCACTCTCGACCTCATTATGCAGATTTTCTGGTGTGATGGCAGAAATCAGCTCCTCCAGAGAGTACCGCTTTCGGATTCTGGGTTTGATGACGAGATTACCATCGATCACCACAAGATCGACCTCAACCCCTTCGGTGAGATGGATCTCTTTAGCTAAGTGCTGGGGAAGTCGAATGGCTAAACTATTTCCCCACCTTGCAACTGTCGCAACCATAGGTTGAACCTTACCTTTAGTTTAGTTAGATCACTGTAATTTGCTCTTTTGCAGAAACATATATACAAAGTATCTACATTGTAGTGCCTTGGCAGAAGCTTGGCAATTACAGGGAGAAAGAGAACTGAACCTTAAATGCCTCACCAGGGACTTGCGGTGCTGCCCCTGGCGACAACTTGAAGCAACCTAACGTTGCCCATCACCCGCCGCAGATCACCTCTGCATCATCCCAATCCACTTTCGACGATCGGTGTGCATAGGTGTTGTTAGACTGCGATCGCTTGCTTCAAGGAATTCATGGGCTGAAAGCTTCGCAGCCAACAGCACGGAATGTTTCCATTAGTTCAGCTTCCGAAGAAGTTCAAAGCAGCGTTACAACCAAATACCCCATCGCCACTTCTGAAAAACAGGGTTTCCATTAGTTCAACTTCCGAAGAAGTTCAAAGCAGACTGCAGGGCAGTCTGCGCTGGATGAGGGCACCTAGTTTTCATTAGTTCAACTTCCGAAGAAGTTCAAAGGAATAACAACTCGCTAACCGCTTCCCCCACCGCAAATGTTTCCATTAGTTCAACTTCCGAAGAAGTTCAAAGCGTTCAATTCCAACCCTACCACCTTTGGCGGGGAGTTTCCATTAGTTCAACTTCCGAAGAAGTTCAAAGACAATTTGAATTACTGGACACGAGAGGGAATAATATCGTTTCCATTAGTTCAACTTCCGAAGAAGTTCAAAGCTGGCTTTTTTGGCGGTGTTACCATCCAAGAGGGCAAGTTTCCATTAGTTCAACTTCCGAAGAAGTTCAAAGAGTTACAGTTTGGCCACCCCTTTGGTCTCGGTGGCGCGTTTCCATTAGTTCAACTTCCGAAGAAGTTCAAAGTGCTGATGCAACCAACCCGGCTACTTCTGGTAGCTCGTTTCCATTAGTTCAACTTCCGAAGAAGTTCAAAGATTATTTTAAGGAGTGCACCACCATGGCACAAGAGGTTTCCATTAGTTCAACTTCCGAAGAAGTTCAAAGAGTTTACAATGAGCTTCTCGCATATGGGAACGGGTTTCCATTAGTTCAACTTCCGAAGAAGTTCAAAGAGAACCAGTCCATTGGTGACACCACCAGCGACTCGTTTCCATTAGTTCAACTTCCGAAGAAGTTCAAAGACTTGAAAGCGCTGATCAATCAGAGCTTCCAACGTGCGTTTCCATTAGTTCAACTTCCGAAGAAGTTCAAAGGACGTAAACAAGGGTACATCGTGCAGATGTATTCCTGTTTCCATTAGTTCAACTTCCGAAGAAGTTCAAAGACCTGCCTCCGAAAAAGCTTGTCCTGTCTGCATTCTAGACCCCGCTTTTTGCTAGGGTCAACCTTTGCTGTCAAGAAGACACTAATCTTCTCAATAAGCATCAACTTAAAATCGCTGTAACCCAGACACGGCAAGCGACCTGCTAGGGTCAACGGCAGAATCAGCCTTTCAGCCTCAGCAGTTTCCCCACAGGAACGGAGCGTCTTTGCGATCACAATTCCCCAAAATCTAATATTCCGGCTATAGCCCAAAACGGCGATCGAGCAGACCCGATGAATCAGCTACTTTGCCAGACGTATTTTATGACGGGCGATCGGATTATACGGTTCATGGGAAAGCACCCTGAGCGGTCTAATTTTGGTGTGGTCTTGCCGACAGAGCAGCCGATAGCGATACGTCACTGGAATCCGAATCAGGGTGCGATCGAAAGAAAACCGCTTGCCCCGCAACTGCTGCAAACTGATGCCTGCTGCCAAGTCTGCCAGCACTCGCCGCGCTTTGATCACGATCGCCCTGGGCAAATGCGTTAAATCAACCGGGTCTTGATCAAACTGTTGCTGCCATGCAAACCGATCCGCTTGTTTTTGCTCAGTGGCAGTTTGGAGAGGGAATGAAGATTTTTTAGGCAGCGCGATCGATCGAGATTTCGGCAGAAGCGGTGGTTGAACTGCTACTGCTGCACAGCGATGGCAATATTGCCCCAAGCCTCGATGTCCACAATCAAATCGCTTTCGATGCCTGCGTCGTCGTTTCATCTTGCACCTTCTGCTATTTGATAATCCAGGCATCCGCGTTTTCAATGAACCGCTTCAACCCTGTCAAGATTTCGCTGTAGCGCTGATAAAGCTCCTGCCCCGTTTCAGCATCTAGATAGCCACACAAAACGGCAAACTCAATCCAAGTTTGCGTTTCTGCTGCTTCTGCCTCAACTTCATTCAGCTTGGAGACAAACGCCCCTTTGTAGCGCCGCTTCTGCCACGCTTCTGCAAAATTGGCACAAACCGATCGAGACGATCGCAGTATTTGTGAGGTAATTCGTCGCTCACCCACTCCATCCGCTGCTTCGCAGCATCCGGAACGGGGTGAAGCTTCTCATCGCCTCGCCTCTCATCCCCAGGCACGAGGCACAGGGGTTTTCCCGGCGATATTGATAAAATCTGAGATAGCGAGGTTAAGCTTTACCATGCCCCGATCGGTTCACGTTCATCCTGACTACCGAATCGACGTGGCGACCGCCCTTGAGCGCAACGGATTTTTGACGCAGGGAGATCTGGCGGCTCATTTAGAAATTGCGCTCTGCACCGTCAGCAATTTCTGTCGGGGTGTCAATGTTTCGATCGCGAAGTTTGAAGCAATCTGCGAAGCATTAGCGCTCGACAAAAAGCAAATTATTCAGCCGAAATCAGTTCAGAGTTCAGTTGCCACTTCAACCCTTTCCAGTCCCGCCAATCCGATCGAGTTCTTTGCTTACAATCAAGCTTGGGTCGGTCGAGCGGCTTTAATTTCTGATCTGTCGGATCGGCTGCAAACAAGCTGCCGCATTCTCTTTCTCACAGGGATGGCTGGAATTGGCAAAACAGCGCTGGCAGAGCGGTTAATCATCGAATCTCAGGATCGATCGCTGCTGCGTGAGAATTTTGATAGCCAGGAACAGGCGATCGACTTTGGTAGCGTTGCGGCTCGTTTGCTCGAAAAATGCGGTCAGATGGTCACACCAGACGAGCGCCAGGACGTTCGGCAACTCACTTCTCGGCTCGTCCACTATTTGCAAAACAACCGCTGTCTGCTGGCGATCGATTCGCTGGAAGAAGTGTTGCAAGGTCGCGCTTACGGGAATTTGGGTAACGTTCATCAGGCTCAAAATAACTTTTCTCAAGCCCTAAAATATTACCTAAAAGATTTAGTGATCGCGCAGGAGATTGGCGATCGCATGGGTGCAGCACACGCGCTTGGAAACATTACGACTGCTTATGCTTCGCTCAAGAACTTTCCGCAAGCAACAGAATCCGCTCAGCAGCAGCTTCAAATGACGCAAGAACTGGGCTGATCGCGCTCACGAGCAAATCGCATTCACCCACCTGGGCAACATCTACGCACTACAAAACTACTATCTTTTCGCGATCGAATCTTACAAAGATGCTTTGTCGCTCGCAAGAGATTTGAACGACCCAGCATCGCTCATCGATTTGCATGACAAGCTGGGCTATTTGTACTTGAAACAGCAAAATTGGTCGCAGTCGATCGACCAGTATTTAAGAGCGCGTACTACGGCTGCGGAAATTCAAAATTTTGAGGCTGCGAGCAAGGCTTTGAATAATTTGGGAAGCATCTATCTCACCCTGGAGCAGCATTCAACGGCGATCGACTATTTTTATAAGGCACTCAGCATCCGACAGCAAATAGGAGACAAACCTGGACAGACAAAGCTGTGGTTTATCCTCGGAAAAGTGTTTAAGGAACAAAATCAAATTCAAGAGTCGATCGCTGCTTTTCGTTCTGCCCAAAAGCTATTTGAAGAAATGGGACAGCATGATTTAGTTGAGCCATGCAATGCGGTTCTCGACAGCCTGACTACACGATAGCCTAGCAATGCGAAAGGCTCCGAAGAAGTTTTGAGGAGGCGATCGGAGAGAGTCTCCAAGATACCATCTTCAACCTCGTTTCCATTAGTTCAACTTCCAAAAAAGTTTTGAGGATTGGGAGGCGGGCTTTCCTGAAGCGGTGAAGCGAATTTCCATTAGTTCAACTTCCAAAGAAGTTTTGAGGTACAGAGCGGGCGCTACTCATAAGACTCCTGGAGAAACGGCTGAAACCCGCTTCTGGCAAAGCATTCAAGGGGGTCAGCGACAGAATCAGCTTTTCAGGCATCTCGATCACCCCCTTGAAGCTGCGACCCAATCCACTGCACCTACGCTTCATAACCCGCAGGTGATCGCCCCTTCAGCAATCTTCAGGCGATCGATTCTTGCTGCAACAGCACCTTCGGCAGGCGATCCGCTTCCATCTATTGGGGTGGGCGATCACAATACGACTCCGAAATCCTGATGAATACTTTGCCGTAATCCCATCAGGAGTTCAAGCTTCACCCCTCATCCGCGCATCTCACGGGCGATCGAGCGCTTAAACACTTCGTTATTCGCACCAACTCTCTTATCACTCGCCCTCAGCAGAAATACAGTAGACCCATAACGATGCAGCCTAAACAAAGCAAGAGAAGAGATTAGGCAAAGCATCTGTGTACAGCAAACTGTTAGGACAATAGCGGAGAACAAAAAATGCGTATCATGAACTTTCGTCGCTTCGCTCGTCAAATTTCCTTCGCTTGTTTTGCAGCTTTTCTAATTGAAGGCTTGAATCCGCAAGCAGCAAAGGCTGAATGGTTTCCTTCTCTGTATGCTGGACGCGCTGCTTCGGCAACCTGGACTCTTGCTCCAGGAAATTACACGCTTGAAGCCAGTACCTTTTTGAACTTGGGTGACATCAATGTTGAGATCTATGACCCTACAGGTCGAATGTTTGCAAGAGGCACTCAACTTGGGGGCGAAGTGATTCATTTCAGCGTTCCTCAAGGAGGTGAAGGAAACTTTCAAGTGAGATACAACATGAATCTTTGCGCCAATCCAATGGGTGCTTGCATGGTGGAAATCAACATACGCCGTAGATAGGCATAAGGCACTCAAGCAGGCGAACTGCCTCAAGTGCAACAGCCACAGGCTGCAATCAAGTGTCGTGGCGCGATCACGTAGAGATGCGATCGCGCCGCGACTTCCATTTCTTCTGAAGAAATGACCCGCCGCATCGATCGCTCTACTTGGAGAATTGCTTGAATTACGTTGTGGGGAAATTCGCAATTTTTGCGGGTGCCACAGTTGGTTCTGCTGTAAATCCTGCAACTAGGCAAATGCCAGTTCGATCGTGAAGTTCCACCAATCAAACTCAGCACCGACAAAGGCTTGCCTCTTCGCTGAGTTCAACTTTCGCTTGGAAGTGCCGCCGCAGCCCTGCCAAAAAATCGCCGCAGTGGACAATCGACTCGACTGGGAACGCATCGCCTTTGTCCCCAATGCTTGACCCAACAGCGCTGAGCTTTGAGCAATACATTGCTGGGCACCCCCCGCCAAGTTTGAGTTTTGGGAAGGCAAACCCCGCATCGGTGGCGATCGCGGTATCCGCAATGTGATCGGGATGCTGCTAATGGCTTTTGGGTTGACCAGCAGCGTTCAAGTGCTGCCGCCACAAGGTCGATCAGCGCTTTGCAGCAACGGCTGGCGTGGGAGCAGTCCGATCGCACTCGCAAAGCGCAGTGGTGGCAGTTGGCACAGCAAGCGGTTGCTCTACTGCGTTCCTCCTACGGGGTCGATCGCATCGGCGTAATTGACAATTTGGTGCAGTCAGACTTGCTCAATTACTGGTCAGATCTGACGCTGGTGGTGTGGGGCGACAAGCTCAAGCACGAATACCAGATCTACCAAACCTTATCAAAGCTGGATGAACTGCCGCCAATCAACGTACTGCAAGCTGAATGGGATTACAAAACGGTTGAGGAGTGGGCGATCGAACACACGATCGTTGAAATCTGAACAGACCGTCTTTCTCAAGCTGCACCCCTATGGGCACTCGCTACCGATTCTCACTGGAATATAGGTGCAGGTAATTACAATTGGCAAGGCTGGCTCCTGATTGCTGCGATTCTGTTCTAGAACGTCACGATCGCCCGCCACTGCTTCAGCCCAACACTTCGTCCGGGTCAATGCCCCTCGCTCGTAGTTGTTCGCGCACCTGTTCTAGTTGAGCTTCGGCTTGCTCAGCCCGCGATCGTTCTTGTGCTTTGGGCAGCAGAATCAGATTGCCCTGAGCATCGTAGAACCTGAGCCACTCACACGTGCCCGTCGGCGGTTCGCGCTGCACACTGCCTGTCCAAGTGCCCAGCCACAGTCCGAGCGCTTCACACCACAAATGCCCTTCTGCATTCGGTTGGAGTGCCTGATAGTGTTGATTGGTCAAGTGCCAGCCCTCGAAAGTCGAAGGCTCGAACGGGTCGAAGGTGTAGGAGTCCGCCGTCCGAAAGACGCGCTCATACAGATCCTTCTTGGTGGTGCGATCGACCTGTGCGGTACTGGGTGACAGCAATTCGACAACCACATCCGGGTAGCAACCATCTTCCTCCCACGTCACCCATCCCTGCCGTTCTCGCGTTCCATCCACATCGAGCGCGACGAAGAAATCGGGGCTGCGAAATTCTCGGTTCATCGCTTGATTGCGGCTGTAGTAGACGAACATATTGCCACCCACAAACGAGTCGGGACGATCGCCCAATGCCGCGATTGCCGAAGCAATCAGCACATTCATGGCGATGCGGTGGCGGGCGCTTTCCAACGGTTCTCCATCATCAAAAATCAAGTCAGTCGGGGGAGTAGGATGCTCCCAGTCCAGCTCGATCGCCTCTTGTGCAGTCGATCGACCCGCCGTGCTCTCCGTAGACATGGCTTCCTCCTGCATAGGCAGCATCAGCGACCGCAGTAGATTGATTGTACTACGCCGGATCGATCGCTCTTTGGCTGTAATTTTAGGTAGAGATAAACCCAACTTTCGTGAACCACTGCGTACTCCAGCAGTCTAGCAAGCTGAAAGTATTCGAGATATTACATTTCTGTGCGATCGACTCCTAGCGCGATCAACCAAAACTTCCTATCTTCTGACAATTCAGCTTCTTCGAGTCTTAAATTCTCTAGTTTGTTTCCCACTGAGTCTTGCACATACTTCAGCCCCCTAGACGGGCAGCCGCAGGCTCTACCCGAAGGGTGAGCGTCGCGATGAAAGGCGCGATCGGCGAGGTACGTTGCCTGACCAATGCGAAGCGAGGGAAGGCAACAGTGCCGAGACGAACACCCTATCTA
>Ga0224723_1000940_pt1 | contig 18756 bp, 10 predicted proteins | sample Balambano_FR2_Me_FD_161647 | JGI IMG/M metagenome (GOLD analysis project Ga0224723, IMG submission 161647) | Freshwater sediment microbial communities from Lake Towuti, South Sulawesi, Indonesia - Balambano_FR2_MetaG | ecosystem: Environmental > Aquatic > Freshwater > Lake > Sediment | place...
GTTTTCTAGATAGCTGCTGCTGTTTAAGTTTTAAATTTTTCTCATGTTTGTTTAGTATTCTAGGATTGTCAAACTTAGACCCATCACTGGTAATCACAAACTGAGTCAATCCTAAATCTCAACACTTCCACTTTGTGGTAAGTGTGAGGCTTCTTGCTGTTCAAGCTAAATTAGGCATGAAATATCAAAAATAAACCCATATATAGTACAGATGTTTTATTTAATTCTACTTAACGCCAAGAGTGGCAATTAGATAATTCACCGTACTTGTTAAGTATCGTCTGAAGAAATCTTTCCTGTGCTGAATAATTATGTAACCGCTTATATGGCAATCCGAAATCAGTTGTGAAAAAGAGAATGTCTAGAACGCTTATAAATACTTACTTTTAATCTCCGTATTTTCTCACGTTTCAATCCGAATTGCTATACCATTTCATAAAAATTCTGATACATATGAAATATCTGTAGAGGCTAGCACTTCTTTGTTATGAAACCTACTTGCTAGGACTTTGAAGTTGGGTTTGGTTTAGGTAAGAGGGGGTTCCTCACCCCATCTCCACTGGGATTTGAATTACAAACTCAGCCCCCTCACCTGGTGTAGAATTCACTGCTATTGTTCCACCATGTTTTTCTATGACGATCTGACGTGCGATCGCTAATCCTAAACCAGTACCTTTACCTACAGGTTTGGTAGTAAATAAGTGGTCAAAAATTTTCTGTCTCACATCTGCGGTCATCCCGGCTCCGTTATCTTTGATACTTATCAAAACATCCTTTTGGTTTTTGGATAAGTTGGTGGTTACAGTAATGCGATTGGGATTGGCTGCGATATCATGAAAACTCCGACCTGTATTAGATTCATCCAAAGCATCAATCGCATTGGCAATTAAATTCATAAATACTTGATTAAGCTGACCTGGGAAGCACTGAACTAGAGGTAAATCGCTGTAATTTTTGACTATTTCAATCTCTGGACGAGTTTCTGAAGCTTTCAGACGGTGTTTTAGGATAAAAATTGTACTGTCAATACCTTCATGAATATTGGAGAAAATCCGCTTCTGAGTATCACCTCTAGAGAAGGTACGTAAGCTGATACTCATGTCATAAATACGATCTATACCTTCGCGCATGGAAGAAATCAGTTTAGGCAAGTCTTCTTGCACATATTCCAAGTCTATATCTTGAATCTTGGATTGAATTTCTTTCACAGGGTCAGGATAGTATTTTACATATAAGTCTATTAATTCCAACAAGTCTTGTATATAGTCTCGGGCAGGTTCGAGATTACCAGCTAAGAAACCAACTGGGTTATTGATTTCGTGAGCTATTCCTGCAACCAAGTTACCTAAAGTAGACATTTTTTCGCTCTGCACAAGTTGTAACTGTATCTGCTGTAACTGTTGAAGCGAGTATTCTAATTGTTTAGCATTATCTTGCGCTTGTTGATATAGTTGGGCATTTTGTAAAGAAATTGCTGCTTGAGATGTAATCAAGTTTAAAAGCTCAACGCGATCGCTTGTAAATGCCCCTATAGTTAAATTATTCTCTAAGTATAGTAAGCCAATAACTCTACCTTGATTCAGGATTGGTAAACACAATAGACTTTTTGGTTGTTCCCTTTGGATATAGGAATCTCCTATCCAAGTAGTATATTTTGTAATATCATCAACAACCAAACTTTGTAAAGAACGCTTAACGTAATAAATTACAGATATTGGTATATCCATACTACTTTCAACTGGCAGCCGTGTAATATCCGTGTTAATTAATTTGCCATTTTCTTCGACTGTTGCAACTGCTTCAATACATAATTTGTCATCTTTAAGTAATATTAATACACCTTTTTTTGCTCCAGCATTTTCAAGTACTACTTCTAACAGAACTGCTACCAATTTATCTAAATAAATTTCACTAGAAATAGCTTGTGCAGCTTTGATGACCGTTGATAAATCAAATACAGAGGTAGTAGATGTAGTTGTATGGTCAGTAGTATGAGAACTTAAGACGACAGTCTCAGTTGGGCTAATGCTATTATCTTGGCGTAGAAATATAGACGATAGTAATTGAGGATAGTATCTTTCCAAATCATTCAGCTTCGCTTTTGCTCCCCAGCGTGCGTAAGCATAATAAGCATCTGTAAGGTATGCTTGAGCGATTTTTTCTTTACCCCATTCCAAGTAAAACTTGGCTGCAAGTTCACATGCTAAAGCTTCTTCGTTAACGAATCCATTTTCTTTTGCTAAAGCGATCGCACGGTCATATAACTCCATTGCTTCGGTATTTTTGGCAAAAAGTTGACAAATCTCAGCTTCTACTAACAAATATTTATGTAAGAAACTTTCCTGACAACTATCTGACCAAATTTTCATTTGGTCTTGATTTTTTTGTAATTCTTGCAGATAATTACTTTGAACTTCTTTTTGATTTTCAAGTCTAAATAGGTTGACCAACGTTAGAGAACTATAAAAATTATGCAACGCTACAACAAAAAATCCTAGTACGTAAGGTATATACTCTTTAGCTATTTGCAAAGAATTGAATGAATTTTCATAATCTCCATAAAGGTAAAGAACTTGAGCCTTATAAGTATGGTAACAGCAAATAGCAATTAAGCTTTGATTTGATTGACATCTAACTAAATAATCTTTTTCTGTAATTTCACTATCACAAAATTCAGAGTGATGAGATGTCATTCCGCTTAAGTTGTAAATAATTATTTGAAACGCGGTCAGAGAATCTATCATTGCTTGATTTTGACTTTTTTTAGTAAACTCTAAAAAAGCTGGTAATTCTAATGAAATATCTGATAAATTCATACCCTGACTAAATAAATTGAGTATTTTACCAAAAACTGTGTATCCAGAGAACTGTAGTTCTCCTGATTCTAATCCTAATTCAAAAGCTGACTCTACAATTTTGTTAGCTTCTTTTATATGTTTATACCAATGGTTGACAAAACAAGCAAAAACAAAATAATTTTTGCATTTCAGAGCAATATCATTAGATTTGTCACTTAGAGCTAATGATAACTTCCCAAATTCATAACCAGATTTATAATCTTGGAAGAAGAGTCCAACTAAAATCCCATAATTAACATAGCCTTTTGCTGATTCTGAAGTATTCCCATATGTTAAGGACAGGATTATTAACTGAAGAACTACAATAGGATATAGTTCTTGTTTGCCAATATATGCTGCGGGGTCAATACTAACTAGCAATTTTGCCGCAATCATTTTCTCTTCATCTTCCATAGCTGGTAAATTTACTAAAGAGGATATTTCTTTCCCTGTTAATAATTCATTTACCTCTGAAATATTACGATCCAATTCCGCTTGTAAATCTGTTTCTGGTAGATTAACTCCCAGTAAACTTAAAGCTTTGCGACCAATATTTATAGCATCTGTGTATTTAGCATTTAAGGTATATTGAATAATTAAAATTTCATACAATAAAGCCTTCTCAATGTTTGTTTGAATTTCTGTTATTATTTGAAAAATCAATGATTCAGACGCATCAAAGTTACCATTAAGGTACTCTGTTTCAGCTTTTTCTTTATGTAAAGCAAAAGATAAAGAGTATTGCTCTTGCCAGTGATTAGATTGTAATAATTCTATACCTGTAGTGAAATATTTTTGTGCTGCAATGTATGCAGTAGATGCTTTAGCTTTTTTACCTGCAAGTAAATTTAAGTATGATAGCTGCTGTTTTTCTGATGTTTGATTAATTAACTCAGTACTAGAATTCAGATGATTGACAATATCAAATATTTTTTCTTCTTTCTGAGAATCTGATGTGTTAAGTAGAAGCGATCGCCCAATTTTCAGATGAGTTGCTTGTTTCTGATTCTCTGGGATTAAAGAATAAGCTGCTTGTTGGACGCGGTCATGCAAAAATTTATAGCTAACGTTAACTTGATTATTAGTAATATCTTTCAAATCAGTAGCTGATTCATCTTGAAAAAATTTATAAACCTCGTTGTTGGGTAAAATTAATCCTTCTTGCAAAGCTTTCCATAAATCTGCTGCTATTTCCGCAGGTGATTTTTCAGAGACAATAGACAAATTATTTAAATCAAACTGATTTCCAATACAAGCAGCTAATTTCAATCTTTCCTGAGTTTGTAATGGCAACTTTTGTAATTGAAGTGTCATAAACTCAATAATGTCATCAGTAATTGCCAATTCTCTAACCTTGGTAATATCACATTCCCAATGTCTGGTATTAAAGTTAAACGTAATCAAACCATCTTCATACAAAAATTTCAGAAATTGAGTACTAAAGAAAGGATTTCCTTTGGTTTTTATATAAATTAGTTCTGTTAAAGGTAATGCTAAATCTTGAGAACATCTGAGAGAATCAGCAACTAAATTATTTAAATTATTAATTCCCAAAGGAGATAGATTGATGGTATTGATAGTTGCTCCTGCTTTGCGAATTCCCTCTAAAGTTAGCATTAATGGATGAGCAACAGAAACTTCATTATCTCTATACGCACCAACCATTAACATATATCCAAGATTAATTTCAGTCATTAATAACTGCATTAATTTTAAGGAAGCAGAGTCAGCCCATTGCAAATCATCTAAAAAGATAACTAAAGGATGTTCTTGGGTAGTAAAAACTTGAATAAATTTTTGAAATAGTAAATTAAAACGGTTTTCAGCTGCACTAACTGCTAATTCCGCGCTTGGTGGTTGCTTACCAATGATTTGTTCTAGTTCAGGAATGACATCAATAATCACTTGACCATTATCACCTAATGCTGTAAGAATTTGCTGTTTCCATTGCTGAAGTTGTGTTTCGCTCTCACCCAGTAATTGGGACATTAAATCACGGAAAGCTTGTACAAAAGCAGAAAAAGGAATATGACGTTGGAATTGGTCATATTTTCCTTTAATAAAGTAACCGTGTTGACGAACTATTGGTTTATGGATTTCATTAACTACAGCAGTTTTTCCGATACCAGAAAAACCAGTTACTAGCATCATTTCAATTTGAGATTGCTTATTTATTTCCTCTTTATCATCTATAAGTAGATCCTGAGTAGGATTAGCAACTCGCTCGAAAGCTTTTAATAAAATTTCTACTTCCTTTTCCCTTCCGTAGAGCTTTTCCGGGATGATAAACCGTTCTGAAATGTCGCGCTGTCCTAACTCAAATAATTCAATACTTCCATCTTTCCAAGCTTGAGCGCATATTTCAAGGTCATATTTTAACCCTAAAGCACTTTGATAGCGGTCTTCGGCATTTTTTGCCATCAGTTTGGCAATAATATGAGATATTACTGTTGGAATCTCAGGGTTAACAGTATGGGCAAATAATGCTTGTTTAGCTATGTGGCAATGTACCAACTCCATGGGGTCTTTGGTGGTAAATGGTAACTGTCCTGTTAACAGTTCATAAAAAGTTACACCCAACGAGTAGAAATCTGTACGATAATCAATGCCACGATTCATCCGTCCAGTTTGTTCGGGAGAGATGTAAGCAAGGGTTCCCTCTAGCACATTCGGATTTTGCAGTTGCTGAGTTTCCCGTGGTAGCAAGGAAGCAATGCTAAAATCTATCAGTTTTACCTGCTTTGTTTTCGGGTTGATGAGGATATTACCTGGTTTGATGTCTTTATGAATGATGCGATGGCGGTGAACTGCATCTAAAATAACAGTAACTTGAGTTGCGATCGCCAAAAATTCATCTAAAGACTTTGCAGATAAAGTTTGTGTCTCAGTGAAATAATTTTGCAGAGAAACTCCACCAACATCTTCCATCACTAAACCGTAACCGTTATTATAAGTTTCCAAACTTAGTGGTTTAACAATTCCTTCAATATCAAGGCTTTTGCTAATAATGTATTGATTTCTAAATTGCACCAGTTCATTAAAGCTAGGGTACTCATTCCGCATTAGCTTGATAATAACTGGTTTTTGGTCTGATTCTCTCACTCCCGAGAAAACGAGTGTTCTTGAACCTGCGTAAATTTGCTCAAAAATCTTATACCCAGCTAATTTGATTGTATTATCCATAATCTTGCACCACCATAACCTTAGACTTACAAATTTAGTATTCCCATTTCATTACAGCTTCTATCATTAATCCAATATTAAAAGGGAACAGGCAACAGGCAACAGGGAAATCCCGATAATTAAAATTAGGGGATTTGAAAATAGACACCTTTTTTCTCACACTTCGTACCACTTTGTTAACAAAAAAATCTTTTTTATTTTTCATAAATCGACTTAGCGTCTTTACACTAGGCTGTTGATTCTGTAATATAATTGCCTGTGAGACTTCATGCAAAAAATGTGTTGGTAGTCAGCGTAACGCACCGCTTTCTGATTAACGGTGCGTTACGGCAAATAATTTCTGCTTTTGGTTTTAATATTGTCGTGCCGTAACGCACCCTACTAATTTCAACATCAAAATTGTATGATTGGTCTTGGACAGAATTCTAACAAAATCAACAGTCTAGCTTTACACCACTATATTCAGGGTGTTTCTCTCCTGTTGTCATCCCGAAGGGGCTTGGTAAATTTGTCATTATATGAGAACTATTCAAATTTTTATATATATGAATATATCTTAAAGGTAGAGAAACATTAGTATAGCTTCTAACTTGAAACTGTATTACCCTAATACAAAAGAAAGAGCTTTTTCGACAAAAGTTCCCAAGTTGACCGTTTCTGGGAAGTTGCAAAGCGTCTACAACAAGTCAGAAATCTAACTGATGTAAATAAAATACTCTACTTAGGCGAGTATTTTACTTATTATAATTGATTTCCTTAGTTGACTGAAAACATAGGTTGGTAAGGCGTTTCGGCTCTTATATTGCTAAAGTATTGCACAAAAGTTCACAAATCAGCAATCAAACCTCATCGACATTTAAAGATTTTTCAAATTGAATTAGGTAGTTTCAGCCTTTTATAGGTATAAGCAAAGAGATTATTCTATAAAAATCAATCTTAAGGGAGTCAGAAGGTCAACAAGTAAATGCTTGATACTAAATTGATCAACCCTAGGCTTTAACACACTTGATAATTTAGATATAAAACGATATGAAAACCGAAGTTGCAACACCTCTAATCAGTTACATGAAACAATTAGAAAGCCAAGGTATAACTGATATAGAGACAATATGCGATCACCTTTACGATCATCACACTCGACAAATAGAGCTTGGTCTATATTCCAATGGTAGATATACACAATCAGGAAGTGATGTTCAAGCAAAAGTAATATCCCAATCTGGTACAACCGATGAGTGTATTTTGTGGTGCATAAATCACTACTTGGGATTAAATAGAAACCAAAACGTCATCAATAAGGTTTGCCAAGCTGTACAAGAATATGGAACTGGTTGTGGAACATCAGCACTTTCTGGGGGAATGTCTAGCTTACACAAACAAGTAGAATCTAAAATCAAAAACTTAATTGGTAAAGAAAGTGTTTTACTCTTCCCCACAGGTTATTCTGCAAACTTAGGTTGCTTGTCAGCAATACCCGGTAAAAATGATTTAATCATTTTTGATCGAGAATGTCATGCTTCTATCATTGACGGAGTTAAATTATCCGGGAAAAAATGGATATCCTTTAAGCACAACGATTGGCAAGATTTACAGAAAAAACTTGTAAAATATCGCCGTAATCATGATAATATCTTTGTTGTCGTTGAGTCTGCATACTCAATGAGTGGTGATGTTGCACCTTTAAGAGAGATTATTAACTTGAAGGAAAAATACAAGTTTTTATTATACGTTGATGAAGCACATACCTTTGGTATTTACGGAAAAAATGGAGCAGGTTACTGTTCTCATTTAGGTGTAGTAGAGCAAGTAGATTTTATTGCTGCAACCTTATCAAAAGCTACAGCTTCCATCGGTGGATTTGTTGCTACTAAGTCAAAATATATACCTCTAATTCAGTGGAGAGCCAATTCTTACACATTTCAAGCTTGTTTAACACCTGGTGATGCAGCAGCCATCTTAGCTTCTTTAGAAGAGATTGAAAATAATCCCCAATTAATTGCATCTCTTCACGAAAAAAATCAATACATGAGACAAAGACTGACTAGTCTCGGTTTCAATCTCGGTCAGTCTGTTAGCCCAATTATCCCTGTGTTTATTCCTGACCAAGAAAAGTTACTATCCTTTAATAAGGAACTGTATGAACAGGGAATATTCTCAGTATCTATTTTTTACCCCGTCGTCAAACCTCATGAAGGGCGGATTAGATTTATCTTAAGTGCTGCCCATACCAAGGAGCAAATAGATAAAACTGTTGATGCACTGTATGAATTAAAAAACAAATATGGTATAGATGAGGAATCTGAAGTAGCTAAGCTACATGAACAATGTGCATAATGGAAAATTGATTGCAGGGATGAATCATAATTTTGTACTATGCTCGCTTGCAAGTACATTTTTAGAGTAAATCTCATGTCCGTCGCCTTTCCCTAGGGTAGGCGCAAACAGCTAAAAATATTTTATTATGGGCATACTACCAGCTTTACTTTTACGGGGAATGGTGAAATGAAGGGTAGTGAGATAAACTCACCACCCAAACCATTTTGTTTATGACTTGTTTCCTATTTTGATTGTTAATTCAAAATCTCAAGTCCAAAATGGCAAAAACTTCACCCGAACGCTTAGTCTTTGTTGTTACCTCATCTAAATTGCCATACTTCTAAGTTTTTGGCAGGATCTTATGAAGATTTGTAAGATTAGAATTATCAATGTAGTTTAAAATACTTAATAAGTGATTTAAATAAGTCTAACCTTATTCGTAATTATACGGTTACTGGACAATGCGATCGCTGAGGGAAAAGTTAGATCCTGACTTCTTCAACTCCAGGATTTGAATAGCATCATATATATAGAATTGTTATAGTAAGGGTGCGTTATTGCGCCAATTAGCTTATTAGTGGACTGTAGGGGCACGGCTTCCGAAATACTACGGGTGAATCAAAAATCCTACTAGTGCCGTGCCCTTACGAGGTAATATAACTGTACCTCATAAACCTGGAATATGCTGTATATTCACGCTCAGGGTTATAATACAAACCCGGTAACAAGGATTAATCGATTCTCTAACGCACCATTTTAGCCTTGCCACGCTACTCATCTACATGGTCTTTCACATATCCTTTATAATTTATTAGATAAAGGTTACTAGATTACACCGCCCATGACCACCCCAAGCCGCCACTATCATATTACTACCTTCGGTTGCCAAATGAATAAAGCCGACTCTGAGCGCATGGCTGGTGTTTTGGAAGACATGGGCTTTGAGTGGTCAGAAGACCCTAATCGAGCGGATATTATCCTTTACAACACTTGCACCATCCGCGATAACGCTGAGCAAAAAGTATATTCTTATTTAGGTAGACAAGCCAAACGCAAACATGAACAACCTGATTTAACTTTGATTGTTGCTGGATGTGTGGCTCAACAGGAAGGAGAATCACTACTACGACGTGTACCAGAGTTGGATTTGGTAATGGGACCACAACACGCTAACCGTCTTAAAGATTTACTGCAACAAGTATTTGACGGCAACCAAGTTGTGGCTACTGAACCGATTCATATAATGGAAGATATCACCAAACCACGTCGGGATACTACAGTTACTGCTTGGGTAAATGTGATTTACGGTTGTAACGAACGTTGTACTTACTGTGTAGTTCCTAACGTGCGGGGTGTGGAACAATCTCGCACTCCCCAAGCGATCCGTGCTGAGATAGAGGAGTTGGGAAAACAAGGTTACAACGAAGTGACACTTCTGGGTCAAAATATTGATGCTTATGGTCGAGATTTACCTGGTACAACTCCAGAAGGTCGGCATTTACATACCCTCACAGATTTACTCTACTACGTTCATGACGTTCCAGGAATTGAAAGAATCAGATTTGCAACATCACATCCGCGCTATTTTACAGAGAGATTAATTAAAGCTTGTGCGGAATTGCCTAAAGTATGCGAACACTTCCATATACCTTTCCAATCTGGAGATAACCAAGTTCTCAAACGAATGTCCCGAGGTTACACTCACGAGAAGTATCGTCGGATAATTGATACGATTCGTCGATATATACCAGATGCATCAATTAGTGCGGATGCAATTGTTGGTTTTCCTGGAGAAACAGAGCAACAATTTGAAAATACATTGCAGTTAGTCGAAGATATTGGTTTTGACCAGCTGAATACAGCAGCATATTCACCACGACCAGGAACACCAGCAGCTATATGGGAAGAACAACTGAGCGAAGAAACTAAAAGCGATCGCTTACAACGTCTGAATCATTTAGTGGGTATCAAAGCTGCGGAGCGATCGCAACGTTATTATGGACGCATTGAAGAAGTCTTGGTGGAAGAACAAAACCCCAAGGATAAAACTCAAGTTATGGGACGTACACGGGGTAATCGCTTAACGTTCTTTCCTGGTGATATTACTGAGATGAAGGGTAAATTAGTGCAGGTAAAAATTACTGAAGTGAGAGCGTTTAGTCTTACAGGGGAAGGGAGTAGGGAATAGGGAATAGGGAATAGGGAATAGGGAACAGCCAGTAGCGTGCGTTGGAGTGTAAGCGAAACCCACTAGACTGTTGACTTTATTAGAAATTTGTCCAAGACCAATCATACAATTTTGATGTTGAAATTGTTCGCGCTTCTACTCCCTACTCCCTACTCCCTTCTACTAAATCATCATTTTTGTCACCCAAAGAATACAGCAACCTGGATAGATTATGCTACTCTATCTGCATTTATAAACTGACAGAGGTATTGGGTATGTCAAAGCTGCGAGTAGGATTGCTATTTGGCGGACGCTCAGGAGAACATGAAGTATCGATCAAATCAGCACGAGCGATCAAATTAGCTTTAAGTGCAGAAAATAACGTTAAGAAATATGAAATATACCCCTTTTATATCCAAAAAGATGGATTTTGGCAAGCAGGAGAAATCGCAGAACAAATATTAACAAGTGGTGTTGCTTTACAAAACTTAGCTTCAACTCCGAATCTATGGCAATTTCCACTAGAAGCAGCACAAATAGACGTCTGGTTTCCTATCCTTCATGGTCCCAACGGTGAAGATGGTACTATTCAGGGATTACTCACCTTAATGCAAGTCCCCTTTGTTGGTTCAGGGGTATTGGGTTCTGCGGCGGGAATGGATAAAATAGCCATGAAAACTGCATTTGCTCAAGCTGGATTACCACAAGTGAAATATGTGGTAGTCACTCGGGAGCAAATTTGGTCAAATCCTTGTGTATTCCCGAAACTTTGCGACGAAATCGAGACTAAGCTCTCCTATCCTTGCTTTGTTAAACCCGCTAATTTAGGTTCTTCCGTGGGTATTGCCAAAGTGCGATCGCGCCAAGAACTAGAAGCAGCTTTAGATAATGCAGCTAGTTATGATCGCCGAATCATTGTAGAAGCTGGTGTTGTAGCACGGGAAGTAGAGTGTGCTGTTTTAGGAAATGATAATCCCCAAGCTTCTGTTATTGGTGAAATAACTTTTGAAAGCGATTTTTATGATTATGAAACAAAATATACAGAAGGTAGAGCAGATTTGCTAATTCCCGCATCCTTACCGGAAACCATCACACAACAAATTCAGGAAAGAGCCTTACAAGCCTTTGCAGCCGTTGATGCTGCTGGGTTATCTAGAGTAGACTTTTTCTACGTAGAAGCTACAGGTGAAGTACTAATTAACGAAATCAACACTTTACCAGGTTTCACTTCTACTAGTATGTATCCTCAACTTTGGTCACACACTGGTATACCTTTCACAGAATTAGTAGATAAGTTAATTCAGTTAGCACTTCAGAGACACTCTATCTCTTTTAAAGCAGAGAAAGCGGAATTGGTGGATAAGTTAGTTCAATTAGCAAGTTAGAAATACTCTATTCTTGTAAAAGAATCGGGAGTATAATCGTCAGAAAACGTCCAGTATAATAATTTTTAGGCAATTACCATCGGATTTAAGATGCCATTTGATCAAAAAAAGCTACTTAAATCCGAGGTTTTGCTACGGATACACTGTCTTACACGTTCAAGTAAAATAAACAGCAAGAGGGGCATGAAATAAAAATAATTATGGAAAATAATCAGAGTGTACCGCAGGAATTATCTAACGAAGTAACGCCTACACCTGAATCAGGAACTGCTAAATCAAAAACAGGACGGTGGGATGTTCTGATATATCTACTTACCCATTACCCATGGCTATTTGTAGTGGCGCTTTTAGCTATTTTTATCGGCAGCGCAACTGTTTCTGTATATACCTTAGGCTATGTAGAACCAAAAGAAAAAGAAAAACCAGAAACATACTTAGCTGAAATAGAGACCGAAGTTATACCATTAGCCAATATATCTACTGAAACCAACAGCAATCCTATACCTTTATGGATGGTTATGGCGATCGCTGGAAGTTGCGCTGGTGGATGTTTAGTAATTGCGCGACTTTTAAAACTTAGAACATACTATCCAAAAGCCCACAAGTTTATTGACCGTCATCAAAGACGTTTAGTAAAACCTCAAAATGCAACATTAGAAGCACATACGCCAGTTAATTCTCCAGTTTTTGTACCACCACCCCGGACACATATTGTACCAATACCACCCCAGCCATCCAAACCTAAGGTGAAAGTACTTTCAGCAAAGCGTCAGATTGTAACTCAAAGTAAAGAATCTTTAGCGGATATGATGGATATTCGTAAACAAAGTACTTTATCTTCAATATTAGGGAAAAATTAATCAGCAGCAAGCAAAATTACTATATCCTGTTTTCTGGGATCCTTAGCTCCCCGACTTCACCAAAAAGTCGGGGAGCTAATTTGCTATAGATAAGAAAATTATTATCTCACTGTCTTTTAAGCTACAAAAGCATCAAAAATTCATAATAGGCATTTTTACTCAAAGACTGTTCATGAAGATAATAGGAAAGCCCTTTTAGCCTTAATTTAAAACAGGTTACTGTTTTTTCTACCTAATCAAAATAAATCTTAATTCATCTTTGTTTTTATAGTTTTTGTAAATCAATTAGAAAGTTGCCATTTTGGCAACTAGGTCGAGATTAACTTAGTTAAATTGTAGAAGATAAACGACTTCAAGGGTGTTGTTATCAGGGTGTGTATACTGCTAAATCAATATTTGAGGTACTTTCTTAAAAGTGATTCTATCACAAAGAAAGTATCTCAATAAATGATTTACTTAGCGATTTTTAGACAAATATTAATAATAAAGTTTGACATTTGTCACAACAGGAATACTAAGCGCGTACAGGTGTTGTTTTTGACATACACATTAGCCCCCTAAATCAAATGCAGTACCTGTACATATTCCTAAACGCTTCAAAGACAAATGTCGGAGTGGGAGTTGTAAAGCGAATGATATGCTTCCTTCCACTCTTATTTTTTACTTAGACTTAATCCACCTTTTCAGAAATATAACTTTTTAACTTCTCAAAAAGTTCAGCCACCTTTACTAAATCCTTATCTCCTGGAGCGCGTTCTACACCACTAGATAAATCTATTCCACTGGGATTAACTTGACTCAAAGCTTCGAGAATATTATTTGGTGTCAATCCCCCAGCCAAGAACCAAGAACAATTAGGCTTAAATGTTTGTAAAATTTCCCAATCTAAAGTTTTACCTGTACCACCAAGCTGTTGAGGGTGGTATGCATCAAGTAATAAAGCATTTACATAATCAGTATAGATAGTCGTTTTATCAAAATCTTCAGAACTTCGTATTCTTAAAGCTTTGATAATCTCCACATTTGGTAGAATTTCACGGATCCGCTGACAAAATTCTGGAGATTCATCTCCATGTAGTTGAACACCACTTAAATTACTATTACTAACTGTCTCAGCGATTTCTTTATAACTAGAGTTAGCGAAAACACCAATTCTATCTACGTATTGAACCTCTTCTGTGATTGCCCGAATTTGTGCATTATTCACATAACGGGGTGAAGTGGGTACACAAATAAATCCTAACGCTGTTGCACCCGCATTAGCGATCGCTTTTCCTTGTTGTGGTTGAGTGATACCGCAAATTTTAATTCGCATAAGCATTTATGCAGTTTAATTAACAAAATCAAAGTTTTTTCGCTCTCAATTTTATAATCTTTGTGGTTTACATTCATTCTCTTAAGGAGAGACTATCTTGATTTCATCTATTTTACTAGCAGTTCAAGCAACCGTTCCCGCAACACCCGCGTGGAGTCCAGCTACTGCGATTATTATTGGTGTCAGCTGTTTAGTAATTCTTTTACTGAGTACTAGAATCGAGAAACCCTTAGTTGGTCCTAAAATGCCTGTACTTCCCGTCAGCATTCCCACATTTGTTGCTGCAATGTGTTTCGGACATATTGTCGGTATTGGTATCGTTCTCGGATTGACTAACATCGGTCGTTTGTAAATCCTCCCAGAGGCACCGCAACACAGTGCCTCTATCATAAAATTTAGGTATATATTCCTAAAACAACTTGACTATCCACTAATTTTATAGTACAAAATTACTATATTGGAAGAAAATCGGGTAGGATAAGTCAATGAAGCTATCTAAAGTAGACTTAAGCAGTTTAGTAGCGATCGCTCATTCTCAAGGAAATTTGCAGTTGTTGCTAGACAGAGGTTCGGAAATAGAACTATTGCAACTTCCTGCACCCATACAAGCCTTTGAAGGGTTGGTGATGCTCAACGAAGCAGTAGCAGAACCACCTGCACTTAATACTTACGAAGAAATTGCCATGCTACCAGTAAACTCATCTTGCGCCAACGCGATTGGTTATGACAGTGATGGGCAAATCTTGCAAATAGAGTTTCATGATGGTTCAGTATATCAATATTCTGGAGTAGATGAAGAGACTTGGGAAGATTTGTATTATTCTGACTCTATTGGCAGCTTTTACAATCATGAGATTAAAGGTCAATATGATTGCGAGCGGTTAGATGAAGATTAGAGGTAAACTGGTAGGGAACGTCCGAAATCTTGCGGGTGAATGAAAAATCCTCCTAGTGCCGTGCCCCTACGAGTTAATATAACCTTACCTCATAAACCTGCAATGTGCTGTATTAACCATCTCCTTCTCTTTGCTTAGATTGCCAATAATTATCCACCGCGTTTTTTGTCGCCATAGCATTATCATATTCCTCACCACCTTGAGAAACAATTCTCTCACGTACTTTCTTGCGTAAATCTGAAACAATTTTCCCGTTTATTTTGCGTGTTTTAGCTAAATCAAGCATCGGTGCGGGGTATTCAGTTTTACCTATATACTCACCTTTAAGAATTTCTGGTAAAGTGAAACATTGTAATTCTGGAATCCAGTAATAGACAAAATCTAGGTTTGGGTCTTTTTCTTCCAGATTCTTAGTCGGGTTATAGATACGGAACGTATTACTAAGAGGATTAGTGACACCTGCTTGCATTTGCCATTGCCAATTATCAATAGCTAAATCGCCATCTACCAAGCAGTTCATGTAGTGTCTGGCGCCGTGATGCCAGGAAATACCACAATTTATGGTTAGGAATGTAGCACACATCGCCCGCATTCTAAAATTCATCCATCCCATAGTTGCAAGCTGACGCATACTAGCATCTACCATCGGAAAACCTGTTAAACCTTCTTGCCAAGCGTGAAATAATTCTTGCTTTTCTGCTTTTAAATCATCAGGACGATACCATTGATCAAATTCCGGAAAACGATTGGTATGGGCGATTTCTGGATGAAAGTATAAACGTTGGGTGAAACTTTGGTGCCAACGTAAGCGATCGCGGAACGCTTTCAGGGACATTTCGGCTTTCGGTTGAGTGCTAAGTTCTGCGGCTCTGAGCTTAGTCTTTTGATACACATCTCTAATTGAGATTGTCCCAAAAGTTAAATGAGGTGAAAGATGCGATGTGGCTTTTTGCTGGGCTAGCCAAGGACGAGAAAGTTTCCAGTGATAACCATGAAATCTTTTTGCCAAAAAAGTATTTAATGTTGCTTGAGCTTGAGTTTCTCCTCCAGAAAAGTAAATTGGTTCATCCCAAAACTGAGAATATTTCTGTTTTAACTCTGAAAAAGTGAGTTGGGGTAAATTTAAAGTTAATTCTGGTGTGTTGATGTGAGTTGGAGCAGGATGTATTGTTTGTCGATTGTAGGTATAGTATTCCTTGTACCATTCCTCTCGGTGGTTATCGTCAGCTTGTAAGAAATTATTTAAACCGATGTGGTAGTCAAGATTTAATTGTTGGTAGAAGTTAATTAGAGAGCGATCGCGTTCTATACCATACTCAACTTGAACATCTCGGTTAAAATAAAGCTTTGGTCTATAACCAAGTTGGATTAATGAAGAAGTCAGTTGTTGGAGTATGGTAAGGGAATTACCTTCAAATAAAAACAGACGACTGCCTAATCGCTCTAAATTTTGGTGAAGATTTTCTAGAGACTCAAATAAAAATCTCACCCGCATTCTCCCAACATCAGGATTATTATAAAACCAAGGGTCGATAATAAAGCACGGTAAAACTTCAGCGTTATTTGCAACTGCTGCGTTTAAACTCTCATTATCATTTAAACGTAAATCTCTACGAAACCACAAAATATGCATATATTATTTTCCACAGCATACAAACTGGATTAAAGTCAAGTAAAAAATCATTTTTTATTGACAAAAAAACCTTGAGAGAACAATTGGAGAATGGTAGCGTCTAAAAGGTGACATTGGAGTCGAACGGAACCTTGTTAACTATGAAACGCTCTTTATCTTTCCTAATTATTTCTAGCTTACTTTCATCTTTTGTACCATTACCGGGTGTCTCAGCACCTCCTCGCAACCCGGATAAAACAGTGAATTGTGACATCTTAGTAGTAGGTGGTGGACTTTCAGGAGTTGCAACTGCTTATGAAGCCTTACTTGCGGGACGTACAGTTTGCGTCACAGAAATTACCGACTGGTTAGGTGGACAAATTTCTGCCCAAGGGACTTCCGCACTTGATGAACGTCCTACCCAAAGAGTAAAGTTATACTACTCCCGTGGCTACTTAGAGTTACGTAACCGAATTCAGAAAGCATATAAAGGAGACATTAACCCTGGTGAATGCTGGGTAAGTGACTCTTGTTTTTTACCCCGCGATGGGCATATTATCCTTACCCAGATGCTGAAAGATGCTGAAAAACGTGGTAAAGGCAAATTAGAATGGTTTCCCAATACGGTAATTAAAGACCTAGAAAAAAGTTCTGATGGCAAATTAATTACTAGCGCGATCGCCATTCAGCATCAACCAGCAGCAAATGCACCTGCCTTAAACACTCTGCCTTTATCTCAAACTATAGAAGATGCCTACCGTTATGAAAATTCTTCGCGCTTCAATAAATCTATTATTCGCTTAGTTGCCAAACAAAATAAAGGTAATGCTCCGAAATGGTATATTGTAGACGCCAGCGAAACAGGTGAAATTATTGGTTTAGCTGACGTTCCTTACCGTCTGGGTATTGATGCTCGCTCTTACTTAGAACCTTCTTCTTCTAGTACTCAAAACGACCCTTATTGCACCCAAGGTTTCACTTACACCTTTGCTATGGAGGCAACCAAAGAACCTCAACAACAAACAATGCCTCCTTACTATATGCAATATTCACCATACTTTAGCTACGAGTTAAAGCGACTAGCAAATTTTGACTTGGTATTCACCTATCGTCGTATAAAAGGTGATGGTACAGGAAAACCAATTACATTTGGTGGTATTAATTTTACAGCAGCTGTACCAGGTGACATCTCAATGCAAAACTGGACTTGGGGTAATGACTATCGTCCGGGAACTGCTGCTGACAACCTCATTTATACCAAGCAACAACTCCAATCTTCTGGACAATTACAACCAGGTGGCTGGCTGGGTGGACTGCGGACAGAAACTTTAAGAAGAGGAGAAGAAAACGCATTTTCTTACTATTACTGGTTAGTAGCTGGAACAACAGACTCTCAATTAGGTAAAGGAGTTAAACAGACCCATCCAAATAACCGCTTTCTTGCAGGGTTAAATTCTCCCATGGGCACAGCTCATGGTTTGTCAAAATATCCATATATGCGAGAAGGAAGACGTGTAATTGGTCGTCCAAGCTGGGGACAACCACAAGGTTTTGCTATCTGGGAAATTGACATTTCTCGGCGCGATTACAACGACGAATACTACGTAAAAACTTTGCCTAGGGATATGTATCGTAGGTTAAAAGCAGCACTAGCAGGTTTAGAAGCATCATCAGTACTTTCAGGTGCAAAGCCTCCAGAGAAATCTATGCGTCGGACTCGTTCTACTATCTTTCCTGATTCAGTTGGTATTGGTCACTACGCTATAGACTTTCATCCTTGTATGACCAAGAGTCCACCAGAAGCACCGGGAAATACCGAGCGTGAAGGCGAAAGACGGGGTGCAGGACAAGCTTATCCTTTCCAAATTGCCTTGAGAGCAATGATTCCACAAAGAATAGATAATTTACTTGTAGGTGGTAAAAGTATTGCTACTAGTCATATTGCCGCAGCCGCATACCGAGTACATTCCTTTGAATGGTCTGCCGGTGCAGCAGTAGGAACAGTTGCAGCTTTCGCGCTTAAAAATAATGTTGCACCTTATGAACTGGTAGACGATTTACCTAGAGCCGAACCGCAACTACAAAATCTGAAAAACCTTTTGAAGAAAAATGGTAATCCTACCGCTTTTCCTGATACGTCTATATTTAATCAGAATTGGGACGACTGGCGGTAGAAGAGGAGGGG
>Ga0224723_1000941_pt1 | contig 18689 bp, 17 predicted proteins | sample Balambano_FR2_Me_FD_161647 | JGI IMG/M metagenome (GOLD analysis project Ga0224723, IMG submission 161647) | Freshwater sediment microbial communities from Lake Towuti, South Sulawesi, Indonesia - Balambano_FR2_MetaG | ecosystem: Environmental > Aquatic > Freshwater > Lake > Sediment | place...
CATTAATAGTAAGAATACATTTAAGCCGAGGAGGAAAAGAGATGGGGAGGGGGGGAGAGGGAGAAGCAAAAAGGTTAGTACAATTAATAGGGGTAGAGCTTGAGTTGAGGTGAGTACCCATAAATCTGCCCAAATCTGACTAGGTGAGGATGCATCTTTCAAATCGAGACTGCGACCCCATTCTTTCCACGTTTCTATGGCTCCTTCATACATCCGCACTTTCAAGATTTTCGCTCCATCTAAAAAGCCGACTTTAAACCCTTGAGCAGCAATGTTACGGGCTAAAGTAACATCATCACAAAAAGAATTCTTAGCACTGGTATAACCATTCACTGCTTCTAGTACAGTGCGACGACATAAAAAACACTGCCCGTTTGCCATTACCCGCTCAGGTTGCTCAGTATTTACACCAGCAGGGTCAAAACGATAAAGTAGCGTCATTAATAAAGCAGGTTGTAACCAACATTCTCCTGGGTACTTCAGGATAAATTGTGGAGAAAGGGAAATTAAATCATATCCCTGTGCTTCTGCTGTTTTCACTAAACCAGCTACTAAACCTGGTGATGGCTGAATATCAGCATCCATACCCAAAAACCAGTTTGCTGGAATATCAGATATGTGATGAGATTTAGAGATATACAAAAACCCATTATGCAATGCCCAAGGACGCCCTACCCAATCTAAGGGTAAGGGGTCATCGTTAATGAGACGAAAGCGGGGGTCTTTTTGTTGTGCAGCTTTTACTAATTCGGGAGTACCGTCTTGAGATTTACTATCTACAACAATAATTTCCCGAACTTCATAACTTTGTTGAGTTAAACCTGATAACAAAGGGCTGATACGTTCAGCTTCGTTGAGGGTAGGAACAACAACACTCACACTACCTAAAAGCTCTGGTGTTGGCTGTTCAGGTTCAATAGGGGGATTACGTGTTGGTCCTTTAATTAAACGTGAGAGCAGTATTGCTGTTGCAGGCAATTGGATGAGTAGCAACAAAAGCGATACAGCGCTTTCTACTGTTAAAGCGTTATTCACCTGATAAATTATGAGTCTTAGATTTGAACTAGAAGTGCAAGTACATAGACCCGCACTTCAATTTCCATCACCGCTACTTCACAGCCACTTCAACAGGTGCGACAGAAACTTCTGCTTTCGTTGCTCCAGCAAGAACTTGGGGGGATGTAGCTTGAGCTTTCCACCACATTAGTATAGCAGGTACTACACCGCCAATAAAACCAATCAATACTGGGATCACATAACCAAAACCCAAACTCAGCCCAGCTGCGAAGGCAAAATTACTTAAGTAAATTACTAAGGGGAAGTTAAGTTGCGATCGCTCTAATTTAATTGGTGTTCTCCACACTAAGGCTGCTACACTCATAAATAACGCACTAGTACCATACCAACCAGCATAATTTTGGTAGGGAGTACCGAAGAAAGCTCCTGGTTTGTCCCATGCCCAAAAAGGAAAGGAAGTTTGACTCATTGCTGGCTCAAGTGCGAAGTCCCAACAGGTAAATAGTAAAGCACCTAAAGCTACTGCACCAATATGACGTACTAAACTTGGCTTTTCAGCAAGATTAAGACTTGTACGAGCAATTAAATAAGCAGATAAACCTACATAAAACCAAGATAAGGGAATGGTAAAGGGTACTAATCCGCCAATTTTATAACCTAAACCACTTAAATATCCATATTCTCCGAAAGGAAATCCAGTACTGGTTCCTAATAATTCACTGCCTACTGAGATAAGTACGGATGGAATCATAAATCCTAACCAAGTGCGCCATCCCAATACGCGATAGGCGAAAATTGAGACGGCTATTGTCCCAAAAATTATATCTATCACACCACCATTGGCCATACTTAGTTGCATGGCGTTTTCGCCAACATTGCCAAAGTTTAAAATGAACTCGGGATGAGGTATAACAAGTAGAATTCCTACCAGTCCAAAAGCTTTTGCCAAGATATGACCAATGACACACACACGTTCAGCAATAACAAGTCGTCTCATGATAATTCCTTAACAAGATGTGACACCCAGGCTACTGTGCCAAGAACATGAAGTTATATTGGTGAAGCTACTTTACAAGGAACTGGCTGTAAATCAGTACCTTATACTGAAAGCAAGCTACAAACTTCATGCTGTTAACAGTTTACAAATCTTTAAGAACATATAGTTACCAAATTGGTATGGAAATTTTTGTAAACTTTTGAGATTGCACAGACAATGCATAATACCCTAGGGAAATTCAAGGTGCAACAAAATATGATGTAATCCTCTAGTTTAAGCTATTGAGGTCATGATATATCGAACCTCATTTTAATGAAAGAACTTTCTTATTAGCTTCTCACGAGCGTGCGAGATCACCTATCTATCTTTCCTACTCCCTATAAAATAGTCATACTTGTATAAATAACTCATTATTATCACCAAATACTTATGGAATAATACCCTCACGTAGTACTGTAACAACCCATGTCACAATTGAAAAGTCTTCCCTGGGTTTCCTTGGCATTAGTACTAATTACCTACAGTACTTTAGGCTGGGTAACATCTGAAGCACAAACTTTATATAGTAGTACTATCACCAGGATAATACCCCAAGAAAATGCTCCTTGGATTATATGGCCATTATTAGTGGTCGCCGTTATACTTTTGGTAAAAGCTTTGACTACTCCTTGGCACGCGATCGCCAAACATACAAATGTGGTGGTTCAATCAAACCTCAAGTCTTTCACATTTGCTGTGCTAGGAGCTTTCATGTTCTTTCTCATAATCGCTTTATTTAAGGTATTTCTTTATACATTGCTACTAGTTTCTGTAACAATATTAGCCAGAATAGATTTTCAAGTGGGCGATTTCAATGAAAAACAAGCCTTTATAATTACTTCTATCTTTGCTTTACTAGGTTTAGTTGTTGGTGCAGTAGTAGAACAACTAATACAGTAGGGACGATAGTAGTAGACCACTACTATCGTCCTTATAAATGACTGATTAACTAGCTTCCGCAACTTCAACAGTTACTTCAGTAGTTGTTGCAGCTACTGGGTAAACACTAATTTTTTGACGAGTTTTACCCTTTCTTTCAAAGTTAACCACACCATCAACTAAAGCAAATAAAGTATCATCACTACCGATACCAACATTATTACCGGGGTGAAATTTCTTGCCACGTTGACGTACGAGAATGTTTCCTGCTCTAACAGCTTCACCACCAAAGCGTTTAACACCTAAACGTTGAGCATTAGAGTCACGACCGTTGCGTGTACTACCCGTTCCTTTCTTGTGAGCCATAATTTTCCTTTAAGTATATCTATCTTTATCTATTATTCCGCAGTTGTTTCGGTTAGAGTTTCTTGAGGAGCTTCTGCGACAGAAACTTCTTGAGCGACTTCTTCTTGAGGAAGTTCTTGAGCGACTTCTTGAAGAGCTTCTACTACGGGAACTTCTTGAGGAGCTTCTTCTTGAGGAAGTTCTTGAGCGACTTCTTGAAGAGCTTCTGCGACAGAAACTTCTTGAGGAGCTTCTTCTTGAGGAAGTTCTTGAGCGACTTCTTGAAGAGCTTCTACTACGGGAACTTCTTGAGGAGCTTCTGAAGATGCGACTCCACCTTCTTCAGAAGTAATTACTGAACCATTAAAACTAATAGAATCGATCATCAGTCTAGTGATTTCTTGACGATGACCCCGCTTTTTGCGGGTTTTCTTCTTAGGTTTCATCTTGTATACCAGGACTTTGCGATCTCTAAGATGTCGCATCACCGTCCCTTCTACAGTCGCTCCTGCAACTAACGGTTGTCCAATAGTTACTTCACCATTGTGTTGTACCAAGAGGACTGAACTTATAGTAACTTTCTCGTCTGGTTCGTTATGAAGTAATTCAATATCGTAAAAGCGACCAGTTTCTACACGAAGCTGTTTGCCACCAGTTTCAATAATTGCGTAAGTCATGAAATCGTCCTTGAGTTTGCCGTACAGGTAGCTGGTGTTTTAAATTACTCCAGCTTTTATATGATCTCTACCTGATCCGAGCAGGAATAAGACATACAGTCTACCATACTATTTCATTGTTGGGAGTAAAGTCAATTAAAAAGTTAAACACGGCGTGATATTAAACCAACATAAAAATATTATGTAGAGGCACGGCGTCCGCAATATTTCGGGTAAATGAAAAGTCTTACTTATGCCGTGCCATAACGAGGTAATGTAACTGTACCTCATAAACCTACAATGCGCTCGCTGTAGGTATGAGAGAGTTACCGTAGCATATCGTGCAGGGTACTCAATAATACCTGAGCCGTGAATGGTTTTGACAAAAATCCTTGAATTCTCAGGTTATTATTTTGAGGAACAGCTAAGTTGACACTCGATCCACTCATTGCGATAATCTTCACTTGGGGATTCATCTTTTGCAAAGTGCGAATCATGGTAGAACCATCCATTACAGGCATCATCATATCTACCAACACTAGGCTGATATTATTCTTATGCTGAGCATAGAGCGCGATCGCCCCAATGCCATCGTTGGCAGTTAGAACCTTATAATTATGGCTTTCCAGAGTGGTTTTAGTAATTTCATAAATAGTAGCTTCATCGTCTACCACTAAAATCAATTCGCCATTACCACTTGGTATTTGTGGATAAGCTATTACTTCGGTTTTGCTGGCTTGTTTGCTAGGTAAGTAAACCTGAAAACGACTTCCCTTACCAACCTCGCTGTGTACAGTCACAAAACCCCTATGACTTTTGATAATACTTATCATAGTGGAAAGTCCCAAACCAGTGCCCTTACCCACCTCTTTAGTAGTGAAAAAAGGGTCAAAAATGCGACCGATAATTTCCGGTGGGATGCCTATACCAGTATCAGCAACAGTAATGATAATATAGGAACCGACTTGGGCATCTATATTCATCTGGGCATAGTTTTCATCAATCCAAAAGTTTTCGGCACTAATAGATAAGATACCACCATTGGGCATGGCATCACGTGCATTGACTATTAAATTCATTAACACCTGATGAATCTGAGTTGAATCTGCGAAAATTGTCTCTAGATCCGGTGCTATATTAGTTTGGGTTTCAATAAATTTTGGGAAAGTCCGTCGAGCTACCTTTGCCACATCGGCAAGCAAATGACGCACCTGAACAAGAGTCCGACTTTCTTCTACTCCCCGAGTAAATGATAAAATCTGCTTGACTAAATCAGCGCCCCTCTTGGCACTACTTTCCATGATACTTAGTAATTGTTGACTCTTTTGATCAAGATTAGGTAACTTTAGGGGCAGAAGTTGAGCCGATGCTAAAATGGGAGTTAGGATATTGTTGAAGTCGTGAGCAATACCGCTTGCAAGAGTTCCTAGACTTTCCAATCTTTGGGCACGTAGAAATTGTGCTTCTAGTTGTTTTTTCTGAGTAATATCTGTACTAACAGTCAGAATAAATTTGGGTTTACCAGCTTCATCGCGCACTAGTGTCCAACGACTTTCGACAATGATATTCTTACCATCCTTCGTAACTTGCTGCAACTCACCCTGCCATTTACCATCTTTAGCTAATATTGCCAACATTTCGTCATATTGGGGCAAGGTTTTGCCTTGGTACAAAATAGCAGTAATCTTACCAAGTATTTCTGCTTTTTCCCACCCGTACAAACGTTCCGCACCTTTATTCCAGAATAAGATATGATGGTTCCAATCTCTGACAATGATCGCGTCGGTGGCTACATCTAGTAAAGCAGCTTGTTCACGAATTTGTTCTTCTGCTAGTTTGCGCTCCGTAATGTCTTCTGCAATTCCTACAACTCGGTAAGCTTTGCCAGATTGGTCTTTGATGGGAAAACCGCGATCGCGTATCCAGCGTAATGACCCATCGGGACGGATAATTCGATACTCCTCATCATAGTTACCCGCCAATGACTGCTCAAAGAATATTGTTTCTATACGTTGCCTTTCTTGGGGATGAATTGCCTCTACCCATCCCGTAAAGCTACTATACAACCTTTCGCAAGAGCTTCCCCAAATACTTTCATAAGCAGGAGAAACATAAAGAATCCGACGCGAAGCGGGGTCTGATATCCAAAAGACCATTTCGACAATATTTTCTGCCAATTGACGAAACCGCTCTTCGCTTTCCTGTAGAGACTGCTCTGCTTTATATCTTTTATGTCGTTCTTCTGCCTCCCGTAATTCCCGCTCTACCGCAGGCACTAAACGAGTCAGATTACCCTTTATTATATAATCATGGGCACCAGCTTTCATGGCTGTAACAGCAGTATCCTCACCAATAGTCCCAGAAACAATAATAAAAGGTAAATCCAACCTCTGGCTCTGAAGTAATTTGAGAGCTTCTGGGGCACTGAAAGTGGGTAAGCTATAATCTGCAATCACAATATCCCATGGTTGTTGCTCCAACTTTGCCTGCATTGCAGTCGCAGTATCCACACGAACATAGTCTAGGTCATAACCTCCCCGACGTAGTTCTCTAAGAGTCAGCAAAGTATCGTCTTCAGAATCCTCTACAATTAGAACACGTAGGTGAGACATCTTGACTAGCTCCCTAAATTGGCGGTGCTTCGTTCATCAGTAGCCAGTACATCCCCAATTGCTTGACTGCTTCCGTAAACTGGATGAAATCTACCGGTTTGCGGATGTAACTGTTACATCCCATGTTATAGCTATCAAGCATATCTTGTTCTTCGCTAGAGGTGGTCAAAACTACCACCGGCAGCAGTCTAGTGCGATCGTCTTCCCGCATTCGACGCAATACTTCAATCCCATCGATGCGGGGTAGCTTTAGATCCAGTAAAATAACAGTCGGCTTAATGGTAATATCACGACCAGTATGAATTCCAGTTCCAAAAAGATAATCTAAGGCTTCAACTCCATCATGAGCCACTACAATCTCATTACTAATATGATTCCGCTTCAGCGCTCGGATTGCTAAAGCTTCATCATCAGGATTATCCTCCACTAAAAGAATAATTTTATTATTATTGCTCATCTGCCCTTTCTGCTACTAATGTAAAGTAAAAAGTAGCCCCCCGTTCCACAGCCGCTTCTGCCCACACCCGACCACCATGGCGATGGACAATCCGTTGTACTGTAGCTAGTCCAATTCCATTACCCGGAAATTCATTCATCCCATGCAAACGTTGGAAAGGGCCAAATAATTTGTTAATGTATGTCATATCAAAACCAGCGCCATCATCTCTAACAAAGTAGATAGGAACTTGATTGCTGTTACTCATTCCAAACTCAATCTTTGCTTGGGAGTGCTTGGAGGTAAATTTCCAAGCATTACTCAGTAAGTTTACCAATAAAACGTGCAACAGACGAATATCTCCTTGAACTAACAACCCTGTTTGGATTATAAATTCTACTTGCCGCTCTGGCTGATTCTGCTGTAACTCAGTACAGATGTTACTAACTAACAAACTCAGATCCACTGATTCCAAGTGTATCTCGCTGCGCGTGACCCGAGATAAGTTAAGTAGATCATCAATCAATTGTCCCATGCGCTGAGTCGCTGCTCTAATTCGCCGCAAGTAGTCCTGTCCAGTTACATCCAACAAATCATGACAATCTTCCAGCAGTGCTTGACTAAAGCCATCAATACTACGTAAAGGGGCACGTAAATCATGGGAGACAGAGTAGCTAAAGGCTTCTAATTCCTTATTTACTGCTTGTAGTTCAGTGATCGCTCGTTGCAATCCCTGATTAAGAGATTGGACTACTTGCTCAGCTTGCACTCGCTCCATCACTTCTGCTCGGAGATCAGCTAAAAGCTCTGCGTGTTGGAGAGCTACTCCCAAGTGATTGGCAATCTGGCTGACAAACTCAATTTCTGTTGTTTGCCATTCTCTGGGAGCATAACATTGATGAATACAAAGCAATCCCCAGAGGTTTTGACCTTGTAACAGAGGTAATACTAGATTAGCTCGGATCTGAAATTGAGACAGAATCCTGATATGACAATCACTCAGCCCACTATTATAGATATCTGCAACAGACTGAATGCGACCCTGTTGATAATGAACTGCAAATTGTTCTCCAAAACAGTGATCGTGGATTTTTTGGCTCATAGCTGACGAAAAAGCTGGATCTACATCCTCAGAAACAAATTCTCCATCATCCCAGCCTGAGTTTGGATAAAAGCGAAACATACCCACTCGGTCTGCTTGCAAGAGTTGGCGAACTTCTTTCGCTGTATCTTGAAAAATTGTTTCCAAATCTACAGTTTCCCGCAGACGGGTAATCACACGGAATAATGTTTTTTGTTGCTCTACCCGAAAATAGGCCTGATTAATTTCCTGCTTCCAGTTTTGGACTTCGTTTGCTAGAATCTGTTTTATTTGCTCAAATGCGGCTTCATCTCTACACAAGCCTTGCAACTTTACCAATGTCTCTAGTTTCATAATTAGTGGATAAAATTAGCTTATATATTTTTGACAAAAAGGCTATATTACAGGTTTTTTAGTGATTATAGCTTTATATGAAAGAAGACAGTTGAGAAAATAGGGACTAATATAGACAGATTAACGTTATTTCCTCCACGAAGTGCATCAAGTCGTAAATGATGTTGCAGTGGTAAGTCTTTTAGCAGTTAGAATTACCTAATTATGCAAAGAATAGAAGTTGAGCAAAGAACGATTTTTATTGGTTTGGCGGGTAGCCATGGCTACGGCTTAAATCGTCCTGATTCTGATTATGATTATCGAGGGGTGTTTATTGCACCGAAAAAATATTACTTAGGATTTGACCGTATTGAACAAAAGGATGCTGGTTGGGATGTGGAGCCAGGTATATACCCATTTTTAAATGGAAATAAGGATACGGTTATATATGAATTAAGAAAAATTATTCAGTTACTATCAGGTGCAAATCCGAATGTATTAGAATTATTATGGTTAAATGATTACCCAGTATTAAACTCTGTGGGGCAGCATTTAATTAATCATCGACAAATATTTTTAAGCAAGAAGGTAAAGCATACTTATTCTGGGTATGCTTTTGCCCAAATCAAAAAAATGGAAACTCATCGCAAGTGGTTATTAAACCCACCGCAGAATAAACCCTTACCCAGTGACTATGGAATTGAAGATGAACCATTGATCAAAGATGAATTAAATGCTTTTTTAGAATATCTTTACTTATTGATTAGAGGACGAATTGAGTTCTTAGAAGAATCAGAAAAGCTATATGAATTACTGACAGCGGATATTGATTTTAAAGGAGTACTTAAACAATATACATTACCTGATAACACCTTAGAATATACACAGAAATTAACCAATAGTCGTAAAGATTTTATTCGTTTACTTCAAAAAAGTCAAGCTTATCAAGTTGCTTTAAGAGAATGGAAAGCTTACTTAGCTTGGCAAGAAAATAGAAATCCTGCAAGAGCAGAAATGGAAAAAAAATCAGGTTATGATTTAAAACATGGGATGCACTGTATTAGATTATTACGTAGTGGTTTGGAAATATTAAAGACAGGGGATATTACTGTAGATAGAAGGATATCTGGTGATGCTGAGGATTTACGAGCAATTCTCAAAGGAGAATATTCATACGATGAATTAACAAAAATGGCTGATGATTTAGTTGCTCAAATGGATATTATTTACCATGAGTCTACATTACCTCATAGCCCAAATTTAGAGCAAATTAATGATTTGTGCATGGAATTAGTGGAAATGCAAGGGTGGAATAAAGTAGTATAGTTGTGATTTAATACAAGTGAAAAAGAGGAGAATAAGTGGAAATTTTAGAGAATAAAGAAGGCAAATTAGTATTAAAACATGAACCGTCTACTATTAGACTATATGCTTATACTATAATGGGAATCGCTATTTTTTTCGTATTTTTTACCATAGTTAAACAGTTGCCAGATGGTGGTGTTTTGATAATTGCGATCGTTCTTGGTACATTAGCTATAGTTTTATTTGCCGCTACACCTGTCATTATTTGTAGTTTTGATAAAGAGATTAATCAAGTAGTAATAGAAAAGAAATATCTTCGTAAAAGTAAAATAATTAAAAGGCCAATAGATCAAATTTCCCAAGTTAATTTGAAAAAAATAGCTTACAAAAGTACTAGAAATTATGTAATTACTTTAGATTTTAAGGATGGTGAAAGTATACAACTTAATTCAGACAATACAAAAAAGAAAATTGCTGAAGATGTACATTCTCTGATTCTTTTATTCTTGAAATCTAAAGATGAGTAAAGTTATTTGATTTCTACTGTCAATTCATAAGTAGCATTTCCCCGAGTTCCACCAACGATAATTTGATAGTCTCCATTAGTAGAAAGCTTTGAGTTCCAGGTTGTTGCTTCTTGCTTGATTGTCTTACCGTCAGGTGCAATTACGTCAAAAACGGCATTATTTTCCAAAGAAGTAATTTTCAGATTCATCTGTTGTCCTTGCTTGGCACCCACAAGATAAACTGCGCGATCGCCTCTCACGACTGCATCTTTAAGTACCTTTGAGCTAGCACCAGGTGCAAACTGAACCCGCATAGGTTTAGGAGCATTAGAATTTTCTGGTGTTGAGATTTCTTGAGTTAAAGTTGAACAATCAGCTTTGGTAAAAGATTCTCTGTCAGTCTTAAGAGAAGACTCTGTAATAGTCCAAGTTTCTTCCTTATTCTGAATGTCATTTTCTATTTTAGTAACAACTTTGAGTTTTGCTTTGTTTCCATTCAATTGTCCTGTCAAATCTTGTGTGTAAGAAGAAAAATAGCCTTGTGCAGGATTCTGAATCGTTGCTTCAACTGTACCATTTACCTTGCTATCAGCGCTAATATTTAGTTTTGCATTTGCAGATAAAGTTTCTGTTTTTGCTTGATAACAATACTCACCAGGTGCTAATTTATCATTTGCTTGAGCTATTGGAGATGCTATATTGGAATTGGTAGTTTCTCCAACTGGACTTGGAGTGCCAGTTGGAGATTGGCTAGTAGAATTAGAATTATCCTGACAACTAGCTAAAAATAATAAGGTGATTAAAAGACCAGAGAAATTTTGCCTATTCACGAATTTGTTACTCCTCACAATCCAAAATTAATTAGCGCCTACTTAAAACGCAAAGAAAAATACTGCTAAGCTCTTAGTCACCTAGCTTAGTATCATATCTTACTTGGTAATCAATAGGGCGCTATCTTAATTTGACTTTTTTTAAGATTTTGCCTACTGATGTGAGAAGTGAACAGTTTTATTTTATACTACAATCGGGTGGTAACCCCCGCATGGCACTGGCTCTACACTGGTTTTGGATACTTACCTGGATATCTCTTCTGGAAATACGCTTCCAGAACTTGTAACGCCATTGAACCACAAACATTACCACGGTGGTGTCCTGAGTTTTCCCCAAATGCTACAACTACAATTTCTGGCTTGTCACTAGGAGCATAAGCACCGAAACGAGTGTGATTAGGACGACCAGTACCCGCCTCAGCTGTACCACTTTTCCCAGATGCTGGTGCAATTGAAGGTACGTTGAGACGCTGAACTGTACCCTCAGTGACAACCTTTCGCAATCCATCCCGTGATACTGCGATCGTTGATGGTTTCATCCCCAAAGATAAACGCCAACTGTCTGTCCGAACGTGAAATGGTCAGGTGACTATATAATTTGGTAATTTATTTTTGTCGTTTACAATAAATCGAAGTATACTATGTAGTCAGCTTAATAAACTACAAGATTTTACAAAAATACGTAATATTACTGAATAAAATCTGGAGATTATGGTTCCAACTATAGCTCAAAGTCAGACGGAGATTACTACTTTTGAGTCGTCTGATGTGGAATTACACAAAGTATTTAAGTTCTATGCTGGTTTGCCAGCGCTGCATGGAATTGATCTAGATGTGAAACAAGGAGAATTCTTTAGTATTTTAGGCCCTTCTGGCTGTGGTAAGACAACTACGCTACGTTTGATAGCTGGTTTTGAAACACAGGACGCAGGTAATGTATTTATTCAAGGACAGTCTGTAACTCATGTCCCTCCTTATCGTCGCCCAGTTAATACGGTATTTCAAAATTACGCTTTATTCAATCACTTGAATGTTTGGGACAACATCGCTTTCGGACTGCGGTTAAAAAGGATACGTAAAGCGGAAGTTACTACCAGAGTTGAAGAAGCTCTAGAACTTGTCAGGATGGAAGGATTACGATCGCGTTTTCCCCAGCAATTATCTGGTGGTCAGCAGCAAAGAGTAGCATTAGCGCGGGCACTTATCAATCAACCTGCTGTACTTCTACTAGATGAACCTTTGGGAGCATTAGATTTAAAGTTACGTAAGGAAATGCAAGTCGAGTTATCTAATTTGCATAGAAATTTAGGCTTGACTTTTATTATGGTGACTCACGACCAAGAAGAAGCGCTATCTTTAAGCGATCGCATAGCGGTAATGAATAAAGGAAACATTGAACAAATCGGTACACCTAGTGAAATCTATGAAAAACCCCGGACACCATTTGTAGCAGATTTTATCGGTGATACTAATTTATTTACAGGTGAAATCGCTGATGTGGACGGGACGAGTGTGAAAATTATCACGAATAATGGACATACAATCATTGTCACCCGTAATCAAGGTATACCAACTGGAGTTTCGCAAAAAGTAGTAGTTAGTGTACGTCCAGAAAAAGTCCAATTATCGCTTTATAGACCCAGTGTCCAAACAAACTGTTTTGAAGGATATTTGGTGAACGTCATGTATTTAGGAACTCACATCAATTATATTGTGGAGTTAACCTCAGGTGTGCGGATGACTGTTTTACAGCCGAATATTTTTGGTAGTTTACCAGACCCGGATACCCTAATTTATGCTTGGTGGGCAGAAACTGATTGTATAGCTTTGGTTAATTAATTCCACGCAAAGATAATGAGCAATAGACGCAAATTTTTGTCGGGGGTTGCTGCTTTTTCTGGTTTGTCTTTAACTAGTTGTGGTTGGAGACTTGCGGATGTACGTGCTTCGAGTAGTAGTAAGTCTAGTGATCGATTGGATATATATACTTGGTCGCAGTACACTGACCAAGAATTAATTAAAACTTTTACTACTCAAAGTGGACTAAAGGTGCTAGCAGATGTTTATGACTCTAATGATGTGATGCTAGCTAAAGTCCAAGCTGGTGGTGGTGGAAGTTATAGTACTATTTATCCATCTGATTATGTAGTACAAAAGATGGTCAACTTAGGTTTAATAAGCCAAATAGCGCGCGATCGCTTGATTGGTATAGATAACTTACTACCTAGGTTTCAAAATCCTACTTATGATCCTAATAATCAATACAGTATACCATTTAGTTGGGGAACAACTGGTTTTCTCTATAATTCAGAAAAACTGACTACTCCACCAGAAGATTGGGAGTATCTTTGGCAAAATCAACAGAAATTAAATAAGCGCATTACCCTACTTAATGATGTGCGAGAGGTAATGGGTGGAGTTTTGCGGATGCTTGGTTACTCCTATAACTCTAAAAATGAAAGTGAAATCAAGCAAGCTTATGAAAAACTCAAGAGCTTAAAACCTGCGATCGCTGCTTTTGATACAGATGCTTGGCGAAATCAGCTTTTAGCAGGTGACTTATTTTTATGTATGTGTTACTCAGCAGATGGTGTGAAAATTAATAAAGAAAATCCCAAATTCAGGTACATAATTCCTCGGAGTGGTTCTTCACTATGGACAGATACAATGGTAATCCCGAAAACAGCACCTAATATAGATGGAGCTTATGCATGGATAAATTTTAACTTACAACCAGAAGTTGCAGCCCAAATAAGTACCCGTCAAAGTATCGCTACTCCAAATCGGGCTGCTTTTGAACAATTACCTCAAAAAATCAAAAATAATTCCAGCTTATTCCCACCAGAGTCTATTTTAGAAAAGTGCGAGCGAATTTCTCCTGTAGAGAAACCTATTGAAGAAATTTATGAACGTTATTGGACTCAATTAACTAGTGATTAAGTAAATGCTAAGAGAGCGCTAACTCCACATCTCTTAGCACAAGAAACACTTTTTAATTTCTATCGTCTGTAAGCAAACTATTGGGATCTATACCTTGAGATTGTAAATAGGCAATTAATTTGTCCTTTTGCTTTTGCTCCTGCTCAGCACGTTGACGTTCTTGTTCAGCACGTTGACGTTCTTGTTCAGCACGTTGATGTTCTTGCTCAGCACGTTGACGTTCTTGTTCAACCAGTTCTACTGCCCACGGTAGAAGATTACCAGCAGAATCCCACCAACGCAACCAGTATCCAGTTCGTCCCTCTTTGGTTCCTTGCCAAGTTCCTAAGAATAAATTCATCGAAGCAACCCAGTGACGACCATTTTCGTCAGGTAACTCCAACTTATATCGTCTATTCTTAAGTTGATGAAATTCTAACAAACCGCCATCTGGGTCAAAAATAATATAAACCGGAACTTTGAGGATTTTTTCGTAAAAAAACCACTTTCCTGGTGGGTAAATACGTCTGAGTGAATATTCTCCACCATCTTTATTAGACAGAAATTCCATCACTACCGCAGGAACATCACCTTCTAAATTCGGTGTATAGCTCTTGCGATCGCTTAAAATTTCATTAACTACCGGAACATATAGCCAATCTGGTGCTTTCGCCACAAATTGCTGGTTTAACGTTGCACAAAGTCCAAAATTAGAAGCTATTAACATTTGAGGCTGGATAAAACCACTTATTTCTAAGCTCTCGCTTAAAGCACCAGCCAAAATCGGCTGACCTGTATTATCCACCGGTTCATCCTCTAATTCAAAATCCTCTGGTAACGGTTCCCACGATATTACCAGTTCAGTTGATGATTTCGCTTCACTAACCTGGGTTGCCATAAACACTGCATTCTGAGTTAGTTTGTTCTAATTTTACCCCTATTACCGATGAACGCACAATGTATTACAACATATCATCACACTATTAAAAACTACACCTGTATTCACATCTAAGCAAAGCGACTGATTAACTCTTCACGGGATAATTGCAACAGTAAACGAGTATATTCTTCGGTCGGTAGGGCTAAAAGTGATGGAATGATGTTAATTAGCTCGGTGTCAAGTGTACCAAAGCGAACTTTGAGCAAATTCTCAACCACAATACATTGACCTTGCTCTAATCCTTGCTCTAATCCTTGCTCTAATCCTTGCTCTAATCCTTGCTCTAATCCTTGCTCTAATCCTTGCTCTAATCCTTGCTCTAATCCTTGCTCTAATCCGCGCTGAAAACCAAGCTCTATTCCTCTTTGTTCGGTAGCTTGTTCCCATTCTTGATATGCTTTTGATACTATCATCATAAACTCCAAATCTTCAATAGTTCTTTGTGATGTTACTTCTATCGTAATCTTCCACATTAATAATAGACGTAATGCAGTATTACGCTGACTATCATTTTCTTCTAAACTTAAAACATCATCTATTGCTTGTCCTTGTACTTTTCCTCGCCCAAAAAGCCTTAACCAGATTGTTTCTGGGGTTTTAGGCAGTTTGTTCACTGATACAAACCTTGTATGACAACCTTCTACAGAAAAGTATATACTATTAACCCAGTCACTACGAAGTTTAGCGCCATAATGTTTAAGTAATTTTTTTGATATTGAAGGTGTAATTATCCACAACTTTGGCAATTCTTGATTTACAACAGTCAAATCATTACGTTTGGCTTCACGTCTATATTCATTACGTACAGCAAATAACTTATGCAAACAACTTTCAACTTCATCAAAATTAGGTTGGTTACGGTAAGCTTCTATTAAACATGGTGTTGAAGCAATCCGACGTAGTAAGCCTAAAGATTCAGGTATTTGTGTTGATTTGACAGTTGGCAAAAAGTATATATCTACATAGGTTGGTTCACCGGGTACTTCATCATTAATTTTAACTTGACCATATGGGCTTAAAAATTCTTCAAAAAATTGTTTTGAAAATTGGTCAAACGGATTCTTTGTCATCTTCCATCTTGTATTGATATAAAGTATAAATACAGCAACTTTCAGACGCCAAATACTAACTTTGCGTCTTATCTACTAGATGCTTTTTATACTTATTTTTCTTGTAGTCTAATTGTACTAACATACATGATAAGAATATACATTTTTCTATCTTCACGAACAATTTATTTATTGGTGTTACACAACTAATGGCGTTTACTTACTAAGTAACCATTCTACCCACACCCAGCACTAATATAAGATGCGAGCCTCTGATAAGCGTGGGAGATCGCGCTCGTAAATACTTTATCTTCCCTGTTCCCCGTTCCCTGAGCTTCTTGAAAGTAGAATATATTGATATGTAAACCCTATTACTTGCACCTGTGTCTACCTATCCTCCCCAGCTAAATCAAAGTAGCGATATTATCCCAATCCCCAAGTTACATCGCCCAAAGTTAAACTTAATACAGCCTTTTATCTTACTCGCACCTGCTGGTGTTTGGTTATTGCTTTTACTGGTAATCCCAACATTAGTAATTATTGAGTTAAGTTTAGTGCCAGGTATTAGACCAGGAGATATAGTAAACCCTAGTGGATTAGATAACTATATTCGCATCTTTGACCCACTTTTCATCCGTGTAATTAACCGATCGCTTTTTTTTGCTATTGGTAGTACTATCATTTGTTTAGTTTTAGGTTTTCCAGTGGCTTACTGGATTGCTCAGATAGCACCACAGCGTTGGCGTAATTTGCTTTTATTAGGTTTTGTTTTACCTTTGTGGACTTCCTCATTACTCCGTTCTTATGCTTGGATTACAATCCTTCGTCCGACTGGTCTATTAAATACTTTGCTGACTAGCTTGCATTTACCGACATTAAATCTACTTAATACTAGCTCGGCAGTGTTAATTGGCATGAGTTACAGTTTACTGCCTTATATGGTACTGATATTATACGCTTCCTTAGAAAAACTAGATCGACGTTTGCTAGAAGCAGCAGCAGATTTAGGTGCAAATCCAGTACAAGCATTTTGGCAAGTTACAGTACCCCAAACACTGACCGGAATTGCAGCGAGTTCTTTTTTAGTATTTATTACTGGAATTGGTGATTTCGTCAATCCCGAATTACTTGGTGGTGCATCTAGCTTGACAATGGCAAGGTTAATTTATAACCAATTTCTCGGAGCTACACAAAACTGGGGATTTGGTTCAGCTTTGAGTACTACCTTAATATTGATTGTGAGTATAGCGATCGCACTTTTAATCAAATTTGGCGAAGCAACACCCAAGCGGTAAACGAAAAACATCTTTACAAAAATTTGTCATCATAGATTTGGAGCAGAATATAATCTAACCTAGAACCCATCCCACCACGTGCGTAACCTGCAAGAAACCCACTTAAATCGTGCCCGTGCTAGTCTTCGTCAAGCGCTATCATGGTACGGATATCTTCGTAAATCTGGAAATTTAGAATTATCAGGTTTGGTAAAGCCAGAGTTGGAGACTTTAAACGCTACTCTGAATAAGTTAGACTCAAATGTAATTGTCATCGCTGCATTTGGTTTAGTGAGTCGTGGTAAGTCTGCGGTTTTAAATGCTTTACTAGGACAAAAAGTACTCCAAACAGGGCCTCTTAACGGAGTCACACAGTACCCTCGTTCTATACGTTGGACACCTAGTGATAAAGTACAAATAGAATTAATTGACACCCCAGGATTAGATGAAATTGATGGTGAAATCAGGGCACAAATGGCCAGAGACATAGCTCAGCAAGCTGATTTAATCCTATTTGTCGTCTCTGGTGATATTACTCGCACTGAGTATCAAGGATTGCTAGAACTTAGGAAAGCACAAAAACCTTTAATATTAGTATTTAATAAAATAGATTTATATCCAGATACCGATAGGAATCAAGTTTATAGAAATTTACAACAACTTGGTGCAGGAAATCCTCTGACTCAACCTTTACAACCAGATGAGATAGTCATGGTTGCAGCAGAACCAGCACCAGTAGAAGTTAGAGTTGAATTTCCTGATGGTAAGGTCAGTAATGAGTGGGAGACACCACCGCCACAAATTGATGAACTCAGACAGATAATATTGAACATACTCAATCGGGAAGGGCGATCGCTACTAGCGTTGAATGCGCTGATCCAAGCACGCAATGCAGAAGAAGCGATCGCGCAAAAAACTATTGAGTTACGTTCAAAACAAGCAGAAGACTTAATTTGGCAATATACAAAGTATAAAGCCTTGGCTGTAGGTTTAAATCCCATAGCTTTTTTAGATATCCTGGGAGGAACCGTAGCTGATTTGGCTTTAATTCGCTCTCTAGCAAAACTATATAATTTACCCATGACTGGTTACGAAGCAAGTAAAATCCTGAAAACAATATTATTGAGTTGCGGCGGCTTGCTATTAGGAGAATTAGGCAGTAGTTTACTATTAGGCATTGGAAAAAGTGCAACAGCCATAAGTAGTGGAGAAAATCCCACCAACATCACCGCTTTTGCTGGAGTTGCAATTGCCCAAGCAGGTGTAGCTGGTTATGGAGCTTACATTGTGGGTAAAGCAGCTCAAATATACTTAGAAAAAGGTTCTACATGGGGACAATTAGGAGCTAGCACCGTAATTGAAGAAATATTATCTCAAGTAGATCAGAACACAATTTTGTACCGTTTACGTCAGGAATTAGGTAGGGGGTAGTAAGTGCGGGGTGTGGAGTGCTGAGTGCTGAGTGCGTAGT
>Ga0224723_1000942_pt1 | contig 18660 bp, 25 predicted proteins | sample Balambano_FR2_Me_FD_161647 | JGI IMG/M metagenome (GOLD analysis project Ga0224723, IMG submission 161647) | Freshwater sediment microbial communities from Lake Towuti, South Sulawesi, Indonesia - Balambano_FR2_MetaG | ecosystem: Environmental > Aquatic > Freshwater > Lake > Sediment | place...
CCCCAGGATCGAGTTATTCCAGCGCGAGGCGGCTTCGGTGTTGTGGCAAAGCTTCCGGCCGCAGGGCTTTGGGCCGGCGGATGTGCTCCTGCCCGAACCGCACCAGCAGACCCCGGCCGAATGGGCCTACGCCGCCGCGCTGACCCAGGCCACGCTCGCGCGCCATCAGATGCTGATCGAGCGCCAGCTCGACAGCCGCGCCACCTACGACGATGCCGACCCGTTCGGCAGCGGTGGCGGGGTGGACGACACACAGGCCGAGTTGCTGGCGCGCGCTGTGCGGCGGGTGGCGCTTGCGGCGCAGGAGCGCACCCGACGCAACGAGTATCCAGGCATGTACAGCGGTCTGCACCGTCAGTTCAGCATCTTCTCCTACCGCCGCACCCCGCCCTCACGCCTCCACGAAGCGCTCGAATGGCTGGATCGCTGGCGTGGGGATCTACTGGGCGAACCCGAGCCGCCGCCGGATATCTGAGTTATGAGTTATGAGTTTTGAGGTGTTGGCAGCGCAATTCAAAACTGAGAACTAAGTTCGGCTTTGCCCATCGGCACCGCTCAGGCGGCGTAGGCTAATGCATCGGTCAGGCGCGTCAGAAGCGCCTTTGGGATTTTGACTACGTCGCTCCCTTCAATTGACGCTGGGTCTCGATGCCCAAATGCGCCCGCGCCTCCTCGAACGTCACCTCCAGTTGCCAGCGCATCACGAACCACTCCGCGATCTGGCTCGCACTCAGCTCGGTATTCGTGCTCAACAGCGCTTGCGGCTCGAACTTGCCCTGCGGGTCGAGCACAAGCACCCAGCGCAGAGCGACTGGCGGCAAGCCGCTGTGATACCAGACTGCTGTAGCGGTTGCCAGGCGCACGGCTCGCGTCTGCCCAGCATACCAGCGCACCGTCGTCGTGGGCCAGTCGGTAGCCGAGTCGGTCAGGCGGGCGGCCAGCGTCGGCTGTCGCGCTCCTTCAGAACCGGCAAGGCCCACACGCGCTTGGCCCACGGCAACGGAGCCAGCAGCATCAGAGACAGCCAGCGCAAGCCACTGGTCTTGACGAAGAACGAGCGACTGGAGCGAACCGGGTCGCGATAGATGCCCTTGGCGGCAATCTTCTTGCCGCGCCTGCGCTCGATGTGATCGTCGAGGCCGAGGATAACCGGTGCCTCGGGTAGCACAAAGGCATCGAGCAGCTTTCGTAGCAGCACGCGGCTGATGGCACGCGGGGAGCTACTGGTCGTTGGCGAGACAGGGGGCCGAGCGCCTGCGCCAGCGGTCACGGCAAACCGCTATGCCAACGTGCTGGGCTACCACAAGGCTCGCGCGGTCGCCGGCTTTGGTGCACGGCTCCGCAACCAAGAGAGGGCAGCATGCCTTATCGACGTCCAATGACTCATCCAATCCTGCATTTCGGGTAAACGAAAGCCCGTGTTCTCGTACGAGAGACACGAGCTTCCGCATCAGGACGTGGCGCGGACGGTGCGACTCGAACGCACGACCAACGGTTTAGAAGTTCCGATCCGCCACTCGCCACAGCTCCACACCTCTCCCCTCTTCCGCGTCCTGACGCGGCATGTACACACTGTACTACGCCAGTCAACGACTATTCGCGCCCCTCGGTTTCATCCTGAATTTCATCCCACGCGAGGTGCGGCATGACAGCGCACCCCGCAACGAATGGCCGCGTCTCGGCTCCGACGCTCCTCTCGCTCGTCGAGCCGCACTTGCACCGCGATCTCAGCCGCTGGCCCGATCGCCACGGTGAGTATCACGCCGACTGCCCTTACTGCCAGAAGCCCGCCAAGCCGAGCCAGACGCATTTCTCGATCGCCAGCGACGGCCGGTGCTACTGCCACGTCTGCAAGCAGGGCACGGGGATGCGCGCGCTTGCCGAGCATCTTGGCGTTGACTTCGGTACGACCCGGCAAAGCAACAGCCACAGCGTCGAGTACGACTATCACGATGCCGCCGGTCAGATGATCTATCAAGTAGTGCGCTACTACCGCGACGGGCAGAAACAGTTCTACCAGCGTCGCCCAGACGGACAGGGCGGCTGGATCAAGAACCTCAAAGGCGTGCAGCGCACGCTATATCGCTTACCCGCTGTGCTACGCGCGGTGGCCGAAGGCGAGCCGATCTACGTCGTTGAAGGCGAGAAGGACACCGACACGTTGCGCTTGCACGGCCTCACAGCGACCACCAATACAGGCGGCGCCGGGAAGTGGCATCAGTCCGATGCGTTGCTGCTTAAGGGCGCTGATGTGGTCGTGCTCCCTGACAACGACGAACCCGGCGAGCGGCACGCTGCCGATGTGCTGCGGAGCCTTCACGGCGTCGCGCGCTCGATGCGTGTGGTGCGGTTGCCAGGGCTGCCGCCCAAGGGCGACGTGTCCGACTGGCTTGACGCCGGCCACACCATCGAGCAACTACTCGACGTGGTCAGCACCGCAGCAGAGATCGAACCAGGGCTGAAGCCGGACGAATCGCGCCACACTGCCAGCACACAGAGGCAGCGGGTACAAGAGGACTCAGCTCCGGACGAACCCGACGAGTCTGCGGTGCTGCTTGAGCTTGGCCCGGCCTCCTCGTTCCCCGAGTTGCCGGAGAGCGCCAAGCTCGATGAGGCGCTTGGTGCCGACGCTTGCCCGTGGCTCGACGAGTACATCGCCTTCAGTCAGTATTGGTCACCTCGCTCGTATGACGGCTTTCATGAAGCCTGTGGGCTATGGGTTCTCTCGACGGTCGCCGCGCGTCGCGTAGTGTTGCCTTTCGGTGGTGAAAGGTTCACCAACTTGTACATCGCGCTGTGTGCGCGGACAAGCCTGTGGGCTAAATCGACGGCAGCCAAGATCGCAATGGAAACGATCCACGCTGCCGGTGCCAGCTCCTTGTTAGCGGCCGACAATGCGACACCGCAGGCGTTTATCAAAGACCTCGCAGAACAGCTCCCAGAAAACTGGAATGATCTTCCGCAGGCTGTGCAGGATGCCCATCGGCAGAAGCTTGCATTTGCCGGCCAACGCGGATGGTCGTACGAGGAATTCGGACAGCACCTCAGCGCGATGATGCGCGACAACAGCACGATGGCGGATTACCGAGGTCACCTGCGCCGCTTCGATGACTGCCCGCCCGAGTACACATATCTCACGATCGGTCGCGGAGCGAACACAATCCGGCGACCGTACCTGGCGCTGCTCGCGAACCTAACGCCCGCTGACCTTGCACCGTTCGCGCGCAAAGGTAGTGCGCTGTGGAACGATGGCTTCTTTGCGCGCTATGCGTTTATTACCCCGCCAGCGAACATCGAGCGCCGACGCGATCGGTTCCCGCTCGGCGACCGCTCGATCCCGGCCACGCTCACCGATCCGCTCCGCGACTGGCACATGCGTCTTGGTTTTCCAACTGTGAACACCACCGAGCAGATTGACGAGAAGGGGAGGCCAAAAGGGAACTACCAGCTTGAGGTCGTTCCGGCATATGGCATGCGCTGCACCCTCGGCCCCGGTGTGTACGACGCCTTCTATTGCTACCTTGAAGCGCTCTCTGACCTGATTGCGAATAACCAGACGCCCGCCGATCTTGATGGCACATATACCCGCTTCCCTGAAAAGGCGTTGCGTATCGCGATGCTTCTTGCTTCTCTTACGAACGACGGTGTAATCGAGCTTCGGCACTGGGCACGCGCCCAGGCTATCACCGAGCGATGGCGCCGCTCGATCCATCACCTGATTGACCACCTCTGCACCCCCGAGGAGAGCGCCGAGCGTCAGCTCGAAGATAAGACGCTCCAGCTCTTTGCCCGTTATGGCGATCTTACAGCACGCGACGCAGGGCGCCTCCTGCACATCTCTTCTGCGGAGGCAGAGCGCATTCTTGAGCAAATGGTCAAGGCTGGCACACTACAGGTACAGCAGGGCAAGCGTACCAAGCGCTACCGCCCCGCACCCGACGCAAGTGTCGCAAGTGTCACAGCGTCGCACATGTCGCACCCTGCCGCAAACAGTGACACTTCCGCCGGTGCATCTAAGGGGAACACGGAAGTGTCACAGAATAAAGAAGAGTGTGACGGTATGACATATGTGACAGTTGCGACACTTCCCACGGAAGTGAGGGGAGATGGGGTGGACTGGCCCCAAGTCTTCAACTGGCTCGCTGATGGCGACGACGCAGCATTGGGGCTGTACTGCTTCCAAAAGCTGCACCGCCCGATTGACGAGGTGAAGGCCGAGGCACTGCGGCGCTGGCCCGAGCTGGCTCCGCTCGGCGTGGTAGCGAATTGCACTCGTACCGAGGTGGCGACATGACGCTGCCACATTGCTACTCCGATTTCTGGCTTCGAGGCGCACCACTCGACGCTTGGCCTCCTGACGACACCGACGAAGCCGACCTGCCGCCGCCAACCGCCACAGAGCTTGCAGCTTATGGCGGTCTGCCCATCGCCGTTCATCGCGCCATAGAGCGCCTGGCTTACGGGATGCCACTGAGCGGATTGACCTCTTTTGATAGCCTCGCCACCAGGCGACGAAAGGATCGACCAATGACTGCACCCACTCGTGCCGAATTGGAACAAGCGCAGGTCGACACGCCCGCGTTCCCTGACGGCGAGCCGAATGACCACTGGTCGAACAACGAACTCCGAGCATATGCCGAGCACCACGAGCGCCAGTTGCCCTGCGAGCAGCCAGCGCCTATCCGCTGGGATAGTTTCTCGGCTGATCAGCTCAAGGCATTGGCACGCTGCAAGACTGAGCAGGAAGCGCAGCAACTCTTGGGCGCGTTCGCGCGTGGTGAGCAGCCGCCAGCGCCAGTGCGCCGCCGACCAGTGAAAGTGACGTGGTGACGACGATGCGTGAACACTTCAGGATAGCCGGATTGCACGAGGGCGTGCTCTCGTTGACCTATCACGGGCCTACGCCAACGAGCGACCGAGAAGCCAAAGCCGTTTCGGTGGCGAAGTGGCAGATTGTGGTCGAGGCATTGGAGAAGAACCCACACCTGATTCTGTTGCTTGGTGGCCCTCGAACGTGTGGCTTCTGTATGCGCTACTTCGCGAGCAACTGTGTGTGCTGCCCAGTCTCCCGGCGAACTGGCAAGTCACACTGTCGGCACACACCAACTGCGGCTTTCGTTGCGGCCACAGAACTCCGAAACGGCGCTGATCCCGTGAAGTGCGCTCGCGCTCTGTTGCGGTTCGCTGAGACGACTCCAGTGGATGACTGATATGAAACGAGTGCGCGACTACTTTATTCAAGCCATCGCGAATGGCTCACTGAACCTGATGTACTACGGGCCTCCACCAAGGACTGATGCCGAGGCGCGCGCTATAAGCCTGGCAAAGTACGAAATGATTGCCGGCGCGTTGGAGCAGACACCAACCTTACGTGTCGTTGCAGGCGGAGCAGCCACGTGCGGCTTATGCCTGCGACATCTCAAGAATGGTTGTCGTTCATGTCCGATCTACCGTAAGACGGGACTGATTCGCTGCCAAGGCACTCCACTCGTGAAACTCATCCTGGCGACAGAACGAGGCCGCGGCGATCCATTCCAGGCTGCGTGCGACGTTGTGGCATACCTCGAAGCGCTTGAAGTAGACGATTAGCATGGCGGGCTGCAACCCGTATCGAAAGGTATCTTCACCATGAATATTATCGCGCACGCCCAAGGCGATTTGGCCGCAGCACAACAGCATGTGGCCGAGCTGGAGCAGCAACTTCACCGGCTCAAGACGATCCGGTTGAATCGAACCGTTCGCCCAGTCGATCCCTCCCTTTGGCCGAGCTGGGAAGCCGAGGCTCAGGCGCTCGAACAAGAACTCGGACAGACCGATCGAGCGCTACGTCTGGCGCACGGCAGAGTGGTCGAGCTGCGCGGCACTGTCCAAACGGCTGTGAACCGCGTGCAGGCTGCTCGTGGGGCGCTGGGAGACGCTGAGAGGGCCGTAGAGCGGCTAGACGAGCGTGAGGCCGAACTACGTGCCGAGCTGGCCCGTTTGGAGGCGCTGCGGCCCGCTACCGTGGCTCAGGCGAACGAACGCCGGCAGGAGTTAGTTGGCTTGCTCGGCGTTGATGTGGACGAGCTGGAAGCCGCGCTGGCCGAGCTGGACAAGCCGGCCGACACCAATTTCATCTTGAGTTGGTCGAGCAAGAGTGAGCCGGAGGCATCTGCATATCCACCGCCGTTTCGCAGTGAATACGGTGGCCCAAGCGGAAGGCGGCATTTCGATCAAAACGGCCGTGAAGTCTCTGCCTGGGGCGAGCCATTGCCGTAGCAACGGAGGGCGGTGCAGGCTGTGGTGCCGCCCACTTAAACGATTAACAGACTTGTGCAGCATGTGGCAGATGCATGCATACAGCAGCTATATCCAGCCTATTCTTGAGTTTGGAGCGTCACAATGCACAAAATCGCGAGAACAACGCAAGAGTCCATTGCGTTAAAGCTTCTGATTGCCGAGGAGCACTTGACAGCAGCTCGGCGAGCAGCGGGCGAAATTGGTCTAGCTGCTATTCTTAACCACGGTACAAGCGCCGGATCGCGCCAGCGCACCGAGTTTCGTAAGAATGCCGCCGGGGTTCGCAGTTTGGAGCGCCGAGTCAAGCGTCTCCGCAGGCTCGCAAAACAAGCCACAAAGCCAGTTGCCAAGCAGACACGGCCACAGCGGAAGCGCAGACAAAAGGCGAAGAAGATATGAGCCAGCGGCCACCGCGCCTACTCGTGTTTGGCACAACAATCGTTGGCTCGCTTGGGTCGATGTGGCTTGCGGAAGGCAGTCTGATGCGCTGGCCGCTCGCTGTGTTCATCGGCGCGGTGATGGGCGTCGCGGTCGATGGAATAATGGAGTGGCGCGCATCACGCGAGGAGCAGGAGAGAGATGATGACAGCGATCGATGACAGAGCTTTATGAGAAAGGCTCGCCCGCTTATGGCGAGCGCAGGATCTCTTTGACGTGGCGACAGACGACAATGGTGTTGTGGAAATGCCACAGCTCTGATTGCAAGTAGAAATCGTTGTCCGGCTGTAGTTCGGCATTCATCTTTGCAGCAAGCTGGCCCTCTTTGGTGACATCGGCGATGAACGCCACAGTAAACCCATATCTCTGTGAATAAATGATTGATTGGCCTATAACCTGCTGCATGATGCTGCTTTGGCCGGTGTATCTCTTTACCTCCAATGCAATTGTAAAGTCACCGTGCTTGATGATGTGATCTGGGAAATAGCGATGATGCGCTATTTCGACGCACAACATCGAATCTGATCCTGATATTTGGCCCCATGTAATGTCGCGTATTGCACGCCGCCGGATGTATCGACACACGTAATCGTCCAGCACCTGCTGCATGTGGATACAGAGGTCTCGTTCTGAGCAAGTCGGACTCTCTGTTGTGATTTCGCCCAGCCGAGGATCGGTGAGCAGCATCTCCTCAAGGGCGAAGAGCTTCTCTTGTCGTGCAGCCGTGCGGCGCTTCGATGGTGGTGGTGGAAGCTGTGGCATGACACGTCTCCGCAGTACACGATTTCCTTGTTATGAAATCGCTGAGGCGGGCCACTGTGATACGCTGCCACCGCAAATATCCACAAGGCGCGACACGTTGCTACATGTGCTCGCCGTGCTGAACAATACGCGGCTCGCTGAGGCGGCGCGTAGGATCAGGGCAGAGAGCAAAACAGCGCCCCGGAGATTACTTCTCCGGGGCGTTATGAGGTACATTGACATATATTGACATATTTAATACATTACCGCCAATTAAGCGTGCGAATATGATTGAAGTTTAAAACCTCGATTTGGATCGACCCTAGATACTGAGAAAGTCGAAAGTCGTCAGTCAAAACGAGGCGCTTCGCCTGCGCCAAGTGTTGTATACCGGCGTCCGTTAGGCCAAAACGGCGAAACTCGGACATCTTGGCAATAAAGGCACTTTCGATATAATACTCAACAGACTGGTTAATAGCGTTTTCAAGAATATCAAAACAATCAAATCGCTGATTATCTGGAAGTTGACCCACAAAATTGCTTACTTCCGTCAATATACTAGGTGTTGTGAGTATTCTTGTATTTCTTATAACATTCGCAAGAGTGGAAAAATCCTCAATGGCAAATGTCTTTGTCCTTTTGAAAGAAGGTATAATTCTAGGATCGAAAGAACCGACAACATAAAGTAATAAAATGTTTGTGTCGAGAATGACGCCAGTGCTGCGATGACGTTTGATGATGGGGGCCGCAAAGTTACTCATACGACTGATGTGAAGCGGATTTTCATGGAGATTGGTTTGCCGTCAGATGCGCGCACTTTAATGAGCTTGTAGACACGTTCCGCATTAGTGTATCCCCCACCATCTAGGCCACGGAGAGGTCTGGCACGAGGGATGGCAAGCTGTCTGTTAAAGCCCATAGTGACATACCAATACTGGCCGTCATCAGATAGTTCAACCTCCTCAAGTGCAAGATCGTGCAACTCACCTTTCGGAAAGAGTTCACTAAGATAGGCGCTTGCTGCGGTGACAGCCTGTTTCACATCTATTGTCTTCTCACTCATAACACCGCTCCACTACAATCAGTCGATGTGCTCGCTACCTAGTGTAGAGGGGTGGACGCTTGGTGTCAAGGACTTCGATGTACGCTTATCTGGCGAACCAACACCAGCCAAGAGCGCCGTAGCTCAGACTGTTAACCCTTCCTTTCATCTCGCCTCTTTCCCTCCGCATCTCCATGCGGCAAAACGCCTCGACGCAATGACAAGCCCTTACACCGCAATTTGGTGGTGCAAGGGCTGTCGCGTTTCTCCGCGTCCTGATGCTGAGAACGCCGTTTGTAGTGAACACCCCCGGCGAAGAAGCCGCTCAGTGCGACGTTCGGCGCGTTGGTGAGGCGGCTGTACACACTGGTACGCCTGCTCGCTCACAACAACCCGTTACGCCGCTCGTAACGATTCCAAGACGGTTAGGCGCTATGCTCTCTCCATTAGCTCGTCTATAGTAATTGGAGAGAGTAATGAAACGTCGCATTGTCCATGTGCTGTCTGTCGCCACTGTTGCCCTCACGCTCGCTGCTGGTGTCGTGACTACCTCGGCGTCCGACGAGCAGGCCCGTAAAGTGAACGAGTACGAGGGTCAGCACCTCACCAAGAAAGGGTCGTTCGACATCACCGAGGCAGAGGGGATAGCTCGCAAGGCGAATGAGTACGAAGGCCAGCACCGAATCGCCGAGCAGGGCGACCCTTCACAGTGGGGAGCTACACTCGCGGGTGGTTCTACTGGCGAGGTCGTTGTCACCACCAATCCAACTTAGCCCATATCGCACGCTCTGACCCCATCCCGCTCACGTTCCGACTCTCGTGTCCAGCCCGTTGCGTGCTATGCTTGTTCTCGCAGGCGTTTGGCCATGGCGTCCTGTGGGCATTCCTTTCGCAGACAGCCCCTCCCGTATTGAACTGGGAGGGGTGTCTGTTTTGGTATACTGGCGATGCCGCGCGCTGTAACTTGTCGAAGGCAGCAGCGCTCTAGCCTACGCCCTGCCAGCCGATTGCGCTGTGGTCGGAAGCTCTCGTTGGCAGTGTTTGCACACAGTTGCTTCCCGCTTGACCAGCTCGGCACAATACGGGCATTTCCGCGAGTCGCCAGATTGGAGCTGTTGTCGCTCGATTGCCGCTGTATCCCTGCTACTTACCAGCGCCAGTAAGATGCCAATCGGGCCAAGCAAAAGGCCAGCGAGAAACCCTGCTCCTTGCGATCGACCCTTGCCCTTGTAGATTGCGCCTGCGATCACACCGCAGAACAACCAGATGATCACGTATTCCATGTACTGCTCTTTCTAATGCGTTCCACACCTCGATGCCATCACCTGCCGCTTGTGTCACCTAACCCAATCGCTTGGCAGCAATCTCAGCAAGGCGGAAAGCTTCTTCGACTGATGTACCCGCACGGAAGCCAAGGATCTGGATGTTCGATAGCGCGTTGCGGCGCTGTACGATGACCTCATAGGCAACGAACTCGAAGTCGTCTTCAGTGAACGTGCGCTGAAGCGCCATCGTCCGATCGCCAATCGTGCGTACCGAGATCGGCTGCCAGCCGTCAGCTATATTGTCAGCAATGATGTACTCTTGAGCGCGCTTGGCTCCGTTTGAATCACGGTATAGGATTACCTGGCTCATAATGTAGGTTGGCCCCGCCAGCAGATTGTCGAAGGAGACTTCACGGCTATAGTCAGTCGTGTAACTGGATTGCCGACCCTGCTGCTGGAACTCTTGCAACGCTACGGCAGGGTCGCGATAGTTCTGAGCAACTTCCTCCAAGTTGTCCGCACTGGAACTTTCAACTGTGAAGCCAGGAGGCAATTCCTCCAAACGAAGTACGAGCTGAACAGGCGGAGTGTTGATGACAGCGACAGCGTCACGCACCTCGTTTCCGAGCAAGCCGAGGAGCACGTTGTATGGTGGTTGATTCTCTGGGTGCAGCTCGAAGCGCGCTCGCTCGAACCACTGCACTTGATATTCCTTGCCGTCGCCCAATGTTTCTGTCATCACGCCGCTCAACGGCATGCCGAAGAGCGCAAGACTTTCGGCCTCTGTCTTGCCTGCACGCCCGTCAAGCTCTAGGCCACTCGCTCGCCAAGAAGCAAGGATTTCCCCACAAACCGTGTGGCCTGTTTCCGCGAAAGCACGGCATCCCGCCTGCGATGTTCCTTTCGGGAAGGAGAACCAGTCTCGGCCCTGTTGTGCGAGCCGGTCAGCGCCGAGGCGACCGAGTAGTACGTCGTTGGGACGAGCGTTCTCCGGGTGCAACTCCAATCGGTTGCGCTCAAAGTTCTGTGCTTGGATTAGCTTGCCCTCAATGGTCATTTCCTGTTGCGAACCAATGGGGAAGCCAAAGACCGGCAGTCCGCCATTCTGCTCCCAGAACTCGCGGATTCGCCCACTGATACATTGGCCGGTTTCAGGAAAGCAGCGCTGATCGGACTGAGCCTGTGCGGGGAGTGCGCCGACAAAGAGCATGGCGGTCAAGGCAGCGATGACTAAGCAACGTCGCATCATACGTCCTCCCTACTGGTATTCCCCGATCTGGTGGTAGTCGCTCCAAGTAGAGTTAAGCGGCAGCTTGGCGTTGAGCAGCGAGTGCTACTGACTGTCGATATTGTTCCGCATCAGGTAGCTGAGTGAACTCTACTGGCTTGCCAAAGTGCATCTGCACGACCTGTTCAATCTCCTGGAGCGTAACGCGGAAGAACTCACGGCGCCGATTGATCAGATTGAGTCGCCGATGCTCGAACGCTCGGTGCAGCGCGTACTCCAAAGCCGGCGCGTCGTCGCTGAAGATCAGTGCGTGAGTGTCGAAATTGAAGGGCACAGAAGCGTCGCCCAGCTCATCGATCCGCTCCTGCGGCTCCAGTCGCCGCGTGACGCCGATCTTGTACACGTTCTCACCAAATGCGCCCAGGTTCGAGATGACATAGACGTAGCCAGCACGGGTGTTGTGCTCACGGTTCTCGATCATCTGTTTGTTCCGCTCGACTTCTTCGAGCCGTTGCGCGATCTTCAATTTCTCCAGTTCGAGAGCTTCCCGCTGTGCATCAGTTGTCACAGTCTGAAGCCGAGCTTGGAGTGCCTGCATCGCCTTGGCGAAGTGCAACTCCTCCTTCTCCAGCTTGGCCCGCGCCTCTTCCAGTTCTTTGAGTACCTTGGCTTCTTCACGCATTTGCTCCCGCAGGCGCTTCTGCTCCTCTTTCTCCTCTTGCTTCTTGAGCTGATATTCATGGCACAAGTACAGCTCCTGTAATTTCAGCTCAAGATACTTATCGGTGATATAGATATACATCGTCTTTCCGAGCTTGTTGAGCACATCAAAGGCGCGCCGGATCTTTTTCTCGGTCGTTTCTACGGTATTGAACTTCACACCAGTAATACTAGCATCGCACTCGTTGTTGAACGCCCGGAGAATGAGTTTGGTAAAGTCGCGCACCATCTTGCGCCCCTCGACCACGCTATTGTTGACAGTCCAGTTGTTTGGGCATACTGCGGCTGTGCCAGCCTTGACCATCTGCTCTTGTTCGTCGCGCACCCGCTCAAGCTTCGCTTTATACTCCTCACTGTTCTGGAGCGCGTAACGCGGAGTGTAGAGGCCGAATGATTGCAACAGCAGCTCTTCGTCCAGCACTACAATTTCCTTCTTCTTGCTCTCAGTCTCCTCGATGAGTTGTTTCTTTTGCAACTCAAGCTGCTGCCGATCTTCGAGCAGTCGGCGCTCGCCGTCTTGACGTTGCTTGGCGAGAGCTGCTTCGAGTGCTTGCTGCTTCGCCACGAACGCGGTTTCTAGCTCGCCGGTATCTTGAAGTAGCCGCTCCTTGACCTGTTGAAGCTCCACAATAGCCTGCTGCAAGGCGTGGAAGTCCATGTGCTCGGTCTGCGAGAGTGTCGTCTTGAGTGCGTCCCGCTCCTTGCTCGTCAGCTCCAGATCGGCCTTGATCTTGTTCACGCGGAAGATGTCCAACATGCTCATAATGACGCCCTCCTGCTCCCGAGCTAGTCGTATAATGCAATACCGCTATCTCCTACCGAGGGGTTACGAAATTGCACAACATGAGGCAGCACCAGCAATGGCTGGGCACCCTTGGTGTGTGTCTATCATCCGTGATATACTCTCACATATGCAAGAATATGCACAGCACTGCAACGAGGAGCCGGTCATGGCACGCCAGGTGTATACGCTACGAGTGCGGAGCGACTTTCGTGAGTCGATAGCCGCACTGGGCATCACAATGGAGCAGTTCGCTGAGGAAGCGGGCATGCCGCGCATCACACTCGTGAAGGCGCTCCAACGCGGAACCGCGCGTCCACTGACGGCACAGAAGGTGGCGCGGGCATACAGCCGCCTCGCACAGATCGCTCCTGGTGAGGCACTGGAGCGACTGTTCGAGAAGGCACAGGCTACTACTCAAGATGATGGGACGCCAGCGCCAAACAGCGAGTAGCTCGCTGCGTCGCCTGACAGCCAAACTGAGAACAGCTAGCCTCTTAGCCCATTTGTGCGTATACGCACAAATGGGCTAGCTCATTCATGACAGTCTTTCATTGAAGAGGTGGGCGAATTGTCATATTAAAGTATTCACAAGTATTCACAAGTATGCTATACTCCTTTTGGGTTTTGATACACGGCTACTGAGCCGTAACCGAAGGAGGGCATACCGTGGGCATCACCGTAATCGCGAGCGAGGCACCCGGCAAGGCGGGCTGGCTGGAGTTCTCCAGCGCTGACAAAACCATCGTTCTGACCGTCGAGGACGAGAAGGCTGATCTGGTCTTCGGAGGACAGGTCTTCAGCGTTGACTACGCCAATGATGTTGAGACGCTGATCGCGCTCAAGCAATTCCTCAACGAGCCGGCTGTATCTGGCCTGCTGGAGCAGTGGCGCGCCGAGGACGCCGCTGCGAACGCCTAACCGACCACCACGAGGCGCTCTGGAAAGCCTTCCAGAGCGCTCCACAGCTTCCAGAGGGCCAGTGATGCAGCACGAAGTTCTCTACCAGCGGGGCCGCTTGCTGATCGTTCGCAATCGAGAACAGGGCGTCACGCTGCTCATTGACGGCGTGCCTGCCGGAACGTACCAGGCCGAGCATAACGCGCGTAGGGTCGCAGCGATCTGGCTAGCACTCTGGGGTGACCAACGTGAGTCCTCCCTGCTCGCCCGTGCGCTTCCTCTGCGCCGCCCCGTACCGTGGCTCGTGCCGTGGGAGTGATGCAGCGCTTCCTGATGCGGAAAGCTTGCCAAAGAGGAATACGTGAGCTGCTGGTGCCAACTACACTGGCTCACACTCTTGCACCCTGGCCGTTGACGATGTCCCTCCAGCACAGAGAGGGGCTATCGGCATCGGTCACTTAATAGACCTTTGAAGCGGCACGTGCCGCTTCAATACCCCCTAAAGCGGCACGTGCCGCTTAAAGCCCGTTATTATCCCCACATCACAGAAAATTCCATCGATATCTGCCGCTTAAATACACTTTTAAGCGGCACGTGCCGCTAGGGAGTTTGGTATTTTAAGGTCAATTCGATCTTGCTATCGACTTCTTTGCATGATATACTGCACTTCTAGGATTTCTTTGGTGTCCAATTTTTCACGAGACAATCATGCACGAATCGAACACACAAGACGACCTTGTTGATAGCGCGGACGCAGCCGCAATTCTACGTTGCACTCGTCGCAACTTGACGAACATGATTCGGCGTGGCGAGCTGCCAGCTATCCCGCTTGAGCGAGGCTCGCGGACGTGGTATGCATTCAGGCGTGCCGACGTGGAAGCATTAGCCAGGCGACGTGGGCCGGTGCTCAATACCAATAACAACGGGTGAAAACAATCCACGCCAGCGCGGTGTTCCTGCCGCAGCGCTGGTGAAACCGAGGCCGGCGGGGTGGCGGGCGTTAAAACGGGAGGCGCCCTACCGGCCATTTTCTACGAGAAGCAGAGGAATCCATGACCGCACGCACACTCGACGCTGCGCCGAGCACAAGCAGCTCGGTGCGCCCGCTGTGGCGCACTATCCTGGCCGGCGTCCTCCAAGGCGCCTCGTTCTTCACGACCCTCTGGGCTGTGCAGTGGATCTGGCCCGAAGGCCAGCTTTCGCACCAGGTTTTCGTCGGCTTCATCGCCGAGGCCGCGCTAGTCGGCCTCAAGTCGCTGCTGTTCGTCGGCCGGCGCGGCGACGGCGTGGCCGGGTGGATCGGCTTCGTGATAGATGCGATCCTGAATACTGATGGTCTGCTGCCACGAGCTGACCGATTGCTCACGTTCGGCCCGATCGCTGCGGTGCTGTCGCTGTTTGGTCTAAATGTCTCCGGATTGCCTATGGCAGTCACCATCACGGCGGACGGGAAGCCCCTCGAAGTAACAATCGGCGGTCTGCTCGTGGCACTCCTCGGCGGGGCGTTGCTGAGTATCCTGCCGCATCGCCTGTGGCGTGCTTAGGAGGAGCGTGTATGGACTGGCTCGAAGATGCCTTCTTCTGGGCGGTGGTGTTGGTGGCACTATGGCTCGTGCTACCGGATCACGTTCGCGTGTCAATGCGTAGCGGCTTCGGGCCGTTGGTTCATGCGCTCGCTGATGTGGTGCGTGGCGTCATACGAGCAATCCTGCCACGCATCGAGTGGGTCGCGTATCAGGTCGTCACCGGCCGACCGCCGCCACCGCACGAGACGGCGAGTGTCAAGCACAACGACGCAGGCACACTCACACTTACGTCAAGCGACCAGGGGGAGGGCACATCAAATCATACTGTTCACTCGCGGTTCACGAACGACCACGAACACGGTTCAGGCGCGTTCACACGCCCTGGAACCGAACGAACGGATCAGGAGGCACGAACGCCCACGTTCAGCGACTGTGAGCTTGACAGAACTGAGCAGGATTGGCGACTAATCATTGACAGCCTTGAGCGGCGCGGCTTCTTGGTGCTCTCAGACGACGAACAGGAAACAGCGCGCAAGTTGATCTATCAGCACGGCCGACAGCTCCGATTCGATGGACAGGCGGCGAAAGGCAGGGCGATCGAAAGCGCGACGGGTGCGAGCCGTGGCGGGAGTTCTGAGTATCGTCGTGCAAGCCTGCTCTACGACCGGCTGATCGGACGACCTGAACCAGCTATCGTTGCACCAAGTCTTGTGGAAAAGCGCGAGCGTTCCGTCAATTCATAGTGCGAAGGGGAGCAGGTGGCCGACATCCGCAGGCTTTACCCAACGAGATACGAGATTGCCTCCAAGCTCGAACCCGGTGAGTGGTTTGCTTGGGGAGATCGATCAACCCGCCAGCGTAACCGCACGACTTTTGTTGCTCGTATCTGCCAAGCGATTGAAGGCCAAGGACGAACTAGACCAAGCGCTGTGATGTTTGAATTGCCTGGGCGGTGGCAAGATCGAGATCGCCTGCTTCACCAAGCGCAGGAGCTAGCAGACAACCTGAATGCTCAAGGCGTCACAGACCAGGAAGACGCCAAGCGCTTCTGTAATGAATGGCTTCGAGGGCAGATACGCGAGGCACTGGAAAAACTCGACTGGCTCACCGAGGGCAAATCGGAGCAATGAGGAGCTTGAAATCTTGTGTGGGTTGTATACAACTTATGACAGATAGTATTTCCTTTGTCAAGCGTGTTGTATACAACCCAAGTCTTCTGGAAGCTAAATGTGTTGTTGACTCTTAGTTGTACAGATGCTACACTATGGCTAGCGTTTTGAGCTGGCTGTGTGCAATTCGCACGTTCGCGGAGGAGAACCAAGTGTCTGCCAAGACCCGAGCCGAGCGCGAGAGGAAGTCGCGGATCGTGTCCTGCACCGTGACAGAGACCGAATACGACTTGCTCCAGCGCATCGCCGAAGAGGAAGACCGAACAGCAAGCGCGATTTTGCGCCGTGGGTTGCTGCTTGTAACAGCGACCGCAGGGGAGCAGCGCGATCGCCACCAGGCCGAGCGCGACAGGTAACTCACCAGCGCGGCACTCACCAAGCCCGCTCGGGAGTACAAAAAGCAAATCGCTCGCTGGAGAAGCACCAGCGAGCGACGAGCAGGGGATCGGAAGCACCACGAAGGAGAAAGAGCCATGAGCTTCGGCATACAGCACATATGTCGCGCTCGTTGCAATTGTAATGGATCGCACCACCCATTGCAAGTGCAACAAGCGCGTAGAGAACGATATGAACTCTCGTACACGCGCGCGTCGTCGGACAGCAGACGACCAAGTCAGACATGACCTGGCTCGGCTTCGGCGCAACCCCAGCCTTCCGGCATTCATTCGCCGCATTCACCCCGAGCTTGACGCTTGCCTCATCGGAAAATCTGGCCCGCGCCGTCTGAGTGACGGTCGCGAGGTGTGGCAGCGGTATACGCACATCTTTGTGTGCCGCGGCCTGAGCTACGACACGGCCATGTACTCGCCAATGTGTCCCGTCGATGTCGAGCATTGCCGACGCAGTGACGGCAAGGGCTGGTGGCGGCCATGACCACCAAGCCCGTTCTACGTCTGCTCCCGCCCCAGCGCGTCGCCGACGCCGAGCAAATCGCGCCCTTGTGCTACAGCATGAAAGACACGGCGCGCTTGCTCTCGTGCTCCAAACGCACGGTGGAGCGCCTATGCTACCGTGGCGAGCTGGAGAGCATCGGCACCGGCAAGCTGCGCCGCGTGCTCTACGAGTCGATCGTGGCCTATCTCAACCGCAACCGCAATGAGGCCGCGTGATGGGACGTAAGAGCACTGCCGGCATGCCGCCCGGCATCCACTGCGACCAGCACGGCGTGCTGTGGGCCACGCTCGAAGGCGAGGAAGCGAAGCTGTGGCGCCAGCGCTACCCCGGCCGCAGCGTGCCGCGCCGCAAGGCTGCCACACTCAAGGCGGCAGTCAAGCACCAGCGCGAGCTGATCGCCGACCTCAAAAGTGGCCGCGACCCGAACAGCGAGAACCCGAAGATCGCCGACCTGGTGAAGCGCTTCATCGACCAGAAGCAGCGCATCACCGACTCGACGCGCCAGCGCTACCTTGCCTCGTGGCGCCACCAGATCGCGCCGTTCCGCGTTGGCCGACTGCATAAGCTCCAGGTCACGCAGGATCATGTGCGCGAGTGGGTGAGCGAACTCACGCGCACGCCTTCGCAGAACGACCCCGAGCAGATGCTTGACGCCTACAGCATCCGCAACGCCTTTGCGCTGCTGCGCGCCGCGTTCAACGCTGCGGGCCTGGTGCCGAATCCGTGCAAGGGTGTGGAGCTGCCCGAGCCCAAGGATGAAGAAATCCACCCGATGGAGCCCGAGCAGATTGCGGTGTTCCTGGCCCTGGTCGATAGCTACGAGGTGAACCGCGCTACCGGCGAGACACGACCGCACCGGCTGGCCGCGCTCTACCACGTCGCGATCCGCTGTGGCCCGCGCGTGAGCGAACTGTGCGGCCTGCGCCGGAATGACATCGACCTCGAACGGCGCGAACTGCGTATCCGTGGCCAGCACAAGGAAGGTCAGCGCCGGCGCGGCAAGACGCGCAAGGCGCACCGAACCGTGCCGTTCGGCCACGATCTGGTGGCGATCCTGCGCGCGCACTTCGCGAACCAGGCGAGTGAGCAGCAGATCGCCGGCGACGACTGGAACAAAAATGGCCTGGTGTTCTGCTCCGAGGATGGTACACCACTGAACGCCTCGAACGTGTGGCGCCAGTTCACAGCCCTCCAGCGCCGTTGCAAACTCGCCACGCCGTGTGCAGCCTGCAATGCGACCGGCAAGCAGGGCACGGGCAAGAAGGCCACGAAGTGCGAGGAGTGCCACGGCCACCGGAGCGTCGCGCTGTTCCGCGTGCATGACCTCCGGCACACCTACGCCGCACTCGCGATCGCCGCTGGCGTGGACATCTTCACGCTCTCACGCCGCATGGGCCACGAGAGCATCACGACGACCGCCAACACCTACGGGCATCTCTACAAGGGGCAGGACGACGACGCGCACGCGATCGATCGCCTGCTCAGAAAGAAAGCCTGACATGCAGCGATTTCATCCTAAATTTCATCCAACGCTAATGAAAAGCGAATGCGCCCCCTGGTACAATGCCCAGGAAGCGCATCAGGACGTGGCGCGGGCGGGGCGACTCGAACGCCCGACCAACGGTTTAGAAGACCGCTGCTCTATCCACTGAGCTACGCCCGCATGCCGTCTCAATC
>Ga0224723_1000943_pt1 | contig 18653 bp, 18 predicted proteins | sample Balambano_FR2_Me_FD_161647 | JGI IMG/M metagenome (GOLD analysis project Ga0224723, IMG submission 161647) | Freshwater sediment microbial communities from Lake Towuti, South Sulawesi, Indonesia - Balambano_FR2_MetaG | ecosystem: Environmental > Aquatic > Freshwater > Lake > Sediment | place...
TGTGACGACCAGCGGCGGCAGCAGAGGCGGCGCGAGCGGGTTCAGCGGTGAGTAAGGATTCTGCCAGATGTAGACAAAGTAGGCGACGACGCCACAGGTCGCCAGCGCGAACAGCAGCGTCACAACATCGCGCATTCCGAAGCGGCGGCGCTTGCGCACGGGTATAGCGGGAACAGCAGCGCGGGGGCGGGCGTTCAACTGAGGATTATCGACTTCGGGGATAGGCGGGAAGCGTCCCGGTTGTGGCGCGCGTTTGCGCGGCGCGGGTGCAGCATCGACAGGGACGCCGTAAATGGCGTCCGTACCCGCTGCAACACCAGAGGTCATGCTCGTACTGGCGATGTCCGGTTCGGCGGACGAAGCATCGTCGGACGCCTCATGAGGCGTCCCTACAGCAGATGTGTCTGGTGCGTCGGGCGGCAGGTCGTCAGGCGGAAACGACAGATCGCGCGGCTCAATACGCCGCTTGCGATCCCGCGCCGATACCCGCCGTACATTCCCACCCGATGATTGTTCATCACTCATACAACAGCTCTCTGCCCACAAATCCAGTTAACCAACAAAAAAGCTTATTCAAGAGGATGGAGAGGAAGAGGCTAGAGCGAAAATCTTGATGAATGTCTTGGCGTTCTTTGCGTCGTGGCGGTTTAATTTGAATTTGTTGAACCGCCAAGACGCAAAGGACGCCAAGTGTAATTCATTTTCTCCAGCCTCTTCTTCTCTACCCTCTTGAATAAGCTTTTAAATTCTGCATTAGAACGGGCGGGTCTGGTCGAAGTTGACGACAGCGACGTTTTGCCCGCAATCGCCGGGGAAGCTGACGTTGACGGGATTCGAGATCGTCACGCCAAGCTGCGAGCGCAGTTCAACGATAAACTGCTGCGGCGCTGCCGCTGTACCGACCGTGACCTCCCAGCCGCCCGCACCGTAGAACGAATTCGTGCCGCTCTGCGTGATCTGGTTGAAGCTCTGGTTATAGACCGCGACCTGAATGCCGTCCAGCGGATTGCCGTTGACATCAAAGACCTGCCCGCCGATGCCCTGCCAGGCGCAGCCCGCAGTGTTGGCGAAATTGGCGAGGTACTGTACCTGATTGCCGCGTAACTGGAACGGGAACGGTGAAGGCGTTGGACCGGTCGGTGAAGGCAGCGCCGTCGGAATGTCGGTGTTGGTCGCCGTCAATGTGACCGTAGAAGTCGGCGTCGGACCGGGCGTGTTGGTAATCGTGATGGTTGGCAGCGGCGTCGGCGTAGTCGTCAGGGTTAGCGTTGCCGTCGGCGTGATCGGGGTTGCCGAAGGCAGCGGCGTAATACTGGGAACCAGCGTGAACGTAGGCAGCGGGGTATTGGTAGCGCGCGGGGTCGCAGTCAGGGTTGCCGACGGGGTGAGCGTCGGCAACACGATCTGCGTTGGGATAGCCACCGCAGCAGCGGGCGGCGCGGGGGTCGAAACCACCCATGCGACCACGCCAATGCAGGCGAGTATCGACAAAATCAAAAACACGATAGCAATGATGTTATACAAACGCGATGCGCCCGACATGCGACCTCCCCGTAGGTGCGCCCGGAACCATTAAATGAACCGCTCAATGGTGGCGCTGGCAACCAGACTCGCCAGCCAGGTTTCAAACTCGCGCTGTGCCAGCTGCGCGCGTCGCTCTTCGGTCAGCGGGCGGTTGGCGCTTTCGAGTGTCTGGATGATGTGATAGCCGAGGATCGACGGAACCGGTCCCGCGATCTGCCCCGACTGTAGCGAAAACGCAATTGTACCCAATGCCGGGTCAATTAGCTCATCCTGTGTAAACCAGCCCAGATCGCCGCCCTGTTCACGGGTGGCAGTATCGAGCGACACGCTCGCCAGTGCCGCAAAGTCTTCGCCCGCCTGCAAGCGCGCCAGAAGGCTGTTCGCCTCCGCTTCCGTCCCGACCAGGATATGGCGCGCATGGACGTGTGGCACTTCGCCGTCCAGGTCCGCCGTAATCACGATTTGCATCTTGCTGTTCAGCAGCGACGCCCGCAGTTCGGCGCGCAGTTCTTCTTCAGTATACAGGTTGGTCGCCAGCCACTGCTGCCAGGCGTCGGCGCTGCCCGCGCTGCTCACCAACGCCTGCACTTCTGTCTCAACTTCAGCGTCGGTAACCGCAATCTGCTGGCGCGCCGCATCCTGCTCAATCAAAACCTGCTCGATGAGTGTGTTCAACACGGTGGCGCGTAGCGCAGCCGGATCTGCTGCACCCAGCATTTGCTGTTCAGCGCGGGAGACCGAACGCTCGTAGGCTTGAAAACTGATCTCTTGCGTGTTGACGCGGGCGGCAATCGGTTCGCCGTTGACGCCCATCGGTACGACGACGGGGGTGGCGGTCGGCGTCGGCGGCGGTTCAGCAGGAGCGCAGGCGGCAATCAGCGCCAGCAGCACTGTAATCAGGACAATATGAATGGGAAGGTTGGGAAAACGCACGCGGGAACCTCTTCGGCTTGGAGGATTGAGAAAGTCCGATTCTTGTAAACACGTTTTCCATTATACCTGTAATCGTGAATACGAAAATAAAGGCTCGCTAGAACCGGTTCAGCTTGGGATCGAGCGCGTCGCGCATCCCGTCGCCGAGCAGGTTGAACGCCAGCACCGTCAGCATGATCGCCAGCCCCGGATAGAAGACGAGATACGGCTGCGCGAACACGGAGTTGCGCGCCTCGCTCAACATGAAGCCCCATTCGGCATCTGGCGGCTGCGAGCCGACGCCGAGGAACGACAGCGCCGCTGCGTCCAGCACCGCCGTGCCGATGCTGAGTGTGCCTTGCACGATCAGCGGCGTGATCGAGTTGGGGAAGATATGCCCGAAGAGGATGCGCCAGTCACCCGCGCCAAGCGCGCGTTCCGCCGTGATATAGTCATTCTCGCGCACCGAAAGCACGCTGGCACGCGCCAGCCGGGCATACGCCGGAATCGACACGATGGCGATTGCCAGCAGCGCTTTGTCCAGCCCGCGCCCCAGGAACGTGGCAATTGCAATCGCCAGCAGCAGCGACGGGAACGCCAGCAGCACATCCATAAAGCGCATGATGACTGTATCCACCCAGCCGCCGAAATAGCCAGAGATCAGTCCCAGCAGTGTGCCGATACTGATCGCCAGCGTTACGCTCGATAGACCGATGAACAGCGAAATGCGCGCGCCGTACAGGACACGGCTGAAGTTATCGCGCGCATTCAAATCCAGCCCCATCAAATGCTGTGGCTGGTCGGTCGGACAGCCGAAGAGATGGATGCAGGGCGGTTTGCCGGGCAGCCGCCCGGTTCCGGTGTAGCCATCGATACTGAGCATGGAGGTGTTGGGCGGGTAGGGCGCAAGCACGGGTGCCAGCAGCGCGATCAGCACCAGGCAGCCGATCAGGAACAAGCCGATGCGTGCGTTGGTGCTGCGCAGGATGTTGCGCAGCGCGTCCGCCCACAGGCTGGAACCTTCGCGCCGGGCGGCGGCAGGATCGACCTTGAGTTTGGCGACGGTGTTGGTGGTTGCCATGATCGCTCACGACCCCTGTCGGATACGCGGGTCGAGATACCCGTAGAGGACATCGGTCAGCATGTTGATGACGACGAACGCAATCGCGATGAAGAGCGTGAAGCCCTGCACGAGCGTGTAATCGCGCGCGGTGATGCCTTCCACCAGCGTACGCCCGATGCCGCTCAAGCTGAAGATCGTTTCGGTCAGCACCGCCCCGCTGATGAGCAAGCCGAAGTTAAGACCGATAATGGTCACGACGGGCAGCAGGGCGTTACGCACCGCATGATTCATGACGACGAACAATTCGCGCACGCCTTTGGCGCGGGCAGTACGAACATAATCCTGCCCCAGCGTCTCCAGCACGCTCGAACGGGTCATGCGTGCAATGATCGCCATCGGAATCGTGCCGACGGCGATGGCGGGCAGTAGCAGGTGACGCAGCGATTGGAAGAACAGATTTGGGTCGCCTGTGAGCATGGCGTTCAAGCCGTAGAGCCGTCCGAAGAAGATTAGCAAGCCGCTTGCCGCCTGCTCACTTTCCGCCCAACCCCACTCGACATAAAAGGGTGTGGGTGTCAAGCCGGCTGGCAATCGTCCCGAAGGCGGCAGCGCGAATGGGGTATCGCCCAACGCGACGGCGAAGATATACGCCAGCATCAAGCCGAGCCAGAAGACCGGCATGGAAACGCCAACATTGGCAAAGAGCATCGTGCCAAAGTCAAGCGGTGAGTTGCGGCGATAGGCAGAAATGATGCCGAGTGGAATGCCAAGCACAACCGCGAACGTGATCGCTGCCAGCGTCAGTTCGACGGTCGTGGGCAGGCGTTCGGCAAGGATGTTGCTGACGGGGCGCTGGAAGCGGATCGACTCGCCAAAGTCGCCGGACAGGACACGCCCGGCGTACAAGCTGAACTGACTCCAGATCGGTTGATCGAGTCCTTCACGCGCCAGGAACGCATCGCACAATTCTTTGGTCGCCCGTTCGCCGTACATCGCACGGCACGGGTCGCCGGGGATCAGGCGCGTGAGCAGAAACGTGACAATCAGGATGCCAATAAGTACCGGTATGGAAAATATCAGCCGTCGCAAAATGAACTGGAGCATAGGTAGTTACACAATCGAAAAGACAAACAGCGTAGGGAACAGAATAAAGTGCTTATTCAAGAGGTTGAAGAGGCAGAGGCTAGAGGGTTTAACCCTTTGCGTTCTCTGCGCCTTTGCGGTTTAAATTCAGATTTTGAACCGCTAAGACGCCAAGACGCCAAGTGAAAACCCTCTAGCCTCTTCTTCTCTACCCTCTTGAACAGGCTTTTTATTTCCCCTTACGACTCGGGCGCGTTCAGGAATGCCTGGAACATGTAACCCCAGTATTCGTAGCTGCCTGTACGCCCGACATGCAGCGGGTTCGCCGCATCCCACTGGACGGCGTAGCTCGTCACCACATCGTTGGCATCCAGCGCGCTGCCGTCGTGGAAGACGACGCCGGAACGCAGCGTGAACGTGTATTCGGTCGCTTCTTCGTTGGCGACAAAGCTTTCCGCCAGACCATTGATGACCAGCGAACCGCCGATTTCATACGCCATCAGCGACTCAGTGATCTGCTCGCAGACGCGCAGCGATTCGCCATCGCTTTCGTCGGCGCAGTACAGACCGCCCGGCTCGCCATTCTGAATCCAGACCAGCGTATCGTCGTCAGGGTCTTCCATCACCGCGAACTGCTCGTTGCCGAGCGGGCTGGCGTGCGCGCCGCTGATCGAGGCGCGGAAGGCGACGGCGGATGCGCCATGCGCAATCGGCAGCATCGGTGCCTGGTCGCGCAGAATGGTGTTAACTTCGGCGTAGATTTCATTACGCGCTGCTGCGTCACTGAGCTGACCGGCAGCCGCCAGACGTTCGGTGATTTCAGGGATCGGCGTGCCGAATTGTTCGCCCGTCGGACCGAAGTGCGTATCGAAGAAGTTGGTGGCGTCGGGCCAGTCACCCGTCCAGCCGAGCAGGTAAAGTTCGTACTGTCCCGCCAGCGATTCATCGAGGAACTGCGTCGATTCGACCACCTGCGGTGCGACATTGAAGTAAGCACCGCCGCCGATGCTGTTGAGTTGCTCCGCCATATCCTGCGCCACGCGCGAGACGTTGGGCAGGTAGCCACGCACGACATCGCGGAAGTAGAGCGTGACGGTGATCGGCAGTTCGACGCCTTCGGCAGCCGCCGCGTCCAGCAGTTCCTGCGCGCGTGCCTGGTCAAACGGGAACGGTTCGACTTCCGGCGTGTAGCCCGCGTCCATGCTGTTGGGCGGGATGAACTGGTCAGCGACGAGCGAGCCTTCGGGATAGAAGTTATCGATGATGCGCTGCTTGTCGATGCCGTGTGCCACTGCCTGACGGACATTGACATTGGCGAACGCGCCGAGGTCGAGGTTCATGCCAAGATACATGATGTTAAAGCCTGCGCGCGGGTAGAGCGCCAGGTTCGGGTCGGCGGCGACGTTGGGGATGTCGTCAGTGCCGACGTTATCGATGCCGTCCGCCGTGCCTGCCTGGAGTTCGACCAGCCGCGCCGCCGACTCGCTGACCCAGCGGATGACGACGGTCTGTTCTTTGGCGGGTTCGCCCCAGTACTGGTCATGGCGCGTCAAAACGATCTGGTTGCCCTGATCCCAGGTTTCGAGGCGGTAGGGACCAGTGCCGACCGGGTTGCGGAACAGGGCTTCACCACCGCCGCCCGTCGATTCGAGATATTCCGACGGGTAGATGCCGAGCGATGAGAACGCCACCTTTGCCGTGAAGGACGGGTCGGGCGCGCAGAGCGTGAAGCGGACGGTCAGTTCGTCCAGCGCTTCGATGGACTGCATCAGCCCGCCGTAATCGCAGCTATCCGCTGCATACGAGGCAGGTGCGAAGTCTTGCGCCAGCGCCGGGCTGAGCGCGAGCAGGAGCGCCACGAGGACCAGCGGCGCGACGCGGAGCAACTTGTTCATAAGTCATATCTCCCTGTGGCAAAAGGACAAACGCGGATGAGTGCATAGCGCACTTTAATACCCTTTCCTCTGTTGAACGATTCAGTGTGGGTTTCTCATCCGCGACTTATACAGGCGAATTGTAATGCGTGTTCGGGGGAGCGCAAGTTTTTGCGATTTTGGATGATCGCCAGAGAAGAAGAACGTGTTAATATCGAGTATTCAATATAACCTTGAGGAAGCAATGGCAACGCTTACGACCGCTGATCTTGTTAATCAAATTGCACTTCTTGATCTCACCAAGACATATCGTTACATCGGCGGACGATCATTGTTGCGAATACGTGACGTTATGAAGCCGGAAGGTGGGATTGTTTTCGATACCGTTGACGGAAATAACAAAGTCATTCCCAATCGTCGGATTCCGCCTGAAAGTTTAGCCACTGTAGCAGCAATTTGCTCGCGAAAGCCCAACTTCCCCTTGCAATTTGACCGTATTTTCAATGCCGGTGGCAATACCCGTTCGGCATTAGAAACGATGCTGGCGTACACTCCTCATTTTTTCGTGACCTATCCCGAACGACTCGACACCTATACAGGCAAATCACGACGCGATCTGCGACATATGATGTGGTGTCCTGATGAAACACATCCAATTGGCGAGCGCGCCGAAAAAGAGTATTCAGAAGTCATCAATGAGGTTGAAACAGGTCTGGATTTTGGGAAGATTGATCTTGATCTGACTGCACTGAGCGAAGAATTTGAAAGTATCGAAGCAAGGCGTATCCACACACAAATGCAGATTGCGCTTGTTCGCATTGGCAATGTTCTGAAGTTCCGCACCTGGATTGCTCGCAATGATCGCGCAGTTGCAGTCGAAGGAAGACAACTTGGTACGTTACCCGGCGTCATTGCTTCTCTTGACAATGTACAAATACTCTACAATGCGGAGGCAAAACGAAACGCCGCATTGATCGATGCGATCTGGTTCGGACACGATGAACGAACAATGCCTGCAATCTTTGAAATTGAACATTCGACTGGGGTTACGTCAGGGATGGATCGTATGGCGAAACTCCAGTCAGCCATTCCTGCTCTAACAACTCGCTACGTGATTGTTGCGCCGGATGATCTGCGTAGCAAGGTTGTTCGGGAAGCCAATCAACCCATCTTCTCAAAATTGCAGGTGTCGTACTTGTCTTATTCACGGCTGCGTGAACTCTATGGCTTGATGCAGAAATACGAGCTGACAGGGTGTGTTGACGAGCGTTTCGTTTATGCCTTTATGGAGGAAGTCTTTAACCGATAGTCATCTTGAAAAGACTGCCTTTCGCGCATACACTACAATAGAACTTCTATTCGGAACGATGTCATGATCCAGATCGACCACCTGCTCAATACTGTCCACCACGCTGACGCTTTGAGCTTCCTCAAGAAATTGCCTGATGAATGCGTGAACGCGATTATCACGTCGCCACCATATTATGCCCAGCGCGATTATGGTGATGGGGCGCAAATCGGATTGGAAGACACCCCGCAAGACTACATTGAACGTCTGGTCAGTGTCTTTCGCGAGGCGCGGCGTGTGCTTCGCAAAGATGGCACATTCTGGCTCAATATTGGCGACAACTATGTAGGCGCGACGAGCCAGCACAAGAACGGCGGTTCGCAGGGCAAGACATCGCGCTATAGCCGCAAGCACATGAACGGTATCCCCAGCACGGGACGCGCCAAACGCAACAAGACGTTTTACGAGATGGGGCTGCCGATGAAGAGTCTGGTCGGGATGCCCTGGCGCGTGGCGTTTGCGTTACAAAGCGATGGCTGGATATTGCGTTCAGACATCATCTGGCATCGCCCTTCTGCCAGTGAGAGTGTGAAAGACCGCCCGACGCACGCGCATGAATATGTTTTTATGTTCGCCAAGAGCCAGCACTACTACTACGACCGATCCGCAATGCTCACGTCTACGGGTGCGAATATACAATCAGTCTGGAAAATCGGCGGCAGCCCGTTTACAGGCGCACATTGCGCCGTGTTCCCACCAGAACTCATCGAACCGATTGTGCTGGCGTCTTGCCCACATGACGGCGTGATCTTCGACCCATTCGGCGGCGCTGGAACGGTTGGGCTGGTGTGTCGGCAGCACGAGCGCAACTTTATGCTGACCGAAATCAGCTACGAGAATGCTCAGTTGGCGCGCGAACGGGTAACGGTCGGCATCACGAGCAACGACAAAACTCGCTTGCAGAATTACAAGCTCAAACAAACCGGCTTATTCAACGGGACAGCCGCATCACACAACGGGCATCACGAAAACGGAAACGGCGTTGAACATGCGGCAAGCTCGCGTCGCAGCGTCGCCAGCAGACCGGAACGCACGCGCACAATTTCGAGTACGCAACAGATGCGCAGGGTGTCGCGACAGGCAGTTTAACTATACCAATCTTCCCTCCGATCCGAGTATCCAGACAATACTGCGCCTAGATCGACAGCCATCGCGTTGAGCAAATCGCGTCGTTCGCGAATGGTGAGTTCGCGCGTCTTTGCCTTTTCGACAAGGTAGACCATCAAATCAATCTGTTCTTCCGGTGATAATTGCTCAACCAAACCCATCACTTGCTCATACTCAATGCTCAATTGCACGCTCATCGCTATGCGCTCCACCTACAATAAGACATCCTCAAACCCCGTCAAATCATCGATCAGATAATCGGGCGCGGTCGCTTCCAGTTCACCCGGCTTGCAAAACCCCGTGCGCACCGCCACCGCCACCGCGCCTAACGCCCGCGCGCACTGCACATCGGCGGGCGTGTCACCGACGATCACCACCTGCGGCGGCGCAAGCGGCTGGCGATAATGCTCGACCGCCCGCGCCAACGCCAGCGGCGGCAGATCATCGCGCGACATTGCTTCGCTGCCAAACGCACCGACCGGAAACAGCGCCGGGTCAAAGCCCGCCGCTGCCAGCTTGACCGGTGAACTGCTACGACAGTTGCCGGTCACAACGCCGAGCAGCGTATCGGGACGCGCGTGCAGCGCCGCCACGACCTCATGCGCGCCAGGGCAGGGGATGATATTGAAATCCGCCGCCACACGCGCTAGATGCCTGCCCATCACCCCATCGTACTCTGGCATGATGCGCTCAATATCGGCGTAGGTGTAACCGTGCGGCGCGAGCAGATCGACCAGCGATTGCCAGTCGGTCTTGCCGCCAAACGGATACGTATCAATGCCATCATTGACGCCGAAGACTTCGAGCATAGCGTGTTTCATCGCCGCGCGCCCTGCCCCGTGCGTCCACAGGAGCGTGCAATCAATGTCGAACAGGATGAGTTTGTTCCGCGTCACCATCACCACCCCAGTGTCCCCGGACCGCCCTTGAACGGACCGACAATCTTCGCAGTGATCCAGCCGCCGTAGAAGTCACCTGGCTGCGCCTGTACGCGCTCGTCGCCAACATAGCATTCATCGACGCGGCTGGCATAGAACGCCAGATGATCCTTGATCGCCTCGTAGCCGGGGTTGGGTTTGGCATAACTCCATGCCACGCGCTGCGCCGCGCGGTCGCCGACCTTGAGCGTCCAGTACGCCGCGCCGCCTTTGAACTCGCAGTACGTCTGGTAGTTCGGCACGGCGGACAGCAGTTCCATGCGGATGTCGGCGTGCGGGATGTAGTAGGACGGCGGATGGCTGGTTTCCAGCACCCGTTTGGCGCGAGTGGTATCGGCAATCGTTTCGCCGTTGAAGACAATGCGGATGCGTTCCGGCACGGCTTCCACGCGCGGTGGGCGCGGATAATCCCAGACGGATTCCTGATTCTCAAGCGGCGTCTGGGGTTGGATGGGCTGATGCATAACGGTACACCTCACACAACAGACAATGCCTCCTTATTGTGCTGCATAGTGCATTATGGCGCTATGTTCTTAAGCCAGCTTTCAGCTTCGCTCACATGCTCCGCCTCATGCAGCGCCATTGTCCGCGCCAGCAAATACACCGACTCATGGCGCTGCTTCCCCGCTTCCTGTATCGTTCGACTCCACTGCGCATCGCTCAGGTCATTCGATACACGCAGCAAGACTTTGCGCCGAAAGCTGAAATACGCCAGCAGCTCATCACACTGATAGGTTTCGTAGCGCAGCAGCTTGCCCCACTGCCGTTCAGGGTGAATGTCCAGTATGAGCGGCTCTTGCACCAGCAGCGCCGCATAAATAGAGGCGGTCGTCCGTTCGTCACAGTTCAGCACATGCGCAACGTTTTCGACAAACGAGCGCTCGCCCGCTTTCAACGGCTGCCGCTGCGCCTCTGGTGTTATGCGTTGGCAAATTACGGCGAGCGACTGCGGCGTGGCGGCGAGCAGCGCTATCACTTTGGCGATGTTCGCGGGGGTCAGTTGGGTGGAGATGGATTTGGTCATGAGAGTGAGCATCGGGAAACTGCTAGAGACCGATTATCGCCCGTGCAGCCGCCAGTCCCGACAGCACCGCGCCTTCCACACGCGGCTCGCCGAACGCATCGCCCGCGAACACCAGCGGCAGCCCCGTCGCCGCCAGGCAGCGCGCCGGATACAGCACCGTTGGCTGTGAATAGCGCCAGCGCTTGATGTGCGCCTCGCGAATGTGCGCGCCTGGATCCATGAAGCTCGCCAGTTCCGCCGTGAAGCGCGAAATCAGCGCCGCGTCGGTATCGTCGTAATGGGCGCGGCTGAACGCTGGTCCGCCGTGCAGCGTGATGATGCGCACCTCCGGCGAAATACCCTTGCGCTGGTTATCTGCTATCCACGCAATCTCGGCGTTTGGGCGTTGCAGCGCGCCCGGTTCCGGCAGATGCACATCTCCCTCGACATGGAACATCCCGCACACACACGGCGCGTACGCCACTTGCGCCAGTCCGTCAGCATCGCTTGCGTCCAGCGGCACACCGCCGCTTTCCAGCAGCTTGAGCGATTGCGGCACCGGCGGTGTCAGCAGCAGCATCCGCGCCGTGTACACCGTCGCTTCGTCCGCAAGCGTCGCTACCCACACATCCTCGCGCCGCTCGATGATCGCCACTTGGTGGTTGACACGGCAGTCAACCCCTTGCGCCAGGTGCTTTGCCAGGTTGTTCAGCCCGTCGCGAATCGCGTAGCGCGGATGCCCGTCGCGCGGCGTGTCCGCCGTGCTGCCGTCGCTCCAGCCATACGACCAGACATACGCCAGATCATCCTTCAGCCAGCCATCGACCATCGCTTTGAATTCAGCATCGCGCACCGTGAAGAACTGCGCGCCATGATCTGCCAGCCCGTCTGCCACACGGCGCGTCGCCAGTCGCCCACCCACGCTGCGCCCTTTGTCGATCACCAGCGGCGTATGTCCGGCGCGTTGCAGCGCGTTCGCCGCCGTTAAGCCCGCCAGCCCCGCGCCGATAATCAGAATGTCTGTGTGCGTCGTTGACATAAATTATCTCGCTTTGAAAAGAAAGCAAATAGTATGCGTAAAAAAGTGCTTATTCAAGAGGTTAGAGATCAAGAGGGTAGAGCGATTGTTCATATTGTATTTTCCTGGCGTCCTTTGCGTCTTCGCGGTTCAAAATACGAATTTAAACCGCAAAGGCGCAAAGAACGCAAAGATAAGATATGAAAATCAAATCTCTCTAGCCTCTTCTGCTCCAGTCTCTTGAATAAGCTCTTTTCTTTCTCCTACCGGAACAGTTCGCGCACGACGATGTTCCGCTGGATTTCGCTCGTGCCTTCGTAAATCTGGAACACCTTCACATCGCGCATCAGCTTCTCGACCGGATACTCCTTCATATAGCCGTAGCCACCGAAGACCTGCACCGCGTCCACCGTCACCTTCATCGCCATATCCGCCGCAAACGCTTTGGCAGACGCAATCACGCGCGGGTTCGCCATGCCATGATCAACCTGCCACGCTGCCTGCCAGGTCAGCAGCCGCGCCGCCTCGATGTTGATCGCCATATCCGCGATCTTATGCCCAACCGCCTGATGCTGCCAGATCGGGACGCTGAACGTGTGCCGCTCTTTGGCGTATTTGACCGACTCTTCCAGCGCCCGCCGCGCCACGCCGACCGCGCCTGCTGCCACGCCCGGACGGCTGTGATCGAAGACCGACATCGCCAGCATGAAGCCCATGCCCTCTTCGCCAATGCGGTTTTCGGCAGGCACCTCGACATTCTCAAACACGACTTCAGCCGTATCTGCCGCGCGCTGCCCCAGCTTGTCGAAATGCTTGCTGACCTTGATGCCGGGGCTATCGCGTTCGACCACAAAGCACGAAATGCCCCTGTGTCGCTTGCTCGGATCGGTCACAGCGAACACGGTATAGAAGTTGGCATAGTTGACGTTGCTGATGAAAATCTTCGAGCCGTTCAGCACGTAATGCCCGTTGCGGCGTTCGGCGCGCGTCTGCATCCCCGCCACGTCCGACCCCGCCGCTGGCTCCGTCACACAGTACGCCGCCATATGCCCCTTATCGACCATGCGCTCGCCCAGCCAGTGGTCTTTCTGCGCCTGCGTCCCGCCGATCATGATCGGCAGCGACGACAGGTTGTTGACGCTCATCGCCGTGCTGATGCCCGAACAGCCATACGCCAGTTCTTCTCCGGCGATGCACTCTTCCAGCACGCTCGCGCCCGCACCGCCATACTCCGCCGGAATGTTCAGGTTGACCAATCCCGCCTGCCGCCCCTTCTCGATAACATCGATTGGGAATTCGCCCGTGCGGTCGTAATGCTCGGCTTTGGGGATAATCTCTTTGGCGGCAAAATCGCGCGCCAGCTTTTGCAGCATCAGTTGATCGTCGGTCAGTTCAAAGGCAATTCCATTGCTCGCAACCGCTTCTAACATTTTCTGCTCCATTCAAAGAACTTTATGAGCTATCCAATTCTCTTGAACAAGGGGCTTCAGCCCCTTGCTCGACAAAATCGTCGATAGACACATAACCAAACGCTGATTCAATTATAGCGACTCGCCCGCTTTTCTGCGCACTCTCATACCATGAATCCAGATACAAAACCCCAAAGGCGCGAAGAACACAAAGTGAATACGCTTGATCTTTGCGTCCTTTGTGTCTTGGCGGTTCGTTATTTCATGATGAAAGGGCGATGAAAGGCAGCACCTTTACACTACAATCATCATCTCATCCACTCTTTAACTTTTGCGCCTGTGTTGTATGCTTCTGACGTATCACTGTCAACAGGTTTATACGCATGACCAGACTCACCTTCCGCGAACGCCTGAACACCGCTGCCCCGCTGCTCGCCGATGGCGCGATGGGGACGCTGCTGCACGGGCGCGGTATTCCGATTGACTCGCCGTTTGATGAGCTGAATCTCAAACAACCGGAACTGATCCTCGACATCCACCGCGCCTATATCGAAGCGGGCGCGGATGTGATCGAAACCAACACCTTCGGCGCTAATCGCTTCAAGCTCGGCGAACACGGCATGGCAGAGCGCACGCTCGACATCAATCGCACAGGAGCGTCTCTGGCGCGGCTGGCGGCGTCGGAAACCGACCGCCCGGTGTATGTCGCCGGGTCGGTCGGTCCGCTTGGCGTCGGTATACAACCCTATGGGCGCGTCAAACCGGAAGAGGCGCGGGCTGTCTTTGCCGAGCAGATGCGCGGATTGGTTGAAGGTGGAGTCGATGTCATCCTCTGTGAGACATTCACCGACCTCAACGAGGCGCTGGAGGCAGTTGCCGCCGCCCGTGAGGTATCGCCACATATCCCAATTATATCCCAAATGACCTTCACCGCCGACGACCGCACGCTGTTGGGACACCTGCCGGGGCGCGTCGCCCGCGACTTGCACGCGGCGGGCGCGGATGTCATCGGCGTCAATTGCAGCGGCGGTCCTGCGCAAATCGCGCGCATCCTTCAGGCGATGCACGAGGCAGCAGCGGACGCCACTTTCTCCGCCATGCCCAACGCTGGACTGCCAGAAAATGTCGGCGGGCGCATGATGTACCCCGCCACAACCGCCTACTTTGCCGACTACGCGCTGATGTTCAAGGCAATAGGCGCGTCCATTATCGGCGGCTGCTGCGGCACGACGCCTGAACACATCGCCGCCATGCGCGCCGCGCTCGACGACCCCGCCCGTCCGCTGCCACACGTCCACATCATCGAAAACAGCGATGAAGAAGACGATGGTATTTCGTCCACCAGTTCGGAACTGGCGGACAAACTGGCGCGCGGCAAGTTCGTCATCAGCGTCGAAATGGCGCCCCCGCGCAGCCATTCGCTGGTGCGGATGCTCGAAGCCGCAGAGATGCTGCGCGAGGCGGGCGCGGATGTCATCAACGTGCCGGATAGCCCGACGGCACGGATGCGCATGAGTCCCTGGGCGGCGTGCAATGTGCTGACCATGCGCAACGGCATCGAAAGCGTGCTGCACTTCCCCACGCGCGGGCGCAACCTGCTGCGCATTCAGGGCGATTTGCTCGGCGCGCACGCGCTCGGTTTGCGCAACCTGTTCGTCTGTATGGGCGACCCGACCAAGATCGGCGATTACCCCGAAGCGATGGACAACTACGACATCGTGCCATCCGCGCTCATCAAGCTCATCAAGCAGCGGCTCAACACGGGCATCGACCAGGCGGGTAACAGCATCGGGCAGCCCACCAGCTTCACCGTCGGCTGTGCGCTTAATATGGGCGCGCAGGATGTCGATAAAGAGATCGACCTGACCGTCAAGAAGATCGAGGCAGGCGCAGACTTCGCGCTCAGCCAGCCAGTCTTCGTGCCGGAACAGGCGGAACGCTTCCTCAAGCGCTTTCAGGAAGTGCGCGGCGAAGCGCTGCAACTGCCGATCCTGATGGGCGTCATGCCGCTGTACAGCCTGCGTCATGCCCAGTTTCTTGATAACGAAATCCCCGGCATCGACATCCCGCCTGCCATCATGAAGCGTATCGAAGATGCGGGCGATAACGCGGCGCAGGAAGGTGTGCGCGTGGCACAGGAACTCGTGCGCGAGATGCGCGATTATGTGCAGGGCGCGTATATCATTCCGGCGTTCGGCAAATACGAACTGGCGGCGCAGGTTGTCGATAGCGTCAGCGTTGCAGGGGCGTACACACTATGACATCCATCACGCGGAGCAGTACCATGAGCAAACAGGCGGCGCTCATCCGCACCATCGAAGAACTGTCGATGAATGCCCAGCCCAGCTTTTACACGCTGATGTATGACGGCTGGCTGCTGCGCTTCGCCAATGGCTACACGCGCCGCGCCAATTCTGTGTGTCCACTTTATCCGTCTACTCTGGCGCTGGACGACAAGATCGCCTACTGCCGCGATCTCTACCATGCGCGCGAACTGCCGTTGATCTTCAAGATCACCGATATTGCGCAGCCACCAGAACTCGACGAAGCATTAGCGCAGATGGGCTTGCGACGGAACGCAATGGTCAGCGTGCAAGTGCTGGATCTGCGCCGCATCGATAAGACGCCAACGCTGACCGATGTCTGGGTCGATACGTCGTTTCGCGGGCAGTGGCTGCTCAACTATGCTCATATGAACACGCTCGAAGAAGAACACGTCCCCAACGCCGCGCTCATGCTCGCCAGCATCCTGCCACCCACCTGCTTCCTCAGCCTGCGCGTGGGAGATGAAGTTGTCGCGGTTGGCATGGCAGTTTATGAACGTGGCTGGCTCGGCGTCTTCGATGTCGTCGTCACGCCGCACATGCGTGGGCAGGGCATCGGTCGCCAGCTCATGCTCAACCTGCTGGCATGGGGCAAGCGCCAGGGTGCGTCCTACAGCTATCTTCAGTCGCAGACCAGCAATGCCCCTGCGCTCGGCTTGTATCACGCGCTCGGCTATCGCGAGGCGTATCGCTACTGGTATCGCGAACTGCCCGTCCACAATGCGTAGGGGCGCAATATATTGCGCCCCTACAATAATATTGTGCCCTTACAATATTTTGCGCCCTGTCTCCCAATCTCCCTGTTGCAGAATTTGAACTTTTGTTCTAAAATGTGTGCGTCGGACAAACCGTCAATTCTGAGGGGATTATCATCGTAACGCTAACGATTTTCCAATCGCCCATCCAGTACAATTGAAATGTTCTGTAGACGTTTGTAAGAGGTTCAATGTCTGTTCAGACACCCACCGCACGGCGTAATCGTCGTGCCGATACTGCCCCGTCGGATAACGATAAGCCGCGTCGCAAGCGCAAGGAAGCCGCTATGCCGTCACCCGCAGACCGTCGTGCTGAACGTATTCGTATGCTGCCGGGCATCGTCCTGGTGATTGCAGTCCTGGCGGTTTTGCTGCCGAACATGCTGTCGGTCACGCTGGGCGCGACCGGGCGCGTGATCACCAGTATTCCCAATTACATCGGTAATCTGGGCGCGGGCGTGCGTCCGGCGGCGATTGCACCGCTGTTCACCGAGCAGGTCGATTTCTGGGCGGAAGACATTCGCCGCTGGGCGCAGACGTATAATGTCGATCCCAACCTGCTGGCGACGATCATGCAGATCGAATCGTGTGGGCATGATACCGTGTCGAGCGTGGAAGGCGCACAGGGTTTGTTCCAGGTGATGCCGTTCCATTTCGAGTCCGGGGAAAGCATGACCGACCCGGATACCAACGCCTTACGCGGCGCGAACCACCTGAATGACTGCTTGCGCTGGGGCAATGGCGATCCGGGTCTGGCGCTCGCCTGCTACAATGGCGGTCCATCCGTGCTGCGGCGCGATTTCAGCACATGGGCAGCCGAGACCCAGCGCTACTATACGTGGGGGACTGCCATTTACCTGGATGCACAGCGCAACCTGAGCGTTAGCCCGACGCTGACCGAATGGCTGAACGCGGGTGGTCAGGCGCTTTGCTCGCGCGCAGACGTTCGATTAGGCTTGTAGTCGAACGTCTGCCAACGGTAGCTACTTCACACGTCGTAACAAGCGCACGTTTACGGTGTCATCGATATCTTTACCGAGCTGCTTGCGGAGCTTTGCATTGAGCGAGAACATATGTCCGCCAGTGCCGCTGATCATAAAACCAGCGTTATCCAGCGCAACCCCATCAACCTCAATATCGACTCGAACCGCTTTCTTGGTTCCAAAGAACTCTGCCGAACCGGGCATCAAGACGCACGACCAAACCTCTTCCCCAACCGAAACGCCAATCGGAGCGCTGAATGTGTGATCCAGGGCGATTGGGGCAAATGTCATTTTCGCTTTGCTCTCGCTCATCGCTTGTTTGTCTTTACTTTCGTTGATTGCCTCTTCCAGCACCGCAAGCTCCTCGTGATGCAGAGGATAACTTGGTCGTTTGCCCATGCCCTCGATTGTATCACAGTTAGCTGAAGTTCGATTACTGGCTGAGGGTTATCATGAGGTTGCCTGAATCGTAGCAGCGGCTATAATGTCGGTCTGTTTGTCGCCTATGTTCAGCAAGGGATGATCGTCATTATGGAAATGCCTGCCCACCTTAGAACGCTGCCGCAGGAAGCATTTGACATCCTGCGCTATTTTTCGACTACCAACACCGATGTCGCGCGCGTGGACGACATCATGGACAGCACCGGCATGAGCGAGCGCCGCCTGCGCGCGGGCGTGCGCGGGCTGGTCACCAAGCGTTTCCTGCTGCTTGATGGCTACCAGACTTATCGCCTGAACGAGGCAGGGCGCAAGGCGCTCAATGACTTCCTGCAATACGAGGCGAGCGTCCCGGCGGGCGCGCAATCCAGCCGCAACCGACAGATTATGCGCCGCCTGGTGCTGGTTACGCCGCGCATACTCTTAAGCGGGCAGCCCACCAATATCTTTGTCGGCTTTGACGACGCGGATGACGACGAAATCGTCAACGAGCCGCTCAATCTGCTGCTCCGTGTGCAGGTCGTCAACAGTTCGCCAGACACCAGCGCCAACAAGGACACGTCGCTGCTGCTGGAAAATCGCTCGGCACGCCAGGTATTCGAGATCATCCCAGGCGCATACACCAAAGTCCGGCTGCGCTGCTACATCTACCAGATCGAGAATGAGGAAGATGCGCCGGAAATGGCGGGCGGGATGTATGTTGATCTCAATGTCGTCGCCAGCCCCGACCAGGTGGATCGCACGCTGACTGCTTTCGGCGTGGATGTGCAGTTCACCACGCGCGATTGAGCCATTCGCGCATCAGGACTGTCCAACGTCCTGATGCGCGCTGACGCCTATGCCCGCAGCGGCAGCGCGCATCAGGACGTTGGAC
>Ga0224723_1000944_pt1 | contig 18622 bp, 18 predicted proteins | sample Balambano_FR2_Me_FD_161647 | JGI IMG/M metagenome (GOLD analysis project Ga0224723, IMG submission 161647) | Freshwater sediment microbial communities from Lake Towuti, South Sulawesi, Indonesia - Balambano_FR2_MetaG | ecosystem: Environmental > Aquatic > Freshwater > Lake > Sediment | place...
TCGCTGAGGCTGAACGGCAACACCAACGACGAACTCGCTAATCGCTACGACATTCTTTACTTCCCGGCCAATTATGCGTTTAGCATCTGGGGGTTGATCTTTGTGCTGCTGGGGGCGTGGGCGGTCTATCAGGCGCTGCCCTCGCAGCGTGATAATCCACACCACGCGCGGATCGGCTGGCTGTTCGTCCTTTCGTGCCTGGTTAACGTCGGCTGGCTGATCGCGTTTCAATACGAGCAGTTTATCCTGAGCCAGATCGTGATGGTGTTGCTGCTGGGGGTGCTGATCGTCATTTATGCGCGGCTGAACGTCGGGCGGGAGCCGGTCAGCGCGCGTGACCGGGCGCTCATCCATGTGCCATTCAGCGTCTATCTGGGGTGGATCAGCGCCGCGACGATCACCAATACGGCTTACGTCCTCTATGACCAGGGCTACCGCGAGCAGTTTCTCGGCCTCGGCGCGGAGACGTGGGCGGTGCTGCTGATCGCCGCCTCCGCCGGACTGGCGCTGTTCACGATCCTTGCGCGGAGAGATATGGTTTACGCCCTGGTGATCGCCTGGGCGGTCAGCGCCATCGGGGTTCGCTACCAGGGCGTTTCTCCCATCGCGGTCAGCACCCTGATCGCCACGGTCGTCATCCTGCTGGCGATTATCTTCTCATTGTTCAACCGGCAGGACAGGACACCAGTCAGCATCCGGCCAGGGAATTACCAGCAGCAGAGCGCGCGCTGATCGGCCCGCTGCCCAATGCGCCTCAGCATTATCGTCGCATCAAAGGAAGTCATCATGCCACAAACCCTGATCTGGGGCGCATCCGGCGGCATCGGCAGCGCGCTGGTGAGACTGTTCAAAAGCGAGGGCTGGCGGGTTTATGCGGCGGCCCGGACGGTCGATCGTGCGCCTGCCGAAGCCGATCAGGTAATCGCGTTTGACGCGGGCAGCGAGTTCAGCATTCAGCAGGGGGCGATGCAGGTTGCGCAGGATGGCGGAGTGATCGACGCGATGCTTTATGCCGCTGGGGGTCTGGTCGCCGCGCCCATCGAGAAGCTGGACCGCGATGACTGGAAGGCCACACTGGACGCCAATCTGAACGGGGCCTACCTGACCGCAAAGGCCAGCCTCGATCTGCTCCAGCCCGGCGGGCAGATGCTGTTTCTGGGCGCGTATGTGGAGAAGATCACGCTGCCACGCATGGCCGCTTACGCCGCCGCCAAATCCGCGCTGGAAGTCATGGTCACTGTCCTGCAAAAGGAGCATCGCAGGCTGAAGATCGGGCTGGTGAGGCTGCCGGCGGTGGATACCCCGTTCTGGAACAGTGTACCTTTCAATCTGCCCGCCGGCGCGCTCCAACCGGATGCGGTGGCGCGGCGTGTTGTGGATCATCTCCGCGCTGGGGGTGGTTCGCTGGACTTATGAGGGCGTTGTTATCGTTGACGTGAGGCTTACCGAGCCGAGAACCGTCCTCTCACAGCCCTTTAATGTTCAGTTCATCTCAACCTATTGCTGTAAACGCCATAATCGCCCCATGTTAACAGCTGTGCTACTTGATTCCACACGCACTCCTGCAATCATTAGAGCGAGCAATCGATGAGCCTTCACGTCCCCTACGCCTGGGAATATCAACTGCTATCATGGGCTGAAGAGGCTCTGAAAAAGCACACTCCCGCACAGAGTATCCAGATCGATGTCGAGGCGCTCGATGCCGCCTACCGCCACTGTGACGAGATCACCCGCGCTAACAGCAAAACATTTTATATCGCCTCTGGCCTGCTGCCGGAGCGGAAACGCCGGGCGGTGCGGTCGCTGTATGCCTTCTGCCGTGTGACCGATGATCTTGTCGATCGCATTTCCGACAAAGCGCAGGCACAGCGTGCCCTGCTTGACTGGCGTGAGCGCGTGATGTCGCCCAATCCCCCGGCGCATGACCTGGTGGCGCTGGCCTGGGCCGATACCTGTTCGCGCTTCAACGTGCCGCGTGGTTATGCTGAGCAGTTGATCATGGGTGTGGCGCGTGATCTCACGCAGAGCCGCTACGAAACCTTTGCTGATCTGGCGGAATACTCCTACGGGGTGGCGTCTACCGTTGGCCTGATGGCGATGCACATCATCGGTTACAGCAGCGAGGAAGCCCGCCCCTATGCCGTGCGGCTGGGGGTGGCGCTTCAGGTCACGAATATCCTGCGCGATGTGGCCGAGGACTGGCGCGCCGGGCGCTTTTACCTGCCGCTGGAAGACCTGGCGCGCTTCGGCCTGGATGAACACGCGATCGACGCCGCGGCCGTCGATGATCGCTGGCGCGAATTCATGCGCTTTCAGATCGAGCGCAATCGCCGTCTGTACGGTGAGTCGCTGGCCGGAATCGCCATGCTGGACGCCGACGGACGTTTTGCCATCGCCGCCGCCGCCGAACTCTACAAGGCGATCCTGGTAGACATTGAAGCGCACCACTTCGATGTCTTTTCCCGGCGCGCCCATATCAGCACCCTGGGCAAACTGCGGCGGCTGCCAGGCATCTGGTGGCGCAGCCGACGGGCAAGTGCCCATTTATCCGCGTCCTGATTGCACCAGCCCCGCCATTTGACGCCTGCGAGGATGTCGCGTACCATCGATGCAGGTGGTGACGTGCAAGGAGTAATCTGCGGATGAAAATCGGCGTGGTCGGCAGTGGGCTGGTCGGCGCGACCGCCGCTTATGCGATGGTCATGAGCGGCGTCGGGCGCGAGATCGTGCTGGTGGATAAAAACACGGCCCGTGCGGAGTCCGAAGCGGACGATATTTACCACGCTGTTCCGTTCTCGCATCCGCTGGAGATACGCTCCGGTGATTACGCTGACCTGGAAGGCAGCCGCGTGGTCGTGATCGCCGCCGGGTCGAACCAGGAACCGGGCGAAACCCGCCTGCAACTCCTGGGGCGCAATGCCGCCATCTTCGCTGAAATTGTGCCAGACATTCTCACGCACGCGCCCAACGCGATCCTGGTGGTCGCCACCAATCCGGTGGACGTGATGACGCATCTGACCGCGCGTTACGCATTACAGCGCGGCGTGGCAAGCCAGCGTGTGGTCGGCTCCGGCACGACGCTCGACACGGCGCGCTTTCGGTCGCTGCTGGGGCGTTATCTGGGCGTCGATTCGCGCCATGTACATGGATATGTGATCGGCGAACACGGCGACAGCGAAGTCCTCACGTGGTCGCTGGTGACGATCGGCGGCGTGCCGCTGGAGGAATTCTGCCGCATCCAAAACCGCGCTATAGGGCAGGAAGACCGCGACCGGATCGATCATGCCGTGCGCAACGCGGCGTATCACATTATCCAGGGCAAGGGCGCGACCTATTACGGGATCGGCAGCGCGCTGGCCCGCATCGTCGATGTCATTCTGCATGATCAGCGTTCGATTCTCACGGTCTGCACACCCATGCCGGAGATCGCTGGGGTGCGTGATGTGACCGTGGCACTGCCGCATCTGGTCGGTGGCGACGGCGTGCGGGACACGTTTCCGCTGCCGTTAAGTGAAGATGAACAGGACAGGCTTCACCGCAGCGCCAGCCTGATCCGCCAGATCATCGACGATCTGGATGCAAGCGCGAACGCCTCTTAACCGCTGTTCACCTGCACGCCGGGCCACTTTATGACGTACTTCGGGTTCCTCGTCCGCTTCGTAATCACCCCGCTGCTGATCTTCCGCCTGCTGCTGAGGCTTGATCGGCGGCGCGGGCGCGAACTTCCACCCTCGATGCGCAGTTGGCCGGAAGATGGCGTCGTGATGGCGCACGCGGTGGTCGCTGTGACCTATACGACAATCTGGGACAATTACCTGGTCGCCAGCGGTGTCTGGGATTATGACCGCGACCTGGTGACTGGCCTGCGCATTGGTTATGTCCCCATCGAAGAGTATTCATTTTTTGTGCTGCAATCCCTGATGACCGGCTCCTGGACGCTGCTGATGGCGCGGCGCTTTAGCGAGCCTGTGCCTTCTGTCCTGATCAGGACACGGACGCACCAGCAGATCGCAGCAGCCATGACCGCTGCTTGGATGCTCACGATGGCGCGGCTGATCAGCGGTGGAGCGTCGCGCAAATATATGGCGCTGATCGTCGGCTGGGCGCTGCCGCCGATCCTGTTCCAGATCGCGTTCGGCGGTGATATGCTGTGGAGGCAGCGGAGGATGCTCCTCGCCAGCATCGTGCCAGCTTCGGCTTATCTCGGCGCGATGGACTCAATTGCGATTGGCGCGGGGACGTGGAAGATCAACCCGAAGAACACCATGGGGATCGAGGTGATCCCAAACCTGCCGATCGAGGAAGCAGCCTTTTTCCTGCTGACCAATGTGCTGCTGGCCTTCGGCGTGACGCTGGTGCTGAGCACGGAAAGCGAGAACCGGCTGCCTCAGCAGTTGCGCCCAGCTTACCGGCGCTGGAAATCGGCCCTGCTCGGAACCGAGGGCGTGGATCAACCGGGGCGGCATCATCTTACCCGGATTTGAAAGGATAGCACGACGCCATGAATATCTGGAGCTTTCATCAACTTGTCAGTGGTCGGCTGCTGCAACTGAACTTGCTCAATGTCTGGATCGGGCAGCGGCTGGCGAAAAGCACATCAGCCTTCTGGCGCGGGGTCGGATCGCAGAACGTCGGCTGGGGGCTGATCAACCTGGCGATCGCGTTATTCGGCAGCCTGGCGACCCGTCGGCGGCTGGATAAGCTGGAAGACCCGATGGACACATCCATCATGCGCAAGGAAGCCAGCAGCCTGCGGCGCGCGCTGTGGATCAACACCGGGCTGGATGTGTTTTACATCGCCGGGGGTTGGCGGCTGGCGCGCACCAGCAGCGCGGAAAAACTCATGCGGCGCGGCATGGGTATCGGCATTGTTCTTCAGGGCGCGCTGCTGTTCGGCTTTGATCTGATCCACGCGCTGCGGCTGTCCGACGATGATCTGAACGCCTGAAAAAGCCTTTCGCCCACGCTTCTGACCCTTTACGGCCTCCGCATTTTCGGTTACACTGACAATCGAACATCTGTTTCTCTTCTCCTCTATCTGCCCTGAGAAATGAGAACCCTATGGCACAACCGGTGATCGAAGTTCGTGATCTGCGCAAGACGTATATCGTCCATGAGCGAGAGTCGGGCATGATGGCCGCCATGCGCAGCCTGGTCAACCGCAAAAGCCGCGAGGTGAAGGCGGTCGATCAGGTCTCCTTCCGCATCGACGAGGGCGAAATTGTCGGTTTTCTGGGGCCGAACGGCGCAGGCAAAACCACCACGCTCAAAATGCTTTCCGGGCTGCTGCATCCTACCGGCGGCGAGGCGGACGTGATCGGTTATGTGCCGTGGAAGCGCGATCGGGAGTTTTTGCGGCGGATCACGCTGGTGATGGGCCAGCGCAACCAGTTGGTGTGGGACATCCCCGCGTCTGATTCGTATGACCTCAACCGTGCCATTTACCGCATCCCGCAGGACGAATTCCGCCGCACGCTGGACGAGCTGATCGAACTGATGGAGTTGGCGGAGTTAATCAAGAAGCCGGTGCGCAACCTTTCACTCGGTGAACGGATGAAGTGCGAGATCGCCGGGGCACTGCTCCACCGACCGCGTGTGCTGTTCCTGGATGAGCCGACCATCGGCCTCGATGTCACCATGCAGCGGCGCATCCGTACCTTTCTGGCGGAATACAACCGGCGGCATGGGGCGGCGATCATGCTCACCAGCCACTACATGGCCGATGTCGAGGCACTGTGCAGGCGCGTGATCGTGATTCATCACGGCAAGGTGTTATACGACGGCGATCTGAGCCAGTTGGTGACGCGCTTTTCCCCGCACAAGACGATCGTGGTCAAACTGCTGGACGAAGTGAGCGACCTGAGCGGTTATGGTGAGGTGGTGCGCCGGGATGAGGACGGCTCCTGGGCGGTGCGAGTGGCTAAAGCGGACACGGCGCAGATCACCAGCCGCCTGTTGGCCGATCTACAGGTCAGCGATCTGACAATCGAAGACCCGCCGATCGAGGAAGTGATCGAACAGGTCTTTTCTGTGGAGGCATCCGCGCCCAATCCAGAACCGGCGGCGTGAAGTGGACAACTGGCGCGTCACCCTGGCACAGTTTCGCATCGCGCTGGCGGTCAACTTTCAGTACCGCTTCAATAACATCATCTGGATGCTGGGGCTGATGGTCGATCCGGTCGTGTATCTGGCGGTGTGGTCGGCGGTGGCGAAGATGCAGGGCGGCAGCGTCGGCGGCTACAGCGCCGGTGAATTCGCCAGCTATTACATTCTGCTGACGCTGGTGCGCCATATCACCGCCGCGCCGATGGGCCTGCACGAACGGCGCATCGTGACTGGCGAGCTTTCCGCGCTGCTGCTGCGCCCGGTTCACCCGGTCTATCTGGACATCGCGGATGATCTGGCCTACAAGACGATCACGCTGCTGGGGCTGATCCCGCTGGCGATCCTGCTGATCGTGGCTTTCGAGCCGAGCATCAACCTTACGTGGTCGTCAGCGCTGCTGTTCGTGCCCACGATTCTGCTGGCGGCGGCCATGCGTTTTACGCTTCAGTATACGCTGGGCATGATCGCGTTCTGGACGACGCGCTTCATGTCGATCTTTCAGGTTTATCTGGTCGCGCAGATTTTCTTCGCCGGAAGACTCGCGCCGCTTGATCTGATGCCGGAGCCGCTGCGGGCGATCTCTTATCTGCTGCCGTTCCGGTGGGTGGAATTTCACCCGATCGAGATGCTGCTGGGCCGCCTGAGCAGCGCCGAGATCGCGCAGGGGCTGGCCGCGCAGGTCTGCTGGCTGCTGGTGGCTTATGGCGCGTTCTGGTGGCTGTGGCGCGCCGGGATCAAACGTTATTCGGCTGTGGGAGGATGACACGCTATGCAAGGGCTGTTGGAGATTTACCGCGCGAACCTGCGCATCAACTGGATTGTGCAGTTTCAGTACCGGGTCGCGCTGATGATCTGGATGCTGTGGCTGGTGCTGGAGCCGATCATTTACCTTTCCGTATGGTCCAGCGTGGCCCGATCACAGGGCGGCGCGGTGGGTGGCTTTACCCCGCGCGATTTCGCCGCGTATTACATCACGGTGATGGTCGTGATGCACTTCACGCAGATCTGGCATATGTGGGAATATGACTATATCGTGCGGCAGGGGTTGATGTCTGCCCGGCTGATGCGCCCGTTGCACCCGATCCATACAGACGCCACCCAGAATATCTCTTACAAAGTGATGATGCTGATCGTGATCATCCCGGCAGTAATTCTGCTGACGCTGCTGTTCCGCCCGACGTTCAGTACAGAATTATGGGCGGCGCTGGCCTTTATCCCGGCAGTCACGCTGGCTGGCGTACTGGCCTTTATCCTCGGCTGGTGCGTGGCGATGGCCGCCTTCTGGACAACGCGCATCATCGCCATCAATGAGGTGTACTTCGTCATGATGTTTATCCTGGCTGGTCAGTTCGCGCCGCTCGATCTGCTGCCGCGGTTCGTCCAGCAGATCGCCGCCGTGACACCGTTCAGATACATTATTGCGTTCCCAGTGGAACTGGCGATCGGTCGGCTGACGGTTGAGCAGACGCTGAACAATTTTGCCGCGCAGATGGTGTGGATTGCTGTGGCGCTGTTCCTGCTGCGTTTCATCTGGAAGGCGTCAGTCCGCCGTTATACCGCGTTTGGAGGCTGAACGATGAATTATCTCAAACTGATCCGCATGTACTTCAAGCTCGGCATTCTGAACGAACTGGAATATCGCGCCAATTTTTATGTGCAGATTTTTCAGACGATGCTGGGCCTGCTGGTGGCGCTAGGCGGCCTGAGCGTGATCTTCGGTCATACGGAGACGCTCAACGGCTGGGTATCGAGCGAGCTGCTGGCCGTGGTCGGTGTATATTTTCTGATCGGCGGGTCGATCCGCCTCGTGATTCAGCCCAGCATGGCGCGCTTTATGGAAGACGTGCGCATGGGCACGCTCGACTTCACGCTCATAAAGCCGGAGGACGCCCAGTTCCTGATCAGCATTCGGCAGATTCAGATCTGGAAGATCGTCGATGTGTTCGTCGGCCTGGGCGTGATGGGGATCGCGCTGGCGCAGTTGGGGGCGTCGATCGGGCTGGGCCAGGCGCTCAACTTTATGATCGCGCTGCTGGCGGGGAGCGCGATCGTCTACAGCTTCTGGCTGATCCTGGCGACGTGTTCGTTCTGGTTCGTGCGGATCGATAACATCCTGGTGATCTTTGAGAGTATGTACGAGGCCGGGCGCTGGCCGGTGGGCATTTACCCCGGCTGGCTGCAATTCACACTCACCTTTCTCGTGCCGATCGCGTTCGCTGTCACTGTCCCGGCAGAGGCGATGACCGGGCGGCTGACCCCGACTACCATTCTCGGCGCGGTGGCGCTGGCCGCGGCCATGCTGACGATCTCGCGGCTGTTCTGGCGCACCGGCATCCGGCATTATTCCGGCGCGTCAGCCTGATCGATCGCCACTTCTACACGCGCATTTAGCCCCGTCTCATCCACACACGGTAAGCTGGCAGCAATCCGAACGCGACACACTGAACATCCATGCTCCCAGGCCAGTTTACCGCTTTCCAGACACCCGAACATCAGCCTTTTACGCTGGATCGCGGCGGCGACTCTCCGGCGGCGCTGCTGATCCACGGTTTTCCGGGAAGCCCGGCGGAGATACGACCGCTGGCGCAGGCGATCCACGACGCGGGCTGGACAGCGCGTGGGATGCTGCTACCCGGCTTTGGCGCGCAGATCGAGACGCTGCCAGAGCGCACGATCCGGGAATGGCTTGATGCTGTGAGGGAGGAATACTTCACACTGCGCCAGCGTCATGAGACCGTGGCCCTTGTCGGCTACTCAATGGGCGCCGCGCTGGCGATCACGCTGGCGGCCCAGGTTGATCCTAAACCGGAGGCGCTGGTGCTGCTGGCCCCGTTCTGGACGCTGGACGGCTGGCTGTGGAAGATGCTGCCCGCGCTCCGAATTCTGTTTCCGCGCCCGCGCCTGTTCCGCCGCATGAAGCTGGACTTCAGCAAGCCCGAAGTGCGCCAGGGCATCTGGAACTTCATGCCAGGCGTCGATCTCGACGATCCGCAGGTGCAGCAGGCGATCCGCGATTATCCGCTGCCGGTCAACATGCTGGCGCAGATTCACCGCGCTGGCAGGCTGGCCTATCGCCTCGCGCCCCAGGTGACGATCGCCGCGCAGGTGATCCAGGGTGAGTGCGACGATCTGGTACATCCGGCGCGCACCTCTCAGCTTGTCCGGCGGCTGCCTCATGCCACTTATATCACTATTCCACAGGCCGATCACGCCCTGATCGACCCGATGGGTGTGGGATGGGCGCAGCTTTGGCAGGCTGTCATCACCTTTTTGGACGACTCCCCACAGCGCACCTCCGTAAAATCAACACTTTCAGGATCAAATCCGTGATCAGACGCTACGTTTATGAGACCCTTCACCCGGAAATTTATCATGGTTATGGCAAGAAGCCGCCGTTTTTTGAAGGCTGGTATTACAAGCTGATCAACGCCGATCAGTCGGCGCGGCTGGCGGTGATCCCCGGCATCTTCCGCACGATGGACAGCCGGAATGATCATGCGTTTATCCAGGTGCTGGACGGCATGACGGGCCAAGCGACCTATCACGAATATCCTGTGTCGGCGTTTCAGGCCGACGAGGAGCGGTTTGACGTGCGCGTCGGTCGCAGCCGCTTTCGCATCGACGGACTCACGCTCGACATTGACGACGATCAGCTGCGGCTGTGCGGCGAACTGCGCTTTCATGAGGGCGAGTCGTGGCCGGTCAGGCTGCTGCGCCCCGGCAACATGGGGCCGTTCGCGTGGCTGCCCTTTCTGGAGTGCTATCACGGCATCCTGAGCTTTGATCATCGCGTTCAGGGCACGCTGGAAATCAACGGTCGCCATGTCGATTTTGACGACGGGCACGGGTATCTGGAAAAGGACTGGGGTCAGGCGTTTCCATCGGCCTACGTGTGGATGCAGACCAATCACTTCCACACGCCAACCACCAGCCTGACCGGATCGATTGCGATGGTTCCGTCGATCGGGCGCATTTTCCGGGGTTTCTCGGTCGGGTTTTATCATCACCGCCGGCTGCACGCTTTTGCGACTTATACCCACGCGGTGACGGAAAAACTGGCGATCACCGACGATCATGTCTTCTGGAATGTGCGTGACCGGCGGCATCGCATCGAACTCATGGCAGAGCGCGCGGCAGGCGGGTTGCTCAAAGCGCCGATCCGCACCGAAATGCACAAGCGCGTCGATGAAACGCTGCAAGCCAGTGTGCATGTGCGCTTTGTGACGCTCAACGGCGACCTGATCTACGAAGGCACAGGCCGCAGCGCGGGATTGGAAGTCCACGGCGATCTGGACACGCTGCTCAACGCGAAATGACCACTATTATCCGGCTTACGCAGCAGATTACCGGGATCAGGCTGGCACGGGCCGATGCGATGCAGGCTGGCCTGATCGCTGCCTGGATGCTGGCGATGATCGCCCTGCCGATCCTGAACTGGACATTTGGCAGCCGTCTCATCCCGCAGGCGGTGACCGGCGCGCTGCTGATTCAATTCGCCGCCGTGATGACGATCACCGCGTCAGTATGGGGGGGGTCGCGCACGCTGATCGGCTTTACGCTGATCGGCATCATGACGTGGAGCATGGAGGCGCTTGGCTCCAAAACCGGCTTCCCGTTTGGCAGTTATGAGTATACTGGCGCGCTCCAGCCGCAGATCGCGGGGGTTCCGCTGCTGATCCCCGTCGCGTGGTTCACGATGCTGGCGGCATCCTGGGCTGTCGCAGACGCGATCCTGCCTCGCTGGCGGGCGCGTGTTTACGGCCCGGCGGCCTTTGTGCTGATCAGCGCCGCCGCTATGACCGCCTGGGATCTGTTCCTCGATCCGCAGATGGTCGGCTGGGGCTTCTGGGTCTGGGAGCAGCCGGGCGGTTACTTCGGTATCCCGTGGGTCAACTTTGCCGGGTGGCTGCTGACCGCGATGATCGCCACCGCCGCCGCGCTGCCCTTGATCCGGCCCGAAGCACGCCACGTCCGGCGCCCGCCGCTGATCGTGATCTACGGGGTAACATGGGTTCTCGAAACCTTCGGCCTGGCGCTGTTCTGGGATCAGCCCGGCCCGGCGCTGGTGGGCGGCGTGGCGATGGGATCGCTGCTGGCGCTGGCCCTGCGCGGCGGATGGAAGGATGCACGCGGATGACGATCGAGCAGTCTCTGTTTGCTGCCGTGGCGTTCGCGCTCGGATCACTCCCCTTCGCGGTATGGATCGGCAGGCTGGCGCTGCGCAAGGATGTGCGCGATTACGGCGATGGCAACCCTGGCGCGTTCAATGTGATGCGCGCGGGCGGTATCGGCTGGGGGACAATGGCTGTGGCGCTCGATGTCAGCAAGGGCGCGGCCCCGGTTGGGTTCGCGTATCATGTCCTGAAATGGGACGGCCTGCCGATGCTGATCATCGCGGTCGCGCCGATCTTCGGCCATGCCTTTTCGCCGCTGCTGAATTTTCGCGGTGGCAAGGCGATCGCCAGCACCGGCGGCATGTGGGTCGGCCTCAGCCTGTGGCAGATTCCGCTGGTGGGCGGCAGCGCGCTCATTCTGATATACCTGCTGCTGAATTCCAGCGCGTGGACGGTGATCTTCACCCTGCTGGTGATCGTGGGGTATCTGTTACTATCGGGGGCGCCGGAACTGTGGCTGGCGGCATGGGCCGTGAGCGGCGCGCTGCTGATCTATAAACATCGCAAAGAACTGAACCGGCTGCCTGGTCTGCGCCCGGAGATCAGGCGGCGGCTGGGCCTGGGCGGGCCGGAACCTGCCGAGGTCAACCGCAAAACCGGCTGACGACATCAGACTCTCAGCGATTCGGAGATGTTGTGATCTCTTATCTTGCCTTATTTGGCCTGTGCGCGCTGATCGTGATCAACCTGATCGCGCTGACTAACGTGTTGTTTTTTCCCCGAATGCGCCAGTGCCAACCGGTGATGCCGGACGGCGAGCCGCTGCCGCTGATCAGTGTGATGATCCCAGCGCGCAATGAAGCCGCCGTGATCGCGGAAACGGTGCGGCATGTGCTGGCGCAGGATTATCCTCACTTCGAGGTGATCGTGCTGGACGATAATTCTGACGACGGCACTGGTGATCTGGCGCGCGCCGCCGGGTCTGGCGACGCCCACCTGACGATCATGACCGGGAAACCGCTGCCTGACGGGTGGATGGGTAAGAACTGGGCCTGTCATCAGATGGTCAGCGCGGCCAGCGGTGATCTGCTGCTGTTTACAGATGCCGATGTGCGCTGGATGCCAGGCGCGCTCAAGTCGCTGGTGGCGGGGATAATACGCACCGATGCGGATTTATTCACCGTGTGGCCGACCCAGCAGACGGAAAGCTGGGCGGAACGGATCGTCGTGCCGCTGATGGCTATGGTGGTGGTCGGCTATCTGCCGATCATCGGCACGCATCACACACCGTTTGCGATCTTCGGCGCGGCCAACGGCCAGTGTATGGCATGGCAGCGGCGTGCTTATGATCGCATCGGAGGTCATGCGGCGGTAGCCAACAACGTGCTGGAAGATGTGACCCTGGGGCGGATGGTTAAGCAGCAGGGGATGCGATTGCGCATGGCCGACGGCGCGGGCCTGATCGTATGCCGCATGTATCAGGACTGGCGTTCGGTGCGCAATGGCTACGCGAAAAATATCCTGGCCGGTTATTTTAACAGCGTGCCGCTGCTGCTGCTGTCGGCGGTCTTTCACTGGCTGATCCTGGTGCTGCCCTATGTATGGCTGGCGTTCGGCTGGCTGACGCCGCAGATCGAGGGCTGGCCGGGTCTGCCGCTGGCGATGATCGGCCTGGGCCTGAGTGTGCGCGCGCTGACCGCTGCCTTCACCCGGCAGCGCGTTCACGATGCGCTAACGCTCCCGATTGCCGCCATGCTGATGACGATCATCTCTGTACAATCGTTGTGGTGGCACTATCGCTATGGCGGGCCGAACTGGAAAGGACGCTTTATCACGCAGCGATCCGCCCGGAGCGCCGAACGTGGCTGATCCTGTCGTGGTGATCGGCGGTGGGATCGGCGGGTTAAGCGCCGCGATCCGCCTGGCGGCAGCGGGTCAACGGGTGACGCTGCTGGAGAAAAATGCGCAGGTCGGCGGAAAGATGAGCCAGATCAGCGCCGATGGCTTCCGGTGGGATACCGGCCCCTCGGTGATTACCATGCGGCACGTGTTCGATGATCTGTTCGCTGCGGCAGGCCGCCCAATGGACGATTACTTCACCCTGCTGCCGGTCGATCCGCTGACGCGCTATTTTTACCCCGATGGCGTGACACTTGACGCGCGTCGTGACGTGGAACAGATGCGCGCGCAGATCGCGCAGATCGCCCCTGGCGATGAGGCTGGCTATGCGAAGTATCTGGATTACGCGGCGCAGATCCACCGTATCACCGGGCCGGTATTTATCTACGATCGTCCACCCACTCTGCGCAGTTTCGCCCGTGTGCCCGTTTGGGACTGGCTGAAAGCCGACCCCTTCCGCACGATGCAGCAGGCGATCGAAGGCTTTGTCGGTTCGCCACATCTGCGCCAGTTATTGGGCCGGTTTGCCACGTATGTCGGCGGAAGTCCCTATCTCGCCCCGGCCACGCTGAATGTGATCGCGCACGTCGAACTGAACGGTGGCATCTGGTATCCGCGCGGGGGCATCTACCGGATCGCAGCAGGATTGGAACGGCTGGCACGGGAACTGGGCGTGAATCTATGTCCCGACGCGGCGGTCGATCAGATTGTACTTGCGGGCAGCTCCGTGCGCGGTGTGCGGCTGGCGGACGGCACAACGATCGCGGCGCGGCAGGTGATCGCCAACGTCGATGTGACCACGGTCTATGATCGGCTGCTGCCTGAGGCTCCGGCCCGGACGCGCAGGAAACGCCGGTTGATGGCCTGCAAACCTTCCTGCTCCGGTTTCATCCTGATGCTGGGTGTGCGCGGAACTCACCCCGACCTGGCGCATCATAATATTTTCTTTTCGTCAGATTACGCGGCGGAATTTGACGCAATCTTCCGGCGCGGCGTGCCAGCCGATGACCCGACGATCTACCTCGCCATCACCGCAAAGACCGACCCGGATCACGCGCCGCCCGGCCATGAAAACTGGTTCATCCTGGTCAATGCGCCCGCCTTATCGAGCGCCTATCGCTGGGCGCAGCAGGCGGATCGTTATCGGGATTTAATCCTCGATCGTCTGGCCGCACGCAGATACGATGTGCTGGATCGCATCGTCTCCGAATACAGGCTAACCCCAGTCGATCTTCAGGCGATGAGCGGGGCATGGCGCGGCGCGCTCTATGGCCCGTCACCCAACAGCCGGTGGACGACCTTCCGTCGGCCCCACAACCGCGCGCGTGATGTCGGTGGGCTGTACTTTGCCGGCGGCACGACTCATCCTGGCGGCGGTGTGCCGATGGTGGCCCTTTCCGGCAAAGTGGCGGCCGAACTGGCGCTGGAGGACAGCCGCAGCCGAGCGCCCGGTTGAGCGCGAATCGCACCGCTGCCGCTTGACACCAAGCCGCCGCAAGCCCACAATTTCAGCATCCATGTGTAGATGTGTAACCATTTTCGATGAAAGCGTTTTACAGCGATCATTTTGTGCTGCCGCTTCCGCCGGGACACCGCTTCCCGATGCGCAAATATTCCCGCCTGCGGGAACGTCTGCTGGATGAAAGCGTCATCGCGTCCCAAAATTTCCTGGTGCCAGATCCGGCCACTGACGAACAAATTCTGCGCTGTCATGACGCCGATTATCTCCAGCGCGTGGTCAACGGCCTTCTCACGGCTCAGGAAATCCGCCGGATCGGGTTTCCGTGGTCGCCGCAGATGGTCGAGCGGTCTCGCCGCGCATCCGGCGCGACGATCGCCGCGTGCCTGGCCGCGCAGGGGGAAAGGGTCGCGGTCAATCTGGCGGGCGGGACGCATCACGCCTGCCGCGATCACGGCGAGGGTTACTGTGTGTTCAATGATGCCGCCATCGCCGCGCGCGATTTGCAGGCGCGTGGGCTGGCCCGCCGTGTGCTGATCGTGGACTGCGATGTGCATCAGGGCAACGGAACCGCGCACATCACCCGGCATGATCCGACCATTTTTACGTTTTCGATCCACGGCGAGAAGAATTTCCCGTTCCGCAAAGTGCCGGGCGATCTTGACATCGGCCTGCCGGACGGCGTGGGCGATCATGAGTATCTGGACACCCTGGAGGAAGGGCTGCGGCGCGCGATCTTCGCGGCCAGCGCCGACGCGGCGATTTATGTGTCCGGGGCAGACCCGTATGTCGGCGATCGGCTGGGCAAACTGGCGCTCACTAAACAGGGACTGGCGGCGCGCGATGAGATGGTGCTGCGCGCGCTGACCGACGCGGGACTACCCGTGGCCGTGACGATGGGCGGCGGCTATGCGGAAAATATCGAGGATATTGTCGATATTCACATCCAGACGATCTGCACGGCGGCGCAGTTTGCGCGGGTGATGTCATGAAAGAGACCCTCAAGGCGTGGCTCAAGGCGAAGCTGGATGAACTGGTCAACGTGCAAATCAGCGTCGGGGCCGATCAGCCTGACCTGATCGTGCATCTGTGGAGCGGCGTTAAGATTCACGTCACGCTGTTCGATCAGCCGGGCAAACTCAGGAACATCAAGCGCGGGCTGGCTGAACTGGGCGCGGTCGGCGTCGGCTCGATGTTTCTGGTCGGCGCGCACCTGCTCCCCAAAGACGGCGCGAAGCTGATTCCTGAAGAATGGCTGCTGGCCGTGCAGGTATTAAGCGGCGACAGGGTGTATGCCTATCGGATCAAGGATCGCGCGCCGCAGATTATCCAGGCACACTTTGAGCCGATCGGCGGCAATAATCAGTTTGAGGTGCAGTATGGCCCGGCGGTAAATATCGACCGGCTGCGCTTTCTGCGCATTTCTCCAAAGTACCGCTTTATCAAGGGCGACTGGATGGTGGCCGACCTGGATCAACCCGCGTTCTGGAAGGCCACCGATTATCGCAACTCCCGCGCATGGCAGGAACAGCAGCAGCGACAGCAGTCCAGCAGCGGGTGGTATACTTACAGCGCCTACCAGACCTGGGCCAGTGACGACAACGGATCGTCACCGCCGCCACAGGGCGCGGCAAACACCATCCGGGCGCATCTCGATCAGAGTTATGCGCTGCTGGGGCTGAAGCCGGACGCCAGCCGGGAGACGGTCAAGGCCGCCTTTCGCAGACTGGCGCTCAGTGTTCATCCTGACGTAAGCTCTTTGCCTAAAGATGAGGCTGAACGTCGATTTAAGGCGCTGACCGAGGCTTACGAGTATATTAAGGCCGCTCACAACTGGTGAACAGAAGTTTAAGCGGCTGTCAACATTCAAATAAATTTGAAGCGATTACGGTTTCGAGATTTTATAGCGAAACCTATCGGGATGCGCTACGATTTTCTCGTGCAGAGTATCCATCGTCGGATGCTCTTCACGCCTCTAAAATGCATCGCGGTAGGTTTCTATCAAGGAGTTCCATACATGAAAAGAGTCTACGCCCTCGTTATTCTGGCGCTGGTGTTCGCCGTGCTGGCGATCCCGACCTTCGCCCAGGAAGGCCCCGGCGCCGGTGAAGGCGGCACGCTGATCGAGCCGAATATCGGCGCGGATCCGGCCACCTGGAACCGCATTATTTACAGCGACACCACCTCCGCCAATGTTCTTGGCTACCTGCTCCCCGGCCTGCTGCCCTTCAACCCGGAAACACTGACCTGGGAACAGGATTACGAATTCGCGCTGGTTGACACTTGGGAATATAACGACGACAGCACGGTGCTGACGCTGAACCTGCGTCAGGACCTGTTCTGGAACGATGGCACGCCGATCACCGCCGCCGACTATCTGTATGCCGCCAACGCGGTCCGCAGCGGCCAGACCAGCTCGCCGCGCACCAGCATGTTCGAGACGCTGGATGACGGAACCCCGGCTGGCGGCAAGATTCAAGAAATTGTCGCGCTGGATGATTACACCGTCCAGGTCACCTTCTCCGAGGCCGACTGCCTGGCGTTCGGTCAGGTAGACGACAGCGGTGTCGTGCCCGCGCACATCTACGAACAGCTTTTCGGCACCGATTATGCGCTGATGGACGAGAATCCGCGCGATCCGCGCCTGGTGGAAGTCAGCTTCGGCCCCTTCCGTGACCTGGAATTCCGCCCTGGCGAAGGCGTCAGCCTGATCGACGACCAGAGCTATCCGTTCTCGTCCCTGGGTTACGTGGCCCCCAGCGAATGGATTTACCTCAATATCCCGAACACCAACGTGGCGGTTGAGCGCTTCCTGGCTGGCGAACTGACCCACCTGCCGAGCGTCCCGGCCAACCGTCAGGCCGAGATCGAAGCCAATCCGGACTTCCAGTATGCCACCTACGCCCAGAACGGCTACACCTACATGGCTTTCCAGCTGGGTGACCCGGCCAACCCGCAGAACGGTGTGGACGACGCTGGCAACCCGATCGACCAGGGCATTCACCCCATCTTCGGTGATGTCCGCGTTCGCCAGGCGCTGACGATGGCCGTCGATATGGACGCGATCATTGAAGGCGTTCTGACCGGCAACGGCTCGCGCGTGGCGACCCACGACTCGCCCTACGACACGGTCGTGCCGACCGTCGAACCGGTGGCCTATGATCCGGCAGGCGCGCTGGCGCTGCTGGCCGAAGCGGGCTGGGTTGACGACGACGACAACGCCTCTACCCCGCTGGTCTGCCAGGGCTGCCTCTACGCGGTCGAAGTAGACCCAGCCTTTGAAGGCTCAGAATTTGTCTTTGAACTGAAGACCAACGCTGGTAACGTCGTGCGCGAACGCGCGGCGGAGTCACTGGTGGCTCAGTTTGCCGAAATCGGCGTGGTGGCCGATTACAGCGCGATCGACTTCAACGTGCTGATCTCGGAATTCCGCGCGCAGACGCTGGACGCCTGGATCATCGGCTGGAGCATCGGCATCCCGAACAATCCGCTGAACATCTTCGCCGCCACGCAGGACATCGTGAACTCTGGCTTCAACGCGGGTTCGTACAACAATCCTGAATTCGAGAGCCGGGTGAACGAGGCCAACACCTATCCGGGCTGCGAGGAAGGGCCGCGCAACGAACTGTCTGCCGAGGCGCTGAGCATCCTCGCCAACGACGCGCCCTACATCTGGCTGTTCGCCACCCGCATCATGGACGCGGCGCAGGCCAACATCACCAACTTCGCCCCGCTGCCGTTGGTTCCGACCTGGAACATCGATGCCTGGTCGGTCGAGTAGTACGTCGGTAAAGTTAATTTCAGGGATGGGGTCTTCGGGCCTCATCCCACCCAAAAATAGTGCTTCTTGAAAGGTTCTGTTTTGTTCGATAACAATACGTTAGGCTGCACGTATGACTAAATTTATCCTCAGACGCCTGGTGCAGGCGATCCCGACCTTCTTTGGTGTGACACTGCTGTCCTATCTGATCATGGTGCTTGCGCCGGGCGACCCGGTCAGCATCATGTCCTTCGACCCGGAAATGCGGCAGGAAACCCGCGAGCG
>Ga0224723_1000945_pt1 | contig 18603 bp, 16 predicted proteins | sample Balambano_FR2_Me_FD_161647 | JGI IMG/M metagenome (GOLD analysis project Ga0224723, IMG submission 161647) | Freshwater sediment microbial communities from Lake Towuti, South Sulawesi, Indonesia - Balambano_FR2_MetaG | ecosystem: Environmental > Aquatic > Freshwater > Lake > Sediment | place...
CACTACGGACCGCGCCCAAATGAAGCGATCCGCGCCATCCTGCATCAGGACAACTTCTTCAAGCAGGTCATCGCGCGCGGCATGACGGCAGCGCTACTCGAAGGCTATCCCCCGCGCTGGCATGATGCGGTCAATCGTGGCAAGCGCTTGCGTTCCAGCTATCAGGAGTCGGCGCACAGCGCGGGCGTGCAGATTTTCACGGAGCGCGAAATCTACAGCGGCGATGCGTTGGGGGTCGATTGGACGGGCGAAGGCTGGCGCAGGGAACTGGGCTACACCGATAGTCCCGTCTACAGCCCGTTTGCAGCGGGCGCAAAGATGGTCGAACTGGCGCAGCGCTACAACTTTGCCTTCTTCCCACACTGGATCACCGACACACTCGGTCATCGCGGCACGGTCGCCGAAGGCGTGCAATTGCTGGAGATGTTCGATGGCGTGATGGCGGGTGCGCTGGCGAACTGGCGCGATGATGAAGGCTTGATAATCATCACCAGCGATCACGGCAATTTCGAGGACATGAGCCACACCAAACACACCGAAAACGCCGTACCGACAGTGATCATCGGCAGCGGCAAGGAAGCGTTCGCCGACGGGCTGCGCAGTCTGGCAGACCTGACGCCGCACATGGCGGCATATCTGTTTGCTTGAGTTTGGCTCATGCCAATGTAATTTTAAGACTTATGATGCACTCTATAAGTTATCTTTCTTGAATTGAGGTTTCAATGTCTACTCCTGTCGAACCCGCGCTCATGCGGGAAACCATGCGCCTGTGGGCAAGCGGCGTCTCCGTCGTCACCAGCGCACATGGTGATGAACGCTCTGGCTTGACCGTGAGCGCGTTTAATTCACTCTCGCTGCAACCGCCTATGATCCTGATCTGCCTGCACAAAGACTCGCACACAATACCGCTGATCGAACAATCCGGCATCTTTGCCGTCTCGTTCCTGAACGGCGACCAATCATACCTGTCAGACCGTTTTGCGGGGCGCGTCCCGCTTGCTGAAGGCGAGGACCGCTTCACAGGTGTCGAAACGTTCACCGCTGCGACAGGCGCACCCGTCATTGCAGGCGCGATTGGCTGGGTGGATTGTAGAGTCGCCAGCAAGCACGACGGCAGCACGCACTGGATTTACATCGGCGAAGTCCACGCCACGGGTCAGAACGGACTCGCCAGCGACCCACTGCTATACTTTAATCGTGCCTACCGCGCGATGGAAAAGTCACCAGTCACGCCCTAAACGCTGAACAAGGGGGTTCACCCCCTTGCTCTATCCACACCCCTCCACTACAATGCAACGCGCATAGACTAGGACTGCAAGCACGCATGTTTGAGCAACTGACGAACCGCTTACAATCAACGTTTGACAAACTGGGACGTGTCGGCAAGCTGACAGAACGCGACGTAGACGAGGCAATGCGCGAAGTGCGCATGGCGCTGCTCGAAGCGGATGTGTCGCTGCCCATTGTCAAGGACTTCGTCAAGCGCGTCAAAGAGCGCGCCGTCGGTGCTGATGTCTCCAGGAGCCTCAAGCCGAGCCAGATGGTCGTGAAGATCGTTCACGAAGAACTGCTGGCAACGCTTGGCGAAGGCGCAAAGCTTAACTTTGCAGGCAGTTTCAAACACCATGTCATCATGCTCATCGGTTTGCAGGGTTCCGGTAAAACGACGACTGCCGCCAAACTCGCGACGCTGCTGCGCCGTGAAGGACGCCAGCCGTTCCTGATCGCCGCTGACACTTACCGCCCAGCCGCCGTTGACCAGCTCGTCACGCTGGCGAAGCAAATCAACGTGCCATTCTACGAAGAAGGCGTGAAGGCAGCGCCGCCCGATATTTGCGTGCGCGGTCTCAAAGCCGCCCGTGAAGCCAATGCTGCCGTCGCCATTCTCGACACGGCAGGTCGTCTGCAAATTGACGACACGCTGATGACGGAACTGGAAGAAATCAAGAAGCGCACTACGCCTGCCGAAATCCTGCTTGTCGCCGACTCGATGACAGGTCAAGAAGCGGTCAACATCGCCGACGGCTTCAACAAGCGCATTGGCATCACCGGCTTGATACTGACCAAAGTTGATGGTGACGCGCGCGGCGGTGCAGCACTTTCCATGCGCGCAGTGACGGGCGTGCCGATCAAGTTCCTCGGCACGGGCGAAAAGCTCGACGGCTTCGAGGCGTTCCATCCGGATCGTCTGGCGTCGCGCATTCTCGGCATGGGCGATGTGCTGTCGCTCATCGAGAAGGCACAGACGGAGTTTGACGAAAAAGAAGCGCTCAAGCTGCAAAAGAAGATGCTGGAGAACAAGTTCGATCTCCAGGATTTCCTTGAGCAGTTGCAGAAGATCAAGCGCATGGGGTCGATCACCAGCCTGCTCGGTATGATCCCCGGCATGAACCGCTTTGCGGATCAAATCGACCAGCAGGAGATGGACCAGCGACTTAAGCGCGTCGAGGCAATCATCAATTCGATGACCAAGACAGAGCGCGAAAACCCAAAGGTCCTGAATGCCAGCCGTCGCAAGCGCATCGCCAGCGGCAGCGGCACGCAGGTGCGCGATGTCAACGAAGTCATGAAGCAGTTCCAGGATATGCAGACACTCATGAGTCAGGCGCGCAAGGGCAAGCTAAAAGGCTTCCCCGGAATGCCGCCCGGTTTAATGCGCTAGGGATGTCCCTTCCGCGACTGAGTCACATTTTGTGCCAGTGGCTGCCAGTTTGCACAGGCGAATTGCAGGCAGCGCAATTTTGAAAGGACACTTGTCAACATGGTTCGTATTCGTCTTCGCCGCGTCGGTCTTAAAGGTCAGCCGAGCTATCGCATCGTCGTGACCGACCAGCGCAGCCCTCGTAACGGTCGCTTTATCGAAATCATCGGCACGCACAACCCGCGCACCGAACCGGCGACCGATATTGTCAAGGAAGATCGCGCGCTCTACTGGTTGAGCGTCGGCGCACAGGCAAGCGATGCCGTCGTGCCAATCTTCAAGCGCACAGGCACGCTTGACCGCCTCGCCCGCCTGCACAAGGGTGAAGCGATGGAAACACTGGTCGCCGAAGCAAACGCGCAGTACGCCGCCAACCCCGTCAGCCCCAAGACCGCCTACCCTGCACCAGAAGCGGGCAAGTCCAAGTGGAAGGCTGCGAGCGAAAAGGCTAACGAAGGCTAACCCGCATGGAAGCGCTGGTAGAATACGTCGCCAAAAGCCTTGTGGATGATCCGACGGCGGTCAAGGTGCGTCGTCGCGAGTCGGATGGTACGGTCATCATCGAGCTGCGCGTCGCGCAGGAAGATGCTGGACGCATTATCGGCAAAGGCGGGCGCGTGGCAAACGCCATTCGCAGCCTGCTGCGCGTCGAAGAGGCGAACCTCAAGGGCAAGCGCGTCGTCTTGAAGATCATATAAAAGCCTATTCGAGAGGATGGAGAGGAAGAGAGTAGAGGGTTTATGCCTCTCCTCTTGGCGTTCTTTGCGTCTTAGCGGTTTAAATTTCATTCATTGAACCGCCAAGACGCAAAGGACGCCAAGAAATAAGTCCGCTAGCCTCTCATTCTCCATCCTCTTGAATAAGCGCTTTTCTCACTCACAAAGACTCTTATGCCAAACCCTCCCAAATATCTCCTGCTCGGTGAAATCCTGCGTCCGCATGGCGTGCGCGGCGAAGTCCGTATGCGCGTGCTGACCGACTACCCCGAACGCATCGCCGAACGCGAGCAAGTGCTTTTGAGCGAAGACGAAGATGGCACGCGCGTGCAGACCTATCAGCCGGAAACGCTGCGAATGCACCAGGAATACGCGCTGCTCAAGCTGAAGGGTATAGACGACCGCGACGCCGCCGAACGGCTGCGCCAGTTATACGTGTTGATCGAGCTTGAAGACGCTGTGCCGCTGGACGAGGGTGAGTTCTATCTGTACCAGGTCATCGGCATCCAGGTTGTCACCGAAGACGGCGAAACACTCGGCACAGTCCGCGATGTTATGGAGACGGGCGCAAACGATGTTTACATTATCGACAGCGAACGCTACGGCGAAGTGCTGCTCCCCGCCATTCCGAGCGTAGTCCTCAAGACTGACATCACTGCTGGCATCATGACCGTTCGCTTGATGGACGGCTTGCTGCCCTGAGTTTGGAACAAAAACAACTCCTGCAACGTCTATCGTAGGTGACATGAAAACAGGAGCTATTTACATGACCATCGTATTCAATCGCAAGACCCAGATCATCAGCGCTGTTGCGCTGGCGTTGATCGCCATCGCCATTGCCATGATGACCTTCGGGGGTAGCGCCTTTGCACAAACAGGACCCACCATGACCACAGAACGCACCATCACTGTCAGCGGCATCGGGCAGGCATTTGGCACGCCAGACACCGCCTATATCACCTTCGGCGTCGATCGCGTCAGCGCAGACATCAACGAATCGGTCAGCGGCGCGCGTGACACGCTGGCGGGCATTATCACCGCGCTGGAAGCCGCTGGCGGCGCGCGCGCGGACATCCAGACGACAAACTTCAATGTCTACCCGGAAGATCGCTTTAACCCCACCACCGGGCAGCCCACAGGCGAGCGTATCTTCCGCACCACGTTCGGCGTGAGCGTAACAGTGCGCAATCTTGATAACACCAGCGCCATCATCACCGCAGCGCTGGATGCAGGCGCAAACCGGATTGACGGCTTGTCGTTCGGTATTGCCGATGTCGCAGCGCTCGAAACGGAAGCGCGCACCAGCGCCGCCAGCAATGCCCGCGCTCGTGCCGACGAACTGGCGGCTGCGTTCGGCGTCAGCGTCGGCGAAGTCGTCACCATCATCGAAGGCAGCAACTTCGGCGGCATTCCGCTGCCTGCCGCGCGGCAGGATATGGGGATGGGCATCGGCGGCACCCTGCAAATCGTGCCGGGTCAGTTAAGTGTGATGGTACAGGTCAACGTCACTTACACGCTGGGTGGGTAGAACTTTACTTTAAGTTAAACGCCAAGGCGCAAAGGACGCCAAGCATATTTCACTTGGCGTCCTTTGCGCCTTGGCGATTTGATGTTCGATTGGGTGTTTACTCAATACTCGCTAGAATTTGCGAATATCAGCGAATACTTGAGGACGCCCTTCGTGACCGATGACAGCCGTTACTGGCTCGGCTTCAGCCTGGTGCCGGAAATCGGACCGCGCCGCATTGCCATGTTGTCCGAACACTTCGACACACTGGCAGATGCCTGGCACGCACCCGAACAGGCGCTCCGTTACGCCGGGCTCGACGGCATTCCACTCAAGAATCTGCTCGTCGCTCGCAAACGCTTTGACCTGCCCGCAGAATACGAGCGCGTCCAAAAGGCGGGCGCGCATATCATCAGCTTGGACGACGAGCGTTACCCTGCCCTGCTCAAACCGCTGCCAGACGCGCCGCCCATCCTCTACGTCAAAGGCGAACTCATGCCTGCCGATGCCAAAGCCGTAACCGTCGTCGGCACGCGCAAGGCGAGCCACTACGGGCGCACCGCCGCCTACCAACTCAGTAAGGAACTGGCGACACAGGGCGTCACGATCATCAGTGGGCTGGCACAGGGCATTGATGCCGCTGCGCATCAGGGTGCGCTGGACGCAAGCGGACGCACAATTGCAGTACTCGGCTGCGGCATCGACCGCCTCTATCCCCGCGAACACGAAGCGCTCGCCAAAAACATCATGCAGCAGGGCGCGCTTGTCAGCGAGTTTCGGCTTGGCACGCCGCCAGAAGCGCGCAATTTTCCGCGCCGCAATCGTGTCCTCAGCGGCATGTCGCTCGGTGTCCTGATCGCAGAAGCACCGGAAAAAAGTGGCGCGCTTATCACCGCCCTCTTCGCCGCCGAACAGAGCCGCGAAATCTTCGCCGTGCCAGGCAGCATCTTCACCGCCGCTGGCACTGGCGCGAACCGCCTGATACAGGATGGCGCGAAGCTCGTCATCAGCGCCGCCGACATTCTGAACGAACTCGATATTGCGCACAACCGCGTCGAGCGCCACATCCGCATCGCCGAAACACTCGCTAAACCTGATACCGACCAGGAAGCAATCCTCATCCAGCACATGGGCAGCGAGCCAATTCATATCGATGATCTGGCGCGCATGGCGGGGCTACCTGTCGCCGTCGTCAGCAGTGCATTGACAATGCTTGAGCTAAAGGGGCTTGCGCAAAACGTCGGTCACATGCAATACTGCCTGAAGAGCTAATCATTCATCGTTGCTCATACATTATGGAGAATTCATGGATCATTTCTACGCGCTCATCATGGCGGGTGGCGGTGGCACACGTTTGTGGCCCATGAGTCGCGGCAACACACCCAAGCAGTTCTTGCCGTTGGTGGAAGACGACTCAATGTTTCGTGTCAGCATTACCCGGCTCGCCCCACTGTTCACGCCCGACCGTATTTATGTCGTGGCAGGCGAGCGTTACGCGGAAGCACTGAAGGCAGACGCACCAGAAATTCCGTCACAGAACTTTATTTTGGAGCCATCCGCGCGCGATAGCGGTCCGGCGGCGGCGCTGGGTGCGGCTGTCATTCACAAGCGTGACCCGCAGGCGACGATTGCTATCCTGACTGCTGACCATCACATCACCAACAAGCAAGGCTTCCGCGACTCGCTCGCTGCTGCATTTGAACTGGCGCAGCAGGGTCGCATTGTCACGCTTGGCATCACGCCGGATCATCCGTCAACGGGCTTCGGCTACATCCGGCGCGGCGAACCGCTGGCACAGGCGAACGGCTTGCAGGCGTATCACTCGCTCGGCTTCACTGAAAAGCCGAATGCCGAACGCGCCGCCGAGTTTCTGGCATCCGGCGAGTACAGCTGGAACAGCGGTATGTTCATCTGGCGCGCCGATACCGCGCTGGGCGAATTTGAACGCCAGCGCCGTGAGTCACTGTATGCACCCGTCCAGACCATCGCAGAGGCGGTCGATACGCCCGATTACAACCGCGTCCTCAACGAATGCTGGGGACAGATCGAGAAAATCTCGCTCGATTACGCAGTGATGGAAAAAGCCGCGAAAATGGCGGTTATTCCTGTCGAAATTGGCTGGAATGATGTCGGCAGTTGGAGCGCGCTCTACGATATGCTGCCGCAAGATGAAGGCGGCAACATTCTCAAGGGTGACACGCCGCAATGGATTCAAATCGATACCAAAGATACGCTCGTCTTCGGAGACAAGTTGGTGGTGACGATTGGGGTCGAAGACCTGATCATCGTTCAGACCGACGACTCGCTGATGATCTGCCGCAAAGATCGTGCGCAGGATGTCAAGCAGGTTGTGGAGCGCCTGAAGGCAGAGCAGAAATCGGAATACCTGTAGGACGTTATGGCAGAAGCATACTGCGTCAAATGTAAGACCAAGCGCGAAATCGCTCACCCGGAAGCCACCTTTACAGCGAAAGGGACGCCCGGCGTCAAAGGTAGTTGCCCAGTTTGCGGGACAACGCTGTTCCGTATGGGCGCGACCGAAGCGCACGCCAGCTTGCCTAAGCCTGTGATTGCGCCGTCGGAAAAGACCGCGAAATCCAACGGGCGGGTGAAGGGCAAGGCGACGTCTGCAAAGAAGAAATCGACCGCCAAAGCAAAAACCAAAGCCACAAAGAGCAAAAATGGCGCGTTGCCCCGCTCGGTTGGCAAGTTGGTCATCGTTGAGTCGCCAGCGAAAGCGCGCAGCGTCACCAACTATCTCGGCAAAGGCTACACCGTTAAGGCGAGCGTCGGGCATGTGCGTGACCTGCTGGCGTCACAACTGTCGGTGGATGTCGAGAAGAACTTCGAGCCGAAGTACCGCGTGCCAAACGAAAAGCGCGCGGTCGTCAAGGAACTCAAGGCAGCCGTCGCCGCCGCCGATGAAGTCTTTCTGGCAACCGACCCTGACCGCGAAGGCGAGGCAATCGCCTGGCATCTGATCCACGCCACTGAGGGCGACGAAGACAAGATGAAGCGCGTGACCTTCAACGAGATTACGCCGCAAGCCGTCAAGGATGCGTTCCAGCACCCGCGTGAAATCGACATGAACCTCGTCAATGCGCAGCAGGCACGGCGTATCCTCGACCGTCTCGTCGGCTATCCGGTCAGCGAATTACTATGGGAAAAGGTACGCAACGGCTTGTCGGCGGGGCGTGTGCAAAGCGTCGCCGTGCGCTTGATTGTTGATCGCGAACGCGAGATCGAGACATTTGTTCCGAAAGAATACTGGACACTGGATGCCCGGCTGCGCAAGCACAATGCTGCCAACAAGGACGATCAACGCCCTTTCCTCGCTCATCTCATCAAGATCAATGATCGGGATGTCGAATTCCACGTCGAAGGCGATGTCGCGCCGCATCTACCCATCCTGCGCCGCAGCGATTTCACAGTTATCGAAGTCAAGCGCGGCGAACGTCAGCGCAAGCCGTCCGCCCCGTTCACAACCAGCACGCTCCAGCAGGAAGCATCGCGGCGGCTCGGCTTCACGGCGCAGCGCACCATGGCGACCGCGCAGCAGTTGTACGAAGGTGTGGAAGTCGGCAACAGCGGCTCAACAGGCGGCTTGATTACCTATATGCGCACCGACAGCACCAATGTCTCAGCACAGGCGCAGTCAGAAGCGCGCCATTACATCGAACAGCGCTTCGGCAAAGGCTTCATGCCAGAACGTCCGCCGCAGTACCGCACGCGCGCCAAGAATGCTCAGGACGCGCACGAAGCGATCCGCCCGACGGACGTGACGCGCACGCCGGAGAGCCTGAAAGGGCAACTCAAGAAGGCGGATCACCTCAAGCTCTACACGCTCATCTGGCAACGTTTCGTCGCCAGCCAGATGGCGAACGCTGTTTACAACACGCTCCGTGTCGATATTGGCGCGGGCGAAGGTGGCAAGCAGCCGTACCTGTTCCGGGTGTCTGGCAGCACCATCAAGTTCCCCGGCTTCCTCGCACTCTACGAGGACGCACACGACGAGGACAGTGCCGATGACGAAGACGAAGGGCGTGTGCTGCCAGAATTGGCAGTTGGCGACAAAATCGCCTTGCTCGACTTGCTGCCGGAACAGCACTTCACGCAGCCCCCGCCGCGCTATACGGAAGCAAGCCTCGTGCGCACGCTTGAAGAATTCGGCATCGGGCGTCCCAGCACCTATGCTTCCACCGTCGGCGTCATCCAGAAGCGCGAATATGTGACGAAGGTCGATAAACGCCTGAAGCCAACCGACACGGGCAAGACCGTCACCGACCTGCTATTGGCGTATTTCCCACAGGTGATGGACTATCAGTTCACGGCGCGCATGGAAGATGAGTTGGACGAAATCGCCGAGGGCGATCTCGAATGGCGTCCGATGCTCGGTGATTTCTACCAGCCGTTCGCGCAGCAGCTCGACTCCGCGCGTGAAAAGATGCCTGTTGTCAAGGAGATGGAATACGTCGGGCGTGATTGCCCGGTCTGTGGCAACCCGCTGGTGGTGCGCTACGGGCGCTCCGGCAAGTTCATCGGCTGTTCGACCTATCCGCAATGTACTCATACCGAGCCATTCCTGGAACGACTCGGCATTGCCTGCCCGAAATGTGGCAAGGAACATGGCGGCGAAGTCGTGCGCCGCCTTTCAAAACGCGGGCGCGTGTTCTTCGGCTGCGCGCGCTATCCACAATGCGATTTCACCAGTTGGAAGCGACCACTGACGCAGCCGTGCGCCAACTGCGGCGGGCTGCTCGTCGAGCAGAGCCGCAAGACCGCCGTCTGCACAATTTGCAATACGAAGTACCCGATAGAAGCGCTGGAAGAAGCATCGCTGGAACCTGCATAGGACGATTGGCTATTCGTTGAGGCAAGATTTGTATCGTTGTGGCGCTTTTCTGTACAATAGGACAAGCGTCTATCACAAACATCGCGTTACGCGCAACCGAAAGGCAGCGGCATGATCAAGTGGCTGCAAGATACCTATAACGGCTTGTACAAAATTCTGCTCGAACCGGTAACACCGCGCCGCAAGATGGTGGCTGCCCTGGTCATCGGCGTGTTAATCGGTTTGCTCTGGGCATATGTCATTCAGCCTGTTGTTTTCTATAACGCCGATCCAGTCAGCCTGCATCAAAGCTGGCAGGACGAATGGGTGCGCATGTTGGCAGACCGTCGCGCATCGGCAAACACCAACATTGATAACGAAATCATTCTGCTGCTGCGAGAAGTAGATGATCCAGTCGGTGTCGTCAACCGTTTGACTACCGAACGCCCAGACCTGGCACCGCGCTTGCAGGCGATCCTGCCGCTGGCAGAAGCGGCACAACCCACAGCAGCTATCGCGCCGCAACCCAACCTGATTGGTGACATTCTGCCCTGGATTATCGCACCAATAATTGCAGCGATCTTGTTCGTCATTCTGACGTGGCTCTTTAACCTCTTCATCTATCCGAACTTCATTGAGCCTCGTCTGCGCGCCATGCGCTCTGGCGGCAAGCTGGAAGGCTCAGCAGGTGGTGCCGAAGTCAAGCAGTTGATCGAAGACCGCAAAGCGGCGAAAGAACAGGTTACAACCTTTACGACGCCGCCCCTCATGCAGAAAATTTCTGTCTACCGGTCCACCTATGCACAGTACGATGACTCCTTCAGCATCGAAGACGAACAGGAGAAGTTCCTGGGTGAATGTGGTGGCAGCGTATCGGAAAAGATCGGCGTGGGTGCAGACCAGAAGGCGACCGCGATTGAAGTCTGGCTGTTTGATAAAGATGATTTCGTCCGCACGATGACGACAATCTTCGCTTCCGAACATGCCTATAACGACCCTGGTCTGCGCGCCAAGCTCGACCCGAAGGGTCAAGTCACGCTCATCAAACCAGGAGCAGTCGCAACGCTGGAAACACAATCACTGCGCCTGGAAGCGCGCATCAAGGAAGTCGAATACGCCACGGGTCCGCTACCACCCAACAGCGGCATTGACAAGCTGACGCTGGAACTGGCGACCTGGCGCAAAGACGCAGCTGGCGCAACCGCTCCGCAGCCAAGCGTCACAACGACGACCATCAGCGCGCCGCCCCCTGCCACACCGTTCCCGGCGACCCCCGTTGCACCAGCGCCAGTCTTGCCAGCGCCGCCACAGCCTACTTTCACACCACAAGCCGCGCCTGCGCCGATGTTCCCATCCGCACCGCTGCCGCCGCCCGCAGCGCCGTTAGGCGGCGGTTTCACTCCCATGCGTCCGGTGCAGCCGCCACCCATGACGCCACCGCCGCCTGCGCGCCCGCCTGTTGATGACGATCCCTTCGGCGGCACTGGCGACTTCCGTCCAATTCGTTGATCGGGCATTGGGTATTGGCTCTTGGGTATTGGCAATACCCAAGAGCCAATACCCAAAATGCTACTTCACTGCTTTGATCTTGAACACCGTCTGACCCATTGGGGTCTTGACGGTCACTTTGTCGCCCTTCTTGTGTCCCAACAGCGCGCTGCCCACCGGACTTTCGTTGGAAATCTTGTTGGCAGCGGGGTTTGCTTCAGCCATCCCGACAATCGTATAGCTTTCCTCTTCGTCGTAGCCTTCTTCGACAATCGTCACCTGCGACCCGATGCCGATGACACCCGCCGTGTTTGAGTCCTTATCGATGATGACTGCCGAACGCAGCATCTTTTCGAGCTGCTGGATGCGCCCTTCGAGAAATGCCTGCTTCTCTTTGGCATCGTGGTAATCGGCGTTTTCTTTCAGATCGCCCTGCGATACCGCCTCTGCCAGCTTCACCGCCAGATCAGGGCGCACGACGTTGACGAGATTATCCAGTTCTTTCTGGAGTGCCTCTTTGCCTTCCAAAGTCAGATACGTTACATCCTGCATGAGTTCCTCGCTCTAGTACTGCAATCTGGATAATCAAGCGTGCCTGGCGCACGCACAAATCAATCACCTTAGCGATTCAAGCGCACTTCCAGCCAGGTCGTCCGGTTGGGATATACATAGACAATCTGTCGGAAGCGCACACGCCCGCGTTCTGAAACCGTCACTTCGTAATAATTGGCAGGTAAATCGCCCAGCGCAAAGTTTTCGTTGAATACGCTGTCAGGATTTACCGAGCCATCGTGATAGCTCCAGGTATAGCGCCGAATGTCGGTTGACTCCACCTGGATAGTCACATCGTACAATCGATTGCCGTCCGCATCCATTGCGACGCCTGCCAGTGTGCCAAAGTTGGAATACGGGCGAATCCATAATTCGGGGTTACGGGTCGCGCCGTAATCGTTCGGCGAACCGACACGCACTTCAAAATGCAGATGCGAACCCAACGCAATACCAGACGCACCCACTGTCCCCAAACGGTCGCCGCGTGAAACCGTTTGCCCGGTCTGTACCGCAATCGTGTTCATATGCCCGTAGAGCGTGTAGACAGGCTGACCGCCCGCATAGCTGACGTTGTGCTGCAAAACGACCAGATTGCCATAGAAGTTCGTCGTTGGTCCAAACTGCGTCCCGCTGTCATCCCCTGCGTAGTACACCACGCCGTCGGCAGGCGCGATGATCGGTGTGCCTGTCGGGTTGACGAACTCAACGCCATGATGCGTCGAAAACGTGCCGCCCGCCGTCGCGCCATACGGATAAACCCGATCCACCCAGTTCACACCGCCGTCCGGTATTGGGCGCGTGAATGCAAAGTGATCGGCAATCTGCATGGCGGGGTTGGCAGGGGGTGGCGTCCAGGTCGGCGGTGGTGTGAAGTTTGGATCAACAACCGGACCAGACGGAGTCGGCGACGGAATCGGCGTACCTGTCGGCGGAATGGGGCTAGGCGTGGGCGAAAGCGTCGCCGTTGGTGAAGGCATAATCGTCGGCGATGGTGTCACGGTCAGTGTGGGTGATGGTGTGAAGGTGATGGTGGGGGGTGGCGTCAGCGTGCGGCTCGGCAGCGGGTTCGCCGTAGGGATGGGGGTTGTGCGCAGCACTACCTGAGTCGGTGATGGTGCAATTGTCGCCGCAAGCGGCTGTTCCGTCGCAGTCTGGCAGCCCACCAGCAGCAGGAAAATCGAAATAGATCTGTGAAGCATGTAGTCTACTCAAAAGTTAGTGGTCGATAGTCCCCTGTCGCCTCGCCCAAACGCGACTCCAGTGTGCGCTGGCGTGTCAGCAGCGGCAATCCCAGGCTCTCCACCGCATAGTCTAGCAGAGCCGCCTGTGGGGTCAAGCCGATCAATTCGGTGTGCGTCACGCGCGTACCGTGCGCGGCGGCTTCGGCGTGCAGCCGCGTCATAATGGTGTACAGCGAGGTCTGGCGGAAATCCGTCGCATTCATCGAGACCTGCGCCTGTCCATTCACCAGCACGCCAATCGCCTTAAGATACGGTAAGCCGCCGCCCGATGCGCGAATGGCTTTAGCGATTGACTTCGCGATCTCTACATCATCCGTTTCCAGATAAGCGTTGAAAGCGATTAACGGTGCGCGTGCGCCAATGGCGACTGCTCCGGCTGCACCGATAAGCGTCGGTCCGTAATCCGGCTCACGTTCAGGCACATCAATCTCGCGCGCCAGCGCTTCGTAGCCGCCGCGCCGCACATACGCAAGATCGCGGCGCTCCGGTCGCTGCGCCGCTGCCTCATACAGATATACTGGAATACCGAGCGCGCCTACGCGCCGCCCAACCGCGTGCGCCAGCGCCACGCATTCCGCCATCGTCACATCGCGCAGCGGCACGAACGGTACAATATCCGCCGCACCGATGCGCGGATGGACGCCGCTGTGCGTTTGCAGATCGATATGCGCTGCCGCCGTTCGCACCGCCGCAACCGCAGCATCAGCAACAACGGCTGGCTCCCCCGCGAACGTAATCACCGAGCGGTTGTGGTCGTGGTCAAGATTGACATCCAGCACATGCACCGGATAGGCGCGGATGGACTCAGCAATCGCATCCACCACCCACTGCCGCCGCCCTTCGCTGAAATTGGGAATGCACTCCACCAGCGACACGTTAGCGCGGCTCCTCGTCGTCCACAAATTGCGGTGGCGTCGGAGGGGTACGCGGTTGTGGCGGTTGCTGGAACCGTGCGGCAGATTGCGACAACTCGCGCAACTGATCTTCTGTCAAGATATGATTGTTCAAACTGCCATACAGCAGCGGGTTATCCAGCCGATCCACCGCATAGCGCCACTGGCGACTGCCCGCCTCACGCAGCACCGAGCGACAGTGCGTGCAGTACACCGCATGACGCGGGCGCGGAATCCCCAGCAGCCGTTCGCGCTTGGTCTCCACGACCAGATCGCCCTGCAAGCATACCGGACAGCGCTTGATGATAAAGCCGTTACGATAGCGATCTGCGGCTGCCAGCCCGCGCCAGTAGAACAAGCCATATCCACCTACCACCAGCAGCCCGAATAAGCCCGCCAACAGTTCAGGGCGCAATCCATCGCCTTGCTGTGGCGTCGTGATGGCTGTGATGCCGGGCAGCGCAGTTGGGACAGCAGCAATGGCAGCGGCGTCGGTCGGCGTGGTGGTTGTGGTAGGAACGCCATTAATGGCGTCCGTACTCACAGGAACAATCGTGACTTGCGTGACTGTCGGACGCGGCGTGGGGGTCAGTGTCGGCGGCACGGGTGTCGCGCTTGAGGAAACCGTCGTTGCACTTGGCGGAACTTGCGTCGGAATGGCGGCTACTGCAACAGTGGTTGCTGTCAATGTCGGTGAGGGCGTGGCTGTAGCCGTTGGCTCAGGAGTTGAGGTCAGAGTTGGGCTCGGTTCAGTCATCACCGTCGGCATATCTGTCGCAGTTGGCGGCACACTCGTCGCAGTGAACGTCGCTGGGACATTGGTATCTGTTGGTGGCACAAGGGTTGCTGTCCACGTCGCGGTCGGCGGCGGCGTTTCCGTTGGCTCAGGTGTCGCAGTCACAGTCGCGCTTGGTTCAACCGTCGCCGTCGGCATATCTGTCGCAGTTGGCGGCACACTCGTCGCAGTGAACGTCGCTGGCACATTGGTATCTGTTGGTGGCACAGGGGTTGCTGTCCACGTCGCGGTCGGCAGCGGCGTGTCCGTTGGCTCAGGTGTCGCAGTCACAGTCGCGCTTGGTTCAACCGTCGCCGTCGGCATGTCTGTTGCGGTGGGCGGCACGCTGGTTGCCGTGACTGTTGCCGTCGGCGGCATGTCAGTCGCAGTATGTGTAGCGGTTGGCGGCACGCTGCTTGGCGTTGCAGTTGCGGTCGGCAGCAGCGTCTCTGTAGCCGTCGGTACGGGCGTAGATGTAATTGTGACAGTCATGGTTGGCGAAGGCTGTGACGTGGCACTGGGTAGCAATGTTACTGACGGCGTAGTCGTTGGAGTCGCCGTCATCGTCGGCGTCAGCGAAGGCGTCATTGTCGCCGTAGGCGTTACTGTCAAAGTCAGCGATGCTGTTACTGTTGGCGTCACGGTTTCGGTAGCTGTGGGCGTACTCGTCGGCACGGGCGTGCGCGTAAACGTCGGGCTTGGCGTCAGGTTGCCGCGCACCAGCACAGGCAGCACCCGCAAATCGACATCCCAACGCACCAGCGAACGCAGCACCCAGCCAAAACCGTCCCCATACCGAATGAGTATCCAGTCCAGTTCGTTTGTCCGCCCGACAGGTTCCACGACCGTACCGGGCGTTAGCGTGCCGCGCGGTGCATAGGTCAACCCGGGGCCAGACCGCACAAACAAGCCCTGCTGCGAGCTGACCCAACTCCCTTCCGGGGTATCCGTCGGGAAAATCACGGTTGCGGTGGGCGTCGTCAGGACCTCGGGCGTGATGGAGGCATCCACAACGGGCAGTTCATCAATATTGACGATCCACAATGCCAGATCGCGCCGCAGCCAGCCAATACGACTGCCGTAACGGATTTGCACCCACTCAGCACTTTCGTCGCGCCCAATCGGGACAACGACAGCGCCCGCGTTCAATGCCGTCACACTCGGAAACTCTTCACCGGGACCGCTGCGCACAAAAACGCTGTTGACGATGACGTAACTGCCGCGCGGCGTCGGCGTCGGCTCTGTCTGTGCCAGTACAGGCAGAAACAACAGCAGCAAGCCGATGCCCAGTGTGCCAAAAAATGCTGCCGCAAACAGCAGTCCGTTGCGTCGCCTCACATCGCCTCGACAATCTGGAAATTGAGCGCCGCACCAATCGGCGCACCATTCGCAAGGATACGCACCGACCAATCGCCGGGCGTAAACGGCGCATCAGCAGGGGTAATGCCGAACCACAGGCAGAAATCATCGTCGTCAAATTCTACAGTGAAACTCCAGCTATAAACCACCTGTCCGCCAAAGAACCATTCCACGCTCATCTCCGTGCCTGCGCGCATGTTGGCAGCACGGGTTGTCACGTACATGTTGGTGGCGCTCGCTTCAATCGCATTCACCACCGTCTCGGCGCAGGCGTCGCTTTCGCGCACGGCAGTCGCCAGTTGCAGCGGCGAAAACTGGATAAGACCGGATGCAGCCGGAGGCGCGCCTCCCGGTAGCGGCGTGCCTTCGGGCGGCAAAACCGTTCCAAACGACAGGTTCGGATCGCCTGCCTGGACAATTTGCTGTGTGGCGGGCAGCGCTGCCCGCAGCGTCCCGACGATCTGTACGTTCACGGCACGGCGATCCGCAACGTAGGTTTCGGCGGCGGCAACCGTCGCGGCAACCTGCGTTGCCTGCGCTGCCAACGTCACAGGTATCTGCGTCAATTCACTGGCAAACGCAGTCACCTGGGCAGGCATATCGACGACTGGCTGCGCGCCGCCCCCCAAACCCGCGCAGCCCGGCATAAAGAACAGGATGAGCAGAACCAACCATCGTAACAGAGGCATAACCTGTGCCAAACGATTCGTTATCAGAACATATCAATGATAGCGACAATGACACAAAGCGCAAGCGATGGGCATTGCTTGTAGTACGAATGTCTGCTATAGTGTTGAGGGTACGCGCCCGTAGCTCAGCGGATAGAGCGTCGCCCTCCGGAGGCGAAAGCGCAGGTTCGATTCCTGCCGGGCGCATCTTTTATGTCCAAACCACATCAGACATTTCCCCTACAACTCGCTGTTCACATCCTGATTTTTGTCCTCTTGCTGCGCCTGATCGCGCCCGCCCCGCCACATGCCTTGCTGGAAGCGCCGCAAACCGTCACAACGCAGCAGCCGCACGTCTGCGTCCACACGCGCCTGATGGAAGAAGTCGATGCGTGGAAAATCCAGCGCACGCTGCAACTGGTGCGCGAAATGGGCGCACCCACCATCATCGAGTTCTTCCCCTGGGCATACCTCGAACCCGCCGAAGACGAATATCACTGGGAGGCGACCGACCGCATCGTCCGCCACGCCCGCAATCAGGGCATCCGTATCATCGCGCGGATGGGGCTGGTGCCGGGTTGGGCGCGACCAAGCGACGGCGACCGCCAGACCACGCTCAACGAATTGCCGCCCACTTCCTATGATGACTTCGCACAATTCGTCGTCGCCTTCGCCACCCGCTATGCCGATACCATCCACCACCTGATCATCTGGAATGAGCCGAATCTGTCATTTGAATGGGGCTTTCGTCCCGTCGATCCCGCTGAGTACGTGCGCATGTTGGGCATGGTCTATGCGGCGGTCAAAGTCGTCGCGCCAGACGTACAGGTGCTTGCTGCCCCGCTTGCGCCAACGCTTGAACCCCCGGGCAGCGCCGCCGGACTCGATGACCTGTTCTATCTCGAAGCCATGTACGAGGCAGGCGTGACAAATGTGAGTGACGGCATTGCCATGCACACCTACGGCTTCACCAGTGCGCCGGATGAAGCCCCTGCCCCTGATCGACTGAACTATCGCCGCGCCGAACTGCACCGCGCCATTATGCAGCGCTACGGTGACAACTCGCCCGTCTACATCACTGAAACGGGCTGGAACGATCATCCGCGCTGGACGAAAGCCGTCACCCCCGCCCGCCGCATCGCCTACACCCTTGAAGGATTAGCATTTGCCGAAGACCGCTGGGCATGGGCAGAGGTCATCTGCCTGTGGGTCATGCGCTTCCCCGCGCCGACGGGCAGCTACCCCGACGATTTCACCCTCGTCACGCCGGAGTTCCAACCCAAACCCATCTACTACGCCGTCCAGTCTTATGCGCGCGGCGGGTCACAGGGAGGCGTGTTGTGGCTGCCCCCGCCTGGCTGAAGCGCTCCGTTCCGCCCATATTGGTGATCGCGGCACTGGCACTCGGAGGCTTGCTGCTGCGCGATCTGATCCTGCCACAACCACCGCTGCTGCCTGCGGGCGTGCTGCGTATCGGCGTCGATCCGAGCAGCCCACCGTTCGCCTACTACGAAGGAGATGCGCTCGTCGGGCTGGAGATCGATCTGGCATACGCGCTTGGCGAGCGATTGGGCTTTCCCGTGCAACTGGTCGCATTGGGGTTCGATGGGCTGTACGATGCCCTGCGTGCGGATCAGGCAGATGTCATCATCGCCGCGCTCGCGCCCGATGCACAGCGCACAGCAGACGCCATCTACAGCCGCCCCTACTTCGATAACGGCTTGCTGCTCGTCTCGCCCGCCGCTGCGCTGCTACCCGCTATGCAGGCAGTTGCCGGGCGCAGTCTGGCGCTGGCGTTCGGCAGCAGCGCCCACGCCGAAGCCGACCGCTGGCTGCGGCGGGTCGCCCCGTTCACCATTCGTCCCTACGAGC
>Ga0224723_1000946_pt1 | contig 18598 bp, 19 predicted proteins | sample Balambano_FR2_Me_FD_161647 | JGI IMG/M metagenome (GOLD analysis project Ga0224723, IMG submission 161647) | Freshwater sediment microbial communities from Lake Towuti, South Sulawesi, Indonesia - Balambano_FR2_MetaG | ecosystem: Environmental > Aquatic > Freshwater > Lake > Sediment | place...
CGACAAGAAAAAGGAAATCACCGATTGGGATATCGAGTCCATCGTCAACGACGAAACTCAGCAGACTCCAGAGCACTTTCATCTTGATCTGGTGCAGGTGTCCTGTGGCGATAACTCCAGACCCACAGCCACTGTTACCATCCGCACGCCAGACGGTCAAGAACTGATGGATGCGGCCATTGGCACTGGGCCGGTGGATGCGGTCTACAAGGCCATCAACCGAGTGGTGGATATCCCCAACCAGTTGATTGAGTTCTCGGTGCAGTCCGTTACCGCTGGCATCGACGCTCTGGGCGAAGTGACGATTCGGATTCGCTACGACGATCGCGTCTTCTCTGGCCACGCGGCCAATACTGATATCGTAGTGGCTTCCGCCCACGCTTACCTGCATGCCCTGAATCGACTCTATGCGACGCTGCAAGGGCAAAAGGCCATCCACCCCCAGCGCGATGCTGAGCCAGTGGCCTCCTAGGGACTATCTTGTTCAGGAGTTAGGAGCTCATAGTCCTCCCACTCCTGACTCCTGAACTCCTGACTCCCCCCAAGCCACTCGGCACAGCGTTAGTCCCCAAATGCTATAGTGCTTTGTCGGACTTAACTGTGTAGGAATCAATCAAGTTGGGCAGTGATTTTCAAGCAATCACCCAGGAACTCATTCAGGCTGGGTGTTTTTTGGCGGCTAAGGGCTGGGCACCGGCCACCAGCGGCAACTACTCGGCTCGGCTGGAGAATGGCCAGACCGCCATTACCGTATCTGGGCGCGACAAGGGACAGCTTACTCCCGACGGCATCATGATGGTAAACAACCAGGGCCAGCCGTTGACTGAGGGCCAGACCCCCTCGGCAGAAACCCTGCTGCACACCAGCTTGTACTCGGTTTATCCAGAGATTGGGGCCGTGTTGCACACCCACTCGGTGGATAGCGTCACCCTGTCGCGCTGGCTGCTCAGCCAGGGGCAAGACACGCTGCAATTAACAAACTATGAACTGCTGAAGATATTTGCAGGCATTAGCACCCATGATGTAGTAGTTGACATTCCCATCGTGGCGAACAGTCAGGATATGGTTGTCCTCAGTCAGTTGGTGCTGACCTGCTTGCAGCCCCTTAAAACCCCAGTGGGATATGTGATTGCAGGACATGGCCTCTATGCCTGGGGAGCCACCGTTACTCAAGCCTTGAGGGCTACCGAAGCCTTGGAAGTTTTAGTCAGTTGCGCTCTGCAAGAGCTACGCCTTACCCTCAGTCACCAACCGTAGTGGGCACCGCCCACCATTAGACAGTTGCTACGGACAACCAACTCAGCCGTAGGGCACCGCCCACCACAAGACGGCTCCACAGAAAACAACCTCATCTCACCCGCTCAAACCAAACTATTTTTGCCCAGAATAAAGACTGTTTAGAGGGATATAACCACGATGACCCTACTCCGAATTTATCGCGATCAGGATGGCACCGCACCGATTGAAGAGTTTCGGGATGCCGAGGCGATCGCCGCTGCTCTCAACCAGGTTGGCGTGCAATTTGAGCAGTGGCAGGCCCAGCAGCCTATCGCTGCGGAGGCCGACCAGGACGCCATCCTAGCGGCCTACAGCAAAGAGATTGCTCGCCTCAGAGAGGAAGGCGGCTACGTCACCGCCGATGTGATTCGGATGCATCCCGACCATCCCCAAAAAGCGGAGCTGCGCCAGAAGTTTTTGAACGAGCACATCCACAAAGAAGATGAGGTGCGCTTTTTTGTAGAGGGGCAGGCCGTGTTCTACCTACATTTGGGGGATCGCGTCTACGCCACTCTCTGCACCGCTGGGGATCTAATTGGCGTTCCGGCCAACACCCCTCACTGGTTCGACATGGGCGACCAACCCCAGTTCGCGGCCATTCGCCTGTTTTGCAACCCGGAGGGCTGGGTTGCTCACTTTACCGACAGCCCGATTGCCAAAACTTTTCCTGAATACCATGCTTTTGTATGACGGACAGCCCATCCAGGCCATTGTGCTGGATATTGAGGGCACCACCACCGATATTGCCTTCGTTAAAACCGTGCTGTTCCCCTACGCCGAAGAGCGGCTTGAAGCGTTTATGACAGCACTAGCCCCCACCCGCGAAGGCCACGCCATCCTGGATATGGTGCGGGCTGAGGTTGGCAATCTGACTTTGCCTCTCGAGGAATGCATTGCCCAACTGTTGGCCTGGGCCAAAGCTGACCAGAAGGTGACTCCCCTAAAAGCCGTGCAGGGCATGATTTGGGACGAAGGCTACCGCAGCAAAGCCTACTACAGCCACATCTACGAAGATGCCGCTGCCTATCTGTGGGATTGGCACCGCCAGGAGATTCCACTTTACGTCTATTCCTCTGGTTCGATTGCGGCCCAAAAGCTGCTCTTTGCCCACACCCTGGTTGGTGATTTGACGCCCTGCTTCCAGGGTTACTTCGACACCACCACTGGCCCCAAGGTAGACACTGCCTCTTACACCAAAATTGCCGCTACCCTTGACCTTCCTGCGGCTGAACTGTTGTTTTTGTCAGACCATCCTGGCGAACTGGCCGCGGCTCGACAGGCGGGTTGGCAGGTTTGTGCTGTGCAACGTCCTGGCACGCCCGATTTTCCTTCCGATCTGCCGGTTGTCAGCAGCTTTGGCGAACTGCCGCTGAGTTTTAGGGGCAATTCCTCACCCTGAGACAACGATCTAAAAACTCTGCCTAACCGTAGCCATAACGACAAAAAAGCCCTGCTAAGGGTCTAAGTCGATACATACTTTCTGAAGATAATCAATAAACAAAATATAAAGAAATAATTAAGATTTTTGTTTTTTGACGCTGTTGTTAGTCCATTAGATCTTGTTCTCAAGTAAATCAAGACCTTGATAAATAACTAGTTTGTGAAAAGTAAAGTGTGTTATGTTAAAGACGGAAGAGTCATTAAGCAACCTTAAGAAACGTTGCCAAGCTTAATGATTTATTGCGGCTTGGCAGGTGTTGGTAGTCGCCTTTACAGCAGTTGGGGATCGCTAAGTGTTAAGGTTTAAAGAGTGATTCATGCAGTAACGTCCGCAGCATCAATGGCACAAATTCTTGATCCCCTACCCTCCGATAGCTCCAAGCAGATTCTCTGCTGCTACGTTAATGCTACGAGCAAGATTCAAGTTGCTCGTATTACTAACGTGCCAGACTGGTACTTTGAGCGCGTTGTTTTTCCTGGTCAGCGCTTAATGTTTGAAACAGTATCTAAAGCTCTGTTAGAGATTCACACTGGCATGATGGCCAGCGCTATTTTGTCTGATACTGTACCTTGTGAACGGTTGGCTATTGAGCAGGCTGACCTGATGGTTGAAGAAAGCTTGCTGCCCGGTGGCAGTTCTGGGATGAACGGTGGTCATCCCGTTGCGGCTACCGTTTCACCCACGTCCTAGTTTATGGGTAGCTATCTCACCTTGATTATTATCAAGTCTGGTCAGCGACATTCATAACGTGGTATTCAAGGGTAAGTGACCGCTAGTTTGGGTGGAACGGGTGGACTTGCCTTCTTTTTTATGGCTTTGGCGGATTGCCGCCTGGTCGATGGGGTTGACGCTCACAGGCTATGTCTTATTGGCCGCTACAGGCAGTGGCCTGGCCTATACTCGGCTAAAGCCAGAGATGTATCGCCCGGCTGGATTGAGGCTGCTGCATGTTGGCTTTGGTGTAGGGATCGTGGCCTTGGTGTTGGTGCTACTGACAATTGGCATTGTTGGCACCCTAGGAGAGTATGGTCGCCTGGGGCATTCAGTCCACCTGCCCTTGGGTCTAATGGTGGTGTGTCTGGTGGTGACCTCTGCCTGGAGTGCCAGCCGAATCAGTCAGGAACGGCCCTGGGCGCGCAAGCTGCACGTGCTACTGAACGGGGCGCTGGGGTTGGCGTTGGCAGGAGCAGGGGTATCCGGTTGGCAGGTGGTGCAAAAGTATTTACCTTAATAGAGGTAATGGTGCCAACTTTCAATTCAGAATACTGTGTCTTCATGCCCCTAACACCCCAGTTTGAAGCTGTGCCTGCCCTAGAGCCGAATGGCCAGGTCTTTCATATTTCTCCCCTAATTCGCATCACCCTGTTGCTACTCTACACGGCGCTAATGGGGCCGCTGCCATTTTTGGCTAGGGCAACTCAGGCTCCTGTTTCTCCGTTGCTGCTAACTCTGGGCATTGTCCTGGGCTGGGTCGGGCTGTATGGTGCTCTGGGCCAACGGGTTGAGGTAAATGGCAACGGCATTCAAGTGGCCTACCCCGGCTGGATTTGCTGGTTATTTCGCGGCGGCTGGCAACTTCACTGGGAGGATGTTCAGGCTCTCAAACCGCGCTCTACTGGCCAGGGTGGGATTGTGTATTACTTTGTAGGGGCTGACCAAAAAGCCTACTTACTGCCCATGAGAGTCGCTGGGTTTGCTCGGCTAGTTGGCCTGGTAGAGTACTACACCGAAATTGATACCCAGGATGTAAAACCTCTGGCTCAACCCTGGATGTATGGCATTTTGCTGGTGTTTACCCTACTGCTGCTATTGATTGATGCGTGGACAATTCAGAGTTCCATTAAGTTATTGGTTTTGTAGTCGGCACAGTCAATGGCGGCCTCCGACAGAGCAGTTTTAGGGTGCAGTGGACACTTAAGCAGATGACTGTTGGTGAAATAGCGGCATTCCGCACAGGGAATTTGGTGCATCACCCTGGCCCGCTTCATGCCGTCGCGAGTAACCGTCACAAGTTGCCACACTGTTAAGGCCACCAGGCTCCAGGCCAATACAAAACACAGCGGCACAAGAATAGGGCGAACCCACTCGGTCAAAAAATGAATGACCCACAGCAAGATTTGCAAGACCTGATCCATAACGGCTAGCCAATTGTTAGCAACAAAATCTGACTGTTCCAGGGCCAATAGGCTGAGCGCAATAGCCTAAAATCAGCCAAAGCCTTCTGTTTTAACTTACTGCTAAACCTCAGTAGCCAACAGCCTGGTTTGAAAAACTTAGGAGAGCTTACCGAACCACTACTGACGACGGCGGCGGCAACGTTCGGAACAGTATTTGACCTCATCCCAACAGTCGGCCCACTTTTTGCGCCAGGTAAAAGGACGCTGGCACACCGGGCAAATTTTAGTAGGCAAATCGGCCTTTGTGCGCTGTTTAGCCACAATTCACACATCCTTGGCCAATTACACGTTTTCTTGCCAGGCTGGGTGAGACAGCAGTGAAGCCATCATTCGCACGCCCCGAAGCTGGTTTGAAAGCGGAAGATGCCCGTCGGGAGCACTTAAATCCCAAATAAAGCCAGTCGGGTAGCGCGTCCACGTGGTGTCATCTTTCCAGGCTAGGCGCGGCCATAGTTTATCCCAGTTTTGCCCCAGACTCAACCAAATGCGCCGCTGCACCGAGTAGCCGAACTTGCCTTCAGAATAGGCCAACCAGAGTTGATCAATGGTTCGCAAATCTACCGTAGGAAATTGTTCAACTTCGGTAAAGTAAACCCACTTACGGCGTACTGCACTGGGGCCAGCCAATTCACAGAGTTTAACCAGCGTGAGGCGATCAGCCTCCTGAAAATCCTGCCGGGTTAGACAGTCTTGCAAGGGATAGTAGTCCATATCCAGTGCCGAGGGCATTAGTAGGCGGCCCTGTGGCCAATGGCTGGCTAAAAAGTCCCGAATGGGCGTTTGCTGGGTAGCATAAAGAACCTGCACAATGCGACCATCCACAATGGTGGCTGGTTCAGCCTGACGCTCTAGCAGGGTGAGTTTTAGAGTCTCAATGCCCTCATCGCCAGAGGCCGCCAGAGCATGAACTGCCGAAAGCTGCTTTTTAAGGGAGTCGCCTCTGAGTTGATAACGCAAATCCTCCAATGTGCCGCCGTCCGAAACCATAGATAGTGCTGTTGTGCGCTGTGAACCTGCCCTTTTCAATGATATGGCAATATCCAGCGGTAAGTTGGTCAATCGCGTCTGCTATGCCTTCAGAACATGACTCTGGGATAGTGGTGCAAACTTAAATGTGGATGTTTAGGTGCTCGTATTGACTCTCTAAATCGGCTTTACCAAGAACCAGGCACCGTTCCCCACTCGCGAGCCTCGGTGAGGGCGGCAGCAATGGGCATGGAGCGCGGAATATCTTCTGTCACCTGGGCGTAGATTACCTCGTTGGGCTGAATCACAATTTGCTGGGGAGCTATCCCCACAGCCGTAGTAGCGCCCAAAATTGCCCCTCCCAGCAGGCCAATGCCGCTAAAGCCCGTCAGCAGGGTTAACGCCAGCGCCCCAGCACCAGTACCCAGGGCCAACCCGCCGCCGCTGATTTGGGGCGTGCCATAGAGGTATTCTGAGGTGCTGGCAAAGGGAATCCGGTACCCATCAGGAACAATTAATGCCTGACTGACCCACTGCTGGTTTTCGCGATGAGTTTCAAACTGCCCAATTAGTTGGCTCCCAGCGGGAGCCAGTACGCCGTTGGTGACAGGGTCACGAATTTCTGTTTCTAGTACCAGCACTTCATTTAGATCGGTGTTGGGGTCTAGGCGAAGTGGCTCGGTGCCCGTGTAGCGGAGTTCTAGGATTGTGCCCGAGGAAATCAAAATATCGGGCGAGAGGGGGCGATCACCGGCCTCAGACGGACTAGTCTCAACCGCTTTAACACTGGCCGGCAACGGTTGACCGAAGGCAATCGCCTCTTCAGCCGCCATTAGCACGGGATCGGTCTGCCTAGCGACCTGGGGCGGTTCTACTCCTCCTGTAGATACTGTGGTCGGTGCGGCAGGTGCAGCCTGTTGAGCCGATGCTATTGGAGCATTAGTCGGAGGTTCAGCCGCTAAAAAGGGAGGCTCAACAGTTGCCGAAGGATTAGCCGTGCTAGCCGTTGTCGGGCTACTTGTGGCCGCCGGAACGCTGGCCGTAACCGGGGGCGGCTCAGTTATAGGGCCAGGCTGCTGCGAAATTGTGCTACCCGGCTGGGATGGGGCAGGCATAGATGGGGCAGGCAACTCTTCAACCCCTGCTGTTGCTATTGTGGTGGCTGTTTCTGCCGCTGGGAGAACAGGAATCGCCAGACCGCCGTTGTCCTGATCAATCGCAGGCAGGGATGCCGCAGGCTCAGCAGCCACAGTGCTAACCGATGGAGCGGCTACTGTTCCAGCTTCGGTAGGCGGTTCTTGAGCCAGGATAGGTGAGCTTGGGCTGGAAGCGGGAGCGATCGCCACGCCAACCGCCGCATCCAGTTCTTCCAGGCTGGGCACGGCGACCTGCTCAACCTCTGGCAGACCCAGGTTAAAGGGATCAATAGCCAGAGTCTCTGGCAAAGTGTTGAAAGTGTCCAAATTAGACGGCAGCATCAGGTTTGAGGCAGAAATGCTCAACCGTCCCAGGCCGGTATAGGGCCAGCTCAAGTTGGGGTCAGCCGGTAGCGCTGGCAATTCAACAATCATGCCCTGACGGGTGGTAGCCTCAGATGCAGAGCCATCCGAGCCAGACTGAGCAGCCAGAGGTGTCAAGATCCACTGAGTTTGCTCACCCGCTGCGATAGCCACAAGCTGCACCTGCTCTGGAACCAGTTCCGCTGCCGGATCAATGTCTAAAACAATTCGTACAGTATCAGCATTGAGCTGAGTAAGCGTAATCTGGCGGACTGACCCGTCGTAGGTCGCTTCAGTTGGCACATCCCCCAATTGAGCTTGAGGAATATCCAGAACAATTTGGTTGGTATCCACCGCCACCGTATATTGAGGCGTTACTCCATCCGGCAACGTTACCGTTAACTGCTGAGTAGCCGAGTCAAATTTCCAGGCCGACAGAGTTGATGCCCAGGCCGCCGGACTCATCAACACCAGGGCTGATAGTGTCAATCCGCCACCTAACCAAGCACCAGGAGAATGATAAGCCGGATGGGATAGCTTGGCGTTAATTCTTGGCTGGCTTGACCGTTGCATGGGCGTTACCTCTTGAAAGTGTTCTAGCGTCAGCGGGCTGGATGAATGGGCTAAGGCAAACGCTAGATGCAGCGTTTCTGAGAAATTACCTCAGCCTAGATACAGCGTGACTCCTTGAACCTAACTAAGGATACGCACAATTTTCAAAAATTCAAGACCCAGGAGGGGGAAGGGGAAGAAGGAAATGAGGGGGAAGAAGGGGAGGAATTAAAGTTTGAACATTCAGGAATTGGCTTAATTAACAAAATACGACCCATACATGATGTATTCGTCTTTCTGAAGCTGGGCTTCACTGTCGTAGAAGGCGACTTCTATTGAGGTAACGGCTCCTGTCTCATTGGTTTCAGGAATCAGCTTAATGAAAGGGTTCGGAGTGTCGTAAAACTTAGGGCTGGTCTCTAGCTTCAGCAAAAAGCCACCTTCAGTGCTAACCAGCGTGTAAGGGCTACTCTGGCCGCTGCTCCAGGTCACCTCGCTGGGGGTTACAGTCATGGTGCCAAAGGCCACTAGCACGTTGCTTATCGGCTCCCATTGTTTGACCAGGGTGTCAGGCAGTTGCGCCGTCGGATTAGCCGGCACCTGATTAGGAGCCTGAGCAATTGGGTCAGGACTGGCAGTAGGGGCTGCCTCTGGCGTTGGGTTAATGGTCTCTGGTGCGGCTGTGGGAGGGGTTGTGGAATCTTCCGGCGCTACGGCAGATCTATCACATCCGGCCAGAACCAAGCTGCCGACCGCCCCCAGCACCAGCCATCTCCGCCAGAGCCTTCCCCGCGTTCCCCTAATCCAGCCGGAGTTAGAAGCACGATTTACCCCAGGATTTGGTTTAGCCACTCTTGTTGCCCTCCCATATCACGCAGAGAGTATATCGTTATATTCAGCAATCATGGCTCTGGTCTAGCCGAGATGGGATTTTGTCTTCCTAGAAGAAGGTCATGCTTAGCTGTGCTTACTCCATCAGCCAGTTGAATAAACCTTCTACAGAAAGCGTAAACCCCTGGGCAAAGGCTGGCCTAGGGAGCATCACTTTAGCATCGTCGTAAACGGTGGTGGGTTGGTCGGGGTGGTAAACAAAGACAGACTGCTCGGCTGGGTCAATCAGCCATCCCATCTGTGTACCGTAATTCAGGCAGTGAAGAATATTTTTGGTGACTTTGGTTTGGCTTTGGTCAGGCGAGAGAATTTCGATTGTCCAGTCTGGGGCGATTTCAAAGACATTGGCAACCCCGCCATTCTCTTTACGGGGGATTTTATTCCACAGAAAGATACTGATATCAGGGACAATGGAGCGTCCGCCAAAGGTACAGCGCAATTCTGTAAACGCTCGGGCGACTTGGGGTGGTTTAACAATCTGGTTAATGGCGGGGGCCAACTCTGTCTGAATGGCGCTATGCTCTCCCAGGGGCATGGGTTTTTGAATGACTAGGCCGTCGATGTATTCACTGGCAGGCTCCGTCTCGGGCAGTTGCAGAAAGTCATCTAGGCTCAGGAGTTTTGCAGGTGTTTGTACCACGTCGGGGCTCCATCAGCAGAACACTCACTATTATCCACCCACTCTTTCTAGCAATGCTTCGGACAGCCTTTATGAAAATATCGCAAACCCTTTTCACAGCGCTAGTTTTCGTCCTCACCCCCAGTTCCTCTCTCAGTACAGAAGACGGGAGCCAGAGCTTGTGCCCCTCATCCCTGCTTGGAAAAAGGATTAAAGGATGAGGGTGTATCGTTGCAGAAGAGTCCGAGCTATTGTCTAGCAAAGCAATGAGATTGGGGGATAAAAAAGATGACGACAAAAAATCCAAAATCTCCCAAACCTTAAATCTTTCTAAATTCCCAGACTTTCTCCCGTTTAGCCCCCATTTTGTGCCCCCCCCCGGCATTGAAGTTTATTCTCTCTGCGCTGGATGATAAGACTCACTGATAGCACCTTCGCCAGACGCCTGAATTGGAAATTCTGTCTGGCCTTGGTTATGGGGGCGAAGGCCACTGTCAAAGCGTTTAGTTGACTGCATGAGACATCGGCTGATTCTATTACTACTAACTACCTTAGGTGGGATAACCTGGGCTACGCCTGGATTTTCCCACGGGGTTAGCATTCAATACCAAATTCTAAACAGTGTTGAAATTCAGGCCCGTTACGACTCTGGGGAACCCCTAAAGGAAGCCCAGGTGGTCATCTACGCTCCTGAAAACCCGACTGAACCCTGGATAACGGGAACCACAGACACTGAAGGGTATTTTGTGTTCACTCCCGATCTCGCTCTACCTGGTACCTGGGAGGTCGCCGTAAGGCAGGCTGGACATGGCGAGATTGTGTCGATTCCGGTAATGGCTGATGGGTTGACGGCTAACTCGGCGATAGGGACTGGCAACGAGGCTAGTGCAGACTCGTCTACTCCCGCTTCTAAAGCCTTAGATACACCCGATCTTTTCCCTAGAGAGCTATCTCCTGTGCAGCGATGGCTCATGATAGGAGCCGTAATCTGGGGATTTGTCGGCACAGCGTTGTTTTTTTCTAGGGGCAAACGCTAGTGCATATTCCCGACGGCATTTTACCGGCTCAAGTCTGCGTGGCTGGCTATGCCATGACTGGGCTAGCCACCTGGTATTCGTTGCGGCAAATTAACCGCAAACCCGACCCAACCGCTGAAATCCCCAAGGCATCCTTACTCACAGCCGCCTTCTTTGTGGCCTCATCGATCTACATTCCTGTGCCACCGGCCAGCGTGCATCTGATTTTGAACGGTTTACTGGGGGTGGTGCTGGGCTATTTTGCCTTTCCAGCCATTTTAATTGGCCTGTTTTTTCAAGCCCTGGTGATTGGCCACGGCGGACTCACAACCCTGGGCGTTAATGCGGCGATGATGGGCGTTCCAGCGTTGTTGGCTTACCACATCTTTCAGGCCCGCCACTCCTTTAGTAAGGTGGTGATGGAACCGGCTCGCACAGCGCTGTTCGCCTTTCTAGGAGGGGCCTTGGGCTTAGGGATAGCCGCGCTTATTTTTCTAACTTTAGTCATTTTGAACATTTCGGCTGATATTAACGCCAACACAGAGCGGGGGTTAATTCTGGTGCTATCAGCTGCCCATATACCGCTGATGATGGTGGAAGGCGTGTTTACGGCCATGCTGGTGCTGTTTCTGCAGCGCGTTAAGCCCGAATTGCTGGAGAGCTGAACTTTCAATGGGAGCCGTCCATTTCGATACCTACGTGCCTCGCGAATCGGTGATTCACCACTGGTCGCCCCGGCTGAAGCTCATTAGCCTGCTGGCGCTGATGTTTGCCTGCGCTACGGTGCAGCACATTACTCTAGTACCCTGGATGCTGGGCCTGGTGGCACTGCTCTATGGCTTATCGGGCCTGCCGCTCTCCTTCTTGCAACAGCGGCTGAGCTATCCGGGGCTGTTTATTTTGGCTGTGGTAGTGCTGTTGCCGCTAACCGTAGGAGATACGGTGCTGTGGCAGTGGGGCTGGTTAGCCCTACGTCAGGAGGGCTTACAGGCTACATTGCTAATTCTAGGTCGATTTCTGGCAATTTTAACCCTGGGCTTTATTTTGCTGGGTACAACGCCGTTTTTGACCCTATTGGAGGCGATGAGATCCCTGGGGTTGCCCACCATTCTGGCAGATATGTCCCTGCTGACCTATCGCTATCTACACGAAATTGGGGCCATGCTAGTCACCATGCAGCAGGCGATGCGGCTGCGGGGCTTTGGTCAGCGGCGGCAGCACTGGTTAAAGGTCAATGGTCGGACTATGCTGCATCTGGCCATGCTGACCGGCAATTTGCTCATTCGCAGCTACGAACGGTCTGAGCGGATCTACAAAGCCTTGCGGCTGCGCGGCTACGGCTATGGGCCAAAATCAGCCCAGGAGGAGAGTGTCTCGCCCCAGGTGTCTGTTCTAAGCTGGGGATTAACGGGGGGGGCCCTGGCGTGTGCAGCCGCGTTGATAGTGGCTGAGGCTGTTTTACGGGGAGCGCTCAGTCAGGCATCTTTGCTTGGGTGGGGGTTGATGGGGGTGTTGTTGGCGGTAGTCATAGGGTTGATAATAGCTGAAGGAGTGTTGCGTCGATGATAGATTCAGTTTCAACCCGCTTTGATTCCCTGAAGATGGCTCAGGGAAAACGACCCGTAGCGATCGTCACTCAGTCTCTCTCGTTCTCCTATCCCGACCAGTCCGATGTACTGTGCAACATTTCCCTCACGCTGCACGAAAGCGAACGAGTGGGTCTAATTGGCCACAATGGTTGCGGCAAAACTACCCTGTTTATGTTGCTCTGTGGAGTGCTAACGCCATCGGCTGGAACCATTTCGCTGTTTGGAGAACCCGTACAACCCGGCCAATTTCGCCCGGAGGTGGGGCTGCTGTTTCAAGACCCTGACGACCAGCTTTTTTCCGTTTCTGTTTGGGATGACATTGCCTTTGGCCCCCAAAATATGGGCCTGTCTGCTGAGGAAGTGGTCGTGCGGGTTGCCCAGGCCGCCGAGATGACCGGCGTTACTCACTTGCTCCAGCGGATGCCCCATCACCTGTCTGGCGGCGAAAAGCAAATGGTAGCGATCGCGGGTCTGCTAGCCATGACCCCCAAAATCCTGCTCTACGATGAACCCACCGCCAGCCTGGATTTACGCACCCGGCGACGGCTAATTCGGTTTCTGCAACACTCTACCGAAACCTTGCTGATTGCCTCCCACGATCTGGAATTTGTGTTGGAAGTCTGCGATCGCGTCCTGCTGATCGACAACGGCGGCATTATGGCCGATGGCGACCCCCGCCAGGTAATGGGCAACCAGGACCTAATGGAGCGCCACGGCCTGGAAAAACCCCATTCGCTCATGCCGCATCTGGGCATAGACAGTCATAGTCATGAGAGTGGCGGGTGAGGGGAAGACAGAAGACAGAAAATCCAAAATCTCCACCTTCCCACCAGCCTCTGTTCTATCCAAGCCGACTCTCCATCTCGCCAAACAACCCCTGTGCCTCGGACTGGATGCCCCTGTACTGGTTAATTATTGGCTGTACAGCATCTTCTTCGCGTTCTACATAGTCGTAGAACTGGGTGAAAATGCGCTCGACCTCTTCATAGATTAGGCCAAGTTTTTCGTTCAGGCGGGTAGCAATTTCCTCTTGAAAGCGAACTTTTTCGCTATCTAGCGCTTTTTCAAATTTGGCGACAATGCGGTTGCGCTGCCAGAGAATACCAATCGCCAGTACAACTACCCCAACCCCCGCAAAGGCAATGCCAATAGCGCTGAGCACGGCCTCAGCCACAGCAAACTCAATAACGTAAAGAATCGCACCAGAGACGGCCATTACCGCACCGCCGACAATTTCATTGGCCATGTCGCCAGCGTGAGCCGTTAGCATTTCACCTAAGCCTCGGTCGCTCAATAGCTTGGCCACCTTAGCCCGCACGCTTTCAATGACCTCTTGGCGTCGCTCCAACACTTTAAGAGAAATATTACTGCTGGTTACTTGGTGCGATCTAACGCTCTCTAAATCCTGATTTAAGCTTTCAAAAAGTTGGCGAATTCCATCTACAAAATGTTGGGCACCTTCGTTAGATACCTCCTCTAGAGACTCACGCAGATTGCGGGTGCAGCGCTCTTGAAAATCATCCACCCAGGCTTGCATGGAAGCCTCTTCGTTAAACAATCCTACAAAGGAGCGCCGCACTACTGTTAGCACCGATAAGCTCTGGCGAAATTCTTGCTTAATGCGGGCTGAGATTACCTCGTAGCGGGCAGCTAAGCGATCGGCCAGGGTGTTGACCTCATAGCGAGATCGCGCCCGACCTGCATCAATTTTAGTGCGAATGCTGGTAGCCGTTTCTTTATCCTTAGAAAGCTGCTGGCTGAGCGCTTCTACATCGCCGTTCAGCAAATCAATAATTTGCTGAGTTGTTTGGCTGACTGAGCGTAGCTTAATTTTGTAGCTTTCTCCTGACGACACCATGTCTTGAATGTACTGTCGCACAGGTTGAAAGCCACTATTGGCTGTGTCTCCCTCTGCTTCCAAAGTAGCTGAGGTGGGAAAGATTATCGGTGCTTTAATTTGCTTTTGATAGGCATATTCTCGCACTCGCTCGATATTGGTTTGCAGGTCGGCAGGGCGCAATAAATCGGCCTGTTGCAAAATAAAGACTACTTTTTTGCGCCACTCAGCACTGACAAAATCTAAAAAGTCCCAGGCGCTTTTTTGGTAGGGATTTTTGGCAAACAGCACAAAAAAGGTCAGGTCACTATTGGGAATATAACGCTCGGTAATAATTTGATGTTCTTGAATAACCGTATTAGTTCCGGGCGTATCAACAATCGAAATATCTTGCAGGATGGGAATAGGGCGGCCAATTTTCCGAAGATTTGGTTCTACCTGCTCTACAAATTGCGGTTCAGCATAGACAATTTGCTGAATTGAATCCGTACAGGGCTCGATGTCTGTGGCGCAGACTTCTGCTTCTAGCAAGGCGTTGACAAAGCTGCTTTTACCGGCTTTGACTTCGCCCACTACAACAAACAAAAAAGGCTCGTTAATGTTGCGTCGCAGGTTATAGGTTGTGAGCTGCAAGTCGGGATTGTTGATAGCTGCGGCTAGGGCCTGAACTTTTTCAAGCAAGCTATCCAGGTCGGCTCGGTAAGCCTGAAGCGATTCATTGATAATCTGGCTGGCCACAGCAGGTTCTCCCTAAACCCAAGGACACAAGGTTAGAAGACTACCCCTCACCTCGCCCTCAGATTATCGCATGGTCAAAATGTCCACACAGGTGGGAAAAACAGGCTATAAGTGGAGGAATATTACGGCTATGGGCTAGGCACTCCCTCATAACCCGGCCTCAAAAACTGACGAAAATCTTCATCCTGCTGACTGAGTTCGGCCCAGGCCGCCCCCTGCTGAGTTATCAACGTCGCAAGCTTAGCGCAGGCTGGACGTTCGGTGGCGTAGTGCCCAGCGTCAATGAGTACCAGGTTGCGATCTCGCCCCTCCTGAAACTGGTGAAACTTACAATCCGACGTCAGGTACACCTGCGCCCCAGTCTCAGCTACAGCTTCTAAAAAGCTGGCTCCAGAGCCTCCCAGCACAGCTACCCGGCTAATAGTTTGCTGTAAATTGGCCGCTGGCGAGTAGAGCAGTCGCGGCGGAGATAGCACAGTCTGAATCTGGGTCAGGACAGCCTGCAAGCTCATGGGATGGGGTAAATTGCCTACGCGACCATAGCCCAAACCGGCTTGAGTTAGCACAACAGGTTCTGGATTCTGAAGCATGAGCAACTGAGCCAGCACGTCTGCCGTGCCATTCTGCACCTGGTCAAAATTGGTGTGGGCGCTGTAAACCCCAATCGAGTGGCAAATAGCCAGCCGCACCATCTCCCCCACCGGGTCGCCTTTCCTGACAGATTTCAGCGGGCTGAAAATCAGAGGATGGTGAGCCAAGATTAAGTTAACCCCAATGCCCTGCTTTCGCAGGGCCAGGGCTTCTTCCATGACGGCCAGGGTCGGGGTCAAGCAAACCAGCACCCGTGCCGGTTGGTCGAGCACCCCTGGTTCAATTTGCCAGCCGCAGTTGTCCCAGCTTTCTTGCCAGGTTGGGTTAGCCCAGGCTTCTAGCCAGCCAATCAGCTCAGCGATGCAGATAGCCATAGCTAATCATTAGAAGCAACACCTCAACCTATCAGAGCAGAAAGACAGAATTCAGTCAGGTTTCCTTTTGCCTTTTGCCTTCTACCCTAGCTTTCTACCGTCAGCCCTACCGGGCAGGCCACGTTGGTGCCACCCAGACCGCAGTATCCACCGGGATTTTTGGCCAGATACTGCTGATGGTAGGCTTCAGCGTAATAAAACTCAGGGGCGTCAAGGATTTCAGTGGTGATGGGGCCATGGCCAGCCACGCTGAGCGCCTGCTGATACATCTGCTGGGAGGCTTCGGCCAGTTGGCGTTGACTGTCGGAATAGACGTAGATGCCAGAACGATACTGGGTGCCAACATCGTTGCCCTGGCGCATGCCCTGGGTGGGGTCGTGGTTTTCCCAAAAGACTTTGAGCAACTGCTCGTAGCTGACGATCTGAGGGTCAAATACAACCAGAACTACTTCATTGTGGCCAGTCAAGCTGGAGCAGACTTCTTGATAGGTGGGGTTAGGGGTGTAACCCGCCGCATAGCCCACGGCGGTAGAGTAAACCCCAGGCTGCTGCCAGAATTTACGCTCGGCACCCCAAAAACAGCCCATTCCGAACATGGCCAGCTCCATCCCAGCAGGGAAAGGTGGCTTCAGAGGGTTGCCGTTGACATAGTGCTGGTCAGGCACGGGTATGGAGGTAGACCGTCCGGGCAGCACCTCGTTGGGAGAGGGCATTTCAGTTTTTTTGCCTTTGCCTAAGCCAAAGAAAACCATAGGTTAACCGGGAATGCGACTGAGTTCTACACGTTCTATACGTTCACTATAGGTCAACTATCTGAGTTACTGTTGAGAATGGCATCGATTGCGGTGGTGCTTTTTTGTTGCTCAGGGCTTCATCTACTTAGGGACTTTAGCTTGATGAAGCACTAAATCATTATGAAAATTCTCTTTCTGCATCCCAATTTTCCGGCTCAGTTTCGGCATTTAGCCGCAGCACTGGCTCAGAATCCGGTTAATCAGGTCGTGTTTGGCACCAATCGCGAACAGGGAGAACTGCCCGGTGTGCAGAAGCTACTCTATCAAGTGAGTCGAGAGCCAGCGGCAGAAACCCACCGTTACGTGCGCTCTTTGGAGAAGGCTGTGCTTCACGGACAGGGGGTATATCGCGCGCTGCAGCCCCTCCAGGCTCAGGGGTTTTACCCAGACGTGGTGTATGCCCATGTGGGCTGGGGGCCAGGGCTATTTATCAAGGACATCTTCCCAAAAACTCGATATTTGGGCTATTTCGAGTGGTTTTATCACGCCCACGGCAGCGATTCTGACTTTGATCCAGCAGATCCCCTCGATGCGGATACCGAAGCCAGCATTCGCATTAAAAATGCCCCGATTTTGCAGGATTTATATGCCTGCGATCGCGGGCTCACCCCCACCCTCTGGCAATGGCAGCAGTTCCCTCTGGAGTTTCGCACTAAGCTGACTATTCTTCACGATGGTATTGATACAGACTATTTTCAGCCTCAGCCAGGGGCCAAGCTAGTACTGCCGCGCTTGGGGCTGGATTTGAGCCAGGTAGATGAACTGGTGACTTACGTGGCCAGGGGCATGGAGCCTTACCGAGGCTTTCCGCAATTTATGGAAACTGTGGCTCTGTTGCAACAGCGTCGCCCCCGCTGCCATGCGGTGGTGGTTGGGGAAGATCGCGTCGCCTACGGCAAGCCCTTGCCGCCAGGAGAATCCTACAAAGACAAGATGCTACAAGCTCTGGATTTGGACTTGTCACGTCTGCACTTTACTGGCTGGCTGGCCTACGACGAATACTTGCAGGTGCTACAAGCGTCCTCCGCTCACGTTTACCTGACCCGCCCCTTTGTCCTCTCCTGGTCAATGTTAGAAGCAATGGCAGCAGGTTGTTTGGTGGTGGCCTCCAGTACCCAGCCAGTGCAGGAGTACATTCAGCATGGGGAGAATGGCTGGCTGGTGGATTTCTTTTCCCCGGCAGCGATCGCTCAGCAGGTCGAAACGGTTCTAAACCATCCTGAAGCCATGCAGCCGCTGCGTCAGGCGGCCCGACGCACCATCCAAACCCGCATTGACCTGAAAACGCAGATCCAAAACCATCTCCATTGGCTACTGGAGAAACCTTAGTATCTGAATTCTAACTCCTAGCTCCTAGCTCCTGGCTCCTGGCTCCTGGCTCCTTTCCAGGAAATTTGTTCCGCTTTAGGCTGATATCCGGTTAGCTCAAAAATCGTTACTCAATTATTGAGTAATGATTAAGGCTTCACCCGTCTTCATCAAGTTCTGTTGGGTCGTGACCTCAGTCATCTCATGGAATTTACTGAGGTGCTACGGTGAATTACGAATTTAGTCAGACCATGATGAAAGGGCTAATCTGGGGTGAATCTAGACAAGCTATACCAAATACTTGCTCAGCCTCCCCAGCAGCTAGGGGTAGCACCAGATTTTTGGGCCTTGCGGCCTAAATTTCAAATTCACTGGGTAGCGCAAACCAGCTCGACCAATCGCGACTTGGCCGCCAGGATGTCGGCTGGGGCACCAGCTGGCACGGTGCTAATTGCCGCTACTCAGCAAGCAGGCCGGGGGCAGTGGGGTCGCCAATGGCTCTCTCAACCAGGCGGGCTATACCTATCCTTAGGCTTGAGGCCAGAGCTGGCTGCCCAGCGCAGCGTATTTCTAACCCTGGCGAGTGCCTGGGGTGTGGCCGCCAGCCTGCAAAATTTGGGTTTGCCAGTGCAGGTCAAATGGCCTAATGATTTGGTAGCCAGGGGCAAAAAATTAGGCGGCCTTCTGGTCGAGACTCAGCTGGCCGAATCCTGCATTAAAGAAGCCGTCATTGGACTAGGTCTAAACAGTTTCAACCCTGTGCCTGCCACAGGAATTTCTCTCCAGCAGCTAATTCAACCGGAAGCGGTGTCTACTCCCTTGAATACCTTGGAGGGCATTGCCGCCGTTGCCCTCTATGGCCTGTTGCAGGGATATTTCTTCTGGCAGAACCAGGGCGACTCGGCTTTCTTGGCGGCCTATCAAGCGC
>Ga0224723_1000947_pt1 | contig 18598 bp, 20 predicted proteins | sample Balambano_FR2_Me_FD_161647 | JGI IMG/M metagenome (GOLD analysis project Ga0224723, IMG submission 161647) | Freshwater sediment microbial communities from Lake Towuti, South Sulawesi, Indonesia - Balambano_FR2_MetaG | ecosystem: Environmental > Aquatic > Freshwater > Lake > Sediment | place...
AGCAGTCATCTTCAGCCTAGTTCAGATACTACATCACCTACTTCGCTAGGGCGACGGCCTAAGCCCAGTAAACCATCTACTCCTGGCCCTATCCAATCAGACTCACGCACAGAGCGTTCTCGTTCATCGGATCCTGATCGACCTCATGATTAGCTACCTGAAAGGGGTGCTGGCGGATATCCAAAAACCCGGTAATCACAAAATCATCGTCACCCTGGAGGTGAACCAGGTTGGCTATGAAGTGCAGGTGGCTGCGCGCCAGTTGTCGCTACTCCCGCCCTTAGGGGAACCTGTACAGCTTTTCAGCCATCTGCAAGTGCGAGAAGATCAGATGATTTTATTTGGCTTTGGGCGGCGTGAAGAGCGCGATTTGTTTCGGCAGTTGATTGCCGTCACCGGTATCGGCCCGCAAATGGCTCTGGCACTGCTAGACACCCTGGGCGAAAGTGAGCTGGTGCAGGCTGTGGCGTCTGGCAACACCCGCCTAATTGCCCGCACGCCAGGAGTTGGCAGTAAAACGGCTGAGCGCATCGTGCTAGAGCTAAAAACCAAGCTGCAAGACTGGCAGGCTGAGCTGCCCTCGGTACTCAGCGGTGGGCCAGTCGCCTCAGTTCAGGAAGAAGTTGAAATCACCCTCAGCGCGCTGGGCTACAGTCAGGCTGAAATTCTTAAAGCGTTACAGGCCGTGAGCCGCCAGACAACGGCTCAGAAATCTGCCGATCCGGAGGTCTGGGTGCGCGAGGCCATTGCCTGGTTAAGCCGTTAGTAGACTAGGTTACCAAACTGGCGCAATCAGGTGAAGTCTCCTGTGCTATAGTGAAAAATCCTGGCACAAGTTTATTCTTAGAGAACTGTCTATCCCATGACTCTGTTGCAAGCGCGCAAGCAGGAACTCATTTCCGATTACCAAGTCCACGAGACCGACACCGGCTCTGCCGATGTGCAGATTGCCATGCTGACTGAGCGCATCAACCGCCTCAGCGCTCACCTTCAAAAAAACAAGAAAGACTACTCTTCTCGCCGTGGCCTGCTGAAAATGATTGGCCACCGGAAGCAATTAATGGCTTATTTGCAAAAGCAAGACAGCGAACGCTACCGCGCCCTGATTCAACGCTTGGGCATTCGCGGCTAGGTGGCGTTGGTCTGACCCGTGTGTTGTGCTTGTAAACCTATGCCTTTGGGTTAGCTATGGCTCCTGACTCTTCTCGTAAGCGCCTGCCCTTTGAGCCTGCTGGCAAGGGTAAAGAGGCCGATAAGCCCGCTCCTGAGTCGGCGCCTAGCTCAGGTCAAGCCTCTTCTCCAAAAGCGGAAGCTAAAGCGGCGGCGGCTAAGCAAACCCCGACCCCTAAATCAACTAAGGTTCAGTCAGTTCAAGCTTCAACTTCTAAACACGGTAAGCCAAAACCAACCGCTTCAACGGCTATTCCAGAAGCGGTAAGCCGCCGCATGTTACGCCGGATGCTGGCCTTTTCGGGAACGCCGACTGCTCTTGGTGTGGCTGTCTTCTTTATGAGCTATTTTTTGATTGTCAAGGGCGGCATTATGTTGCCGTCCTATGCTGTGCTATTGACAACCTTAGGCTGCTTTGGTCTGGGGGTTGTGGGGCTGACTTATGGAGTTCTCTCTGCTTCTTGGGATGAAGACCGACCCGGCGGCTGGCTGGGCTTGAAAGAGTTTAAGGTTAACTTTGGCCGCATGACCAGCGCCTGGGGGTCTAAGTCTGAGAACTAACCTATAGTCTGATAGGGCATAGCCCTGGGTGACAATGGACTCTGTAGAGTAAGGGGCATCTGAACGTTCTGGGTGGCATTCCTACGATTAATTTGGATTACAGCCCCATGTGGCGAATTTTTCCTGCCGTGTGGACAGAGGAGGCGATCGCCCGCGGCTACCGCGCCCGCATGAGCGATGCTATCCATATTGAGGATATGGGCGCTAAGGGTTACATCCGCTTGCTGGATGGTGGTGACCTCAGGGCTGTAGGCTTTATCGTGAACTGCCCGGTGGTCTACCGAGTGAACTAAACGGCTAATGTCCAAGTTCTCTTTCTCAGAGTTGCTTGGACATTATTTATGCCTGCACTCCTCGACACAGAACGTAGAGCAACCAGCGTGTCAGGCTGACCTCCCCTCGTTGGCTTCCATCCAGAGGCAGGTCGTCAGATGGTCACAATGCGCCTAGGGCACCAATTAACCCAGCCAGGCGTTCAACACTTATATTTTTGTGAAATTCTTCTAAGCTTCAATCCGCTTTAGGGCCGGTATCCAATACCCGCCCAGACCTACTCCCGCCATAGCCAGCGCACAAACCACGAAAAGCAGTGCCAGCCCTGCACCAGGCCCGGTGCCCACTATGCTGCCCAGTATGCTGACTAAATACCCACTAGGGGCTAGGGCTGGCTCCAAAATATGCTCTGCTAAGGGACCAGCGATCAGGGCGGCGACGGCGCTTACCACTTGCACTACCAGGGCATTGGCGGCAAAGACTCGGCCCTGCTGTGCAGGGGCAATCTGGGTCATCCAGATCGCGGTTTCAGAGCTGCCCAGCAGGGGAAAGTTGAGCGACGAGCAAAACTGAGCCGGTATCCAGATTTGGGGCGATCGCCCTAGGCCAAATACCGTCTTGCTCAGTCCTGCCCCGATGAACCCAGCCAGCATGCCGCCCACGTTTTGCTTTGGGCCACCCCAGGCGCTGAGGATGACCGCCCCGGTCACACCGCCAATGCCCGCTGCCGTTGCGGTACTAGCTAGCACCTGAGCGCTGCCGTTGGATCGGGCCAAAATCATCGGGTCATAGATGGCACCGCCTAGATCGTGGAAAAACCAAAACAGGGTGCCAATTAGCAGCAAGGCTCGCAACCTGGGCTGTCGCCAAACTTCTCGAAAGCCAAAGGTTAATTTGGCTAACAGCGTTTCAATTTCGGGGATGGCTGGGAGCAAAGGCTGGGGAATGGGTCGGAAGAGGAGCGTTGCGATCGCCACCCCAAAGCTCACCACGTCAATTCCCACGATACCCAGCAGCCCGACCGGCGGGTAGAGCACCCCGGCCAGGGCAGGGCCAAAAATAGCCGCTCCATAGTGCACCGCCGAATTCATGCTGTTAGCCCGAGTTAATTGAGCGGGCGGCACCAGGCTAGAGATGGAGGTCTGATAGGCCAGACTTTGAATTTGCCCAAAGCCACCGTTTAGCGTAGTGGCCAGATACAGATGCCAAATTTGCAGGTCGCCTGTTGAATAAAGTAGGCCAATGCCAACGGTGGAGAGGGCGGCGACAGCATCTCCCAGCAGCATCAGGTGCTTACGGTTAAAGCGATCGACAATCAGACTCGCTACCAGGGTGATCGGAATGCGCGGCAGCTGCGAGAAAAATCCCATGAGTGCTAAAGTCGTGGCAGATCCCGTCACCTCCCAGGCCCAGAGGATGAGAGCAAACTCGGTCATATAGCTACCGATGGTCGAAACAAGTTGGCCGAACCAGATTAGAGTGAAAGTAGGCATGGGCAGCAGGAACCAGGGCTAGAATAGCAAAAAGGCCAAGGGGAAAGCTCTAGCAATGACTCAAGAATTACTGGAATTAAGACAAAGCATTTTAGAGGAACGCTATGCCGATGCGTTGGCTTTAATCGACGAACTAGAGGATATGAGTAAACAGGCCATCCTGCGAAATATCGAGTCATTTTTAGTTCATTTAATAGTGCATTTAATCAAAAATCAAATTGAGCAGCAATTGACCAACTCCTGGGCGGCCTCAATGTCAGATTCAATTCTGAGAATCCAGAAGCTCAATGTAAAAGCGAACAAAACCGCTTACTATGTGAGTGCCGATGAGTGGTTACCGTTATTGGAGGAAGCGACTAAAGCGGCCATCATTCCTGCTAGTGTTGAGGTCTTAAATGGTCAACTTAGCGTGATTCAACTCAGCAAACAGGTGGATAGAAAATCGGTCATTATTGCGGCTCAGTCATTGCTGGCATTGAGTTATCACTATTCAAGTAAGGAGCTACCCGCAATTATTGTTGATCGTTTAGCGGAATTGCCCGGTGGGGAAGCATGGTATCAAAGATAATCTATGCCGATTTTAGTTATTGTAAGACCAGTCATTAAACGCTCATTTTGCAGGTGGAATTTTGGCAATATTGGCCGACTTGAGCACATCAGGAAGTTGGCGATAGGGAATGGCTTCTCCTTTTTGATTGCGATAAATCTCGACGAATTCAAGCAATGCCTCAGCGCTTTCAGCAGACGGCAAATCAGTAAATAAATAAGTAGGCTGATTGGGTGCTGACACAGCGGTAACACAGGCTTGGCTGCACATCCATAGGCAATCGACGGCTTGGATTTCAAGTTCTGAACTCTTTGAACAACTGGCGCGCAGTTGCTCTAGCAAACTAGCCCCCTGGGAAGGCTTCACTCCTTTGTGAAAGGTATTGTTACAAGACTGGCAAACAAACAGGGTTAGTTCTGGCATGATCTCAACTAAGATTTACGACGATTGCTCTTCTACCAAATACTTGAATAAATCATCGATAACAGCATCCGCAGCCAGCGGGTTACCACCTCTCCATGTAGGGTAATTGACAGGGTAGACTCGATCGTTCTGAACCGCTCTTAGTTTTTGCCATAGAGGATTTTGCTTAAGGTTGGTTATTTTTTGGGCAGCTTCTTCACCATCGGTTGCAACAAACAGAATATCACCGTCAATATCCATAAGCCGTTCCTCCGAGATCGACTTAATTCCTCCAGCAATGGGTATAGCTTGAGCCGGTGGGCGACGCAACCCGACATCGGCAAGGATGCTGCCGTTAAAGGAATTTTTTCCATCGATGTCGATCGTGCCGCAGCACATATGCACAAACGAAACTTCTACAGTTTGAGGGCTATTCTCTAGCGCTGACTTTAAGGACTGAATTCGCTGGTAATAACGACTCCAAATCTGTTCGGCTAACTTTGATTTCCCCAATACGTTAGCGACAAAATCAAAATGCTCTCGCCAGGAAGGATATCCATCCCAGTTATCTACAACCGTGGGGGCAATTTGAGTCAATTGGTTATTAATACGTTCTGTTGAATGCTTGATGCCAATGATTAAATCTGGCTTCAAAGCCAATATCTTTTCAAGATTGGGCTGCTCTTCTTTACCTAGTATTTGAATGGAGTCTAGAGAACCAGCCAGGTAAGGCGGTGGATCGTCAAAGTAGACAATGGTTGCGATCGGCTGAATGCCAAGGGCAAGCGCATCTCCTAAGCTAGGCACACTTAGCGTGATTACCCGCTGCGGTTCTAGAGGAACACAGGTTTCACCAAGGGCATGGTGCACCATACGGCAGCCTGGTGCCTCCGGTGCTGATTGTAGACTTTCAGGCTGTTGGTTCCCTAACCCTATACAGCTTTGGAGCAAAGCCACCAGCAGAACTCCACCCATAAATAAGTGGATACGTTGCCAACAGGTTTTACAGAGCATGTCTGTTATGCCTTTCAATTACACCTAAAGAAATTTCAGAATGACCAGGAAACCGTACCTCTGACGGTAAAAGGCGCGCCATAGAATACCCGCAGGGGACTTGCAGTCGCTTCAAAGTAGGTGATATCAAAGAGGTTTTCAAGGTTCAACCCAACCCGAAAATTCTCTCGTCTATAGAATATAGAGGCATCAGTGCGGGTATAGCCGGGAACCTGAAAAGAGTTATCTAAATCGCCCTGGCGCTCGCCCACATAAAACACCCCCAGCCCAAAACCCAAACCCTGGAGTGCCCCCGATTGCAGCTCATAGGTTGTCCACAGGCTAGCGGCATGTTCTGGCACATTATTAAGGCGATTGCCCACGGTCAGAGTGTTATCAGCCGTAATCTGGGCGTCGGTGTAGGCATAGCCTGCCACCAGGTTCCAGCCGGGCAAAATTTCACCTGTGGCCGTGAGTTCAACTCCGCGACTTCTTTGCTCTCCTGTCTGCACCGAAAAGTTTGGGTTAACGGGGTCTTCAGTTAACACATTAGTTCGCGTAATTTGGTAAAGCGTCAGGGTCGTTGAGAGTCGGTTGTCAAGCCAGTCTGATTTGATGCCGACTTCGTACTGGTTACCGCGCTCGGGTCGAAAAAGAGTGTTATCGAATGCTGTACCTACATTCTGTAGAAACGAGCGGCTATAGCTGGCATAGAGCGCATGATTATCGCTGGGTTGATAGACTAACCCTAGGCGCGGGCTAAATGCCCCATCATCCTGAAAGGCTTGTGAGCCATCGGCAAAGAGCGTTTGTTGACTGACCAGGTCAAACCGCCCCCCCAGCAATAGTTTTAGCTGAGGCAATAGGTCAATTTGATCTTGAACATAAACCCCCACCGAGTTGGTAATAAACGGTTCTCTTGGGTAGTCAGCAATGAACTGCCGCTGAGTGATTCCATAAACCGGATTGAAGATGTCGATTGGATCAAGGCTAAATTCTTGATTGCTGGCTGCATAGATATCGCGGTTAACATCAAAACCTAGCAACAGCTGATGTGAGATGCTACCCGTTTGCACCCTACCCGTCAGGCTGATATCAAACGAGTAGTTATCTTGGGATTGATCGGCAGTGGTGAATAGTCCTCGCTCTAGGGTGCGCTGATCATCAAGCAGTGCACTTGGAAAGAGCGAGTTTTGGGGAGTTTGCTGAAAGCTGGCTCTAAAAGAATTTTGTAGCTGCCAGTCGGGGTTAATATGGTGATTAAGGGCATACCCAAGCCGCAGCACATAGCGATTGTTTTTATCTAAATTATCATCGGGCTCACCGATAAATCGATTGCGGGGGAGCTGACCATTGATGTTGGGCAGCACTGTGCCCAATGCGGGTAGCCCGCGATCATTGGGCTGTTCAGAAATAGTGTACTCCCCTTCAAAATTGATCTGGGTATTTGGGCCAACCTGCCAGCTAACAGTGGGCGCGATGACATAATTTCGACGTTCAAAAAAGTCAATAAATGTGCCTGTGGTAGAAGCGCCTGCGGTGAACCGGTAGAGCAAGGTTTCAGACTGATTAAGCGGCCCAGTAAAATCTATTGAGCCACCGTAGGTGTCAAAGTTGCCAATCGTTCCCTCCACAATGTAGTGGGGGGTCGCTAATGGCTGTTTGGTCACAATATTGACGGTGCCACCGGGCGAACCCTGGCTAAATAAGGCTCCTGCCGGGCCTCTTAGCACCTCGATACGTTCGATATTAGGAATTGCAATCCGCGAGGCTACATTTGTGTCATCGCGTAACCCATTACGCAGAATGTTTCTACCCGAAAAACCGCGGATGACATAGCCCTCAAAGGCCGACTGGGAGGAGTTGTCGGGAGTGACGCCCACAACGGTTCTCAGAGCTTCGTTGACGCTTTGTACCTGCCGATCCTCTAGTAGCTCTTGGGGAACCACCTGCACCGAGAAGGGGAGATCGCGCAGAGGAGTATCGGTGCGGCTGCCCACACTGGCATCAGGGACACGATAGCCGGTTTGCCCCTCGCCCGTTACCCCAATTTGAATCGCGTCTTCCGCCCTGCCTGCTTGAGCCAGTCCCGGCACCACGCTCAGCACTAAATTTCCGGCTTCCGCACTCACCTGTGCCGCAGGCGGTGCATCGGTGCCTGTAATAGATACCCTGACACCGCCATCCGACAAATTTGTCACGCTTACTAGGGCAATGCCCTCCGCCGGGCTAAACTGTTCTGCCGCTGATGCATTGGCCAAATTCAAGCTGGCATTGGGGATATCGGTAATTAGAGCATTGCCCACCACTCGGGAGTTTCCCGCTGCCAAAGGCTGATCCGCCAACAGGACAATACTTAGCCCGTCAGGGGTCGAGTTCACCTGCACATCGGTAATCACAGCCATTTTTGTTGCTTCGATCTGAGCTAGCCAGTCATCCACCGTATGCGCAGCTGAATCCAGCTCAGGAGCAGATGCCGATTGCTCAACCTGTGCGTCTTCCAAAGCTGACTCAGACCCCTCCAATGGTTGTGTCTCGGCCTGAGCTGAGGACGAGATCGCTCCAATCAGCAAACCTGACACGAGCAATCCAAAACTCAGCGTTTTCGCGGTCATCATTTCCCACTCCACAGTTCGTCATCCAGTCAGTCTGCACGTGCCCTCAGAGCGATCAAATAGGATTTATTCCTAACTAGATATTTCTAAGGCTATGTGGTGAGGAAACTTTTTTTCTCTTAGAACCAGACTTTTTTCTCTTAGAACCGAACTTTTTATGCTCTCTGACGATGCTCTAGCTGATACGCCTTTGGGGCGACACCAAATTGTCGCTGAAAGGCCCCGCTAAAAGCGGTTGGGCTGGCATAGCCGACCGCTGCCGCTACCACCGCCACCGATCGCTGCTGAACCAAAAGCTGGCAGGCGGTTGCCATGCGCTGTTGGGTCAGGTAGCCAAAAACCGTCGTATCAAATACCTGGCGAAAGCCTTCCCTGAGTTTGCGCTCGTTCAGCCCCACCTGTCGGGCCAAATCCATCAATGTAGGAGGGTTTTGCAGGTTATTTTGAAGAATGTACCGGGCATGGTAAACGCATTCCAAATCGTACTGGTTCAAGCCCTGTTTGGTAGCACCGTCCTCTTCCCATGCTTGGAAGAAAAGAGCCATCAGTTCTAGGGACTTGGCCTCTAGGAAAAGGGTGCGGGTTAACCCCTGATAGGGACATTGCAGGATTTGCCAGAGGGTAGTTTGCATGGCTGGGGTAATGGGCACTGGATTGAGGCAAAGGGGATTGCCTTCTCCGGGTTCATTGCGGCCTGCAAGCATCTGGGTGAGGGCAGGTGGCCGCGTCGCCCTATGGCTGTCGGTCAAAGCCGCGAGCAACGCCGGATTGAGGTGAATATCAACTGACTGATAATCCTGTCCGGCAAATTCGTGCCATCGTTGATCTGAGTGTCGAGGGCCGATCAGATAGGCTTGGCGATCACCAAACACAGACCCCTCGTTGCACTGACTCTGGGCTGTGAGGCCAAAGACAAACTCGAAACAGTCGTTTTGTTGGGCTGAACAAACTTGGACTAAATCTTGGTGTAGATAATAGCGGTGCAGAGTCATATAGATTCCACTGGGCAGATCAATATCTCGTTTGTAGCCAAGCCCTAGCCAGTCGGGATAGGTTAGCGTTTGATCGTGGCTGTTGGCCAAAAGCTCTGGCTGAGTGCTTCGCACATGCTCTTTTAGCAGTTGGTGCAGCTCATCATCCTGAAAGGTAATCGTCACGAGTTGATGGCCCTCCTACTGGTCATAGATTAATAAAACTAATTTTCAATAACTCGGCTAATGGGCAGGCACAACGGGGTGTTAAATACCGGGTCGGTGATGATGCGGCTCCTTAAAGCAAACACCTGCTCTACCATCTTTTCGGTGACTACCTCCGCTGGTTTGCCCTGGGCCAAAATCGTCCCCTCGCGCAGGGCGATGAGGTGGTGGCTATAGCGGCAGGCCATATTTAGGTCGTGGAGCACCATCACAATGGTGCGCTTACCCTGGCGGTTGAGTTGATAGAGCAGATCCAGCACTTCAATCTGGTGGGCCAGATCGAGGTAGGTAGTAGGCTCATCCAGCAGCAGAGTTTCGGTGTCTTGCGCTAGTGCCATCGCAATCCAGGCCCGCTGGCGCTGGCCGCCGGAGAGGGTATCGAGGGGGCGGTTGGCAAACTCGTGCAGGTGGGTGGTGGCGATCGCCTCCTCCACCTTCAATTCATCCTGCTTTGACCACTGTTGCAACCAGGTTTGGTGGGGGTAGCGGCCCTGGGCGACCAGCTCGCGTACGGTGAGCCCTTCTGGGGCAGCGGGGCTTTGGGGCAAAATGCCCAGGCGCTTGGCGAGGTCTTTAGTGGGCAGGTGGGCGATCGCATCGCCATCTAAATACACTGTGCCGCTCTTCGGCCTTAACAACCGGGCCATGCCTCGCAGCAAAGTGGACTTACCACAGCCGTTTGGCCCTACCAGGGTGGTGATCTGCCCCTGGAGAATAGCTAGGTCAAGATCCTGAATAATCGCGTTGCCGTCGTAAGCCAGGGTGAGCTTGCGGCTAGTGAGGGCGACTTGGGTGGCGATATCCAACATAGCTATTAAGATTGGTTGCTAATAAACCTAAACGTTATTGTAGGGGATAGCGTGGGACAGTTGTTGGGTTTTGGGTTCTAGGTTTTGATCCGTCTCCTGCTGGCCAACACCTGATACCTGACACCCACTTTCTCTTCCTCCCTTGACTTCTCTACAGAAATCCTGAACTATTAAGATTGATATTCAATAGCCGCCCATCTCTCAAATCATGGTTGAGCTGACCAGTCAAGTGATAGATGCCCTTTGGGCTGAAGCCGAACAGTACTGCCCACCTGCCACCTCGATTGATCGGCTGGAAACGGTTTACAGCATGCCTTCGCAATTAGGTAACGGCTACAGCCGAAATATGGAGCTATGTTCAGGGTTAGAGCTATCTATTTTTAGCGAAACCTATCGCGAAGACCTGACATGTCGAGGGGCAGAGCATCCGCATCTGGTACAGTTTATGGTGCATTTGTCGGGCGTGGTGGACAGCGGTAGCTTTCTCTATCAGGATGCAAACCAGAGCTATATTGGCGGCAGCGGCATTCAACCGGCAATTACAAATTTGCATCAGGCAAACCAGCCCGAATTCGGCGTTAACATTCATCTACAGCCCCAGCTATTCAAACAACTGTTTGCTACTCCCGATGGCGATCTGCCGCCCGCGCTGCAACCTCTGGTCAAAGGTGAAGACTGGCAACGGGTGTTCTCACCCAAAACCACTGAAGCCATGCGATCAGTGGTGCGGCAGATCATCGATTGTCCGTTTTTAGGCATAACGAAGCGGCTCTACTTGCAAGGCAAGGTGTTTGAGCTAATGGCCCTACAGCTTGACGCCATGTTAAATCAGGGCAGCGAGGTGCGAGCTAGCTCCCTCAGGGCTGACACCATTGCCCGGATTTACTACGCGGCAGAAATTTTGCGATCGCGCCTGGAGCATCCACCCTGTCAAACGGAACTGGCGCGACAGGTGGGGGTGAGCGACCGCACGTTGCAAAAAGGATTTAAGTCCGTGTTTGGGATGACAGCCTTTGCCTATCTCACCCAGCACCGCATGAAGTGGGCAAAGCAACTGCTGCATCAATCTACCCAGACGGTGGCAGAGGTGGCAAATTTGGTGGGTTATGCGAATTCAGCCCAGTTTGCCGCCGCCTTTAAGCGGCATTTTGGCATCAGCCCCAGTCAATGTCTGAGGTCATAGGCGCGAAAGGTGAGGGTGCTGCTGCCCACGAAGCCTTACTCTGCACGAGAGGCGGCGTTCTGAAATTGTCCCATCAACCACGCCATTGTCAGGGACTGGTTTTCCTGACGGCTGCGTTGCAGTGCAGTTTCTAGAATGGTAAGTTCTAGCCCCGGCAGCACCTGCGACTGGCGAATCTGACGGCTGCTGCCATCGGCCGCTACCGAAAAAGCCAGAATCGTTGAGGTCTGGACGTTGACAATCCAATACTCAGGAATCCGCAAGTCTTCGTACTGAAGCCGCTTTGTGCCTCGATCATCGGGCAAGGAGGTATCTGAAATCTCAATCACCAGATCGGGGGAAGGATAACGATTCAAATCCACCACGCGGGTGCCCCAGGGAATGGCTTCGGCATTGTCGCCAATGTAGAAGGAGGCATCAGGCTGAAATTCTGTTACCCCCGCTTTGCGATAGGAGCAACCATCCTTTGCGGTCATGAGAATGCCATGCTGAACGGCAAAAAACGAAAGCGCAAACAGGATTAACGCATTGTCATTAGAGTGGTCAGAGCCTGTAGACATCGGTTCAAAGCGCATCTGGGACTGATAATAGTAGCTTTTGAGCTTGTCAAATGTGGGAGCATCGGCGAGTTTGACAAACTCGTCCCAAGGCGCAGGTAGCCACTTTTCGAGCAGAATCTGGGTTTCTAGCTGGCTCATTCCATTCACCCCATCGGCACAACAGGCAGGGCAGTCTGAGCTGGATGGCAACGTTGGCCCACAGGGCCGGTCTAGCCCCTCTGGGGCGGCTACGCCAATGACCATCGCCCACAGACTGTTTGCCTCTCCCTCATTCTATCGGACAATATTCTGCTTCAACCGTCAGACGTTTCTGCTTTGAATTTTCAAAAAAGCTGCCCAAAATTTCGGTTTTGGGGTGATGCTTCGGTTTTGGGGTAGATGCGATCGCCCTCACTTCTTTACACTCAGTCCTAAATAAATAAGAATCTCTCGCAACTGAGAGCGGGTGTGAGGAGCGTAAGGGCAATGATGAAGCTGGGACTGATGGTGCGGTTGGCGGTGGCGTTGAGTGGGGTGGGTGGGGCGATCGCCTTTGGATCTCTGCCTGGAATAGCGCAAGAGGTTGAAAATCGGGAGTGGGAAATGGGGAATGGGGAAGAACAATCTGCCTCGACTCCCGACTCTCGACTCCTGACTCCTGACTTCTTCTCCCAGCTTGACCAACCTGCAACCACTGTTGAAGAGTGGGTTGCCCAAATCGAAGCCTCGCTAGTGCAGATTACCGATGTGCGAGTCGAAGCAACTGAAACCGGATTGCAGGTAATTCTGGAAACGGCAGCGGGTGAACTGGCGACCCCCACAACGCAGACGCTCGGCAATGCGCTGATTGCGGATATTCCCAATGCCACCATTGCAGAGGAGTTTTCTCAGGCAAACCCGATCGAAGGCATTGCGCTGGTGAATGTGACGAGTTTATCGGGTGATAGAGTGCGGGTTGCCATTACCGGAACCGATGCGCCACCTGTGGCTGAGGTGACATCAGAAGCTCAGGGACTAGCGTTTGCGGTGAGGCTGGGTGAGGCGGGAACCGCCGCAGAAGACGACGCGATTCAGGTGGTGGTGACGGGGGAGCAGGATGAGGGGTATAACCCCCGGAGTTCGAGCGTGGGAACGCGGACGGATACTCCTTTGCGCGATATTCCGCAAGCGATCCAGGTGATTCCCCAGCAAGCCCTTCAGGATCAGCAAGCGAGAAGCATTCTAGATGGGCTATCGAATGCTGTTGGTGTAACTGCGTTGGGTAACCCATCATCCTCAAGAAACTATTTCACAATTCGCGGTTTTGAAAACTTTCAGAACTTTCTGGTCAATGGTATTCCTGATCCACAAATCACCTCAGATGCCAGCTTCATCAATGTGGAACGGCTGGAGGTGCTGAGAGGCCCCGCATCTGTCTTGTATGGTCAGACTCGCTTCAGCGGAGCAGGGGGCACGGTTAATGTCGTGACTCGTCAACCCCTAGACGAGCCGCTTTATGAAGTCAGTGCAACGGCTGCCAGCTTTAGTGACTATCAAGGGGCGATCGATTTTTCTGGCCCTTTAAACAACGATAGAACCGTCCTTTATCGATTAATTGCCGCCTACCAGAGTTTTGACAGTTTTCTAGATTTTGAAGAAGGCACCGAGATTTCTGTTGCACCGAGCGTTGCGCTCAGACTGGGAACAAACACTGACCTCACGATTGAAGGAGATGTCAACTTTCAAGAGCGCAATGGGCAGCAACCTCCAGGACAACCTGCAAGAGGAACGGTACTGCCTAACCCGAATGGCAGAATTGACCGCAGTTTCAACCCTGGCGGACCACAAACTGATAATTTCACTGTGAATGGTAGAGTGGGTTATCGTTTTGAACACCGATTCAATGAAGACTGGCGCATCCGCAACGCATTTCTCTACACTATTTATGATGACGACGATCGAGATGGAGCGCCACAGTTTTCTAACCGTAGCCTAGCGGCTGACAATCGGACGTTGAATCGAGAATATTCCATTGGTAGCCAGTTTTATGATAGCTATTACCTAGACACCAATGTAGTCGGTGAATTTCGCACTGGTACGATTGAGCATCAGCTTCTGGTTGGTTTTAGCTTAAGTCGAGATGAAACGGATGCCAGCTTTGAGTTTGGAGATGCTGCTCCAGTCGATATTTTTAATCCCGTCTTTGATCAAACCGTGAATTCAACAGGCATTCGTACATTCGATCAATTTACCACAAGAGATACACTCGGCATTTATCTACAAGATCAGATCACCCTAGCAGAGAATCTAATCGTCTTGTTGGGGGGGCGGGTTGACTTTTTTGAGGAGCGCACTGACAACCGTTTTGCCAATACAGAAACTCAGCAGTCAGATACAGCGTTCAGCCCACGGGTGGGTGTGGTCTATCAACCCATTCCAGCAATTTCTCTCTATGCCAGCTACTCTCGCTCGTTTAGCCCTACGATTGGGTTTGCAGCAGATGGAGATGCTTTTCGACCAGAGCGAGGAACACAGTACGAGATTGGAGCCAAAGTAGATATTAATGAACAGCTTTCGACGAATTTGGCGCTGTATGATTTGACTCGGAGCAATGTCACGACATCTGATCCCGACAATCCCAACTTTTCCATTCAAACTGGAGAACAGAGAAGCCAGGGGATTGAATTTGATATTAATGGTGAGATTTTACCAGGCTGGAATATCATTGCCGGATATGCCTACAACGATGCTAGAGTCACTGAAGACAACTCCATTCCCGAAGGAAATCGACTGCAAAATGCGCCTGAGCATTCCTTTAATCTGTGGACAACTTACAGAATTCAGGAGGGCGATCTACAGGGTCTAGGATTTGGCTTAGGATTTTACTTTGTGGGCGATCGCCCAGGCGACCTGGCGAACAGCTTCGAGCTACCCAGCTTCTTCCGTACCGATGCCGCCATTTTCTACGAGCGCGATCGATTCCGCGCTGCAATTAACGTTCGGAATCTTTTTGATATCGAATACTACCCGACAGCAACCAACATCAATCGAGTTGATGTTGGCGCACCATTGACTGTCCAGGGTACGCTCTCCTGGAGGTTCTAAGAGGCAGGGTTATGAGGAATGCTGTACGCCGGTTTTTCTGCTTGCTACTGGTAAGCGTTTTTACCGCTGGATTCGTTTCAGCTTGCAGTTCGGTGAATCGTTCTGATAATGCTCCTGTTCAACCATCTGTTGCAGATTGCCGAACAGTGCAGCACATGATGGGTAGCACCTGCATTCCTCGAAACCCTCAACGCATTGTGATGCTCCGAGAGGATTATTGGATCAATGGTTTGGAACTAGGAGTGCAAGCGATCGCAACAGTTTCAGAACCAGGATTTCCTTTTCCCAAGTATCTCCAGGGCAAGTTAGAGCAGCTAGAATCGGTTGGTAATTATAGTACAGTGAGTCTTGAAAGAATCTTACAACTGAAGCCCGATCTGATTCTGTCTCACCCTGGATTAGAAAGTGTTTATCAAAAACTTTCGCATATCGCCCCTACAGTTGTATTAAATACTTCTTTCCCCCCTCCCTCCTGGCAAGAGCAGCTAGAAGAACTGGCTTACATCTTAGACAAAGAAGAAGCAGGAAAACAAGTAATCAACAACTACCAGCAAAGAGTTGAAAAGCTGAAAAATGCTCTAGGCGATCGTCGCTACTCAAAAATATCCATTGCCAATACATCTTCGGAATATGGCATCTGGTCCTACGGAGAGAACCATCCTTGTGGTTCAATCCTAAAAGATGTGGGTTTGCAACGCCCTGAAATGCAGAGGGGTGACTTCTTCTACATTGAGAATATATCGAAAGAAAAGATATCTGACATTGATGGAGATGCTCTGTTCTTTATATCGTGGGAAAGAAAAGATGACGGAAAGACGTTAGAAAGACTGAAACAAAGCCCGCTATGGGCAAAACTCGACGTTGTTCAACGAGATCAAGTTTATCTGGTCGGATCTCACTGGCATAGTTCAGATATTCTGGCGATTAATGCAATTCTTGATGACCTGTTCAAATATCTAGTTCACACACCCTGAATTCATGCCCAAACACGCCCTCTTCGCCTGCCAATCCTGCCATTCCTCCGAAGAACAACCCAAGCATCAACTTAGCTTCAGGGCACACAAATAATTCCCAATCCTGCCATTTGCCGAATGTGCTGATCAAACGAAACAACCTCAAAAACTCCCAAGCGTTGAGCCATTACTAGTAATGAACAATCCGTATAGCTCCCCAACTTATCATCGTACCGGCAGAAAGTCTCCCATGTGGCGTGATCATCTGCTTCTGATAACGCAATGTAAACATGCTCTTCTCGTAGCACATGACCAATCTCAATCGAGGCTTGTATTGAAACTCTCAGCCTCACCCAAGTAACAGTTTCATCGAACACTGACGATAGAATGATCCACTGAACAGTTGGATTCTCTAAAACGTAATTTTTGACTGCAAGATGATGTTTTTCTGATTGAACAAAAAATGCAATTAGCGCAGAGGTATCTATCAGAACTTGAGCCATTAAAACCCTTGATAGAGAACATCATCGACCTGCTCAGCGTAATTTGTACTCTCTATTGCATGAGCATCAGAAACCGCAAAACGCCCACACAATTGCCAGGTGCGAGTTTGCATTATATTCTGACTCGGCAAGCCATTGGCGAGATACTGAATTAATGCCTTCAGCACAACACTTTCAACTGAATAGCTCGCTGATGTAACCTGACTCACTAACTCATCGGGAATATTGACGATTAACTTTGCCATCTCAGACCATTTTCTCCCTGCTGTCGATTCAACTATGATTCTAGTTTAAAAATACCGTCAATCCTACAGATTAATCACCCCCTCTCGCTATCCTGCCTGCTACCGTTCTAATGAGAAATTATGCCCAAGCACATCCTCTTCGTCTGCCAATCCTGTCATCGTTCCTCTATTGAAGTTAAAATGAGAAGACAAACCTCGTTGTTTTGATGGTTTTAAGCTGTGAATTATCAAGAACGCATTGTCATCAATCCAGGCATTCGCAGTGGAAAACCCTGTATTCGCGGGACTCGCATCACCGTCACAGATGTATTTGACTATCTAGGAGGCGGCATGACGATTGCTGAAGTACTCGATGACTTTCCTGACTTAACTCTTGCAGATATTCAAGCCTGTTTTGCCTTTGCGGCTGATCGCGATCGTCGTTTGGTGATTCTTCCCGATGAAGCTGCTGTTTGACGAGAACCTATCACCCAAACTGCCTGAAGTCTTCTCATCACAGTTTCCAGGGAGTCTGCACGTTCGAGATTGCGGTCTTAAAGGATTTTCTGATGAAGCAATTTGGAACTACGCTCGTGATAATGGTTTCACTATTGTTTCTAAAGATTCCGACTTCTATCAACGCAGTGTCTTGTACGGACATCCTCCAAAACTCGTTTGGCTTCGCATTGGTAACTGCACCCGTGTTGAGCTCGTTACTTTGATCAACAACTCTCAGGAAGAAATACGTCGATTTATTGCAGACCCGATTGAATCGGTCTTGGCACTGAGTTAAGTTTCTTCACGATAAAAGCAACGCGTATAAGTATTTTGTCAACGCACCTTAATTGAATGTCTAAACCTACCCTCTTCGTCTGCCAATCTTGCCACCGTTCCTCTGAGGAGCGTACAGACCAAACGTTTACCCACTGAAGGCGATTATGCAATGCTTCTGCAAAAGAATCGCCACCCCTGAAATGTCTACCCTTAAACTAGAGGTAAGCCTAGTTCATTAAACTCGCTATAAATCATGACAACGACAGTAGACATTGGCACTCTCATCAGCCGCACTCCCGGTCTCCACGGCGGCGTTCCGCATATTTCCGGCAAAGGCGTAACGGTTCGCCGCATCATTTCCTGGTACAAGCGAGGACTGACGGCTGAGGACATTGGCGATCGCATTGGACATATCACCCTAGCCGAAGTTTATGCTGCCCTGGCTTACTACCATGCCAACAGTGCAGAAATCGAATCAGATATTGCCCAGCAAGCGGCGGAAGCTGGTCGTCTTGAAAGGCTGCATCAATCACCACCAGAGCCAACAACATGAGAAGAGATGGAAAACCAGCTAGAGTTCCTCAGCAAGTATTTGAGAAGTTGAATACTAGATGTAGATTGATGGAGTAAGACCTAATTCCAATGCTCAAACACACCCTCTTAGTCTGCCAATCCTGTCATCATTCCTCCAACGAACGCGCAGACCAGATTACCCACTGAAGGCATTCACGAAGTGTGTGCAAAGCACAATCGTGTTCGCAAAGCATCTCTGAAAGAGAAAATGCTTCTGTACAACAATTGCCCCGTAATGAGACTGCGGTATCAGCTCTTCTGGGTTTGCGGTTGAAGCTGTATAGCAGGATACATTTTGTCTTTGTAAGAGGGGCTGAGTCAGGCCCGGCATAAGCTTCACTTATCACCAGATACCTAGAAGAGCCGCGGTATCGAGGGCGATCGCGGCTAATTGAAAGGTCAAGAGAATTGAAGCATTACAGTAAGATAGAGCTATATCAACACAACGCTAGATATGGCAGCGAAAGATCTGTTTCACGAAGCAGTCAGGAGGGCACTCGAAAAAGAACAGTGGGTCATCACCGACGATCCACTAAAGATAGAAATTGGCGGTGCAAAGCTCGAAATTGACCTGGGTGCTGAACAAATCCTAGCCGCAGAGCGAGCAGGCAAGAAAATTGCTGTTGAAATCAAGTCTTTTTTGAGTGACTCACCGATTACGGATTATCATGCAGCATTAGAGCTAATTTATAAAGAAAATCGAAAG
>Ga0224723_1000948_pt1 | contig 18584 bp, 12 predicted proteins | sample Balambano_FR2_Me_FD_161647 | JGI IMG/M metagenome (GOLD analysis project Ga0224723, IMG submission 161647) | Freshwater sediment microbial communities from Lake Towuti, South Sulawesi, Indonesia - Balambano_FR2_MetaG | ecosystem: Environmental > Aquatic > Freshwater > Lake > Sediment | place...
CTCCATGCCCCCCTCCCTCCCTCTTTTCGACTTCCTCAACGCACCAGGCATCATCCTGGATGTGCGAAGTCCGAGTGAGTATGCTCAGGGACACATCCCCGGTGCTATGAGCTTTCCCCTGTTTACCAATGAAGAACGGGCGCAGGTGGGAACTTGCTATAAGCAAAAGGGACGGGATCAGGCGGTGGAGTTGGGGTTTGCGATCGCCGGTCCCAAGTTCGTTCATTTCATTACCCAAGCTAAAGCTCTGGCACCTGATAAACAAGTTCGGGTTCACTGTTGGCGCGGGGGAATGCGGAGCGGAGCCGTTGCCTGGGTGCTGGAGATGGCTGGATTCCAGGTTTCTACTCTGGTAGGCGGTTACAAATCATTTCGCAACTGGGCATTAATCGCTTGTCAAGCGCCCAAGCCGATCATTACCCTGGGCGGCATGACCGGAACGGGCAAAACTAACATTCTCACTGCATTAGCAGCACAGGGCGCACAAACCCTGGATTTAGAGCAACTGGCAAGTCATCGGGGCAGCAGTTTTGGCAGTTTGGGACTGCCGCCGCAGCCTTCCAATGAGCATTTTGAGAATCGAGTGGCGATCGCCTGGGCTAACTTCAACCCGACCCAACCCGTTTGGATTGAAGCCGAAAGCCGTCGCATCGGAGTCTGTCGCGTACCTGATGCTCTCTTTCAGCAAATGATGCAGGCTCCAATTATTCAAGTGATTCGCCCTCGTGCAGAGCGATTAGCGCTTTTGGTGGAGGTCTACGGTTCGGCGGATACAGAGGAACTGATTGCTGCAACGGAGCGAATTCGTAAACGTCTGGGCGGATTGCGAACTCAGCAGGCGATCGCCCTACTTCAACAGCGTCAGCTTGCTCAGGCTTTTGACCTGATTTTGGAATACTACGACAAAACCTACCAGTACGATTTAGAGAAGCGAAACGTGCCAATCTATAGCGTTGACGTTACGGGTTTATCAGATGCAGAAAGTACTGTACTTTTACTCGAAAAAGCAAAATTTTACTGTCAAGAACTTTGAAGCTGCAAGTGAAGCTTGAAAACTTCATCAACTGCGGCATAAATAACTAGTACTGCAAACGTAATTAGGAAAGTGAGAGAAGAAATTTGAAGCGATTCATTGGGGTAGTTTGATATCTTTCTAGAGGCAAAACTACCCAATTTGCGAGTCGAAAGCCGGTGGAAATATCGCTGTCCTAGTATAGCTGTAGTCAGCTAGGTTAGGACAAGGACATTTTGGTGGCGCGGCGGAGCCGCGCCACCAAAATGTCCTAATCAATATGGCTACCGCTATATCCATAGAATGAGTAGAGCGATCGCCAAAAAATGCAGCGCTTGCAGCAACGATGGCACCGTAGCCTGACCATTAAAATCAAACGACGAATAAGCTGTACCCGTTGCCCTAATGCTACCTAAATAAATCAGTAGAATGATTGCCTCAACCATCAGCAGGCTAATCAACAATCGCTGACTGGTCCGCCGCACGACATGAAATGACATTGCTTACTTTGCCGCACCAGGAAGCGCTGGCGCTGGGGCAAGACGGTTAATTCCCTGCTGCACTAAAGCTTGAAGGAAGGCAGTCCGCTGGTTGTCCTGAAATACAGCTTTTAGTTTTTGGGTTAGACGCTCAACCTGGAATGGGGTTGAATTCGGGTCAAGGATATAGCTCTGCTCTTGGAAGTATTCGATTAGGCTCAGTCCTGCTAGACGAGTCAGGTAAGCAGCGCTGACCCCTTCCATCAAGCCACCCGCTACAAAGGTGACGGCATGGCTCTTCAGCAGCGGACTGATTGCCTGAGCCGATAGCTCGACCAGACCTAACTTGACCATCAGGTCAGCTAGCGTACCCGCAGCCGTCTTCGCCTGCTGCAACGAAAACTTCTGCTGGTAAATTTCGCCCAGGTCAACAATCAGTTGAGTGTTGACGGCGGCAGTCGCCAGTAGATCTAAACTCGGTACAGGGTTAGCAAAGGCAGCGGCAGCAGCAATCCACTGAGATTGCTCAATCAGGGGTAGGGCGCGATCGCGTCTCACCCCATTCAGCGCGTTCTGAACATCGAGCCGAAGCAAATTGACCTGACGCAGCACAGTAGAGAGGATTAGCCGCTGACTTTCTTCAGCTAAAACTTGAGTCAGGCGATCGCTTAACTCACTAACATCCGCAGCAGGCTGCTCCAGTCGCTCCTGAACAGTTCCAGACTGATATTGACGCACTTTAACCGGAGCAGGAGCAGTGGCGATCGCCATCACATCATCTGCGGTCAGTTGTCCCTGCACCCTTGCCCGAATTTGTTGCAGCACCAGCGGACGCTCATCGGGTAAATACTGGTCTTGTTTGTTGAACAACAGCAAAACCCGCTGCTGCCGCGCTAGCAACTGCTGGATTGTCTGGTATTCTGGGCTGGTCAAATCGCCCGCTGTGACAAACAGCACCAAGTCGGCTGAGTCAATTTCTGGCGCTAGTGTTGCTCCAACTTCTTCTGGTTCAGCAAACAGCCCAGCCGTGTCGCCGATCGAAATCTTTTGGACCTGAGACATCCAGTTCTCAGTCAGATATTGAGCTAGGGCTGTCTTACCAACGGATTGTCCGCCTGCGATCGCCAACCGAATCTCACTGCGTTCCAGTTCGACGGTTAGCTGCGTCAGTTTTTCCTGAAAGCTAGTGAGCGTGGAAACCTGAACTTCTGAGATGGCTTCTGCTGCCAGTTGTTTCACCAAAGTTTCGACTGCCGACAGCGCTTTTTCTACAGCAGTCCGGTCAACGGGTAGGGCTGGAATCGTCAGGTCAAGCGGTTTGAGCGATCGCTTGCGTAGCCACCAAAAGCCTGAGCTAAGGGCAAGCGCTCCCCAAATAGTGGTGCCGCTAAAATCAGCAATTCCTGGGTGGATGCCATGCAATAGCCAGAACCCAGCCGTCAACCCCAATCCCCCTACCAAAATGGGTTTCCGCAGCTTTAAATTCATTGAAATTTTGCCTCTCAATCCTGTGCCTTCGCTAGTACTTTCATTCTACTGAGTCGAAGGTCTGCTTCTGGATGAACAGTTAGAATCGCTAATGATTTTTCATATACAAAAGCCCCGCAACTTCTGTAGTCACAGGGCCTTTGATAACGTGGTGGCGGGGAGCGGATTTGAACCACTGACCTTCGGGTTATGAGCCCGACGAGCTACCAGGCTGCTCTACCCCGCATCGCCTTTTCAAGTATAGCAAGCTTTTTGCAAGTGTGGTGTGCTTTTTGCAAGGACTAAAGCAAGGAAAGTTCGCCGACAACATCTAATCGCTTAAAGTTACCCAGGCTCATGTAGGTTTCTGAAAGGGTTTCGGCGATCGCCGGACTGATCCAGCCCATCTGCTTCAAAATGTGGATTGCCACCGCATATTTGGCCCGCTTTGCCCCGTCCATCACCTTAATTGCTAACCCCAGTCCTTCGCCCAGCCTGGAAATACACTGGATTCCTTCAGAACCGGACTTACTTACCAGCTCCCCTTCTGATAGACGTATCAACTCCGTATCAAACTCTCCATCCCCTGCTACCATCGCTGGGTGATGGGTCATCGCTCGAACGATGCGCTCCATATCCAAGTTGTCTCCCGAAGCAAGCAGAGCATATAAAATAGCCATCTGCCCTAACTGCATAAAATAGGTAGGCGCGCCACAATCATCGTGAGCGCTGATAAATTCTTCGGCGGGCATTCGCAGCAAGTCAGCAACTTTCCCCAAAATCAACCGCTGAACCGGATGATTGCGCTGAAGATAGCTGTTTAACGACCAGTTGCGCTGTTGACAAACCGCTAGCATTCCAGCGTGTTTCCCGGAGCAGTTATGCTGTAAAGGGCTGTGCTTTCCTTCAGGAATAGGACATTGCAGCATTGTCGGATCAATGTCACAGCGCCAGAGAATATTAAACACCTGTCTAGCCTGCTCGGTAGTGCCCTTGTGAGAGCTACAGATAATTGCTAGGTCGCGATCGCTCAGTCCATAGCGCTCCATCGCGCCCGTCGTCGTTACCGCTAGAGCTTGAAAAGGTTTCAATGCCGAACGCACAAAAGCAGCCGTCTCCGAGTTGCCTGCTACTGACAAAACTCGCCCCCGGTCATCACACACCACCGCATGAACGTGATGCCTGGATTCAATAATTCCTTCTCGCAGTAGCCGGACTTCTAGCTCTGCTGCCTGTGTTCGCTTTCCCATAGTCATGGCTAAACTGTGACACACTCTAAACTGCCGTGCAACCCCTCACTATAGCGCTTTGGTTGAACAGACAACCTAATCCAGGTATAAATTTAAGCGTGAAGGCACTAATCCAGCCAAACTCATGCTCCAAAATTAGCAACGCCTGCAAGATTCTGTTATTGCTAGAGCAATAAGTCAGCCGCATTACCCATCTGAGCAGAGGTCATCACAGGATCTTGATAGAGCGGCACCGTAAACGTAACGGTAGAACCTAACCCTTCACCCATGCTGTAAAAATTCACCACACCACTCATCGCTTCTACAAGCTTCTGAGAAATTGCCAACCCTAGACCCGTTCCGCCATACTGACGAGTGCGAGAACCATCCAACTGGCTGAAAGATTGAAACAGCTTGTCTTGCTTTTCCAACGAAACGCCAATACCCGTGTCAGCAACGCTGATCTTGACCATGCCAGGTTTTTCCTGGTTTTGAACCACAACTTTCTTGTGGATGACCTCAGCGCTAATCGTCACGCCGCCTTGATGGGTAAATTTAATCGCATTGCCAACCAGGTTGAGCATCACCTGCAACAATCGCTGATAGTTGCCCATCAAAACCACTTCATCACGGGTTGCAGGAGTGCGAATCTCAAAGCTCAGGTTCTTCTGTTGAGCCTGGGTTCGCGTGAAGTTTTCTACGTCATTGAGCAGGTCGTCGAGCTTGACCGGGTTCAGGTCTAGCTCCATTTTGCCTGCTTCAATCTTGGCAATATCGAGAATGTCATTGATGATACTGAGCAGATGAACAGCCGAATGGTAAGCCTCTTCAATGAATTCGCTTTGTTCGGCTGGGTCGTCGGCCATACCGTCCATGATCAGCTTCAAGAAGCCAATCATGCCGTTTAGTGGAGTTCGCAATTCGTGAGAAGTGTTGGCTAAAAATTCGCTTTTCAGCCGAGAAGCTTCTTCTGCCTGATGGCGGGCTTCTTCCAGTTCGCGGTGCTTTTGCAGCAATCTGGCGTTTGCTTCCTGAAGCTCAACTGCAAGCGTTTGACTCTCTGCAAACAGAGTGGCGTGGGCAATATCGGTACCGACCTGATCGGCAAGCTCTTGTACCAGCCTAATTTCTACTTCACTCAAAGCTTGATTTTGGTCAAACTGATGCAGGATGATTAAACCGTTTGGCTGGTCTTTGTAGCAGGTTGCAACCGCCAAGACTGAGTATCGTTGCTGGTTCGACTGATCGGTACAGGTCAAAAAAGCTGGCTTTAGCGTTGCCAGAGCTTGACCGAGATGAAGTTCTTCTGTCAGCTGTAGCGTTGAACCCAGCATAGACTCAACGTTTGGTTGGCGGTATTCTGCGACAACTTCTATCTCAGTATTGAGCGGCTGATAGGAGCAAACTAGGCATCGACTTACGGCAAGCGCTTCTCCTAAGCCGCTTACGGTCTGCTGCCAGATCAGCTGCAGGTCAAGTGTGCGGCGGACATTCCAGGCAACCTGAGTTAGCAGTTTTTGATAGCGTTCTGGGTTAGCAACCGCGACGGGATGAGCGAAAGAATTAACTAGCTCTAGTGCCTGACTTTCCAGACAAGGGTGAAGCAAATGCCCAGTCACGATAGCGCTAGTTGCAGTGCCATGAGGCAGCAAAAGCGGGCTGATGGTTAGGTCAAATATGAGATACTGGCTGGCGCAGCGGAACGGATAGCTAAATTTTTCGGGGGTCAGGTTTTCCAGGACGTGACGCACTCGGCTGAGGTAGGGGGCGATCGCCACTGGGCTAAAAGCTTCACCAATTCGGTGCCCAACAACCTGGCTTAGATCCAAGTGGTATTGCGACGCATCTCGCCAATAAAACGACAAATACTGACCCGTAACATCCTGAGTAAAAACCAGGTCAACGCTATGAGTATGTGAGCAGCCGTCATGCTTTTTGCCAGCCGTCAAGTCTGTAGACTCAGTCAGGGGAAGCATAGAATCACTGTGCGGAGCCATCAGCGCAGAACTGGAAACTACAAAGTGTAAAGATTAAGCATTTGCCTGAATTACTGAAGATAGATGCAGCTCGTAGGTATCTGTGTACCCAATCAAGGCTTTGAAACGGGATTCCGATTTTCGCCCTCACCCAATTTACTCGCATTTAGAGAAGTGTCGCCCACTTTGTTAACCAATTCTAGTAATTAATTGAGTTAACTCTCCCACAAAGACAGGTCGGTTTGAAGTCAATCTACACAGCGTTCAATCATTCCATTCACCGCGCGGTGGAATAGGTGGATTACGCTGTAGCGTCCGAGTCAGGTCATCGTCTCGCCGCGCACCGCCGCGCAGCCATTGCCTGACAGCGACCTCAATCACCTTACTGGGGTCGTTAGTCAAATGGCTAATCTGGTCAAACAGTTCGGCATCCATCTGGATTGAGAGCTTTACTTTGTCAGATAACTGCTCAGCATTGGCAGCAGGTTCATTCATAAAATAAAGAAGTCCTCTTTTAACGCAAGACACTTCAGATTCCACTAACTCGCTATTTTACGTTGCCCTCTTCGGCAAAACTACAAATTAGGTACGGAATCGCTGATTCTATAAACTTGGATTAAGTAGTTCCTATCACAATCTTACCCTTGTCAGAAAGAAGTAGGGGGCAGTAGCTGATGCTGCTTGACCTTTACTACCCTCCATACAGATGAAAATTTTGATGTGGCTGTAGTTAGAACTCATGCATTTCTCCGTAGAACAGGGGGCTTAGCCCTTCATTGAGGTGGCGATCGCCTAATTTTGCATTCTACCTGCGTAAGTCCTGTGCAGTTTTAGCCCCTACCTATTAAAGAGCTAAAGTATGCTTGATTGAGACGGAAGCATTACAATACTTTAAGTAACTTTGGTATCAGGCAAGGTTAACGCAAGCTTTGCAGGCAGATACTGGGTTAACCATCTGGGTCAAACCTCAATCTGGGTTAAACCACCTCATCTGTTATTGCAGGATTAAAAGCAGGCGCTTGTCTCAAATCTAAACAGCAGCCTACTCTGTCTACTATTACTCTTAACTTTTGCTCGTTTGCTGAGGTCTATGACTGACGTACCCGTCTCTCGTATTCGTAACTTTTCTATCATTGCCCACATTGATCATGGTAAGTCTACCCTGGCAGATCGTCTGCTTCAGGTAACTGGCACCGTGAGCGATCGCGAGATGAAGCAGCAGTTCCTCGACAACATGGAGTTGGAGAGAGAACGGGGCATCACTATCAAGCTGCAAGCCGCCCGAATGAACTACACCGCACGGGATGGGCAACAATACGTTCTCAATCTGATTGATACGCCAGGGCACGTTGATTTTTCCTATGAGGTGTCGCGATCGCTTGCGGCCTGCGAAGGAGCGCTGCTCGTCGTCGATGCCTCTCAGGGGGTAGAAGCGCAAACGCTAGCAAACGTCTATCTGGCGTTGGAGCACAATCTAGAAATTATCCCCGTCCTCAACAAAATTGACTTGCCTGGCGCTGAACCAGAGCGAGTCAAATCAGAAATTGAAGAAATTATCGGACTCGATTGCAGCGGTGCAATTCTTGCATCAGCTAAAGAAGGAATTGGGATTACCGAAATCTTAGAGTCAATTGTCTATCTGGTACCGCCGCCTCGCGATACGGTAGAGGAGCCGCTCCGCGCCCTGATTTTTGACAGCTATTACGACAGCTACCGGGGTGTAATCGTCTATTTTCGAGTAATGGATGGAGCGGTGAGGAAGGGCGATCGCGTCCGCCTCATGGCATCCAAAAAAGAATATGAGATTGACGAACTAGGCGTACTGTCCCCTACCCAAATTCAAGTTGAAGAACTCCACGCTGGGGAAGTAGGCTACATTGCTGCCGCTATTAAATCGGTCGAGGATGCCCGCGTCGGTGACACCATCACCCTGGCAAAGAACCCTGCCTCTGCCATGCTTCCTGGCTACACCGAAGCCAAGCCAATGGTATTCTGCGGACTATTTCCTACCGATGCCGACCAGTTTGAAGACTTGCGAGAGGCGCTCGAAAAACTCCGTCTCAGCGATGCCGCCCTGCAATATGAGCCAGAAACCTCCAGCGCAATGGGCTTTGGCTTTCGCTGTGGCTTCCTGGGGCTGCTGCACATGGAGATCGTCCAGGAACGCCTGGAGCGCGAATACGGGCTAGATCTGATTACAACAGCGCCATCCGTTATTTACCAGGTCACTAAAATTGATGGCGAAGTGGTCATGATCGATAACCCTAGCCTCCTGCCCGACCCTCAACAGCGTGAAAAAATCGAAGAACCCTACGTCAAAGTCGATATGATCACACCGGAGGAGTTTGTTGGCTCTCTAATGGAGCTAAGCCAGAGTCGGCGCGGCGACTTTAAAGATATGAAGTATCTGACTCAAGGACGCACGACCCTGACTTACGAGTTGCCTTTGGCTGAAGTCGTGACCGACTTTTTCGATCAGATGAAGTCGCGATCGCGAGGTTACGCCAGCATGGAGTATCACCTGATTGGATACCGAGAAAATCCTTTGGCAAAGCTGGACATTCTGATTAACGGCGATCCCGTTGACCCCCTGGCAACCATCGTTCACCGTGATAAGGCTTACTACGTTGGCAAAGCCCTGGTCGAAAAGCTCAAAGAACTAATCCCGCGTCATCAGTTCAAAATTCCGATTCAAGCCTCTATTGGCAGTCGAGTCATCGCCAGCGAGAACATTCCGGCTTTGCGTAAAGACGTGCTGGCAAAGTGTTATGGCGGCGATATTAGCCGCAAGAAGAAGCTATTGCAGAAGCAGGCTAAAGGTAAAAAGCGCCTGAAGTCAATTGGGACAGTAGACGTACCTCAAGAAGCATTTATGGCAGTACTGAAGCTTTAGATGCATATTTGAAGACAGCGATGGGAACCCTGAATTTGTAAAATTCTTCAACAATGATTAATGGAGCGTTGAAGATTTGGTGAATCCTACAGTCTGTAGCTTCGCCAGACCTTAAATCTCTGTTAAGTTGCTTACGAAGCGGTAACAACATTGTCAGGACTGGACGATACTTTGATTCCAGGTTAGCTTGAAGCTTAAAGCCTGACTGGTGAGGGTGCAGGTCTAGTGACCATTTTGAACAGTTCAGCCCTCCTACTTCAAATACCTGTAGCTGCAACATTATGCGAATCCTAGTCACGGGTGGTGCGGGTTTTATTGGCTCTCACCTTATCGATCGCTTGCTCGAAGATGAGCACGAAGTCATTTGTTTAGACAATTTCTACACAGGTCACAAGCGAAATTTGCTCCGCTGGTTGAATCATCCCTACTTCGAGTTGATTCGTCACGACATCACTGAACCGATTCGGTTAGAAGCTGATCAGATTTACCATCTGGCTTGCCCAGCCTCCCCAGTCCATTACCAGTACAACCCAGTCAAAACCATCAAAACGAATGTGATGGGAACGCTGAATATGCTGGGTCTAGCAAAGCGAGTCAAAGCGAGATTCTTGCTCGCCTCGACTTCCGAAGTCTATGGTGATCCAGAGGTTCATCCGCAGACAGAAGAATATCGCGGTAACGTTAACCCAATCGGCATCCGCAGTTGCTATGACGAGGGCAAGCGAGTTGCAGAAACCCTGGCGTTTGACTATCACCGCCAGAATGATGTAGAAATCCGCGTTGCTCGGATTTTCAACACTTACGGCCCCAGAATGTTAGAAAACGACGGCCGGGTGGTTAGCAATTTTGTAGTACAGGCGCTGCGAAATCAACCTTTAACCGTTTATGGAGAAGGGTCACAAACGCGCAGTTTTTGCTATGTCTCTGACCTGGTAGAAGGGCTGATGCGGCTGATGAACGGTGATCAAACTGGTCCGGTCAACCTGGGTAACCCAGATGAGTACACAATTTTGGAATTGGCTCAAGCAGTACAGCAGATGGTTAATCCTGATGCAGAGATTAAGTTTGAACCTTTGCCACAAGATGATCCCCGTCGCCGCAAGCCAGACATTACCAGAGCTAAAACCTGGTTAGGCTGGCAGCCTACAGTTCCCTTGAAGGAGGGCTTGCAATTGACTGTGGAAGATTTTCGGACTCGAGTTGGCGATCGCAGCCTTCAGCCGATTTCTAAATAATCCCTTTAGGGAATTGTCAGTCAGTCTGGCAATTCCCTACCTTAAGGAACAACAGTTTCTAGCTGTAGGTAGGGATCAGTTACAGCTTTTCGTACACTTTATTGTCTCACTAACCTGCTCTTTCGCGAGGATGCACCCCTATGCGTGTTTGTGTCATTGGTACAGGATATGTTGGCTTAGTCACCGGAGTTTGTTTGGCGCACATTGGGCATGAGGTCATTTGCGTTGACAACAATGAAGAGAAAGTCAAGCTGATGCAGTCAGGGCAATCTCCCATCTTTGAACCTGGCTTATCAGAACTGATGCAAAGTGCGATTCAGGCTCAGCGCATTTCGTTTACTAGCGATTTGGCTGCTGGTGTATCTCATGGCGAGATCTTATTTATTGCGGTTGGCACCCCTCCTTTGCCTACCGGAGAAAGTGATACCCGCTATGTCGAGGCGGTCGCTCGTGGCATTGGCTCAAACCTGAACGGCGGCTATAAGGTGATTGTGAACAAGTCAACTGTGCCCATTGGTTCTGGTGATTGGGTACGAATGATTGTACTGGATGGCATTGCTGAGCGGCAGAAATCCCTGGTTCCTGCGGGCGGAGTGCCGGAGGAATTTCCCCCGGCCGAAATCGAAGCGGACTTTGATGTGGTGAGCAACCCAGAATTTCTGCGAGAAGGTTCTGCTGTATTCGATACCTTTAACCCTGACCGGATTGTGTTAGGCAGCAACAGCCAAAAGGCGATCGCCATGATGAAAGAGCTATATGCTCCAATTGTGTCTCGCCAGTTTGCCGCAGATCAGTCGCTTCCGACTGTTCCTGTAGTCGTCACCGACATTAGCTCGGCTGAGATGGTGAAGTATGCCTCAAATGCTTTCCTGGCAACCAAAATCAGCTTCATTAACGAAGTTGCCAATATTTGCGATCGCGTGGGCGCAGATGTCACTCAGGTTGCCAAAGGCATCGGTTTAGATTCCCGAATTGGCAGCAAGTTTCTGCAAGCAGGCATTGGCTGGGGGGGGTCTTGCTTTCCCAAAGATGTGTCAGCGCTGATTCACACAGCAGATGACTATGGCTATGAAGCCCAGCTACTCAAGGCGGCAGTGAGTGTCAACCAGCGTCAGCGGTTGATTACTATTGAAAAGCTTCAGCAAGTACTGAAGATTCTTAAGGGTAAGACAGTAGGCTTGCTGGGTCTGACCTTTAAGCCGGACACCGATGATATGCGTGATGCTCCTGCACTCGACCTGATTGAGAACTTATCTCGTCTTGGTACAAAGGTCAAAGCTTTTGACCCGCTGGTTTCACAAACTGGAATGCGTCACGGTTTATCAAACGTGATTGTAGAAACTGACCCAGAGCGGCTAGCTGATGGCTGTGACGCATTGGTTCTTGTGACGGACTGGGCACAGTTCCGTACATTGGATTATGCCAAGATGTCTAAGCTGATGAACAATCCAGTGATTATCGATGGCCGTAACTTCCTGGATCAGGAATCGCTGGAAGCAGTTGGTTTCCGCTATGTAGGGATTGGTCGCTAAGCCAAACGAGGCTTTCCGCTACGGAACAAGAGGCTTAAGCCCCTTGTTATCTGCTCCTCACCGATTGCTTCTGACTGAGTTTTAACCAATTAAGATAACGTTTGGTAGGGGTAGGCACAGTTTTGCCTGCCCCTGTTTCTTATGCATCTGAACGAAGGTAAGGCTACGAGTAGGGCGATCGCCATGAAAATCAACCGAGACTATGATTGGGCCAAAACGGCTGGGGAGGCGATCGCCCTTCAGCAATCCCTGAAAGACCAGGTGATTATGACTGATTGTCTCGGTGCAGTAGATTTTGTTGCTGGCGTGGATGTGGGGTTTCAGGACAATGGAAACACGACTCGGGCTGCGGTAGCAGTCTTAAGTTTTCCAGAATTAGAGTTGAAAGACCAGGCGATCGCCCGTCGCCCAACTTCATTTCCCTATATTCCTGGGCTGCTATCCTTTCGAGAAGTGCCTGCTGTCCTGGATGCGCTGGAGCAACTTACGATTACGCCCGATTTGTTGCTATGTGACGGACAGGGGATTGCTCATCCTCGTCGGTTGGGAATTGCTTCCCACTTAGGACTACTCGTAGACTTGCCTGCCGTCGGAGTTGCAAAGTCTCTGCTGATTGGTGGACACGCAGAAGTACCAGACCAAAAAGGAAGCTGGGTATCGCTTCTGCATAAAGGCGAGACGATTGGAGCAGTTTTGCGGACTCGCCCCCACACAAAACCGCTCTACATTTCGCCGGGACATCGAATCAGTTTGGAAACGTCAATCGAGTACGTGCTTGCCTGCACTCCAAAGTATCGACTGCCTGAAACCACGCGCTTTGCCCACAAGCTCGCTTCAGGCTAAATCAACCGGATTGCTTTAGGTATGAATCGGGTGTGTAACGGCGCGGCCACTACGCACCCACTCATACCCAAATTAAGCAACGCCCTATTTAGAGGGAGCGTTTGAATGAGCCGTTTTGATCGGCTTCGCGGCAAAGGGCGGCAACGGCTGCTCCAGCGCGATCGCCCATCAGCTTTTGTTGATCATAGCCAAACACCAATTCCCAGGCATTGTTGGGATACTGGTCAATCAGCGGTAGAGCAACTTCATCCAGCATCCAGCGCCCGTGCAGTTTATCGACTTTGATGTGCAAATCCCAGTAGCCCGTAGCGTTCTTTGATAGCCCTAAGCGCTGAGCAGCATTGCTGTACACGCTGAAGGCCGCAGGAACCGAGATTTCGGTGTAAAGCAGTCCACCTACATAACGCAGAAAGTATCGCTTACGTTCAGATAGTAGGAAACTGTGGTTAATCGTTGCTAGAACTTCCCAGGGCACCAGGTCTAGATAGGCTTCTGGCTCAGTTTCCAGGTTCAGTTCCTCTAACATGAGCGTGAAGTAGGAGGAATGCTTGCGACTGAGCCGCCCTGCTCCGTATTCTTCTACCAGTAAGCGGGTCAGAACGGAATGGATTTCGTTGCTCACACCACCCAGAGTGCGGGAAAGCTGGCTGGCCTCTACTAAGCCGTCGAGAGAGGCGATCGCCAGCAGCCGACGATATCCTGCTTCCTGCATTTCCTCCTGAAAATATTTGCCGTTTGCGGATAGCTCTGGTTCCAGATCCTCAGCGGCTCGGTCGGTTATCGCCTGGGCAACATCCAGGTTTTGCAGCACTTGAAGCGATAATTGCGAAGTTTCCCACTGCTGCCAGGATGATTCAATCTGGTTTCGGATGTTTTGCAAATAGACAGACCGTTCATTGCAGTAATTTTGCAGGTCGTCGTACCAAAACAGCTTTAAGCGATTAATCCGATACAAAATTCGCTGTATAAATAGAAGAGCTAGGTTGGAGCGATCCGTAGACTGATAAGCTGCCGAAACTGCGAGATTTAAAACTTGCTCGAAAGCAGTAACGCGCTCGATACAGCGGTTCAAATTTTGATCTAGATCTTCTGTCTTTAGTAGTTGGATGAAGTGCTGCTCCGCTTGAGCGTAATTTGCTTTAGTGAGTTGGGTAGTATTCCAACTTGCCTCTAGGTCAGGGTTTGGAAGCGTAACCTGGGTACCACGCATGAAGGTTTATTTGTGTAATATTCACTACCATCTTCCGTAACCCTTTTGCTCTATCCATCTGTATTCAGTTATAGATGCGTTTAATGAAATATTTAACCTATTGCTCATTTCACTGGACATCCCGCTTTTATCCCTCTAAGGTAAGAGGCGCGGAGCAAGAATTGTAAAGTTTTGATAGGTTCGCTGGTTCGCTTTTGTGTGAGTCGACGAGGAGTTTATGAAAAAAACCAGAGTGCAATCTTGTCGGTTAGCGGATGTAAGATTTTTTGTGGTTGTGGCTGTAGGAATCATATTTGCGGATCTATTGTTTGCTGAGACAAGTTGGGCGCAGACGATTCATGAGTCAGAAAATGAGCTAAGCCAGCCACTGCGATCGCCCTCTGTTGAAGAACCGCTGCTGCCGCAAACAGAACCAGAGCCAGCCGAAGAATTGCCGCCTGAAGGTGAAACGGTTGCGCCTGTTGAGGGAGCTACCATCGCAGATATTCAGGTGCGATTTGTGGATGAAGCCGGACAGCCAACTGAGGGAAGGACGCGGACTTTCATCATTACGCGAGAGTTTGACTTGCAGCCAGGAGAAGCCTACAGCCAAGACTCAGCACAAGAGGGTTTGGAGCGCGTCACTAGTTTGAGCATTGTGCGGCAGGCAACTTTAGAGCTAGAACCTGCTGACAATGGGCAGGTGGTCATGGTTGTGAATGTGCTGGAGAGCGATCGCTTCTTCATCGTGCCGGAGCTAACGCTAGCACCACCGACCGCGCTTCAGGGCCCAGCTCGACCAGTCACCGTAGCGCCCCTATCTAATCAAGCGAGCGGGTTTTCGGGTGCTGTGCGGTTTGGTTTACAAAACATTGGTGGCAACAATCAGACGCTTTCGCTAGGTGTTGAAGCGGGTGAAAATGCATTGGGGTTTGACTTAGATTTTAGAGATCCCTGGATTGCGGGCAGTTCATCTCGCACGGGCTATGCGGTGAATCTGTTTAATCAGCGTGGCGTTGAACCGGAGTTTGATCAAGGCGATCGCGAAGTTGATTTGCCCAACGGCGAAGATCCCTGGGTACATCGGTTGGGTGGCGGGGTTGAGTTTTTCCGTCCACTTGCGCTAGATCTGGTGGCCGCGCTAGGCGTGTCCTATCAGCGGATTTCGGTACGCGATGAGGCGTTTACCTCTGACATTAGCCCTGAAGACGAATTGGGCAATCAGCTTACTTTCAACCAAGATGGACAGGACGATTTGCTAACGCTCAACTTTTCGGCAGTGCGCGATCGCCGTGACGATCGCCTCTACCCGACTCAAGGCGATCGATTACGAGTTGGTATCGATCAGTCAATCCCGATTGGTGAGGGCAATATTTTATTCAACCGTTTAGCTGCTAACTATACCCGATTCATTCCCTTGCCGCTATTTGGCTTTGCTGAGGGGCCGCGAACGCTGGTGCTAAACATTCAGGGAGGGACGTTTATCGGCGATTTGCCGCCCTATGAAGCGTTTAGCCTGGGCGGGGCTGGCTCGGTGCGGGGCTACGGTGGCGGTGAAATTGGCACAGGTCGCAGCTTCCTTCAGGGAACGGCAGAGTATCGCTTTCCCCTGTTTGAAAACGCCTTTGATGAAGATGTTGATATCGGTGGCACTTTGTTTGTGGACTACGCCACTGATTTGGGTACAGGGGACGATGTGCCAGGTGAGCCAGCCGAAGTTCGAGATAAACCGGGAGATGGCTTGGGCTACGGTGTGGGTTTGCGTGCCCGCACCCCCTTCGGCCCGGTGCGGCTAGAGTTTGGACTGAATGACCAGGGAGACAGTGAGGTGATTTTTAATATTGGCGATCGCTTCTAAACCAATCCCTCAGCGGTTAACCCACTTGTAGGGGCGATTCGCGAATCGCCCCTACCCGGTATTCCCCATTGAAAAACTTTAATCTGTGGGATTTTGCCTGTACAAAAATTACTCAGTTTTATACCGCTCCAAAAGCGTGGGAAGGTAGTCGTATCCGTCTACTCCAATGACGCTGATGATGGCGGGTCGCTGCTGTTGCAGGTTTGTTTGAAAGGCTTCGTCTCCCAGTTGTCCTTTAATAACGGTGAGTAAGCCTGCGGGCTGTCGCCAAGTGTTTGAAGCAATTTGGTCTAGCAGGTACATTCCCAAACACCCAGCGTAAATGGCTTGCGCCGGATTTTGCAGCCGATGGTAGGTTTCCGCTAGATAAGCCAGGTTGATGCCCTGCAAATACAGGTCGCCAGAGAATTGGGCTGCCTGGATGCCGCCTTCCAGGTAGGCGATCGCCGCCTGAGCCTGATCCAGCGCCACTTGGACAATGCCTAAACTGCTGAGGCAGAGGGCCTGACTCTGGCGATCGCCCAATTTCTCAGAGAGTTGCAGCCCTTGCTGGAGGCGGTCAATCGCGGATTCGTAAACTTCCGGTTCGGCTTGCTCAAGCTGCTGAGCCTGAAACACTTCGCCGTAGCCCAGGTTAGCTAAGGCGTTTGCTTCTCCCAGGCGATCGCCTGCCTGCCGACTGAGAATCACTGCCCGCTGGCTATAGTTAATCGCTTCGGCGTAGTTGGTTTGTGCCAGACAGGTGCGGCTGAGGTGGTTGAGATTAGCGACTTCACAGGGGCGATCGCCTGCTTCACGAGCGATCTCAAGCGCCTGCTGATGGAAAGCAACCGACTCTTCAACCCGACCCTGAGCGCGAAAGGAATAGCCTAACAGTGTCAAGATTCTCGCCTTTTCCTGGGTTCCTTCGGCTCGGCGCAGTGGCTCATCCAGATAGTCCAGCGCATCTCGCAGGTATTCCCCTGAAAATGAGGCAAAAATGCCGCCATAAAGCGGGAAATAATCTCGTTGAGCAAAGGTTCGCAAAATCTGAAGCGTGAGCTGTGAACAGCCGTCAACCAAGCTAGTTTGAGAGGGAGCGATCGCCCCCTGACGAATCCCGTTTGCAAGCTGTGACCAGATTACCGCAAACGCCAGAAACGTTGAGATTGAAAGCTTTGCCCCCACTTTAGAGTCATAAACCAGCTTGTCAAACCAGTTGACCAGGCCCTGCTGAAGGCACCGCAGGACAACGACTAGCTCAACCAGCGCACTTAAATCCAGACGGATAGACTGGGATGCAGCCCACTCTACGACCGACTGCTCCAGGGACAGGGCATGAAACAAGGACTGAGGCACCGGGCTATTCACCTGCTTTGCCCAGAGCGTCCAGGGTCCGCGCTGTCCAGGAACGCCTTCAAAGCCAAGCTGTCCCCGTCCCTGCTCATAAATCCAGCTAACCAAATGGTCTTCTAGCCGCTGCCAAGACGTTAAGCCCTGGTTTAAACCTTGAGAAAGCTGCTGCAATTCTTGCTGGGCGTTCGCATCTGCTGTGGCTTCAGGTTGAGCGAGTTGCTGCTGTAGTGTTGTTGCGAGTCGCTGGAGTTGAGACAGAGTGAGTGCCTGAGGGCGATTGGGGTCAGTCAGCTTGAGAAATGTGTGCAGGCGATCGCCCGTTTCAGCCGTAACAATTTGCTGAATTGCCCGACTCAGTGCTTCCGTTGCCTGATTTTGTTCTTGCCAGCGCTCCCATTCTCCCCGAATCGTCTGCAATGCGCGTAAGCTGCGAACCGCTTTTGCCTGCTTAAACTCGTCTGCTTGAGTTTCCGTCTGGCGCTGAGTGGCGGCAATGCGATCGCCCAAACATCGTTCAAAAATTTCGCCTGTTCCTGGACTCACGCCCTCAACCAGCATTTGATAAACCTGCTCTTTGGAGCGAATTTGCCCCTTGAGCGTAGCTTGAACAATTTTGTCAATCAGTTCTAAGTGGCGATCGCGTAGGGATAAGGAATCGGACATGGGCTAGAGAAAAAGTGGGTAGGCATCAGCGGCTTTTCGCTTCAGGTGAAGATAACACCAAAGGAAAAGATTTTTTACACTTCTTTCTAGAGTAGTCGGAATCTTCCCAGATCTGCATTTGCTGCGATCGAGGAAAAAGTTAATAGGCTTCAGCCTCGCTAATCAGGTGCTGGTCAAAGTTGGCTGAATGTACTGGCGAATATACTGCACCGTGCCGCTGGCGATCGCCCTTGCTAATTGACTGCGATGATTTGGGTCAGCCAGTTTTGCGGCATCTTCCCGCCCGGTGACAAAGCCCAACTCGACGAGCGTGGCAGGCATGGAGGTATATCGGAGAACGTAGAAGTTAGCCTGTCGCACTCCCCGGTCTTTGACCGTGATGCTTTGCAAAATGCTGTTATGAATGGCTGTGGCAAGGCGAGAACCGCTGGTAGAACCGGGATAGTGATAGGTTTCCAGCCCATTCACTTCTGGTCGGCTGAGGCTAATTGCATTGGCGTGAATGCTGAGAAACAGGTTTGCCCTGGCTTGTTCGGCGATGCTGACTCTGGGTGCTAGTTCTAGGGTGCGATCGTCAGAGCGGGTCATGACTACTCTTACACCTTGCTGCCGCAACAATTCAGCAATTTGTTGAGCAACGGATAGATTAATGTCTTTTTCGCGCAACCCATCAATGCCGATTGCTCCCGGATCGTTGCCACCATGCCCTGGATCGACAACGACGATAGTCGCTGTTGCGGTTGGGGTCGGTGCAGGGGATGGAGATACAGGAGGTATTGGAGTCACAGGGGGCGGAACGGGAATCGGAATCGGTGCGGGAGTTGGACGGGGTGCGGCAACAGGCGGTACGGGAGATGGGCTGGGTGCAGGGAC
>Ga0224723_1000950_pt1 | contig 18555 bp, 15 predicted proteins | sample Balambano_FR2_Me_FD_161647 | JGI IMG/M metagenome (GOLD analysis project Ga0224723, IMG submission 161647) | Freshwater sediment microbial communities from Lake Towuti, South Sulawesi, Indonesia - Balambano_FR2_MetaG | ecosystem: Environmental > Aquatic > Freshwater > Lake > Sediment | place...
TCCCCACCCAACCCACTACCTAGTAAGGGCGAAGCAGTTGCGGCAGGGTCTTTGGTACGGAATCGAAGTCTTTATTACAACTGCTTCGCCCTTACTAGGTAGTGGGTTGGGTGGGGAGGTGTTTGCGTTGGCTGAAGCCGCGTCCCAGCAGGGCGAAGAGGACGATCGTTCCCTGAATGACGCCGGAAAGGGAGGATTCCAGGTCAAGGGCGAGGGGAAGCTGGAGGCTGCCGATGTTCAGGGCACTGAAGAAAAAGCCGATCGGTAAAATCAGCCAGGCGTTTGAGCCAATCAGCATTGCGATCAGCAGCGACAGATAGCCGAGATTACTGGAAACTGTCGGGATCAGGCGATGGAAAACGGCAAGCACCTGCAATGCGCCTGCCAGTCCAGCACAGGCTCCGCAAATGGCAAACGCGCTTAAAAGCTGCCGAATCGACGGAATGCCCAGAACGGAGGATGCCCTCAAGTTTTGTCCCACAGCTTTGAGCTTTAGCCCGAAATAAGTGCCGCGCATGACCACGATCGTCGCTGCCAGCACCAGCAGAGCCAGAATTAAGGCGATCGGGCTGGCTTGGGTGCTGCCAAAAGTGGGTAGCCAGAGGGCTTCGCTAAACTGCTCTGTGCCGCTCATGGAAGCAACCCCCTCTCGCTTCCAGGGACCAAAAATGAGATAAATTGCCAGTCCATCTGCGACAAAGTTTAGCCCCAGTCCGGCAAAGATTTCGTTAATGCGTCCGTAGACGTTCAGCATTCCTGCCAGCAGACCCCACAGCGCACCGCCCAGAATGCCTGCCAGAATTGCTAGCCCAATCACCACAGGCGGAGGCAGCACATCCTGAAACAGCCGAATTGGAATCATTGAAGCGATCGCCCCAAACGAGATCTGTCCCTCAATGCCCAGGTTATACAGTCCGGCAGTGAAGGTAAACAGCAAGCCGCAGGTGCAGAGGACGAGCGGAACCAGGGTCATTACCACCCGCGCGACCTGATCGGGCGTGCCAAATGCCCCAGAAAACATATTGGTGAGCACTTCGATTGGGGAACCGCCGACCAGCAGAATCACCACGGCGATAAACAGCAGCGACAGGACGATCGCGCCAGTTTGGTAAACAGAAGATTGAGACAGTTTGGGCATCGGAAATAGGAACCTGAGGAGTAGCTTAGCTTATTACATTTTGCTGAGGTGGATAGGTTCCCCGTTGGGAGAAGCGGTATGACCGTTTGAATCCGCAAAGTTATCGATCGGCGCATCAAACCGACCGCCAATCATTTGTCCCAGCCGATCGACTGTGAGCTGTGCGGCATCGATTGGCTGCGAAACCTGTCCGCCGCTGAAGACAATTACCCGATCGCTGTACTGCATGATTTCATCCAGATCGGAAGAGGTAAACAAAATCGTCGTGCCGCCTTCGCACCGAGCAATGAGCTGCTGCCAGACCCACAGCGTTGATTCAATATCTAAGCCGCGTGTGGGCTGTTCCATCAGCAAAAGATTGAGCGGCACGGGCAACAGAGAGAGCTGAGTGCGCTGCTGATTGCCGCCCGAAAGCCGCTCGACCTTGCTGCTGGGTTTTCCTCGAATGTTGAACAGGGCGATCGATCGCTGAGTCTTATCGAGAATCTCTTTCCAGTCGATCAACCAACTTTTTGCCGGAGTTCTGAGGGCAACGTGCTCCTGAATCGTCAAGCCGGGGATCAGTCCTTCGCGCAGGCGATCGGCGGGAGAGTAGCCAATTCCTGCATTCAGGTACGCCAGGTAAGGCTGCTGGGTCATATTTTGCCCGTTGACGCGAATTCGCCCGGTCGGAGATTGAAGCAGTCCGGCGCAAAGCTGGAGTAAGAGCTGCTGACCGCTGCCTTCCAGACCTGCCAGACCGATCACTTCTCCTTGGTTGACCGTCAGGCGATCAATCGAGATATTCAGCCGATCGCTCACCAGCGTTACTTTTTCCAGCTCGAGGGCGATCGTGTTTCGCTGCGTCGGCGGCTTCACGGGGGGAGCCAGTTCATGTCCAAAAATCAGGTTAATCAGCTCGGACTCGGAACAGGGCACAGGCAAATTGCCAACGACCTCACCCTGACGCATCACGGTAAGGCGATCGCAGAGCTGATTCACATCTTCAAGCTTGTGCGACACAAAAATCACCGATTTGCCCTGGTCTGCCAGCTTCCGCGCCGCTGCAAACAACGCCTCTTTCTGCGCTGCCGAAATCCCGGTCGTTGGTTCGTCTAAAATCAGCGTGTTCACCCCCAGCGAGAGCAGGCGCAAAATCTCAAGCTGCTGCCGTTCGCCCACAGTGAGGTTGCCGACTTTGGCGTAAATATTCAGGTCGAAATTAAACTGCTTTGCCAGTTCACGAAACTGCCGGATAACCTGTGATCGATCCATCAGCAGACTGCCCGACTTGCCCACCATGAAATTCTCCAGTACGCTTAGCGGCGGAAAATCCAGCGGATCCTGGTGCAGCATCCCGATTCCGACCCGCATGGCATCGGCTGGGGTGCGAATCTCGGTTGCCCTGCCGTCCAGCAAGAGCCGACCAGAATCACGGGTGATAAAGCCGCTGAGGATTTTGACCAGCGTACTTTTGCCTGCGCCGTTTTCGCCGAGCAGCCCGTGAATGCTGCCTGCTTCGACTGTGAGCGAAACGCGATCGTTTGCCTGAACCGTGCCAAACCGCTTGCTGATGTCTTGAAGTTCAACTCTCATAGCGAAATTTTGATAGAAGCAAAATCCTGAAAGGCGGCAGAAAAAGGCAAAGGGATCAGCCTGTGTCTGACCCCTCCCTATCCTGATGGACTAATTTACTTGCTGGCTCCGTCCATCCCCTCCAGAAGTTGAGGCATATACCAGATCTCCTGATCGGTTGCTGCCTTGCCATCAGCAATAAAAGTGCTGCCGTCCTGGAACTTAAGCAGACCCTCGTAGGGGTTGATGCTGCCGTCACCTAAACCCTGAATGAACCTGTCAAGCGAGGCTTTCTGGTCGCCCAGCGCATTCCCTGGTAGGAAACCAATCATTGAGCTTGCGGCGTTGATGTCTTTCCAGTCGGGACCCAGCCAGACAAACTCGCTCGGCATCTCGCCACCCATCGCTTTCTCGATCGCTGCTTCGTAGGGCAGTCCCCAGTTATAGTAAGGAACCCCCAGACAGATATCGGGAGCCAGATCGCAACCGCCTTTGAAGTCATAGTGAACATACTTCACTGCTTTACCCGCATCCGCCGCTTTCTTTGCCTGAGCCGATACTTCGGGCGTGTCAATTCCCGACATCACGACATCGTAGCCGCCGTTGTAAAAGTCATCAGACACCTTGGTGGGGTCAAGGGTTTTGCCCGGAATGTTGAACCAGAAGCCAATCCAGGTGACTCTGAAATCCAGGTTAGAGACGGGCTGATTGCGGTAGTTTTCCCAGCAGTGCTTCGCGCCCAGATACGCAGCCGACACATAGCGGCGCGTTTCATCGTTGATGAGCGCACCCACATAGCCGATCTTGCCGCTTTCAGAACCCAGTGCTGCCGCACAGCCCGCGATCATCTTGCCGTATTCCATCCGCCCCATGATGTTGCCCAGGTTCGGCTGGTTTTTGAAGTTTTTACCGTCCTGCCAGGCATAGTCACCCGACGCATGAATCACGGCAACATCAGAATGCTTTTTCGCCGTTTCCAGCGCATCGTCTTTAAAGTCATCCGAGTTAAAGATGACCATCTTTGCGCCTTTCGCAATCAGATCATCGGCAACCTGTGTCCCGGTGACGTTGGGGCGATCGGCAGGGTTGACCTTATCCACATACTCAAACTTCAGATCAGGCATTCGTTGCAGGACTTCCTGCATCCCGTCATAGTGCGCCTGGTTCCAGCCAGAGTCGTTACGCGGACCCACCAGCACCATCCCCACCGTGAAAGGCTCACTGCCGCCTGCCGCAGCATCGGATGAATTCGACGTGGTTGCCGTAGGGGAGTTAGAAGAAGTACCACAGCCGACAATCAGCCCGACCGCGACGGAAAATAGCGCGACGCTGCGCCAGAACCTGCGCAGATAAAATCGTACCGGAGAAACTATTTGCTCTAGCAAGCGAATCATCTTGTTCATTGAATTAGTTCGAGACGCAAAAACTGACGAACGCTACAGTTTGAATCTACGTTTGAATCTACAGTTCAAAAATTTGGCAGAACTCGATTACAAAACTCCTAACATACCATGCTGCGTCCTGAGTCGTGGGGCAGCATGGTCAGCCGCTTCTGCAGAGCATCTGAGGCAACCTTGAGGTTGGAGCTTCAGAGGTCAGAACTGCTGCCAGCCAACTGCATCATTACTCGCCGATCGTAGGCGAAAAATCAGGAGTCTGACTGTAAGAGAGTTTTCGATCTGTAAAACCAAAAAGTTACCTAACTTTGAGATTTATTTCGATCGATTAACCTGCTCGAATCAGCAAACGGTAATGAATGCAACAAGCTGAACCATTATGATTGTTGCTGCAGTCAAGAATTGTAATTCAAATTACATTGTTATTGAACGAGTGATGAGCGACTGAGAGTTTGCTGGTTTTATTTGCGCTTTTTATTTGCGCTCCTCATAATTTTTTGAAAAGAAAAAGCTGCCCTAACGCGAACGGAAAAGACAGCTCGTTTTTCTGAGGAATTGAGTTTCAATCCAGAACGATCGCGATATCGCTCTATGCAGATCTTCGATGATCAATTATTTCATTACTGTTATCCCATTACTGTTCGGTCGATTGCTAGTTCATGGCTTGATGACCTGCTCATTCAATCTGCCATTCGATCGGGCACTAATTTGAATTCGCCAGGGTAAATGCCGGAGTCAGGCTGTCGTGAGCCAGGAAGTGATCCAGGTGGAACGCCCGGTCTTCGGTTTCTAGCAAGATTTTCTCATAGAGCAGGCGCGTGGCGCGATCGCCTAAACTTTCTGCCTGCCCTGCCTGCTGCCGAATCAGACGGATGACTGCCTGCTCGCCTTCCAGGTCGTGTTTGACCATATCACGGCAGGAAAAGATGCCGTCTGGTTCTGGGCTGAAGCAGCAAAGCTCTGCCAGTTTCGTGAAGCTTGCGACCGGAACACCACCCAGTCCATTGAGCCGCTCGCCAATTTCGTGGACGTGATCCTGCACTTCTTCATAGGCTTCGTTAAAGAATTGATGCAGTGAATAAAACTCTGCGCCTTCCACGACGAAATGATGCTTTTGATACTGCAAATAGAGGGCTTGAAAGCTAGCCAAAGCGATATTTAATCCTTCACAAATCGCTGTGGTAACGTTTTTTTCCAGCAGAACTGGATTGTCTCGAACCTGATCAAAAGGTTGAATTACTGTTGCGATCGTTGCCATAGGATTTCCTCGTTACACAAATAGAATGTTGGCTGTTATTTGCTGTCAGTCATTTGCTGTCAGTTTGACTGCTGCCGCTTGACGATTGAATAGCTGTTGAATAGCTGTCGAAAAATGCCGACGAAAAATATCTCAGCATGAATGTTTTCGCCACTGCCTTTAATCTAGGGGAGAGTTTATCGAATCGTCAACTCTTCAAAAATACTTTGCAACCCTCTATTAGAAATCATTTGCAATTGTTTGCAAAGCGCAATTGTCAGTCGTGTGACAGATGTTTTACACCAAGCTGTATTTTGTCGATATTTTTGATACGAATTACAGGATTTCTCAACAACAGAGTTAACCTGCGTTTTCAGGTTGGGGGATTTGCTTCAAAAAAGGTGGAGCGTCCTGCCGTCTTGCCAGACTGACACTTGGCTCCAATTTCATGAGTTCCTCAATGTTTTGCTGAATTGTTGCACAGATGCTATCCAGCGGTAAATCGTTTGGATCGTGACCAAAAGGATTTTCAATTTCAATCCCAATTTCTTCAATCCCAAACATAATGAAGCTAATCAAAATGACGATCGCCACTGTCCACCAATGCAGCTCTGCAACGAACTGAAACGGCAGCGTTAGCGCATAAATCAGCAAAACCTGCTTCAGGTGAATTCTATAAGCCAGCGGCATTGGCGTTTTCAAAATGCGTTCGCAGCCACCCAAACAGTCAACCATTGCGTTCAGCGACTGCTGCATCTGCGAAAACTGATAGACATTCAAGCATTCACGCTGATATTGATACTGTAAATAATCTTGAATCCAAAAAGCAATTTCGAGCGGGGGATTATGCAGCGTTTTCAGCGTGCAGTATTGCGAATGCGGCACCAATTTTTCGAGTTCCTCATTTACCGATTCTTGCCTCAGATGTCGCTTCATTGCAACCGAAAATGCAGCCAGCAGAGACAGAATTATCCGCTTATCCTGGTGGTCTTGCAGATCTTTTTCAATTACAGAAACCCAAATTTGTCGAGCTAAATTGCGGATCGCGTTGACGAGATTCCCCCACAGCTTTCGCCCTTCCCAGAATCGCTCATAGGCAGTATTCGTGCGGAACACCAGCATCAATCCCAGCACGACATTGGGAATCACCCCTGCCAGAACAGGCAAAGATACGGGATAGCCCCAATGATCGAGCAGCGCCACCCCGATCGCAAACAGACCACAGATCAGCGTGCGCGGCAGAACTGCCGGAATCACCGAGCCTCGCAGTCGCAAAGCCGATCGAAACCAGAACTGCTGCGTCTTCTGGACTTTACCCATGATTAAGCTGGACTCGAAAGAGCAAACTCTCCTTATCCTGCCACCTGCTGCACGGTTTGTTGCTTGTGTTCCCGCATGGACTGCACAAACCGATCGAATAAATAATCCGCATCGTGAGGACCGGGGCTGGCTTCCGGGTGATACTGCACTGAGAAGAGCGGCAGCGACTTGTGGCGTAATCCGGCAACCGTGCGATCGTTCAGATTCAGGTGCGTAATCTCCACGTCGGCATCGGGGAGAGAATCGGCATCGATCGCAAACCCGTGATTCTGGCTGGTAATTTCCACCTGCTGACGCAAACCGCAGGGTTGATTTAAGCCGCGATGCCCAAACTTGAGCTTAAAGGTTTCACCCCCCAATGATAAGCCCAGAATCTGGTGTCCCATACAGATGCCGAACATGGGCTTCTGGCTTTCCAGCAGCGCCTTAGCGGTTTGGATGCCTTCGGTCACTGCTGAGGGGTCGCCGGGACCGTTCGACAGGAAAATGCCGTCTGGATTGAGCTTGAGGATTTCTTCGGGTGGCGTATCTGCCGGAACCACAATCACCCGACAGCCGTAGCTTGCCAGCCGCCGCAAAATATTGCGCTTGATGCCAAAATCGATCGCCACAACGGTCAACTGCTCTCTGCTGGTACTGTCTCTGGCACTATCTAAGGTAGGGCGATATTCCCAGGATGATTCCGTTGGGTCAGCCCACTCGTAGACTTTTTGTGTGGTGACTGTCCGCACCAGGTTCAACCCCGCCATGCTGGGAGCTTCCTGCACCTGCAGCAGCAGATCCGCCGGATCCAGAACTTCGGTTGAAATTGCCCCGTTCATTGCCCCCGTTGCGCGAATTTTGCGGGTCAGGGCACGGGTATCAATCCCGTAAATTCCAACAATATTGTTTCGCTTCATGTAGTCAGGCAAAGACTCGGTCGATCGCCAATTGCTCGGACGAAAACAGATATTTTTGGCGATCGCCCCCCGCACATGGGGACGGATCGATTCTTCGTCTTCCGAATTCACGCCCGTGTTACCTAGCTCTGGATAGGTAAAGGTGACAATCTGCCCCTCATAGCTGGGATCGGTCAAGACTTCCTGATACCCGGTCATGCCCGTGTTAAAGACGACTTCGCCGATCGTCGTTCCGGTCGCCCCAAACGACCATCCCTGAAAACTGGTTCCATCCGCAATCACAAGCAGGGCAGGTTTGGCATCTGAAAAGAGCATAGGTTCCCATGAAAGTCAGCGTTATCCATATTAGGGCGAGATCGGCAGGAGTAATGCAGGGAATTGTCAAGATTACAGGATTTTGGGGAAGGGGATGGATGGATGGGTGTGGGATGATCGATTGGTTAGTTTTCTTCCAGACAAGTCTGCTTTTATTAACAATTTTGTCTTTTTTATTTTTGAAGGTTTATTGTCTAAATCATTTAGAGAATATCTCTAATCGCATCTTCTATCAGTTGTTGCTACGAGCTGCCGCGCTAGCTCGAGCGCTTCCTCAACGCTTTCGGCAATTTGGATTCGACGCGAAGTTTTTTCTGTAAGGGTGTTATTTGAAAGCTGTACAAAGAATTGCTCAGTGATGCGATCGATGTTGATTAGAATTACGGGCTTTTGGGCTTTTAGAGCCAGGGCAACTTCTGAGGCAGTTCCAGATCCCATGCCGCAGGCAATGATCACAGTGCTGGTCAGAATGTTGACTTGGTTTCGAGCACTGTCCATGCCAGTCACGATCGGAATATCGATCGCTTCAGACATCCCGGCGCAGGTGGTTCCGGGCAGGATACCGATGGTGAGTCCGCCTGCCTGTTTCGCCCCGCGACTGGCAGCTTCCATCACGCCTGCAGCCCGTCCGCCTGTAAGCAAAATCCATCCTTGCTGGGCAATTTGCTGACCCAACGCAAAGGCAGTTTGGCGATCGCCATCTGTTGCGGTTTCGCCCGGACCCATAACACCCACGATCGGTTGTCGCATTACCAATTACTCCATGCGAGAAGCCTGTTTCTAATTTTCGCTGGGCTGGTTCCGGGCGCGATCAATCTGGGTATTCTCTTGAGAATCAGAAAAGAATCAAACCCTACTCACAATCCGGCTGTGCCCTATGGCAAATGTAAGACTGCCTGACTCTGACCTGGCTCAGCTCCCGATCGTCTCGGTGATTGTGCCCATCTACAACGGCGAAGCAGACCTGCCCGGATTGTTTCAGTGCCTGCTGGCTCAGAGTTATCCTGCCGATCGCGTTGAATATCTGCTGGTGGATAACGGCAGCACCGATCGCACCTTCGAGCAGTTGCAGGCGATAGCAAACAATCCTGTCTGTCTCGATCGTGGAATGCAGATTCGGGCACTGTCTGAAACGCAAATTCAAAGTTCCTACGCGGCTCGCAACTGCGGTATGCGGGCGGCAATGGGTGAAATTTTTGCCTTTACCGATGCTGATTGTCGTCCTCAACCGGATTGGCTGCTGCATCTGGTTCAGCCCTTTCAGGGGGAGAAAACTGGCATTGTCGCAGGCGAGATTCTGCCGCTCCCTGGAAATACCTTGCTTGAGCGGTATGCCGACCGCCATCAGATTTTGTCTCAAGCACATACCCTCTCCCATTCGTTTTATTCCTACGGGCAGACGGCAAATCTGGCAGTCCGGCGGCAAGCTTTAGAACAGGTAGGGCTGTTCCGTCCCTGGCTGACGACGGGAGGGGATGCGGATTTGTGCTGGCGGATTCAGCAGCAGGGTTCCTGGCAGCTTCAATTTGCGGAACAGGCGATCGTGCAGCATCGTCATCGCTCAACCTGGTGCGAACTGCGGCATCAGTGGAGGCGATATGGGCGATCGAATCAATATCTGCACGAGTTGCACGGCGTTGCGCTGGCTCAGCCCCTCACCCAACGTCAAACCGTATACCGACTGAGTCGATGGTTGCTGAAGGAGATTCCGATCGCCCTGCGGCAGACGAGGATTGAGCAAAATTCTTCCGGACGAGGTGGGTCAACAGGGGAGTTCTGGATTGATGCGGTGTTGGATACTCCGATCGGCTTACTGTGCCATCATTGGCGCACGATCGGTCAGCAGCAGTCTTCTCTCCCCGAAGCCGCCTATCAGATCGAATGGCTGCCCCAAGCTGCAGCCGTACAGAACCTTTAGAAAAGCTTGTCCAGTTATCAAAATATCGAAAAGCACATTACAAAGATGTTACAGAAAGCGATAAGCTTAGCGAAATCAGGAAATACTAGAAGGCGATGTCGGTGGTCTGCCTCACACCAGCCAGACCTTTGCAAGGGGGTCTGCGCTCAAAGCCCCAAATTGCTGGGCGGCTTATCCTATTCGCTGCAAACAGTTTGAGTTCTCAAAGCGTGTGCTGTATTCGATTGCCCCAAAATGACCGACTATCAGCCCCTTCCGTCTAGATCCTGTCCATCAATGCTCCAGCCTCGTGTTGTTCCCTGCGTTCGCCGTCCCTGGCGACGAATCAAAGGGCTGCTGTGGGGTTTGGGCTTCGGGCTGGGCTGTGCAATTACCCCTCCTGCCCTTGCCGCTAATCAGATTGCGATTCGCATCGGTCCTTTTCAGCAGTCAATTCAGCTTGCCGACCTGGAATATTTCGCTCAAACCGGACAAGTGCCCGCAGCCCTGCGCCCCTATGCACCGCTCCTGACCGACCAGGTTCGCTACGCCCTTCGGAGTCGGCTCCATCTTGATCCCAACGTTGGCGATAAGCTAGTGAAAGACTTGCTGCACTCTTCTTCTGGAGAGCGGTTTCTCAACACACTTCAGGTCGCGATTCCCAGCGCAAACCCAGCACAGCTTCGAATGACGTTAATGGAGGCTGCCCGCCGCAAGGATGGCATGAGCCTTTTGGGGCTGCTGCGATCGTTCCCAGAAGAAACCGTCACGGTGGATGCGGCTTCGGCAGTGGCGCTGGCGTCGCAGGTCAACTTACCCTACTGGCAAAGCCAGACTCTGAGTTCTGTTTTGGAACGGGAACTGACCGTCAAAAGTTCTCCCCTTCGCTCTCGGCTTGACCCTTCTCAGATGGGGCAGCAGTGGGTCTGGAAGCAATCACTGACGCTGCGGGATTACCAGCGCGATCGCTCAATTCCAATCGATCTGTATTGGAGCCGTCGTACTCAGGGCCCGCTGGTGGTGCTCTCTCACGGATTTGGAGCCGATCGGCGGTTTCTCAGCTATCTGGCATACCATTTAGCCTCTAATGGCATCTCGGTTGTTGCGGTTGAGCACCCTGGCAGCAATGTGGCTTGGCTCACCAGCAACGCGATCGATAAGGCAGGAGTCAACGCCATGAGCACTATCCTGCCAGCTTCTGAGTTTGTCGATCGCCCCAAGGATGTCAGCTTTGTGCTCGATCGACTGGAGCAGATGAATCGGTTTTCCAGTCGGCTGCGAGACAAGCTCAACACCGATCAGGTCACAATTATCGGTCACTCGCTGGGGGGCTACACCGCTCTGGCACTGGCAGGCGCACAGCCCAACCTCAAGCACCTGCGCGAATTTTGCAACGACCCGAACCCGATCGCCTTTTCGCCTGCGGATTTGCTTCAGTGCAATGCGGCAGACCTGACCGAACCTGTCGGCAAACTGCGCGACCCCAGAATCGCCCAGACCATTTTGCTAAACCCGGTGATCGGGCGATTGTTTGATCAAAAGAGTTTGTCTCAGGTCACGGTTCCGACGCTGATGCTTGCCAGCACCGATGATGCGATTACGCCTGCAGTGAGCCAGCAGTTTCTGCCGTTTACAGCGCTAAAGACGGACAAGTATCTGCTGACGGCGATCGGCGCAACTCATCTGAGCGTTGGCGATCCGGCAAATCTCAACCATTCTCTAACTCAAAGCATCTTTGTTCGGGAACGTCCTGATGAGGAAACCAAAGCCTTGAGGCAGCTTTTGCAGGGGGTAAGCCTGGCATTTGTGAAACAGCTCACGCCAGAGGCGGAACGCTACAAGCCGTTTATCACCGCTGCCTATGCGCAGTCTTTTTCAACAGAGAACATCAAGCTACGGCTTAATTCGGCGCTGCCGCCCAATTTCACAAGCTGGCTCAAGGTGGCTGCGCTGCCAATGGAGCAGCTCGTATCAGGAACGCTGGCTCAACGTCGTCAGGCGGCTGAACAAAACATGTGCGACCTGAATCCTGACTGTTTGCTCAATAACCTGCCGCTCGTTATGTTTATCCTGCCGGGAGGTTTACCGCTTGCCGCAACGCAGCTTCTCAGACGCAAGCAACGCCAAAATTCTGGGCTAACCGGGGAAACCTCTGAAGCCGAAGAAACCTCTGAAGGATAGGAAACGTCAGGATAGGCAACCGAGATCTGAACTGAATCGGCTGTCTTGCTGGTGGGGTGCTTACTTCTGCTGATTTCGCAAAATAACGCTTCTCCGCTCAATTAAGCTGCAACCTCAGGAAATTCTGGTCAGAAGTTCTAAAAATTCTGAAAGATTAAGTATCACCGCAGTTTTGCGCCAACTGCCTCTGGTTTCAGCTAAATTTGAAGCGTTCCCTGAAGATCTTAAAATTCAATCACCTTACGGGAATTATTTCCAGGAGATGTGAATTGGATCTTATCGCTTCATTTTCTACCATGAGCCTGCCTCCCTTTACTCTATGGCTGTTTGTTGGTTTTCTGTGTTTGACGGCGGGGACGCTGGCAGGTGAGCCGAGTGCAGCCGCGATCGGGCTTGCAGCCCTGATTACAGGAATTGCTGCGCTCTCCCTCCCTTCAGTCACAGCACAGGTCATTCTCTGGGGAATCCTATCGATCGCCCTGATTGGGGTGCTGCGAGGCATGGTTCCCAGGGTGTCGAATGACCTGACACCCGCACGAGAAGCAACGGTTACGGAAATGATTCCTCAAAGCGGGATTGGGCTGGTCTCCTACGAGGGGGCACTGTGGCGGGCGCGCTGTCAAATCTCTGACATCAGCATTGCCCCAGGGCAAATTGTGCATGTGGTTGGGCGACAGGGGCTAACGCTCATGGTGCTGCCGACGACGTTTTCAGAGGAAGTTGAAGATATTTCCGATCGCCCACGAATCGAAAGATAGCTTGCGCCAGCTCTGAACAATTTTGGGACTCCTGGGACTCTTGAGACTCCACCGAGGACGAAAACCAGGCTAAAACAAATTGCTAGCGGTATATTTGAACTAGAAGGCACAATGTTGTAACTGGCTCGATCGCCAACAAGGCTATGTATTCTCCATTGATATGGGTGTTTGCCGTTGTGCTGACGGTACTGGGAGCAACGGTAGGTTCAGTAAAGCGAGTGAACGAAGGGAATCAGGCTCTGGTCGAACGGTTGGGGCGCTACCATCGCACACTGACCGCAGGGCTAAATTTCTGGGTGTTGCCGATCGTGGATGAGCTGGTTATCGAAGCTTCGATGCGCGAGCAGATCCTCGACATTGACCCCAGCAATGTGATTACTAAAGACAACGTGACGATCAAGATCGATGCGGTGATCTTCTGGCAGATTCTAGAACTGCGGCAGGCGTACTACAAAATTACAGACATTGAAGAAGCGCTAAAAAATCTGGTGGTGACAACGCTTCGATCGCAGATCGGCGGTATGGACTTGCAGGAAATTTATTCCTCGCGGGCAGCGATTAACCGTTCTTTGTCTGAAAGCCTGGATGAAGCGACCGATCCCTGGGGAGTGAAAGTCACGCGAGTTGAGGTGCAGGACATTCAGCTTCCCGAAAGCATCAAAACTGCCCTGGAAAAAGAGCGGGCATCCCAAAGTGAACAGCGGGCAATGGAAGCGGAGGCAGCCGGACGTAAAAGGGCGGCGATCGAGAATGCAGCCGCGATTGCGGAATCGGTTGACATTATTTCAAAAGCAATTCGGGGAACGCCCAAAGGCGAAGACATCCTGCGCTACTTGGTTGCTCAACGATATGTGGAGGCAAATTACCAGCTTGGACAGAGTGACAACGCCAAGGTCGTCTTTATGAATCCCAGAGACCTGAGCGAAGGGTTGGCTGACTTAATCACGACGCGAGAAAAGCACTCCAACAACGGTGACTCAGGCAACGGCTCACGAGCAGAGTAGCCTAATGCACTCGCCAAATGGCATCCGCAATGCGGCAAACATCGCGCATTTCCCGCACATCATGCACGCGCAGCACATCGGCTCCCCCTTCGATCGCAGCGCAACAGGTGGCGGCAGTTCCCCATACGCGCTGCTGCGGATCGGGCTGATTGAGCAGATGCCCAATAAAGCTTTTTCGAGAAGTTCCAACCAGTACTGGACAGCCGAGCTGTTGAAACCTGGGCAGACAACGCAACAGCTCTAGATTCTGACTGTAAGTTTTTGCAAAGCCAATTCCGGGGTCGATCATGATGCGATCGGGCGAGATGCCTGCACTCACTGCAGCCTCGATCCGGTGGACTAAAAACTCGCAGATTTCGCCGACGAGATCCTGATATTTGGTTAACTGCTGCATAGTTTTTGGCGTGCCGCGCAGGTGCATGAGCACGATCGGAACCCCTAATTCAGCTACCGTCGGCAACATGGCAGGATCATAGGTTGCCCCCGAAACATCGTTAACCAGATCGGCTCCTGCCTCAATCGCAGCGCGAGCAACGTCCGATCGCGTCGTATCGACCGAGATGGGAACGGTTGCCAGAGCAGGCGATCCTGATGGGGGTTCTGGGACAGTCGCGGTGGGGGAAGCAGTGCGAATTGCGCGGATAACCGGAACAACGCGATCGAGTTCTTCTTCAAGAGAAACGGTTTCTGCCTGGGGACGGGTGGACTGCCCGCCAATATCTAAAATATCTGCCCCCGATTGAACCAGGTAATCTGCCTGCTGCAGGGCACGATCGAGCGCATGAAACTGCCCTCCGTCGCTGAAACTATCGGGTGTGACATTCAAAATCCCCATGAGATAGGTTCGTTTGCCCCAGGAAAAGGGCTGACCTCTCAATGTCCATGTAACAGGCAAGGTAGCAGGCATAATTCTGTGATGGATTCGCCAGTGACGGATTAGCAGCGATGAAGTACCCATAACCTGCCCTAAATCACAGCAGGGACAGGCAGAACCAGAGACGATAGCGGCAGGTACTGTCAGGTACTGTAATGTTGAAGTTAAACGAATGCGGAACCCACCGCAAGCTAAGCTGATTGTTAGCGGGACTACAGCTCTGCATACGAGTTCAACGCATGCTTATTCATCGATCGCCCCATGCAGCTCAGCCAGCCATATAGCTCGGATGTACGGTAATGTGCAATAAATCTATGCATCAAGCGATAGCAAAAGCCATCCTAGAGGGAAACCTATTTTGAAGGATATCTGCCCTACAGAGGTAGGAAGGACAAAAACAAAAACTTAAATGTGAGATAGGACTATCACTGATTACTAGTTAGGTTAATAGCCTGGATCAAAGTGCGCTTTTTCTCGTCATGCTTTTCCAGCTACAGTTTCTCCAGTAACGGAGCCGAAAAGCATTTGGTGCAACTCCCGCCTTCACTTGAGCAACCATTGCAGGATTAGAGGAATGGCTCTGATGCTGATTTGTCCCAATTGTTCCTCCGAAAACCCGGATACGCACAAATTCTGTCAGGCTTGTGGTCATTCGCTAGCAGAGCAGCCCTGTCCTGGCTGTGGTTCTCTCGTGTCAGTTGAGCTTGAGCGATGTCCCGTTTGTCAAACGCACACGGGCACGGTCTGGTATGCAGTTTGCACGCGCAAGGAAGGAGAAGCGGCTTCGTCTGCTTTTGGCACAACAAGCGAGTGCCTGGATGAGTACCTGGACGAGCAGCAGCGATATCGCGTTCTTGAAAGGCTTCCTCACCCGACGATCGCCGCTCAAGAATTCACACTGCGGGTGCTGGACTGTCAACCACTGCAACCCTCTCCACTCCAACTGCTGCAGCGAGATCACGTCACTCTCGAAGTCAATGCTTATCTGGAGCTGCAAACCCACTCTCACTCTCTGGCACTGCCCGATATTCACGATGCCTGGGAAGCAGACGGGATTTCAATTATCTTGCTGGCGGATCGATCGCGCCTGCCGCAGCTTCTCGAAATCTGGTCAACAGAAACAGTCTTGCCGCTGCAAATGCTGCACTGGCTGCACGAAATGGCAACCCTCTGGGCTTTGCTGGAACCTCATCGGGCTTGCCGAAGTCTGCTGGAGCTAGGAAACCTGTATGTAGACGAAGATCATCTGCTTTGCCTGCAGCGGCTTTATTTTGATCCATCGGGCGAGGGTACAGAACTCAGAATGCTAGCGGATCTGTGGCAAAGGCTGTTCCAGGAGTCTCAGCATACCTACCGGGCAGAATTGGCACTGTTGCAGCATGAACTCTCGCTCGGCAAAATTACGTCTGCCGAAGCACTGCAAACCCGAATCGAAGCGATCGCCATTCTGCTGCAGGCAAATGATGATATGACCAATAGCTCTGACCAAACCGAACCGCTCGACCTTCCTCCCCATGCTTCGCCTGCCGATTTTCCCCCAGAGGAAATGCTGCCGCAGCTTTCTCCTGCTGATGCCCAGGCAGATGCTGAAGACAGCACGGTTCCCTTTAGTCTGCCTGCACTAGACCCGACAACCGATGTAGCCTGGTTCAATTCTGCGGAAACAGCCGATAGGGGAGAGTCAGAGAGCGACGAGCTACCTACGATCGTTTTACCAATGCGGCTTGTGAGTCTGGAAGATGCAGCTCGGACTGATGTTGGGCGACAGCGTGACCACAATGAAGATTACTTTAATATCCAAACTGAATTCCGCAAGGTTGAAACACCCCAGGGCAAGAATCTTGATGCCAAAGGACTCTACATCCTCTGTGATGGGATGGGCGGTCATGCAGGCGGGGAAGTGGCAAGTACGCTGGCGGTTGAGACGCTGAGCCAATATTTCGCAGCCGAGTGGGGGGACAGTCTTCCCAGCGAAGCCTGCATCCGAGAAGGCATTGTGCAGGCAAATCGAGCAATCTACGAGCTTAATCAGGAAGACTCGCGATCGGGCAGTGGACGCATGGGAACCACCCTGGTATTGGTGCTGATTCAAAACATCGAGGCAGCCATTGCCCATGTTGGAGATAGCCGCCTCTACCGCCTCAGCCGATCGCGCGGACTGGAACAGCTCACGATCGATCATGAAGTGGGGCAGCGTGAGATTCAGCGTGGAGTTGAGCCAGCGATCGCCTATGCTCGCCCTGATGCCTATCAGCTCACCCAGGCACTGGGTCCCAGAGACGAAAATTTCATCAATCCGGATGTCAAGTTCCTTGAGCTGACGGAAGATTTGCTGCTGTTGCTCTGTTCAGACGGCTTGTCAGATAACAACCTGCTGGAAAGACAGTGGCAAACCCATCTTGAGCCGATGCTGCAACCCCAGGTTTCGCTCGAACAGGGCGTTAATCAGCTCATTGATCTGGCAAATGAGCAAAATGGACACGATAATGTGACTGCGCTGGTCATTCGCGCTAAAGTGCGTCCGAATGTTGAGCTGCTGGGGCAAAAGCTAGAGCAAGTCAAGCAACGTCTACCTCAGCAAAACGCTTAATCCCGATCGCCGCACGCTCGATTGCCTGCCAAAAAGCAGGGCGCAAAAACCGAAAGAAACTTTACTCGTCGTCTTCCCAGGTTTCGACCGTAAGCAGTGATTCGATCGTATCCTGCATCGAAAAGTCAAAGTCTTCTAGCTCACGCTTCCAGAAAGCCCATTCGTCACCGTAAAGAAACGCGATTTTCCAAATTCGATCGCCAGGCTTCAGCACTTTTGATTGAACGAGCGAGCGAACATGCCGCTGCAGTTTTTCCATCGGGTGAGCAACCTGCTGGTTCATAACACCTTTTGTCATGGTTTATTGAAGTGTTCTAATCTTTTCTATCTTTGTCCCTGCCTGTGAACCAGGTGCCGCTCCGATGAGCGCGTCATGCCGCACGGTTTGAACAGCAGGAACTTCTATTCAGCTTCATATCCTAACACAAATACATTTTTGTGACGCCGAACACTGCGTTTTTGTGCGGCTTATTGTCGATTTCAATGAAATGGGTATTAGGTAGTAAGCGTGACTAATCATAAAATCCAAAACGCTGGAAGAATATAAAGCTGAAGGAATACGCCGAAGAAATACAATGGAAATACGAAACAGATCTTTCCTCTTTTGCATAAAGCCGCTAAAATGATACTTTTGGGTAAGTTTTACAAAGAGAGGAAGCTAGATGTCACGATATCGAGGTCCGCGCCTCAGAGTTGTGCGTCGTTTGGGCGAGCTACCCGGTTTAACCCGCAAAAGCGCCAGACGAGCATACCCCCCCGGACAACACGGTCAAGCCCGTAAAAAGCGTTCTGAATACGCAGTGCGTTTAGAGGAAAAACAGAAGCTCCGCTTTAACTATGGTGTTTCTGAGCGACAGCTTCTGCGCTATGTGCGTAAAGCTCGTCGTGCTGCAGGTTCAACAGGTTTAGTGCTGCTGCAGCTTCTGGAAATGCGGTTAGATAATACCGTTTTCCGGTTGGGCATGGCTCCCACCATTCCCAGTGCGCGTCAGCTTGTGAATCATGGTCACGTTACGGTCAACGGTCGCGTGGTCAACATTGCCAGCTATCAGTGCAGACCCGGCGACGTGATTGCAGTGCGCGATACAGAGCGTTCTCGCAAGCTGGTTGAGGCAAATTTGCAGTTCCCTGGTTTAGCTCACCTGCCCAGCCATCTGGAATTTGATAAGAGCAAGATGACTGGCAAGGTCAATGGGGTCGTTGAGCGTGAATGGGTTGCGCTTCAGGTCAACGAACTGCTGGTGGTTGAGTACTACTCACGTCAGGCATAGATTCTCGTCTCTGCGATCGATAGCCACAACTGTCAACGCAATTATCATTAGCAATTGATCATCAGCGATCGTCTCCGTGCGGCTGCGGAGTCGGTCTATGAGACAAAACAAGTTTTCTTA
>Ga0224723_1000951_pt1 | contig 18548 bp, 18 predicted proteins | sample Balambano_FR2_Me_FD_161647 | JGI IMG/M metagenome (GOLD analysis project Ga0224723, IMG submission 161647) | Freshwater sediment microbial communities from Lake Towuti, South Sulawesi, Indonesia - Balambano_FR2_MetaG | ecosystem: Environmental > Aquatic > Freshwater > Lake > Sediment | place...
ACGTGATCCAGGAAGGCATCGGCCGGCGGTCTTTCCGAGGCCCTGCTCGATGCCATCGCCGACGCCGTGGCGGCGATGCACCAGCAGCTGCCGGGGGCAACCTTGCCGGCAGCGGGCGCCAGCGACATCGAGACCGTCGCGCACAACAATTTCCTGGCCGCGCGCGCCGCCGGCATCGACGAGGCGCGCGCCCGGGCCTGGCTTGATCGGTGCCTCGCCGCGATCGCTTCCCGCGCGCCGGCGCTGGCCGCGCGCGCCGAGGCGGGCCGCGTGCGCCGCTGCCATGGCGACCTGCACCTGGGCAACCTGGTGCTGATGGAGGACCGGCCCGTGCCGTTCGACGCGCTGGAGTTCGACGAGCGGCTCGCCACCATCGACACCGGCTACGACCTTGCCTTCCTGCTGATGGACCTTGACCGGCGCGTTGCTCGCCCGGCGGCGAACCGGGTGCTGAACCGCTATGTCGCGCGCAGCGGCGATTCCGGCCTTGTGGCGGGGCTGCCGCCCTGGCTGTCGCTGCGCGCGATGATCCGCGCCCATGTCGCGGCCAGGCGGGGCGATGCGGCGGAGGCGGCAACGTATCTCGCCGCGGCCGAGGCGTATCTCGCGCCGGCGCCGCCCGTACTGGTGGCGATCGGCGGCCTGCAGGGCACCGGCAAGTCCACGCTTGCCCGGGCCCTTGCCCCCGCGCTGGGCGCGGCACCGGGCGCGCTGGTGCTGCGCAGCGACGAGATCCGCAAGTTCATGGCCGGCGTGCCACCCGAGACGAGGCTGCCGGCGGATGCTTATGCGCCTGCCCGCTCGGCCGCGGTCTATGCGGAACTCTATGCGCGCGCGGCCGAGGCGATGGCCGCGGGCCATGCCGTGATCGCCGACATGGTGTTCCTTGACCCGGCCGAGCGGCGTGCCGTGCAGTCCGCCTCGGGCGCGGCCCGCTTCGTCGGGCTGTGGCTTGAAGCACCCCTTGCCGTGCTGGAGGCACGACTCGCCAGCCGCACCGGCGATGCCTCGGATGCCGATGCCGCCGTGCTGCGCGCGACCGCCGCGCGCGATCCGGGACCGATCACTTGGCAGCGGATCGATGCGTCGAACGCCGACGCGATGGTGCAGGCGGCGCGCGCCGTGATGGGCGCCTGAGCGCGATGCCGCGCGGGCATCGGGGCGCAAACCGAACGGCATTTCCGCGAAGCCGCCGCCGGACCGATCCTGTAGCCCTCAGTTCCGGACCGGAGGCAAGCCATGCGAAGAATCCTCATCCTGCTCCTGGGCGTTATGCTGCTGGCGCCCGCCGCCAATGCGACGCCCGAGGAGGAGATCCTGGCGACCTACAACCGTTTCCTTGCCGCGCAGAACGCGCGCGATCTGGCCGCCGTGCGCGAAGTACTGTCCGAGCACCCGCGCTTTCTGTGGGTCAGTGACGGCCGCGCCTATTGGGGGCGCGAGGCGATGCTGGAACGCATGGGCCGATTCCAGACTGCCGACGTGTGGCATGTGACGCCGCACCTTGCCCGCGCCGTGCCCGTGCTGCTGAACGCGACGACCGGCTTCCTGCACCTGCCGCTGACCTTGCGCATCGGCCCGGCCGCCGACCCCAGCGCCATCGACTTCCTGGTCGGCGTGCTGTGCGTGCGAACCGCCGATGGCTGGCGCATCGCGGCCCTGTTCACCACCGAGGACAAGGCGGAGTAGCCGCCGCTGCGTCGGCGCCGACGCAGCACAACCATGGCGGGCATCTTTGTCGATCGCGTGACCCCTGCAGCCCCGACCGTCTATAAGACGAGTCGGGAGAGGTTTCGCGAAAACGGAGGAGCCGCACATGGCCTACCGTCGCCTGTTGCTGCCGTTGATGGGAACCGAAGCGGGGCGGGCCGCCCTTGCCACCGCCTTCGTCGTCGCGCGCATCTGGCGATCGCACGTGCATGCGCTGCATGTGAAGGTCGATCCGCGCGATGTCGCGCCGCTGGCCGGCGAAGGCCTTTCGGGCGCGATGATCGAGGAGATGATGGCGGTGACCGAGAAGGAATCCGCCCAGCGCGCGCGCGGCGCCGATGCCCAGTTCCGGCAATGGCTGGCCGAGAACGGCATCGCTGACATCGCCGACCCACAGGCCGCCTTCACGGCCGCCGCGGTCACCGCCGACTGCGACGTCGTCACCGGGCGCGAGGAGGATGTGCTGGCCCAGGAAGCGCGACTTGCCGACCTCACGGTCATCCCGCATCCCGATGCCGCGAAGGAGGAGGTGAACATCTCCGACACGCTGCACGCGGTGCTGTTCGATTCCGGCCGGCCCGTGCTGGTCGCGCCCCGCTCGCCGCCGGAAACGATCGGCACGCGCATCTGCATCGGCTGGAACGGCAGCGCGCAATCCTCGGCCGCGGTGGCGGAGGGCCTGCCCTGGCTGGAACGCGCCCAGGCCGTGCGCATTCTGACCAACGAGGATTACCAGCGCCGCGGCCCCTCGGCCGAGGGCTTGCGGGACTATCTGGCCTGGCATGACATCAAGGCTGAAATCCACCGCTTCGGCCCGGTCGGCGGCACGGGGCCGAACGCGCTGGGGGCGGGGTTCCTGGCGGCGGCGAAGGAGTTCAACGCCGACCTGATCGTGATGGGCGCCTATACCCGCCCGCGCCTGCAGCAGATGATTCTCGGCGGCGTGACACGGCACACGCTGGAGAAGGCGGATGTGGCGCTGCTGATGGCGCGATAGCTGCCGTCAGCTGGGCAGCAGGCGGAAGATCGTGACATCGCGGGCCGTGCGATCCTCGAGCTCCAGGCTGGTCGGCACGCGGTAGCACACGACCGCCTCCAGCCCTTCCTTCGGCAGATAGGCGCGGCCGGGGTCGGCGAGCCATACAACAGCGCCGCGCGCGGCAAGAACGCGCAGCCAGGGCAGCACATGGCGCGTCATCGGCGCCTCGTAGCAGACGTCGCCGGCCAGCACGGCGTGCCAGGAAAAATCCTCGCCGACGATGTCGCGGTCGAGCGTTCGCACCTCTACGCCGTTCGCGCGCGCGTTCATCGCGCAGGCCGCGGCGGCGAAGCGGTCGATCTCGGCGGCATCGACGCGCAGGGCGCCGGCGCGGGCGGCCGCGATCGCGGCAATGCCGCAGCCGGCGGCGAAATCCAGCACGGATCGCCCGCGCACATGCTCCGGCGCATCCAGGCAGAAGCGGGCCAGCGCCTGCCCGCCCGGCCAGGCAAAGGCCCAGAAGGGCGGATCGACATTCCGCGCGGCCAGCCACGCCTCGCTGGCCTGCCAGATCGGGGTGAGCTGCGATGCCAGGTGCAGCGTGATCTCGGGCACCAGGGACGCATGCGAGGCAAGGGTGTTGGCGCGGATGAAGGCTTCGGCGGTCAACCGAACTGGCCCAGCATGATCGCCGCCGCGATCAGCAGCCCGGCATCGCGGTTGGAGCGGAAGCGCCGCGCGCAGCCTGCCGCGTCGTCGGCGTCCAGCGTCTGCACCTGCCAGCCAAGATGCACCGCGGCGAGGAGCAGCGCCGGAAGGAACGGCCAGCCCAGCTTGGCCAGGCCGCCGCAAAGGAACAGCAGCAGGATCGTGATGAAATAGAACACGCCGACCCAGGCCTGCGCGCCATCGCGGCCGAACAGGCGGGCCGTGGACTTCACGCCGATCATCTCGTCATCGGCAATGTCCTGCAAGGCATAGATCGTGTCGTAGCCGAGCGTCCAGGCGATGCCGGCCAGATAAAGTACGATCGCGGACGCGCTGAGTTCACCCGTGGCCGCCAGATACCCCAGCGGCGCCCCCCAGTTGAATGTGATGCCCAGGAAGAATTGCGGCCACCAGGTGATGCGCTTCATCAGCGGATAGAGCACGACCGGGATCAGTGAAACCGCCCCCAGCGCCACCGAAGCCCAGTTCAGCTGCAGCAGGATCGCCAGCCCGATCGCCAGCAGCACCGCCAGGAACACCAGCGCCTGCATCGCCGTGACCGCGCCCGACGCGAGCGGTCGGTTGCGCGTGCGCTCGACCATCCGGTCGATGGCGCGATCCCAGAAATCGTTGATCACGCAGCCGGCGGCGCGCATCACGATCGCGCCCACCAGGAACAACGCGAGCAGGCGCGGGTCGGGCCAGGGGTCGGCCGCCAGCGCGATGCCCCAGACGCCCGGCAGGTACAGCAGCCACCATCCGGCCGGGCGATCCAGGCGCGCCAGCACCGCATAGGGGCGCCACGCCTGCGGCAGCCGCGCCAGCCACCCGCCCGCCAGAATGTCCGAAGCACCCATGCCGCCTATAGACTGCACTCGCCACCGCCTGCACAAGCTGGAGGAAATCTTCGTGGCGCGCATCCGCCTGTTCGTCGAAGCCCCGCTGGTCTCCGGTGCCAGCCTTCAGTTGGATGCCGCCCGGTCGCACTACGTGGCCGGCGTGATGCGGGCGCGGCCGGGTGAGCCTGTGCTGCTGTTCAACGGCCGCGACGGCGAGTTCGCCGGCTCGGTCGCGCGCGCGGAAAGGCGCGGTGTGACGCTGGCGGTCGGCAAGGCGACCCGCGGCCAGCCGCCGCCGTCGCCGGTATCGCTGGTGATGGCTGCGGTGAAGCGCGACGCGCTGGATATGATCGCACGCGCGGCGACCGAGCTGGGCGTGGGTGCGATGCGCCCCGTGTTCACCGCCCGCACCAACGCGGCACGGGTCGGCACCACGCGGCTGCGATCAATCGCCATCGAGGCGGCCGAGCAGTGCGGCCGCTGCGACGTGCCCGACATTTTCGAGCCGGTGCCGCTTGCCGAGCTGCTGGCCGCCTGGCCCGCCGGCCAGGCGCTGGTGATGGCCGATGAACGGGGCGCCGCGCCCGCCGCCCTTTCCGCGCTGGAAGGCGTGGTGCCCCCGCTGGCCGTGCTGGTCGGACCCGAGGGTGGTTTCGCACCGGGGGAACTTGACGCGCCAGCTGTGCGTGCCTTTGTTACTCCCATCAGCCTCGGCCCAAGAGTTCTTCGGGCCGAGACCGCCGCCATCGCTGCCATTGCCCTGGTGCAGGCGCGGTGCGGCGATTGGCGTTCCGACCGGCCCGCGAGGAGTTCCTGACATGTCCAACCCCGGCGAGGCCGATACCACGCCCATCACCCGCATCGGCCAGATGGCCGAGTACATCGCCACCGGCTGCAAGCCGCGCGAGCGCTGGCGGATCGGCACCGAGCACGAGAAGTTCGCCTTCCGTGTGCGCGACCAGGCGACGCCGACCTACGAGGATGCCATCCGCCCGCTGCTGGAGGGGTTGATGGCCAACGGCTGGCAGCCGATCACCGACCGCGGCAATGTCATCGGCCTGTCGCGCGGCCGGGCCAGCGTCAGCCTGGAACCGGCCGGGCAGTTCGAGCTTTCCGGCGCGCCGCTGGAAACGCTGCACGACGGCGAGGCCGAGCTGGAAAACCACTTCGCCGAGCTGAAGCCGGTGGCCCGCGCGCTGGGCTACGACTTCGCCATGCTCGGATTCCATCCCACGGCGACGCGGGCCGACATGCATTGGATGCCCAAGGGCCGCTACGCGATCATGCGCCGCTACATGCCGACCGTCGGCGGACAGGGCCTGGACATGATGCTGCGCACCTGTACCGTGCAGGTGAATCTCGACTTCCTGTCCGAGGCCGACATGGTGGAGAAACTCCGCCTGTCGCTGGCGCTGCAGCCGATCGCCACCGCGCTGTTCGCCAACAGCCCGTTCAAGGAAGGCGCGGATACCGGCTATGCCAGCTGGCGCAGCCAGGTCTGGACCGACACCGACCCCGACCGCACCGGCATTCCGCGCGTCGTGTTCGAGGACGGGTTCGGCTTCGAGCGCTATGTCGATTGGCTGCTCGATGTGCCGATGTATTTCGTCTATCGCAACGGCACCTATCACGACGTGGCGGGCAGGTCGTTCCGCGACTTCCTGGCCGGCAAGCTCGAAGGGTTCGAGGGCCAGTTGCCCGCCATGGGCGACTTCGCCGACCACATGACGACCGTGTTCACCGAGGTGCGGCTGAAGAAGTTTCTGGAGATGCGCGGCGCCGATTCCGGCCCGCCGGCGATGCTGGCAGCACTCCCGGCGCTCTGGGTGGGGCTGCTGTACGACGATGCCGCGCAGAAGGCCGCCTGGGCTCTGGTGCGCGACAAGTGCACCAGCGACATTTTCTCCTTGCGGGAGACCGTGCCGCGGATGGGTCTGTCCGCGCCCTGGTGCGGCCGCACGGCGCGCGAACTTGCGCGCGACGTGCTGACGATTGCCGAAGGCGGTTTGCGCGCGCGGGCGAAGCACAACGGCGCGGGCGAGGACGAGACGAAGTATCTCGCCCCGCTATGGGAGATCGTGGAGAGCGGCCAGACCTTCGCCGACCGCTGGCGCGCGGCCAATCTGCGCGAATGGCGCGGCGACGTGCGCAAGGTTTTCGCGGCCAGCGCGCTGTATGGGTTTCAGCCGGAGATGAGTGCGGCGGTGGGGGCGTAGCGCAGCTAAGCCGACGTGGGAGCGGGCAGCGCCGCCCTCACCCTGTCCCTCTCCCGCGACAGCTACCTGATTCACGCATCGCGAAAACCCAATTAGAATCAACATGTTATCTTGTTCTTTTCGTTTCGATTGGGGAGTGAATACCTGGGCGTCAATGTTGCCGCAGGCCTGGGAACCCGGCCTTTGAGGCGGCTTGCAGTTCGACTCCAATTTTTGGATTCTTGAGCGCAATGAGATGTGTGAATAGGGTAGCCCGCGACAGCGGGGGAGGGACAGGGAGGGGGCGCTGCCCCAACCCTCAAGCCCGCAGCTGATCCGCAATCGGCAGGCTGCGGATGCGCTTTCCGGTCGCGGCGAAGATCGCATTGCACAGGGCCGGGGGCACCGGCGGCAGGCCGGGCTCGCCCACGCCGCCCATCGGCACATCCAGATTGTGCGGCACGATGTGTACATGCACCTCGCGCGGCGCTTCATCCAGCCGGGTCACCTCGTAGTCGTGGAAGTTGCCCTGCTCCACGCGGCCCCTGGCATAGGTGATGGCGCTGCGGGTGGCCAGGCTGTAGCCCATGATCGCCGCGCCCTCGAACTGCGAGCGCACACGCTCGGGGTTGACCACCGGGCCGCAATCGACCGCGATGTCGATCCGGGGTACCGAGAGGTTGCCGCGGGCATCGACCTCGGCCCGCACCACCGCGGCAACGTAGGAGACGAAGCTCCGGTGCACCGCGATGCCGCGCCCGCTCCGCGCCGGCAGCGCCTGGCCCCAGCCTGACCGTTCGGCCGCGAGCTCGACCACGCGGCGCAGCCGCCCGGTATCGATCGGATAGAGCCGGTAATCCTCGCCGTTGTTCCAATAGGGCTGCGGCAGGTGCGCCAGATCGAGCACCCTCGGCGGCCCGATCAGGTCGAGCAGATAGTCCTTCGGATCGCGCCCCGCCGCATGCGCCAGCTCGGCGGCGAAGGACTGCGTCGCGAAGGCATGCGGGATGTTCAGCACCGCGCGGAACCAGCCGATGCGCGTGTGCGCCTCGGCCTCGCCGTTCTCCATCCGCACGTTCGGGATGGCGAAGGGCATGTCCACCAGACCCATGCCGAGCTCAAGCGGAAAGGCGAATTTCGGATCGGGCGCGAAGGTGGAAAGGATGGTCGGGAACACGCTGCGCTGCAGCCAGGCCACCGGCTTGCCCGATGCATCCAGCGCCGCTTCGCAGCGCTGCGCGGCAACCGTGTGATAGAAGCCGTTGCGCAGATCGTCCTCGCGCGTCCAGACCACCTTCACCGGCGCACCGCCCATCTCGCGCGACAGCAGCGCGGCCTCGATGGCGAAGTCGCACTTCGACTTGCGGCCGAACCCACCGCCCAGCAGCGTCACGTTGATGGTGACGTTGGCGGGCTGAAGCCCGAGCGCCTTGGCGACATCCTCGCGCGTGCCATAGGGGCTCTGCACGCAGGCCCAGACCTCGCACTTGCCGTCCGCCGTGCGCGCGGTCGCGGCCGGCGGCTCCATGGTCGCGTGCGCGTGGTGCGGCACATAGTATTCGGCTTCCATCCGGCGCGCCGCACCGGCCAGGGCCTGCGCCGCGTTGCCCTCCTCGCGCACCACCTTGCCGGCCTTGCGCGCGGTGGCCAGCAGCTGGTCGCGATAGGTGGTGCTGTCGTAGCTGGCGTGCGGCCCATCGTTCCACGTGATGGCAAGCGCCTCGCGCCCCTTCATCGCCGCCCAGGTGCTGCGCGCGACCACCGCCACGCCGCCGAGCGGGGCGAACTTCGCCGGCGCCGGCGTGCCCTCCAGCCGCACCACCTTCAGCACGCCGGGCACCTTCAGCGCGGCACTGTCATCGAGTGTCGCCACCCTGCCGCCCCACACGGGGGGATGCGCGATCACCGCGAACAGCATGCCGGGCAGGGTGACATCCTGACCGTACTTCGCCGCGCCCGTGACCATGTCGCGCCCGTCGATCAGGCGCAGCGCGCCTTTGCCGATGTAGCGGAAATTCGCCGGGTCCTTCAGCCGCAGCGAAGCGGCCTGCGGCACCGGCAGGCGCGCCGCATCGGCGGCGAGCTCGCCATAGCCCAGCGCGCGCCCGGATGCCGCGTGCACCACCTGGTGGTTGTTCGCGGCGACGCTGTCGGGCGCGACACCCCAGCGCGCCGCGGCGGCGGCCTCCAGCATCATGCGCGCGGCGGCCCCCACCTCGCGCATCGGCGTGAAGAAGTGGCGCGTGCTGCGCGAGCCGTCGGTATCCTGGTTGCCGTAGCGCGGCTCGTCGCCCGGTGCCTGCACGATGCGCACACGCGCCCAGTCGGCTTCCAGCTCGTCGGCGACGATCATCGGCATGCTGGTGCGCACGCCCTGCCCCATTTCCGAGCGGTGGCAAACGATGCTGACCGTGCCGTCCGGCGCAATGGCGACGAACACGCGGGGGTCGTTGACGGTGCCGTGCGGCATGCCCTCGGCGCCATACTTCGGCGCTTGCGCCCGGGCGCCGGTGCCGCGCAGAAGCAGCGCGAAGCTGCCCGCGGCAAGGCCGGCCTTCAGCATGTCGCGACGGCCGGGACGGGTGATCGCGAACGAGGGGATCATGGCTCAAACCTCCCCACGCGCGGCCGCCTTGATGGCGGCGCGGATGCGCTGATAGGTGCCGCAGCGGCAGATGTTGCCGGCCATCGCGGCGTCGATGTCGGCGTCGGTCGGGTTCGGTGTCTGCTTCAGCAGGGCGGCGGCCGACATGATCTGCCCGGTCTGGCAGTAGCCGCATTGCGGCACGCCGCCGGCGACCCAGGCGCGCTGGGCGGGGTGGCTGCCATCGGGGCTGAGGCCTTCGATGGTGACGACCGCGCGGCCTTCCAGATCGGCCATGCGGGTCTGGCACGACCGTGCCGGCTGGCCATTCACATGCACCGTGCAGGCGCCGCACAACGCCATGCCGCAGCCGTACTTGGTTCCCGTCAGCGCGAGCTCGTCGCGCAGATACCACAGGAGCGGCATTTCGGGATCGCCGGTGTACGACCGATCCTCGCCATTGACGCGAAGCTTCACCATCGCCGTCGTCCTCCGACCGTCTTTGCGCGTGTATTTTGCATGGTTGACCGGGCGGCGGATTGCCGCGCAGCGCAAGTCACTATGCACCCGCTTGGGTTGCAGCCGCCACCCGAACTTTCCGGTGCACTCGGTATGCTCAGTTCGCGCGGCGCGTTGGGCATCGCGCGGGTCGGCTCAGCTGGTCAGCCGCGCCGGCCGTGGGCCCTGTTCGGCGCTCGGGCGCGCGGTCTGGCCAGAGGGGCTGTAGCTTACCGCGTGCCGGAGGGGCTCGATCCGCCGCCCTGGCTTGCCGCGGCGATCCCCACACCCAGGACCGCGGCCGCGCCCAGCGCGAACGGCCAGGCCGCGCCGATGTTGCCACGCGACACTTCCTGCGCCTGCGCCCCCGCGGCTTGCGGCGTTGTGCCTTGCGCCGGCGCCGTCGCCAGCTCCGGCCGCACGCAGCGATAGCCACCCGGCACCGCCTCTCCGATCGTGCCGACCGGGCAGCGGCCCTCGCCGCGCGCACGCTCGCCGGCGGCCACGCCCTGCGCCTGGGCGGCCGGTGCCATGGCAAGCAAAGCCGACAGGGCAAGAAGGATGCGCATCGCGCCTATCCTGCACCCTGGGCGAGAAACGTGGCAAGGGAGTTGGTTAACGCGGCCTCAACCACCGATGGCGGCCGCCAACGAAAGCCGCGCGTGATCGGCGGGCAGCAGATGCATGCCGGCCGCCTGCGCCGCCTCGGCACGGGCGGCCTCGGCAATCAGCACCGCCGCCCCACCGGCCGAACCGGCCCGTGCGGCGGCATGGCGCAGCAGCCCAGGTCCCGGCAGGCCCAGTGATTCCATCACCGCATCAGGAACAGCCGCGCGCAGGGCCGCAACCAGCGCCCCCGGCCCTGGCGCGCCATCGGCCGACCTGGGCTCGGTGCAGGCCACCAGGCAGGGAACGCCGGCGGCTAGGGCTGCAGCCGCGGCGGCAAGGCGCGACCAGGTGACATCGGTGTCATCGGCCACAACCACGGCGGCCACTTGGTCGATGGCAGGCTCGATCCCCAGGGCGCGCGCCGCCGCAACCAGCCCGCGCGGGGCCAGCAGCATCACCCGCTGGCCGGTGAACCGGGTGGCGGCGGCCGCGATCACCGCGCTGCCGGCGGTCAGCACGCGCTCGGGCGGCGCGCGCAGGCCGGCGGCAGCCAGCCGGGCGGCAAAGGCCTCGGTCGTGTGGCGGGCGTCGTTCGAGACGATTGCCGCGCGCTCGGCGAAGCGGCCAAGCAGGGCCGGCGCGCCGGGATGGGCCGTGCGGCCATCCCAAAGCACGCCCTCGGCCTCGATCACCACCGAAGCACCGGCCGAAAGTGCGGCCAGCGCCAGCGCGGTCGGGGCTGCAAATGGTGCCGTCATGGCAATGACCGTTTCTTCCTCAAACTATCCACATGATGGGGAAGCGGCCGCGTTAATGCAGGTGAATCCCGCATGACGTTACGTTGCCGCATGAAAGCCAGCCTGCATCCGGCGGGCACGGCGCCCTGCGTCAGCCGAAGCCCAGCCGCTCGATGGCCCGCCACAAGGGGCCGACCAGCAGGTTGCACAGCAGCGTGCGCACCAGGTGGAAGGCCAGCACCAGCGGCACGCCGAGATTCAGCACCTTGGCCGTGACGGCCATTTCCGGCATGCCGCCCGGGGCCATGCCCAGCACCGCCGCCGCCGGCGGCAGACCGGAGCCCCAGGCGAGGCCAAAGGCGATCGCCACCAGCAACGCCGAGAGCACGGCAACCGACACGACCGAGGCGATCGCAAGGCGACGGGAGCGCAGCAGGAAATCCGGCGTCAGCCGCACCCCCAGCGAGGCGCCCATCAGCACCTGGGCTGCGTTCGACAGCCAGGCCGGCACCCCCGAGGGAACGACGTTGCCGACCGAAAACGCCAGCGACACCGCGATCGGCCCCAGCATCCACGGATTGGCCGCACCGGTCACGCGCAGCGCCAGCGCCCCCGCAAGCGTCGCGGCCAGCAGCACGGGCAGCAGGGCCAGGTTCACCGGTGGCATCGCGGCGGTGAACAGCTCGTCGCCGCGGGCGCCGGCCAGGGCCAGCAGCGGCGGATACAGCAGCACTACCAACGCCATCCGAAGCGTCTGCGACAGCGTCACGGCGGCGACATCGGCGCCGGCGCGCGCGGCCAGCACGACCATCACGATGATGCCGCCCGGCACGCTGCAGAAATAGCCGGTGCGCGCGTCGGTGCCGGCCAGCCTGGCGGTCAGGCGGCCGACCGCCGCCCCTGCGCCGATCGCGGCAAGCCCGCCCAGCACGATCGCCGGCGTCGCGCCGGCCACCGCCCGCAGCACCGGGGCGGTGAAGGCAAGGCCCAGCGCCGTGCCCATGACGACAAGGCCAGTGATGCGCACAACCCCCGGCGCTTCCGCCCTGATGCGAGCGAAGCCGGCGGCAGCCACGGCCAGCATGGCGCCGATCATCCACGCCAGCGGCACGCCCAGCCGATCGGTCACCGCCCCGCCGGCCGCCGCGATCACCAGCGTCAGCAGCGCGCGGCCCAGCCGTGGCCACTCGGGCGTCTGTGGAAGCAAGCGGCTGGGCAGCGGCACGACGGGGCGACGATCGCGAAACCGCTGGTGGCGTGTCAAACCGCCGCGGCATTAACGATCGGCTAACCTTTCTTCTATGTCATGTGCATTGGCGCAGTGTCGCCGCAGCCGGCACCTGCCCGCCGGCAGGGCGCTGCACCAGACGGCCGCAGAAGGCGGCGGACGAGACCGAAGGCAGGATCAACGCAGGACACCGTGCGATGACCGCGATCACGCCCACCCCGGCCGCCTCTGCGCAGGCCACGCCACCGCCCCGCGAGGCATCCGCGCCGCCGCCGTCCGCGCCGGTGCGCCCGCCGCAGGCGCCGATCCTCTCCAACCCCGCCGTGCGGCTTGATGCGCGCACCAGCATGGTGGTGCTGGAGTTCTACGATTCGGCCGGCGACGTGCGTGTGAAAATCCCCTCGGAGCGCGAGCTGCGGGCCTACCAGCAGGGCCAGGACCCCTTGCTCCCCGGTGCTCCCGCCCGTATCGAGGCCGTCACCTGACCCGTCGTCAGACGCGCCGGTTCAGCGTCGCGCCCAGCAGCGAGTAAAGCCCGCCCGTTCCGCCATCGCCCGAAAACAGCCCGGCCACCGGGTTGCTGTTCGTGGCACCACCGAATTCGGCTTCGTAACGGATCACGAAACGGCGCAGGAAGGCATCGAGCCGCCTGGGGTCCTTGAAGACCTCCAGATCAACGCGCTTTTCCAGGATGGTGCGCTGCTGGTCGAACTCCAGGCCGGCGAATTGCTGCGGCAGGCCAAGGCCCACGCGCAGCACCAGCGCCAAGGCGGGGTCACTCATCAGCTGCAGCACCGATGTCGCGCCGGGCGCGTTGCGCTGGAAATACAGCGCCTCGCGCAGGCCCGGCGCGTCCTGGCCGAGCTGCTTCTCGTAGCGCGCGGTCTGCCAGCGCTCGATGATGTTGCCGATGGCCGCCGCCTTGCGGAACGGCACCTGGGCATCCCAGCCCGAGAAGTCGCGCGCGAACTGGCGATAGCGCTGGTCGGTCATCTGGTTGGCCAGCGAGCCTTCGGCATCCGGGTTCTGCGTCATCAATTTGCGCAGGATCGCGGTCTTGTTGATCTCGCTTTCCAGGCCGTAGCTCTCCAGCATGAACTGAAGCGTGCGGCGGTCCTTCAGCAGCGCCTCGGGGTCGGTGATGGCGGCGGCGCGTTCGCGGAAGCGGTCGATCTCGCGCGTCAGCGTCGCCTGCGTGGCGAAGCGGGCTTCCAGCGCGGCGCCCTGCCGCTGCACCACCGACCAAGCCTGCGGGGCGGAAAGACCGACCAGCATGGCAGGTCAGGCCACGGCGGGCGCGAAACTTTCCGCGGCGGGCATCGCCGCGGGCGTGCCGGCGCGCTGGGCCGCAAGCCCCTCGGCCATGTCGCGGTTGATGGTCATCAGCGCGTCCAGCGGATCATCGGCCTCCATCAGCCGCATGCTTTCGCGCTGCGCCCAGATGGCAAGGCTTGCCAGCCTGCCCTTGAGCTCGCGCGGCAGCGCGTTGCCGGGGGTCGCCAGGTCGGTCAGCAGGATCGACCAGAGTTTGTGGTTGGTGTGCAGCGCCGCCACCCGGGCGGGACGCGAGCCGGCGCCGGCCAGCAGCGCATTGACGTGCGCGAAGGCGCGGATTTCGGCTTCGCGCGGGTTGGCCTCGCGGTCGATCGTGTTGCGATAGCGCGACAGGCTCATGCGGGGTCTCCCTGATCGCTTGTGGCGGCCGATCCATCACCCACGGAACAGGCTCAACAGGCTCTGCGGCGTCTGGTTGGCGATCGAAAGGCTCTGCACCGCCAGCTGCTGCTTGGTCTGCAGGCTGGTTAGTTTGGCGCTCTCCTCGGCCAAATCGGCATCGACGATCGCGCCCAGGCCCTCCTTGATCGAATCGTAGAGCTGCTTCGTGAAGTCCTGCAGCCCTTCCACCTGGCGAAGGGCCGCGCCAAGCGTTGCCAGGGCGTTGCCGACCGTGTCGATCGCACCTTCCACCACCGCGATCGCCCCGATGGCGCCGGTGATTTGGGTGGCGGTAGTGCCGGCGAGCGCCGTCATACCGCTACCTCCGTTTGCCACGGAGGTAGCGTTCGAAACGATGATCCGGCCATCGGCGCTGAAGTTGGCGTTGATGCCCTCCGCCCGCATCGCCGCGGACAGGTTGGCAAGGCGGGTGAGGTTGCTGTCGCCGGCGACGAACTGCACCTGGCGCACCGTGGTGGTGGCACCGGCGGTGGCGATCAGGGCCGCGTTGCTGTTGAACTCGAACGCGTAGGTCTGCGTGCCGACCGTCACCGACACGCCGTTGCCGTCGGCGATTCCCAGCCCATTGTCGAACGCGAGCTGCCAGGCGCCGCTGTTCACATCAAGGCCGGTCAGGTTCAGGCCGCCCGCGCCGGTGGTGATGTCCACACTGTCCACGCTGGTGACGCTGCCGGTGATGTCGCGCACCACGGTCAGCGCGCCGACCGTGGCGGTGTTCACCAGGTTCACGCCGTTGAAGTTGGCGCTGTTGGCATAGGCATCGATGTTGGCCAGCGCGTTGGTGATCTGCGTGTTTATCTGGGTGGTATCCAGACCCTGCTGCTGACCCTGGGTGATCGTCTGCTTAAGCTTGCCGAGCTCGTCGGAGATCTTCGTCGCCGCGTCGCGCGCGACGGTCAGCGCGCTTTTGCCGAACGCGAGCGAATCCTTCACCGCGGTCATACCGTTCAGGTCGGCGCGCATGTTCTGCGCGATCGCGAAGACGGCGGGGTCGTCGTTTGCCTTGTTGATGCGCAGGCCCGATTCGACGCGGGCCTGGGTGCGCTGCATGTCGAGGCCGATCATCGACAGCGACCGTATCGCCGCCATCGCCGTGACATTGGTGTTGATCGAGGTAGTCACTGATCCGCTCCTTCCGCGCGCCCGTCGTGGGACGGGGGTTCGCCGGAGCGGCCTTTCCGCCCCGAATGGCGGCGCGACAGGCGCAACCGCCATGCCAGCAGCGAAGCGAGGGAAAAGGCCGGACAAAACCTGCGGATTCCTTTCGGCTGTGCGGCAAGGACTGCCGGGCGGACGGAATCGGGCCGGGGCGATCGCTGCCCCGGCCCGCCTTTCCATTCCGCGAGAACCCCGACCGATCAGCGGAACAGGCCCAGCAGACTCTGCGGCGCCTGGTTGGCGATGGAGAGGCTCTGCACCGCCAGCTGCTGCTTGGTCTGCAGCGTGGTCAGCCGCGCGCTTTCCTCGGCCAGGTCGGCATCGACCAGGCTGCCCAGGCCTTCCTTGATCGAGTCGTAGAGCTGCTTGGTGAAGTCCTGCAGGCCCTCCACCTGGCGGTAGCTGGCGCCCAGCGTGGCCAGCGCGTTGCCGACCGTGTCGATTGCGCCTTCGACCACCGCGATCGCCCCGGTGGCACCGGTGATCTGGGCGGAGGTCGCGCCGGTCACCGCCGTCATGCCGCTGCCGCCCACCGCCACGGTGGTGGCGTTGCTGACGATGATCGTGCCGGTCGGGCTGAAGTTGGCGTTGATGCCCTCCGCCCGCATCGCCGCGGTCAGGTTGGCGAGCCGCGTCAGGTTGGAATCGCCGGCGACGAACTGCACCTGGCGGACCTCGGTGGTGGCGCCTGCGGTGGCGATCAGGGCGGCGTTGCTGTTGAACTCGAAGGCGTAGGTGATCGCGCCGACCGTCACCGAAACGCCGTTGCCGTCGGCGATCGCCAGCGTGTTGTCGAACGAGAGTTCCCAGGCGCCGCTGTTGACGTTCAACCCGGTCAGGTTCAGGCCGCCGGCGCCGGTGGTAAGATCGACGCTGTCCACGCTGGTGACACTGCCGGTGATGTCGCGCACCACGGTCAGCGCGCCGACGGTGGCGGTATTCACCAGGTTCACACCGTTGAAGTTGGCGCTGTTGGCGTAGGCGTCGAGGTTGGCCAGCGCGTTGGTGATCTGCGTGTTGATCTGCGTCGCATCCAGCCCCTGCTGCTGGCCCTGGGTGATGGTCTGCTTCAGCTTGCCCAGCTCGTCGCTGATCTTGGTGGCGGCATCGCGGGCAACCGACAGCGCGCTCTTGCCGAAGGCGAGCGAGTCCTTCACCGCGGTCATGCCGTTCAGGTCGGCGCGCATGTTCTGCGCGATCGAGAACACCGCCGGGTCGTCGTTGGCCTTGTTGATGCGCAGGCCGGATTCGACGCGCGCCTGCGTCTTGGTCATGTCGTTGGCGATCATCGACAGCGACCGGATCGCGGCCATTGCGGTGATGTTGGTGTTGATCGAGAGGGACATTTTCGGCTCCTTGCATCCGCCACCCTGGCGGGCTCGGCAGTTCCTTCAGCACCCGGCATGCCAGACCGGGACGAAACTGCCGCGCGGCGCCGATTTCCGCGCTTGTTTCTTGCCGCCGGGTTAATTCGCCGCATCGCTTCCTGCCGGGCGGCAGGAGATAGGTGAATCATGGGCAGGAATTGCCGGGGGGCGAAGGCAGGGCGTGCCGGGCGGCAGTGGAAGGGATGACCCGGGACCGCGTGGTTGGAACTACAGGAACCGTGCCAGCGTGTAGTCGCGGATCGCGGCGATCAGCTGGTAATTCGATTCGAGCTGCGTGCGCACCTGCTGCAGGCGCGACAAAGTCTCCTCCATCGGCGCGTCCTCCACCAAACTGACCTGCTTCGTGAAGGCCTGGATCAGCGTGGTGTGGGTTTCCTTGGTCGCGCTCAGCCGCTGCTGCGCCACGCCAAGGGCGGCGCGATCCTGCTCCAGCGTCTTGGCGGCCGTGGTCAGGCTTTGCGCGATCTCGTTCGCCACCTGGCCAAAATCCGGGTTGATCGACGCCTGTCCGGTGGAGAGCGAGGCCAGCACCGCCAGCCCCCGCATGATGTCGCGCATGTAGCTGGTGGTCGTCGGCGGGCTCGCCGGCGAGATCGCCGCGGCATTGCTGTTCGCCCGCACGCCATAGGCGATGCGGCTGCCATCCGCATCCGGCATGCCGATGCGTGCTTCGTTCAAGCCGCCAGCGGGCGCCAGCGTGGACAGGAATGTCGAGAACGGCGTGGTGCCGGCCGCGTCCGAGGCGGCGATCGTCAGCGTATCCGACAGCACCGTGGCGCTCGTGCCGACCGCCAGGGTACTGACGCTCGCCTGGATCTGGAAGAACCACGATGTGGTCAGAATGTTCTGGCCAGCCGGCACCGGCGGGTTCTGCGTATCGGTGCCGCCGAACAGGTAGTTCTGGCCCACCCGGGTATTGAGCAGGCCGGCCAGTTCCTGAAGCCCCTGCCGCGCCTGTTCCGCGACCGCGGCGACCGAGTTCGCACCGGTCGTCACCATCGTCAGCGCCTTGGCGGAAACCTCCTGGGCGATCAGGCTGATGCGGCCCAGCACGCTTTGCGTCGTGTCGATACGCGCGTTGGCGGCGTCGATCGCCTGCACATAGCCCTGCCGGCGCGTCATGTCGGCACGCAGATCGGCCGACAGGCGGGCGCCGTTGCCCAGGTCGCCGAAGGTATCGCCCACACGGCCGGTGCTGGCCTGCGTGCTGAGCTTGTCGAGCCTGCTCTTGACCGAGATCGCGCGATCGACCAGCCGCGAGGTGAAGGCGTAGCTCGAGACGATGTCGGTCATGCCGCGGCCTCGATCCTGCTCTCGATCCTGCTATCGCGTCGCCTGATACAGCGCATCCCACAGTTCCTGGTTGGTCTGCAGCACGCGCGCCGAAGCCTGGTAGGCGTTCTGCAGCTGAACCATCACGCTCATTTCCTGATCGACGTTCACGCCGGCGGCGTCGGCCAGGCGGTTGCGCACCAGGTCGCGCGCGGCAGTCTCCGACTCCCGCGCTTCCGTTGCACGCGCGCGCAGGCCGGTCTGCACCGACACCAGGCTGGCGGCGAAATCGGCCAGCGTCGTGTGCGGCGGGATCTCCGAGTTGAAGCCGCCCTGCCGGCCAAGCCCCGCGGTGCCCAGCGGCGGGTTGTGCGGCGCGCCGGGTTGCAGGTTGGCGCCAAGGGCGAATTCGATGATGCGGCGGGCCAGCCCGTCGAAGCCCGCCGGGCCGCCGACCGGGTTGGGCGTGAAATTGCTGCCCTGCGGATTGCCCGTCGGCTGTGTCGCCGGCGCCGGCGGCAGGCCGCCCGGAATGGCATGCGTGCCATCGCGCACCAGCCGCGCATCCGCCTCGACCGGGGCGAACACGCGGATCGCGCCGGCGAAGCCAACGTAGCCGGCCTGCAGCGTCACGGCGCCTTCCTGCGGCACGTTGCCCTGGCCGTCGCTGAACAGCCGAAGGCCCTGCTGGTCGAAGCGGCGGGCCAGCGTCTTGGCGAACTCGTCCAGCTCGGCCTGCATGGTGGGCAGCGTGGTATCGCGCAACGTCACCAGCGCACCGATCCGCCCGCCGGTCAGGTAACGCGTGATGTCGCGCGGGGCATCCGGGTTGCCGGGGTCGGTGATGAACACGCCGGGCACCGTGCCGCCGGCGGGGTCGTGGAAGAAGGTAGGCTGCAATTCGGC
>Ga0224723_1000952_pt1 | contig 18535 bp, 15 predicted proteins | sample Balambano_FR2_Me_FD_161647 | JGI IMG/M metagenome (GOLD analysis project Ga0224723, IMG submission 161647) | Freshwater sediment microbial communities from Lake Towuti, South Sulawesi, Indonesia - Balambano_FR2_MetaG | ecosystem: Environmental > Aquatic > Freshwater > Lake > Sediment | place...
TCGCCGGCAGCGTCGGCGACCCGGCGCGGCTCTCCGCCTGCGGCTGGCGCCCGCGCCTGACGCTCGAGCAGACCCTGCGCGACATGCTGGCGGCGGCTTGACGCGGACCCTCGGGGGATGCGACCCACGCCGGCAGGGGAGGAACTGCCGATGACCGCGCTGACCTGCTTCAAGGCCTACGACATCCGCGGCCGCCTCGGCAGCGAACTCGACGAAGGGATCGCGCTCCGCATCGGCCGCGGCTTCGCCCGGGCGCTTGACGCCCGACGCGTCGTGCTGGGGCGCGATGGCCGCGCCACCTCGCCGGCGCTTGCCGATGCGGTGGCGGCAGGCCTTCGCGCCGAAGGTGCCGAAGTCTTCGACCTCGGGCTCTGCGGCACCGAGGAAATGTATTTCGCGACCAGCCATTTCGGCGCCGACGGCGGCATCTGCGTCACCGCCTCGCACAACCCGATCGACTACAACGGCATGAAGATGGTGCGCGCGGGCTCGGCCCCGCTCGATGCGGCGACCGGTCTGGCCGCGATCCGCACCCTGGCCGAGGCCGACGCCTTCGGCCCCGCCCGCGATGCGCCCCGCCGCGACATCGCGGCCAAGGCGCGCGCGGCCTATGTCGCCTGCGTGCTGGGCTTCGTCGATCCGCCCGCGCTCGCGCCCCTGACCATCCTCGTGAACGCCGGCAACGGCGCGGCCGGTCCTACCTTCGACGCCGTCGCCGCGGCGCTTGCGGCGGCGGGCGCGCCGCTGCGGTTCCTGCGGCTCCACCACGACCCCGACCCGGCCTTCCCGAACGGCATCCCGAACCCGCTCCTGCCCGAGAACCGCCCCGTGACCGCCGATGCAGTGCGGGCGGCCGGCGCCGACATGGGCGTGGCCTTCGACGGCGATTTCGACCGCTGCTTCTTCTTCGACGAGACCGGCCGGTTCATCGACGGCGAGTACATCGTCGGCCTGCTCGCCGCGGCCTTCCTCCGCCGCCAGCCGGGGGCGGCGATCGTCCACGACCCGCGGGTGATCTGGAACACGCAGGACATCGTGGCGGCGCTCGGCGGTCGCGCGGTGCAGTCGCAGACCGGCCACGCCTTCCTGAAGCAGGCGCTGCGCGACCACGGCGCGATCTACGGCGGCGAGATGTCGGCGCATCACTATTTCCGCGATTTCGTCTGCTGCGATTCGGGCATGATCCCCTGGCTCCTGGTGGCCGACCTGATCGGGCGCGAGGGCCGGCCGCTGTCGGCGCTGGTGGGCGAGCGGATCGCGCGCTTCCCCTCCTCGGGCGAGATCAACTTCCGGCTCGCGGATCCGGCCGGCGCGATCGGGCGGGTGCTGGCGCGCTTCTTGCCCGGGGCGCTGGCGCGCGACGATACCGACGGCACGAGCCTGTCCTTCGCCGACTGGCGTTTCAACCTGCGGCGGTCGAACACCGAGCCGGTGGTGCGGCTGAATGTCGAGGCGCGCGGCGATGCCGCCCTTGTGGCGGCGCGGGTCCGCGAGATCAGCGGGCTTCTCTCCCTCTGACGGTCAGCCCCCCACCGACTCCCGCGCCACCGTCTCCACCGACAGGACGGTGGGCAGGTGGCGGGCGATCTCCTCCCAGTGCTCGCCCTCGTCGGCGCTGGCAAAGACCGACCCCGAATTGGTGCCGAAGTACACGCCGGCCGGCGTGCCCCGGTCCACCGCCATCGCCTGGCGCAGCACGGTGAAGAAACAGTCGCGCGCCGGCAGCCCCTCGGTCATCGCCGCCCAGGTGGCGCCGCCGTCGCGCGACCGCCAGACCGCTGCCCGGCCGTCCGGCGGGAAGCGGCCCTGGCTGTCGCCGTTCAGCGGGAACACCCAGAGCGTCTGCGGGTCGCGCGGATGCACCGCCACCGGAAAGCCGAAGCGCGAGGGCAGGCCGGCGGCGATGTCGGTCCAGGTGCGCCCGGCATCGCCGCTGCGGAACACGCCGTTGTGGTTCTGCTGATACATCAGGTCGGCCGCCCCCGGGGCGCGGACGATGTTGTGCACGCAAAGCCAGGTCTCGGTCTCGCCGCCGGTGGCGGACTGGTTGTCGAGCCGGTTGCGCCGGTCCCAGCTGGCGCCGCCGTCCTCGGTGGCGAAGACACCCGCGGCCGAAATGCCGACCCAGAGCTTCGCCGCATCGCCCGGATCGGCCACGATCGAATGCAGGACGAGCCCTGCCGCGCCCGGCTCCCACCCTTCGCCCGAGGGATGGTCGCTGAGCGCCTGCACCTGTGCCCAGGTCGCGCCGCCGTCCGGGCTGTGGTAGAGCGCGGCCGGTTTGGCGCCGGCGAACAGCCGGTCGCCCGCGCGCCCGAGCGACCAGAGCGTCTCTGCCCCCTCGAAGCCCCCGGTCACGGCGTCCCAGCTCGCGCCGCCGTCGTCCGACCGCCAGACGCCGACCCCGTGCCACGCGCTGCCGCCCGCCGCCCAGAGGCGGCCGGTCTCCGGATCGCCGATCACATGGTTGATCGGCGCGCCGTCGCAGAACGGGCCGGACAGCGCCCAACCGCCTTCGGCCGTCCCGTCGATCAGGAATGCGCCCTTGCTGGTGCCGACCAGCACCGTCACGTCGCGTGTCATCGCCGCCCCTCTGCCGCCGGATGATGCCGCGAGGCTAGCATGCGGCGCCCGGTGCCGGAAATGCGCTTGCGTTCGGCGGCCTGACGGGGAAGCCTGCGGCGATCCGAAACGGGAGAGGTCCGATGCCCTACAAGGCCCTGGTCGTCGAGCGCGATGCGGCGGGCGCCACCTCCGCTGCGGTGCAGCGTCTGGACGAGGACCGCCTGCCGCCCGGCGAGGTGACGGTGGATGTCGAATACTCGACGCTCAACTACAAGGACGGGCTCTGCCTCGGGCCGGGCGGCGGCCTGGTCCGCACCTACCCGCATGTGCCGGGGATCGACTTCGCCGGCGTGGTCTCGGCCAGCACCGATCCGCGTTACGCGCCGGGCGACCGGGTCATCCTGACCGGCTGGCGCGTCGGAGAGGCGCATTGGGGCGGCTATGCCGAGAAGGCGCGGGTGCGCGCCGACTGGCTGGTGCCGCTGCCGGAGGGGATGACCAGCAAGCGGGCGATGGCGATCGGCACGGCCGGGCTGACCGCGATGCTGGCAGTGCAGGCGCTGGAGGCGCACGGGTTTTCGCCGGCGGGCGGCCCGGTGCTGGTGACCGGCGCGGCCGGCGGGGTCGGGTCGGTCGCCGTCGCGGTCCTGGCGCGGCTCGGCTACGAGGTCGCCGCCGTCACCGGCCGACCCGAGACCGAGACCTATCTGCGCGGCCTCGGCGCCGCCCGGATCGTGCCGCGCGCCGACCTGGCAGAGACCGTCAAGCGCCCGCTCGAATCCGAAACCTGGGCCGGTGCGATCGACGCGGTCGGCGGCGCGATGCTCGCCCGCGTGCTCGGACAGCTAAAGTACCGCGCCAGCGTGGCGGCGGTGGGGCTGGCGGGCGGCGCGGATCTGCCGGCCTCGGTGATCCCGTTCCTGCTGCGGGGGGTGAACCTGCTTGGCATCGACAGCGTGATGCGCCCCTATGCCGACCGGGTGTCGGCCTGGGCGCGGCTGTCCGCCGACCTGCTGCCCGACCGGCTGGACAGCATGATCCGGATGGCGCGGCTCGAGGACCTGCCGCGCCTCGGCGCCGACATCCTGCAGGGCCGGGTGCAGGGGCGGGTGGTGATCGACGTGAACGCCTGAGGCGGGCGAGACGCCGACCCAGGCGTCAGTCTGCGCTTGACCCGGACCGAAAGCTTGTCAGTCTGACGGCAGGGAGTCTGCGACCTGTTTGCGAAGGAACGGCGCGCGGGCGCCTCTGCGGGACGACGGAAGGAAACGCACCGTTCCGGTGCGGCGGGAGGAGACAGAATGAAACATGCGTTGATCGGCGCGGCCCTCGCCGCGGCCCTGGCCGTTCCGGCATTTGCCGAGGATTACATGATCATGGCACCCGCCGCCCCCGGCGGCGGCTGGGATTCCACCGCCCGCACCATCCAGGAGGTGATGGTGGCCGAGGGCATCGCCGGCAACGTGCAGGTGCAGAACGTGCCGGGCGCGGGCGGAACGGTCGGTCTGGCGCAGTTCGTGTCCTCGGCGGCGGGCGATCCGGCGCAGCTGATCGTCGGCGGCTACGTGATGGTCGGCGCGATCCTGACCAACGGCGCGCCGGTCAGTCTGGCCGACGTGACCCCGATCGCGCGTCTGACCGGCGAGGCGGTGGCGATCGCCGTGTCGGCCGGATCGGAGATCCAGACCATCGGCGAACTGGTCGAGAAGATGAAGGCCGATCCGGGCTCGGTGTCGTGGGCGGGCGGGTCGGCCGGCGGGGTGGACCACATCGTGGTCGGCCTTCTGGCCAAGGCCGCCGGCGTCGACCCGACCAAGATCAACTACATCGCCTTCTCCGGCGGCGGCGAGGCGCTGGCGGCGATACTCGGCAACCAGGTGACGGCCGGGGTCTCGGGCGTGGGCGAGTTCCTGCCGCAGGTGCAGGCCGGGACGATGCGCATCCTCGCCGTCTCCACTGCCGAGCGCTGGCCGAATGTCGATGCGCCGACGCTGATGGAGGCGGGTTATGACGTCGACGTGCAGAACTGGCGGATGATCGCCGCTGCACCGGGCCTCAGCGACGAGCAGAAGGCGGCGGTGGCCGGCGACATCGATGCGCTGGTGAACTCGGCCGGCTGGCAGGCGGCACTCGAGACCAAGGGCTGGGCCAACACCTATCTCGCGGGCGCCGATTTCGAGGCGCAGCTGGCCAAGGACAACGAGGCCACGACCGCCATCCTCAAGGACATCGGGCTGGTGCAATGACACGCCCGAACGGGGGCCGCCCGGACCGGGCGGCCTTCGCCATCGCGCTCGGCCTGGCGCTGTTCGGCGCGGTGCTGATCTGGGATGCGGCGCGGCTTCCGGTCGCGTCGGGCTACGCCGGGGTGGGCCCGGCCGAGATGCCGCGGCTGGTCGGCGGGATGCTGATCCTGCTCGCGGGATTCACCGTCCTGTCGGGCCTGCGCCGCAGCCTGCCGTCGCGGCCGCGGCAGGATCCCGGGCCGATCCTGTGGATCACCGGCGGCGTGGTGGCGCAGATCCTCCTGTTGCAGGTCGCGGGCTTCTCGATCGCCTCCGGCCTACTCTTCGCCGCGACGGCCGCCGCCTTCGGCTACCGCAACTTCGTGGTCAGCCTGCCCGCGGGGTTCATTTGCGCCTTTGCCGTCTACGGCGTGTTCGACCGGCTCCTGAAGCTGAACCTGCCGGCCGGCCTTCCCGAAACCCTGATCTTCGGCGGCTGAGATGAGCACCTTCGAGTTCCTGCTGCAGGGCCTCTCCACCGCCTTCCAGCCGATGATCCTGCTTTACGCGCTGATCGGGGTGACGCTCGGCACCGCGGTCGGCGTGCTGCCGGGGATCGGGCCAGCGCTGACGGTGGCGCTGCTGCTGCCGGTGACCTACGGGCTCGACCCGGCGGGCTCGCTCATCATGTTCGCAGGCATCTACTACGGCGGGATGTATGGCGGCTCGACCACCTCGATCCTGCTCAACACGCCGGGCGAGAGCGCCTCGATCGTCACCGCGCTCGAGGGCAACAAGATGGCGCGCGCCGGGCGTGGCGGGCCGGCGCTCGCCACCGCCGCGATCGGCTCGTTCGTCGCCGGGCTGCTGGCGACGCTGGCGCTCGCCTTCCTCGCGCCGCATATCGTCAAGCTGGCGCTCGTTTTCGGCCCTCGCGAGTATTTCGCGCTGATGGTGCTGGCCTTCATCACCGTGTCGGCCGCGTTCGGCGACAGCACCCTGCGCGGGCTGACTTCGCTGTTCATCGGCCTCGGTCTGGCGGTGGTCGGGATCGACGGGCTGACCGGGCAGACCCGCATGGCCTTCGGCGTGCCGCAACTGCTCGACGGCATCGAGGTGACAACCCTCGCCGTCGCCATGTTCGCGCTCGGCGAGGCGCTCTACGTCGCGGCGCAGGGGCCGGTCCCGCCCGAGCGGATCCACCAGCTGCGGGGCTCGGTCAAGATGACGCGCGCCGACTGGGCGCGCTCCTGGCCGGCCTGGCTGCGCGGCACCGCGATCGGCTTTCCGATCGGCGCGATGCCCGCGGGCGGCGCCGACATCGCGAGCTTCTTCAGCTATGGCACTGAACGGCGGCTGTCGAAACACCCCGAGGAGTTCGGCCATGGCGCGATCGAGGGGGTGGCCGGCCCCGAAGCCGCCAACAACGCCGCCGCCGCGGGCACGCTGGTGCCGCTTCTGACGCTCGGGCTGCCCACCACGGCCACGGCGGCGATCATGCTGGCGGGGTTCCAGCAGTTCGGGCTGCAGCCGGGGCCGCTTCTGTTCGCCACCGCGCCGCAGCTGGTCTGGGGGCTGATCGCGAGCCTGCTGGTCGCCAACGTCATGCTCCTGATCCTGAACCTGCCGATGATCCGGTTCTGGGTAAAGCTGCTGACCATTCCCCGCCACTGGCTCTATGCCGGCATCATGCTGTTCGCGACGCTCGGCACCATCGGGGTCAACCCCTCGCCGGTGGAGCTCACGATGCTGCTGATCTTCGGCGTCTTGGGCTACCTGATGCGGCTTTACGGCTATCCGATCGCGCCGGTCGTGGTCGGTCTGATCCTGGGTCCGATGGCCGAGCAGCAGCTGCGCCGGGCGCTCGCGATCTCGCAGGGCGACTGGTCCACGCTCCTTGCCTCGCCGCTGTCGGCGACGCTCTTGGCGCTGGCGGCGCTGGCGCTGGTCGTGCCGATGCTGCTGCGGCTGCGCGGGCGCGGGCAGGTGCTGCGCCAGATCGCGGGGGACGAGGACTGACCTCGGGCCGGGCGGGCGTCGGCGAGGGCCGGCCGCCGCGGCTCGCGGGCCTCGACATCGTGCGGACGGCGGCGCTGGCGGGGATGGTGGTGTTCCATCTCGCGCGCGACCTGCAGCTGTTCGGACTGGCGCCGGCCGGGATGACCCAGGCGGGGCTCTGGCCGCTGTTCGCGCGGGCCGTGGCGGGCAGCTTCCTGTTCCTCGCGGGTGTGAGCTTCTGGCTGGCGCAGGGTGACGGGATCTGCTGGCGGCCCTGGGGTCTGCGCCTCGCCCGGATCGCCGCCGCGGCCGGGCTCGTCACACTGGCGACCTGGATCGCCTTTCCCAGAAGCTTCGTGTTCTTCGGCATCCTGCATTGCATCGCGGCCTGTTCGGTGATCGGCCTGCTGTTCCTGCGCCTGCCGGCGGCAGTGACGCTGCTCGCCGCGGTTCTGGCTCTCGGCGCACCTGCGGCGCTGCGCAGCCCGGCCTTCGATGCACCCGGGCTCTGGTGGCTCGGGCTGTCGACGGGAGTCCCGCCCACGTTCGACTACGTGCCGCTGCTGCCATGGCTCGCGCCCTTCCTCGCCGGTCTGGCGCTGGCAAGGATCGGCGCGCGGACGGGCGCGCTCGCGCATCTGGCCCTACCGCCTTCGCGTCCGGTCCGGGCGCTCGGCTGGCCGGGGCGGCACAGCCTGGCCATTTACCTCCTGCACCAGCCCGTGCTCGTGGCGGCGATCTGGCTGTTCGTGACCCTCCGGGCCTGACCCGCCGCTACCGCACCACGAACTCGGCGTGCAGCGCGCCGGCGGCATTGATGCTCTTCAGGATGTCGATCATGTCATAGGGCGCGACCCCGAGCGCGTTCAGGCCGGCCACCACGTCCGACAGGCTGGTGCCGCCCGCCACTTCCGCCAGACCGTTGCCCTGACCCTCCTCGATCGAGGCGCGGCTGCGCGGCACCACCACCGTCTGGCCGCGGGCGAAGGGGTTCGGCTGCACCACCATCGGCTCTTCCTCGATCCGGAGCGTCAGATTGCCTTGCGCCACCGCCACCCGGCTGATGCGCACGTCCTCGCCCATCACGATCGTCCCCGAGGCCTGATCGACCACCACCCGCGCCCGCGTCTGCGGTTCCACCCGGATGTTCTCTACCCGCGTCAGCACATGCGCGGGCGAGCGCATCCGCGCGGCTTCGAGGTCCAGCGCGACCGTGCCGGCATCGGTCATCTCGGCCACCCGCCGGCCGAAATTGCGGTTGATCGCCTCCTCGATCAGCCCGGCGGTGGTGAAGTCGGGCGTGCGCAGCGCCAGCCGCATCTCGGTCAGGGTGGAGAAGTCGAAATCCACCTCGCGCTCCACCCTTGCGCCTTCGGGAATCGTGCCGGAGGTGGGCACGCCCTGCACGACGCTTGCGGCCTCGCCCTCGGCCGCGACGCCGTCGGCGATGATGGTGCCCTGCGCCACCGCATAGATCGCGCCGTCGGCGCCATTGAGCGGCGTCATCACCAGCGTGCCGCCGAGCAGGCTCTGCGCATCGCCGATCGCCGAGACCTTGACGTCGATCCGGCCGCCGGCGCGCGCGAAGGCGGGCAGGGCAGCGGTCACGAACACCGCCGCGACATTGCGGGCGCGGAACTGCTCGCCGGCCACGTTCACGCCGAGCCGCTCGAGCAGGTTCTGCATGATCTCCTCGGTGAAGGGGGAGTTGCGCAGGGTGTCGCCGGTGCCGTTCAGCCCGACCACCAGGCCGTAGCCGACCAGGTCGTTGCCGCGCACCCCGTCGAACTCGACGAGGTCCTTGATGCGGATCGGCGCCGCCGCCACGGGCAGGGCGAGGATCAGGAAGACAAGCAGGAACCGGATCATCACAGGTAGTCCACCAGGCTGAAGCGCGCCGCGCGCGCGGTCACGGCATAGAGCGTCTCGAGCTGGGTCTCGGCCTCGGTCAGGGCGGCGGCGGCCTCGTAGGCGTCGACGCCCAGCATCTTGACCCGGGCGAGGTCGAGCGCCGTCTTCTCGGCCGCGTTGCGGCTTTCGGCGGCCGCGATCGCCTGCTGCGCGGTGCCGACCCGTGCCGCGAGCTCGGCGCGCCCGACCTCGGTCTCCAGGAGCGCCTCGGCCGCGGACCGCGCGAGCGCCGCCCGCTCGGCGCTGTCGCCGTCGAGCACGCCGCGGTTCAACAGGGCCGCCAGCGCCATGGTCTTCAGCGTGTCGCGCAGCGCCGGATCGGCCGCGGTCACGCCGAGGTCCGCAGTTTCGCCCGGGGCGACGGGGACCGGCGTCAGCGGCGGGCCGCCCAGATAGCCGAGGGCCGCAAATCCGGTCGGCCCCTCGAACCAGTCGGTCACCGCAGCCACGACATCCGCCGCCGTCAGCGCCCCCGCCGCCGCAGCGTCGAGAGCCGCGAGCATCGCGTCAGGATCGGCCAGCGCCGCGCCGGTGGTCGCGGTGCCGGCGAACAGGGCCCGGTCGCCGAGCGTGGTGGACAGCGCCGCGACGGTGCCGCGGAACTTCTGCTCGGCGTCGATGCCGGCGCCCGTTAGCTGCGCCGGATGGCGGGAGTTTGAGGCGGCGAGGAGCCCCGAGGTCATGCCCGTCGCCATGCCGTTCACGTTCGACAGCGCCGCCTGCATCGCGTCGCTGTAGAAGCCCGCTTCCGAGGTCGCGGCGCGGTAACCCTCGATCCGGCGCAGGGCCGTCTCGAGCGCGCCGAGCGGCACGAAGTCGCCGCGGAACCGTGCCGCCGGGTCGGCGGTGACACCGGTCGTGACCTCGGCCGACAGCCGCTGCACCTCGGCCTTCAGCGCGGCGTTCTGCTTTCTGAGAGCGAAGCTCTGGCCGAGGTCGCCCAGGGAAATTCCGGTCATCTCACATGCCCAGCAGCAGCTTGATCATCTCGTCCACCATCTTGACCACCCGTGCATTGGCGGCATAGGCCTGTTCGACCATCAGCAGCTGCTGCAATTCGGCGTCGGTGTCGACGCCCATGTCCAGTTCCAGCTTGCGCAGCGCGTCGGACTTGGCGGCCGCGAAGCTCGACTCCGCGTCCGCCGCCAGCCGGGCGGAGGAGACATGCGACAGCAGGTCGCTCGCCAGCGTGGCGAAGCTGCGGCCGCCCGCCATGAAGCCGCCCGAGGCCGGCGTCCGGCGGTCGGTCAACGCGGCATCGAGTGCGGCCAGAAGCGCCGATTGCCCGGCCGGCCCCGGCGCGACCGCGCCGATTCCGTCGCGCAGCCGCCACAGCGCGCCGCCCTGTGCGGGGTCAACCGCGGCATGGACGGCCAGGCGCTGCGCCAGGCCCTGCTCGTCGGCCACGACGAACGGCCCGCCGTCGTCGGTGAACAGCCCCGCCTGGCCGGGCGCGAGCGTGGGATCGACCGCGGGGTCGGAAAAGCGCTCGACCAGATCGCGCGCCACTGCGTCGAGCTTGGCCTGTGCCTCTGGCGCCAGCCGGTCGCGGATCGCGAAATTGGCGGCAAGCGTTCCGCCCGCGATGGCCGAGGCGTCGCCGAGGCTCGACACCGGCCGGCCGTTGATGGTCAGTCCCGACAGCGAGCCGCCCTCCACGGTCATGTCCGGCACGATCACCCCTGCGGCAGCGAAGCCGAACTCGGCCGCGTCGGTCTCGACCAGCGTCGTGCCGAGCGGCGTCGACAGGGCGATCACCCCGAGCGGGCGGGCCTGTTCACGGATCGGGATGATCGCGGCGATCCGGTCGACCAGCAGCTGGCGCTGGTCCATCAGTGTGGTCGTGTCGCGGCCCGCGCCGGTCGCATCGCGGATCTGGGCGTTCATTTCGGCGACCTGCGCGAGCGTGCGGTTCAGCGTGTCCACCTGCGTGGCGATGGCGGCGTCGGCGCGCTCGCGCGAGGCCTGCACCACCCGGGCGGCGCTGCCGATCCGGTCGGCCAGCGCCTTCGCGGCGTTCAGCACATCCGACAGGCGGGCCTCGCTGTCGGGACGCGAGGCGGCGGCGATCAGCGTCTGTTCGAGCGTGGCGGCGCGGTCCGCGAGCGAGGCCCCGTCGCCCGGCTGGCCGATCGCGGTCTCGACCCGTTCGAGAAAGGCGGCCAGGTCGCCCTGGCCCGCCGCCGCCGCCTCGGACACCCGCCGGTCCGACATCAGGGGCACATCGACGATCCGGGTCACGCCGGTCGCCTCCACCCCCTGGGCGGTGCTGCCGACCATGCGGGCGCTGACCTCCAGCTCGCGCCGGGCATAGCCGGGGGTGGTGGCGTTGGCGATGTTGGCGGCCACCACCTCGGCCGCGCGCGAGGCGACGCTGAGCCCGGACAGCGCGCTTGACAGGGTGCCCGCGATGGTCATGCCGTGCCCTCAGCCCGCGCCTCAGCGCTTGATGTTGGTGGTTTCCTGCAGCATCTCGTCCACCGTCTGGATCACCTTGGCGTTGGAGGAATAGGCCCGCTGGGTCTGGATCAGCTGGGTCAGCTCGGCCGCGACATCGGTCGCCGATTCCTCGCGCGAGAAGCCGACCACCGCCCCGGTCGGCCCCTCGCCCGCATCCCACAGGAAGAACGGGCCGCTTTCGGCGCTGATCTGGTAGCTCTGGTTGTTGAGCACGATCAGCCCGTTGGGGTTCGGCACGTCGACCAGCGGGATCTGGAACAGCCGCCGGGTGAAGCCCTCGTCGTAGATGCCGTAGAGATAGCCGTTGGCATCGACCTCAAGCCCGGTCATGTTCGCCACCGGCGTGCCGTTCTTGGTGATCTGCACGGTCGCGAAGGTGTCGGACAGCTGGGTCATGCCGTTCTGCTGGCCCGGGACGCCGATGTTCAGCGTCAGGGGGCCGCCGCCGACGGTCAGCGCGATCTCGCCCGTGGTGCTGTTGTAGGGACCGCCCGACAGGTTCGCCACCGACAGGAGCCGGCCACCGGAATCGCGCGCATCGTCGAACACCAGCGTGTATTCGCCGACCTCCGCCCCGCCCGAGGCCGAATCGGTGATCGTCATGGTCCAGGTGTTGGAGGATCCGGAGACCGGGATGGTGGGTGTGAAAGTGATGTCGAGCGTCTCGGCGGTGCCGAGGTTGCCGTAATAGACGACCGACATCTCCTTGCCTTCGCCGGTCGCATCGGCGGCGGTGGCGGTGGCCGGCAGGTTGACGCCGAGTTCGATCTGGGTGGTCGGGTCGGCCGCGAACTGGGTATTGTTGATCTGCACCGGCACCAGTCCCACCTGCGTGTCGCGCGACATCGCCGGGATGCTGCCGTCGGAGTTGGCCGGCCAGCCCATCAGGACCATGCCCGATTCGGTCCGCAACACGCCCTCGGCGTCGCGGCGGAACGAACCGGTTGTCATCAGGCTCAAGGGATAGGTGCCGTCGGGCGCGTCGACCGCCGCGATCTGTGTCACCGGCAGGAAGCCGCGCCCGTCCACCGAAATGTCGGTGGCATTCGAGGTTGTGACCAGCGAGCCGCGTTCGTCGATCAGCCGCATCGGCGTCACCCGCACGCCACCGGCGGAATAGGCGGTGTCGCTGCTGCCCTTGATGACCATGGCGTTGAATTCGGCCTCCGCCCGGCGGTAGCCGTAGGTCGAGGCGTTCGAGATGTTGTCGGAGATCGTCGCAAGCCGCGTGGCATTGGCGTTCAGCCCGGCCACGCCCGCATTGAGCGAGGAGGAAATGGTCATATCGTCGCGCCTTTCTGCAGCTTCGACCCGTGATGGGCCGAACCTGCGGGCGCCGGCTTAAGATCGGCCTAACGGATAAAACTTGATCGATTGCGCCGGGCGGTCAGCGGTCCTCGCGCAGCAGGATCACCTCGAGCCGGTTGTTGCGCGGCGCCGTCGGGTCGGCCGTGGCGGGCAGCCGGTCGGCAAAGCCGGTGACGCGCTGGATGCGCTGCGGCCCGAGGCCCCGGCGCTCCAGCAGGCCGCGCATCGCCTGCGCCCGCGCCGCCGACAGTTCCCAGACCGGATTGTCGATCAGCACGATCGGAAAGGACCGCACATGCGCCTGCACCGCGACGTCATTCGTGGTCAGCGCGAACACCTCGGCCAGAAGCCCGGCCAGATCCGCGAGCACCGGCATCGGCTCGGCGCTGTTGCCGCGGAACAGTTCGGCGCCCTCGACGTCGTAGAGTTCCACCACCAGTCCCTCGTCGCTGACCCGCGTCACCACGTGGCGCAGCGCCTGGGTCATGGTCATGCTCTCGCCGCCGCGGGCCATCAGCGCCTGCTCGATCTCGGCGAGTTCGGCCTCGGCAGAACGGAGGTCCGCCTCGGCGCCCTCGGCGGTGCCGCTCTCGCCCCGGGCCTGGCGGCTTTCGGTCGGGCGCAGCGCCGAGGCGCCGGTGCCGGTCTGCGCCAGCACCTCCTCGGCAAACACCGAGTCGCCGCCGAACGCCCCGTCGCCGCCGCCGGAGATGCGGTTGACCGGAATGGTGGGACTGAAGTAGTCCGCGATCCCCTTGCGCTGTTTCTCGGTCGTCGCGTTCAGCAGCCACATCAGCATGAAGAAGGCCATCATCGCGGTCACGAAGTCGGCATAGGCCACCTTCCAGGCCCCGCCATGGTGCCCGCCGCCCTGAACGGTCTTCTTGCGCTTGATGATGACTGGCGCGGCATTCGACTGCCCGGCCATTCCACCACCTTTTCCTTCACCCGACGCCGGTTCTACCGGGTCAGCCGTGAAGGCGCGCTTAACCCTTCGGATTTTAGCGGCTTTGCTGCGGCCTGCCGCGCAGGCGGGCCTGCACCTCGATGCCGATCGCGGCATAGTCGGCGACGAAGCCGAGCGCGGCGGCGCGCGACAGGTCGGCGTCGATCCGCGGTGCGGCGCTGGCACGCAACGCCGTGCGGTCCACCCCCGGGCGGGTTTCCAGAAAGGCCGAAATCTCGCGCTGCGCCAGACCGGGCGCAGCCCGGAAATGCAGGTCGAAGCGCTGGAAGGCGCGGTCGATCAGCATCGCATCGGGCCCCGCCACGCCGAGGAGCACGCGGCCAGTGCCGAGATTGACGGCGCCGGCGGCGGCACCGCTGAATCTGCAGGGGCCGAGACCCAGCCGCGCCAGCTCGGCGCAGAGCTTGATCGAGCGCGGCGCGAACAGGTCGAACTCGGCCGTCGCCGGGTCGGACACGGTGATGTGCAGTCCCGCCACACGCCGCAGGGCGCGCAGGATCCGCTGCCTCGCCTCGGCGCCAAGCTGCGCCAGCACCAGGCCGCCCGGACGGTCGAGCCGCACTGGATCGGCGGCGTCGCCCAAGACCCGCTGGAGCCGGGCTGCGAGCGCACCGGGGTCGGCGCCTTCGGCCGGCGCGAGCGCCAGGTCGGCGAGATCGGGCGAGGCCGTCGCGAAGGACAGAGCGGGATCGAGCCGGACTTGAACACCCATCAGCGACAGCATCGCGGCCATCCTGCGGGCGTCTTGGTCGGGGACGGCCTCGGCCAGCACGGCGGGGAGGCACGCCAGCTGCTCTGCCACCCTTGCGGGCTCGATCCCGAGTTTGCCGGCGATGAAAGCGCTCGCCAGCGGCGCGGCAGGGGAGGCCGCGGTCACGGTGATCCGGAACGTCTCGTCGGTGTGAAGCGTCGCGGTCATGTCGATGATCCTGTATCCGTATGCGGTGGGTTGGGCGGATCATGTCTCCTGGGCTGTGACGCTGCCGTAACGTCAACGTCAAGCCGCCGTCAAATGCTCGGGCGCTGTCGCCCGCCGCCTTGCTGCGGCGTCAGCCCATCGCCAAAACGATGCTCATCAGCCGCTTCGCGTCGGGCAGACCGGCCCCGAAGAACCGCGCCAGCGATTCGGCCGTCCGGTCACACGCCGCCTCGTCCTTATCCGCCACCTTGTCGACCTGATCGGACGCTTCGTCGTCACGGTTCATCGCGTCCCGGCTGAGCGGCCGGGTCCCCGGCAGGACGACCGTCGCGAGGTCGGCGCTCTGCTGCAGCGCCTGCTTCATCGCCACGCCGGACAGGGGCTCCTTGCCGTTCGCCAGCCGTGCACGCTGCGCCAGCACCGCGAGCCCGCCCGCCAGGCAGCTTGCCCCAGAGGTGCCGCCGAAGGCGGTATAGTAGCCGCCGCCGATGCCGCGATGGGCGCCTTGGTCGAGGATGGCGGACCAGGGCGCCCGGCCCTGATCGTAGCCGAACACGCCCGGCAGGTCCGTCGTCACCAGTTCCAGCGGGCAGAACGGCACCCGCGTGGCCGTACCGATACTGTCGAAGTCATGCATCGCGATCATCGGATCGCTGCGGTCGATTCGGCTCTGGTGACGGTTCAGCACCTCGTAGTCGTCCGACGGCATCACCAGCGTCAGCCTCTCGCCGTAGTTCGAATAGCCCGCGCGATAGCCTTCGGCGGTCACCGCGCCGACCGCGACGATGCCATTGTCGGGCGCGGCCAGATTGGCGGGGTAGATCAGCTGGCTTTCGGCATCGTTGCCGGCGGCGCAGAACACCGGGATCCGCTTCGACACCGCGATCACGACGGCCCGCAGCACGTCCCAGGCGCGCTCGGGGCGGTGGCCGTGGGCGGCCTGAGTCGCAGCCGGATCGGGACCGTCGGCCGGCACGCCGCGCCGCGCGATCAGGTCGTCGGTCACACGGCTGTCCCACCGGCCGCACGGCTTGTCGAACTCCGGCAGCGGCGCCAGCCGCGACCTGACCGGATCGGGCAGCCCGCGCGGCAGCACGATCGCCTGCACGCCGCACCGATAGGCATAGAGGAAGGCTGCGATGAACTGCTCGGCGTCCTGCTCGAACGCGGTCCGGATCGACACCAGCGAAGAGAACGGATCCACCCCGAAGTAAGGCAGCACCCCGGGGCTCAGGACCGCGCCGGCACCGCCGATTTGCACCAGACCGGCCCCCGGCAGGAGCGCCGGGTTGCCGACCATCAGGCCGGCGCAGGCGGTGCCATGCGCCGCGATCGTCTCCTCGGGTTCGGAGAGATGCCGCACTACGCCCGTCGACCTGGCGTAGTCCGCCACCATGTCCGTGAGGAAAGCGTGGTCCTGCGGCGCCAATTGGGCGAGGTCGAGCCCGTCCAGCGACAGCCCGGTGAAGAAGGCCTGCGGGCGTTCGCGCAAGGACGGGGTGGCGCCCGGGGTAGTGTCGTGCCGTGCGCCGTAGCGGTGCGACGTGAGGTCGATCGAGCGGGCCACGTCGATCCGCGAGGCGAGGTTCGGATGCTTGCGGCTGACGCCGGTGTCGATCAGCGCCACGCTCGCCGAGGCGCCAGCGGGAATCTCGTCCCAGCGGGTGCCGGTGATCCCGGGCACCGCCGACCGGACGGTGTGCGCCCCGGGATCGGGCGGGGCCTTCGGCAGCGCGCCGAAATCGGCGTCGATCACGCGCAGCGCCGCGAGATGCCAGAGCCAGTAGTAGCGCGGCGGAAGCTCGAACGTCATGGCACTGTCCTCACATCGCGTGATCGGGGTCGGCAGCGGGCGTCACGTCCATTCCTGCTGCACCGCCAGGCAGGAGGCCGCGAAGGCATCGCGCAGATAGGGTGCGAACCGCCGCGCAAGCTCGCGGCCCACGGCGGTATCCGACGGATAGTGCAAGCCCGCCCATTCCCGGTTCTCGGCGACGCTGAGCGCGATCCGCGCCAGCTCTTCGGTGGCCGCATGTTCCGGCAGGATCATGTTGAACAGGTAGGCGATCGAATGGCACTGGAACGAGTGGTTCGAGGGATAGGCGGAATGCGCCGGCACCGCCAGGAGCGGGCGCAGCCGCGGCTCCACCAGGCTCGGGCGGTCGCGGTCGAACTTGGCCTTGTAGATCAGCCCGACATATTCGCAGGCCGTCAGCACGTTCAGGAACAGGCTTTCGGTTTCGGGATAGCCCGCCAGCCCCTCGATCCCTAGCGGCCTGAGGAACTCGTCAACGCTCAGCGCTGCCTGCGCCGCGATGTCGGGCGCGCGCCGGGCGCGTTCGCGGTCGCGCGCCTGCATCGAGAGGAGCACCGCCGTTTCCAGCCGCGACACGTCGGGTCCCGGCGGCGGCGGCACGTCCAGACATTCCCAGGCGAACCGCTCGGCGACCGTGAACGGGTTTGCCGCCGGCAACTGGTGCAGCCTGCGCAACTCCAGGGCCGGCAGCAGGCTTCCGAGCGACGGCCCGAGCTCCATCATCGTCTTGTTCTTGTTCTTGTTTTTATTCTTGTTCTTGTTCTTGTTCTTGTTTTTGTTCTTGTTGAGGCTCGACTTGTTCTGCACCGACTTGTTCAGCGCGGCCAGCGTCCCGCCTGCGGCGCTGTCGGCTGCCGGATCGCCGGCCCCCGCGGTGATGCCGATGCCCCCGTCGGCGCCCGGCAGCGCCAGCATGTCGGCAAAGACCTCGTAGCGGTAGAAGGCCAAAAACTCCGCATAGGTCTTGACTTGAGTGACCGGGCTGACCGGTGCCGGCTCGACGACCTGTTCCATTCCAACCCCCGCCCTCAGTGCAACCGCACACCCGCCTTGATCAGCCCGTCCACGAACATCCGCCCGCCCTCGGTGTCGAGACCGGGATAGCCGGCCGCCCGCAGCGAGCCGACCGAGAAGTTCGGCTCCACCTGCAGGAGCCGGTCGAGGAAGGCCCGCGCCTCGTCGGGCCGGTTGAGCTGGGCGTGGCTCGACACCAGCACCCGCAAGAGCGAGTTGAAGTCCGGCCGCTCGGCCAGCGCGGCCGAACCGGCGGCGATCGCCGTCACGTGCTCGCCTGCGAAATTGCCGGTGATCGCCCGCGTCGTCTCGAAATAGTAGCGGTGCGGGCTGAAGGCCCCGAGGTGGCGCGCCCATTGCGCCATCGCCAGCGCCTTCTTCGGCTGCCCGGCATAGGCGTGCAGCATCGCGTAAAGGTCCCAGGCCAGCGTCTGCGCCGGGTTCACCCGCAGCGACCGCTCGAACAGCCCCGCGGCATAGTCGAACTCGCCGAACAGGTAGGAGTGGATATGCCCGACCAGCGCCGACACCAGCGCATTCGCGGGCTCGAGGTCCATCGCCCGCCGCGCGAGATCCTGCGCCTCTTCCAGCAGCGGCGCGTCCTGGGCGCTGAACCGCTGGCCGATCCGGAAGGTCAGCAGGAAGGCGAGCCAGGCATAGCCGGCGCCGCTCGGGCTCGCCGCCAAATGCCGCCGCAGGATCGCCTCGGACCGGTCGAGATCGCCCCGCGTCAGCCGGAACATCGACACCACCGCCGCCGCGATGCGTCCCTCGGCCTCGGCGGTCTCCGAGCCCGCCCGGCGCACGAAGTGCCGCAGCGCCTCTTCGGTCGCACGCACCACCAGCGGCAGCGCGAAGGTCGCCTCGGCGCTTTCCCGGCGCGGCACGGCAACCTCGTCGCCCCAGACCAGGCTGTTGTCGATCGGGTCGAGCAGAACGATCGCGACGCGCAGCGTCGCCGGATCGGCGAACACGCGAACCTGCGCGCTCAGGTGCACCTTGCCGGGCAGCTGCGCCAAAGACCCCGACACCAGCGCGCTGAACGGCTGCGGCGCGAGGTCGATCACCTTCAGGTCGCCGGTCTCGACCAGCGAGGAGACGAGGATGCGCTGCACCGCCGACTGCAGCAGTTGTCCCGCGACCTCGCCCCCCATCACCACCGGCGGCATCAGTGCAATGCGCCAGCCGGTCGATCCGTCTTCGGTCGGGGGGCGGCTTCCGGGCGGCGGCGCGGCCGAGCTTCCCGTGGCCGCGGCGACGGTTGCCGCGAGCCGCGCCGGGGCGGTCTCGGGGGCAAGCTTCGGCCCGAGTTCGTGGGCGTACCCCGCCTTCTCGATCCGCGCGATCCAGCT
>Ga0224723_1000953_pt1 | contig 18515 bp, 19 predicted proteins | sample Balambano_FR2_Me_FD_161647 | JGI IMG/M metagenome (GOLD analysis project Ga0224723, IMG submission 161647) | Freshwater sediment microbial communities from Lake Towuti, South Sulawesi, Indonesia - Balambano_FR2_MetaG | ecosystem: Environmental > Aquatic > Freshwater > Lake > Sediment | place...
GAGGCCGGATGAATCGCCGCGCTCGCCGGCGCGGCGCGTCAGCCCGGGCGGCCGTGCCGAAGGGCCGGGCAGCGGCCGCCCCGCACGGCTGCCGGGCGGCGCAGGTCACGCCGCCTCGGCCCGGTCGCGATGCGCCAGCAGGGCCCGGGCAACCCGGACGTCCAGTCGGGCGAAGAACTCGTCCTCGGACCGGCCGTTCGGGCCTGCGGCGACGCCGGGGCAATGCAGGATCAGGCCGCCGTCGGTGTAGATCCCCTCTTCCTCGGCGAACACCGGGATCAGCACCTCGGTCGGCCGCGCGACCGCCAGGCGGCGGGTGCCGAACAGCCCCTCGAGCGCCTCCGCCGGTCCGAGCGCCACCGGCGCACCGCCCGGCAGGTCGCCGGTCCAGCCGTCGAGCAGGATCATCTGCCCCGGCAGAAGCTGCAAGTCGCCGCTGGTGTTCAGCGCGCCGCCGGGCAGCACGAGCACGGTGTCGGCGCCGGGCACCAGCCAGTCGCGGTCAACCGCCACCACCGGGCGCAGACCGCCGTCGAAGCTGTGGACGAGGTCACCACGGCGCAGGGTCTCGACGGCCCGCCAGCCGGTTGCGGTCTCCACCCGGGTGCCGGCCAGAAGGCCCGCGCGCAGCGGCGTGGCGTAGGCCAGCGCCGGGGCGGCGGCGGCGGTGAAGCGGCTTGCATCCTGCATGAACATGGCGTCATCCTCTGTGTTGCGGGCTCTCGGCGGTTTGGCCTTATGCCCAACAAGCACCTGAATTTTGCCGTTTTTTCGTCACGTTGGCGGCTCTGCGAAGGCATTGGCAATGGCCGCGAAACGGTGCGGGATGGGGCCTTGGCAGCGTCCACGCCGGCCGTGGCGCTTAGGATTGCGTTAACCGCGCCCCGCACGCCCGCTCCCGGCGGCGCCGTCGATCCGCGCCGGGGCGATTCGGAGCGCCCCGCCCTGCCCGGTCGTCAGTTCAGCAGCCCGGCGTGGCGCATCGCGGCGTCGATCCGCATCCTGGTGCCCTCGGTCAGCCCGACCAGCGGCAGGCGTACCTCGTCGCTGCAGCGGCCGAGCCGCGACAGCCCGTACTTCGCGCCCGCCAGCCCCGGTTCGAGGAAGATCGCCTCGTGGAGCGGCATCAGCCGGTCCTGCAGCGCCAGCGCGGCCGCATAGTCCCCGGCCAGCGTCGCCGCCTGGAACCGGGCGCAGAGCCGGGGCGCCACGTTGGCCGTGACGCTGATGCAGCCCACCCCGCCATGGGCATTGAAGCCGAGCGCGGTCGCATCCTCGCCCGACAGCTGGATGAACTCCGGCCCGCAGGCGGCGCGCTGCTGGCTGACCCGCTCGATCCGGCCGGTCGCGTCCTTGACGCCGATGATCCGCGGCAGTTCCGCCAGCCGGCCCATGGTCTCGGGCGTCATGTCCACCACCGACCGGCCGGGGATGTTGTAGATGATGATCGGCAGGCCGCAGCAGTCGTGGACCGCGGTGTAATGCGCGATCAGCCCGGCCTGCGTCGGCTTGTTGTAGTAGGGCGTGACCACCAGCGCCGCATTCGCGCCGACCGCCTCGGCATGGCGGATCAGCCGGATCGCCTCGGCGGTGTTGTTCGACCCCGCCCCGGCGATCACCGGCACCCTTCCGCGGGCGGCCGTCACCACCTCGGCCACCACCGTCTCGTGTTCCTCGTGGCTGAGCGTCGGGCTCTCGCCGGTCGTGCCGACTGGCACCAGCCCGGTCGAGCCTTCGGCGATCTGCCAGTCCACCAGTTGCCGGAGCCCGTCGAGATCGAGCGCGCCATCGCGGAACGGCGTCACCAGGGCGGGAATCGACCCCCGGATCGTTGCCTTGACCATCGCCCGCGTCTCCTCGATGAACCGGCGCCCAGAGTCGCCGCCCGCTGCAACCCCGCCTTCCTAGCGGGCCTGGCGGGGCTTGCCAACCGGGCCTCTCGCTTGCGCGTTTGTGTGTTGCGGCGCGGCGCGGCGGGCGGGTAACTTGCGGCGCATGCGTGACCCCTATGCGACGACCCTTCTGCCGCTGCGGCTGCTGGCGGTGCTGGCGGCCTTGATCCTTGCCGCCGTCCCGGCGCTGGCGCAGGACGGCGCGGCGATGCGCCGGGCGCTGGCGCTTGCCGCCCAGGGCGACTGGGGCAAGGCCATGGGGGTGGCGCCCGGCGCGGTCGGGCGGGACATCGTCGAATGGCAGAAGCTGCGCGACGGCGCGGGGACGCTCGGCGAGTACGAGGCCTTCCTCGGCCGGCGCCCGGATTGGCCGGGCCTCGCGCTTCTGCGCGCGAAGGGCGAGGAGGCCGTGGCGCGCGCCGCCGCGCCCGGGCGGGTGATGGCCTACTTCGACGGCCGGGCGCCAGCCACCGCGCCGGGCGCGGTAGCCCTGGTCAGGGCGCTTCTCGACCAGGGGCGGACCGAGGCCGCGGCGGCGGCTGCCCGGCAGGCCTGGACGGACCTGTCGTTCGGTCCAGAGGCACAGGCCGACCTTCTGGCGCTCCTGCCCGAGGCCCTTGCGCCGCTGCACTGGACGCGGCTCGACCGGCTGCTGTGGGAGGGCGAGGCGGCAGAGGCGCGGCGGATGCTGGCGCTGGTCGGCCCCGACCGCCGCCTGCTGGCCGAGGCGCGGGTGGCGCTCCGGGCCGAGGCGGCGGGCGTCGATGCCCGCGTCGCGGCCGTGCCGGAGGCGCTGGCGGGCGATCCCGGCCTCGCCTGGGAGCGGTTCCTGTGGCGGGCCCGCAAGGGTCGCGAGGCGGATGCGCTGGAGCTGATCCTCGCCCGCTCCACCAGCGCCGAGAGCCTCGGCCGCCCCGACATCTGGGCCGACCGCCGCGCCGCGATGGCCCGCAAGCTGATGCGCGACGGCGAGGCCGCGACCGCCTATCGCCTGGCCTCCGGCCATTTCCTGACCGAAGGCGCCGACTATGCCGACCTCGAATTCCTCGCGGGGTTCCTCGCGCTCCGCAAGCGCGACGATCCCGAGGCGGCACTCGGCCACTTCCGGCGGCTGCGCGCGGCCGTGGTGACGCCGATCAGCCTTGCCCGCGCCGCCTATTGGGAGGGGCGGGCGATGGAGGCCCTGGGCCGCGCCGAGGATGCGCGCGCCGCCTTCGCCTATGCGGCCGAGTTCCAGACGGCGTTCTACGGCCTGCTCGCGGCGGAACGGCTGGACCTGCCGCTCGATGCGGATCTGGTGGCGGGCGCACCGCATCCGGACTGGCGGCAGTCCGCCTTCGCCGGTTCGTCGGTGCTCGAGGCCGCGCTGCTCTTGCAGGCGGCCGGGAACCGGGCCTTGGCGAAACGGTTCTTCCTGCACCTCGCCGAAGGCCTGGACGCGACCGCACTCGGGCAGCTCGGCGATCTCGCGCTGGCGCTCGACGAGCCGCATATCGCCGTATTGATCGCCAAGCAGGCGGCGGAGCGCGGGGTGATCCTGCCGCGCGCCTATTTCCCGGTGACCGATCTCGTGCCCGACGGCCTGGCCGTCAGCCGCGCGCTCGGCCTCTCGATCGCCCGGCGGGAAAGCGAGTTCGACCCGGTGGTGGTCAGCCCCGCCGGTGCGCGCGGGCTGATGCAGGTGATGCCCGAGACGGCGCGGATGATGGCGGGGCGGCTTGGCAAGCCTTACGACCGGGCCCGGCTGACCGGCGACCCGGCCTACAACGCCGCGCTCGGCACCGCCTACCTCGACCTTCTGATCGAGGAATTCGGCCCCTCGATCGCGCTGGTCGCCGCCGGCTACAACGCCGGCCCGGGCCGCCCCCGCGCCTGGGTGGATGCCTTCGGTGACCCGCGGAGCGAGGCTGTGGACGTGGTGGACTGGATCGAGATGATCCCGTTCACCGAGACCCGCACCTACATCATGCGCGTGGCCGAATCGCTGGTGATCTACCGCGCCCGGCTGAAGGGCGAGGCCGGCCCGGTCAGAATCACGGCGGAGCTGCGGGGGTAGGGCGTCAGGACTTGAATTCCACTTCCGCCTAGCTGTGCGGTCCCGGACCTTCAAACCCCCTCACCCGCTGCCGCCACAGCGTGAACAGTCCCGCCCCGACCACCACGGCGGCGCCGATCGCCACGTTCGGCTCCAGCACCTCGCCGAACAGCGCGATGCCGAGCGCGGCGGCGAACACCAGTTGCAGATAGGCAAAGGGCTGGACGGCGCTCGCCTCGGCCACCTCGTAGGCGCGGATCAACAGCCAGTGCGCCAGCGCCGCGGTGGCACAGAGCACGGCCATCCAGCCCCAGTCGGGCAGGCTCATCGGCTCCCAGTGCCACAGCCCGAGCGGCGTCATCGCCGCGGCCCCGACGGCGCCGGTCCAGAAGAAGCTCACCGCGGCGCTGTCGCGGCGCGCCACATAGCGCGTCAGGAGCCCGTAGAGCGCGAACAGGAAGGCCGACAGAAGCGGCACCAGCGCCTCCGGCGCGAACACCCGGAGCCCCGGCTGCAGGATGATGAGGACGCCCGCGAAGCCGATGCCGATCGCGGTCCAGCGCCGCCAGCCGACCCGTTCGCCCAGCACTGGCCCCGACAGTGCCGCGACGAGCAAGGGATAGCAGGTGAAGACGGCATGGCTCTCGACCAGCCCGAGCAGCACGAAGGCCAGCACCATCACGCAGACCTCGGCGGCGAGCAGAAGCCCGCGGGTCACCTGCAGGACCGGATATCGGGTGCGCACCGCTGCGCGCAGATCGCCGGCGTCGCGCGCCGCCACCGCCATCACGAAGGCCGCAAAGAACCAGTAGCGGATCATCACCACCATGAACACGTTGTATTCCCCGGCGAGGTGGCGCGAGATGCCGTCCTGCATGGCGAACAGAAAGGTGGTCGCGACCATCAGCCGGATGCCGAGGCGGGTGTTCTGTTCGGTCATGTCCGCGGCCCTGATCCTGCGCCGCGCTGCGTGTCGCCGAAAACAGCGGCGGTCACAAGCCCGGGCGGGGCGCGAGCCGGCCGGTGGTCATATGGCGCTTGGCCCCGAAGCCGGGCCGGCGGGTGATGGCGAAGCCCGCCGCCTCCAGCCCGCGCCGCACCGCGCCGGCGGCGGTGTAGGTGGCGAGCGTTGCGCCGGGGGCGGAATGGCGGGCGACCTCGGACAGGAGCGCGGGGGACCAGAGGTCGGGGTTCTTGGCCGGCGCGAAGCCGTCGAGAAACCAGGCATCGGCCCGGCCGTGCCAGGCTGGCAGTGTGCGCTGCGCATCGCCGAGGATCACCTCGGCCTCGAGCCCGTCGAGCGCGAACCGGCTGCGGCCCGCCGCCCAGTGCGACAGGAACGGCGGCGCCGCCGCCGCGGCCTCGGGAAAGGCCGACAGCGCCCGGGCAATGTCGGCGGCGGCCATCGGTTCGGCCTCGAAGGAGGTGAAGCGCAGCAGCCCCGGCTGCCCGGCGGCGCGCCAGGCGAGCCAGGCCGCCAGCATGTTCAGGCCGGTGCCGAAGCCGGTCTCGGCGATGTGGAACCCTGCGCGGAAGCGGGCCGGCAGCCCGTTGCCGTCGAGAAACACATGGCGGGTCTCTGCCAGCCCGCCGGCCCGCGAGAAATACGGATCGCCGTAGCGGCGCGAGACCGGCACAGTGCCGTCGGTCCAGTCGAGTGCTGCGGTCTGGCCGGTCATCCGGGTTTGGCCTAGGGGCGGGGCGGGACCGACGATGGACAGGGACGCAGGGCATGGCAAGGGCGGAGATCACGGTGCGCGGGGCGGGCGTCTTCGGCCTCGCCATCGCCTGGGCGCTGGTCCGGCGCGGGGCGCGGGTGCGGGTGATCGATCCGGGCGGCGTGGGCGCGGGGGCGAGCGGCGGGGTCGTCGGCGCGCTGGCGCCGCATCAGCCCGAAGGCTGGAACGCGCTCAAGGCGTTCCAGTTCGACAGCCTGGCCATGGCAGAGGACTGGTGGGCCGCGGTCGCGGCCGCGGGCGGGCAGAGGACGGGCTACGGGCGGACCGGGCGACTGCAGCCGCTGGCCGATGACAGGGCGGTGGCCGCGGCGCGGGCGCGGGCCGCGGAAGCCGCGGCGCTGTGGCAGGGCCGCTTCCGCTGGCAGGTGCAGCCCGCGCCCGCAGGCTGGGCGCCGGTCAGCCCCACCGGTCTTGTCCTGCGCGACACGCTCAGCGCCCGGATCGCGCCGCGCGCGGCGCTGGCGGCGCTGGCGGCGGCGATCCGGGCACAGGGCGGCGCGGTGGCCGAGGATGGCCCGGACGGTGCGACCGTCGTCTGGGCGACCGGCGCGGCGGGGCTCGCCGCCCTCGGGGCCGATCTCGGCCGCGACATCGGCGGCGGGCAGAAGGGGCAGGCGCTGCTGCTCTGCCACGACGCCGGCTGCGAGGCGCCGCAGATCTTCGCCGACGGGCTCCATATCGTGCCCCATGCCGACGGGACGGTGGCCATCGGCTCCACCTCGGAGCGGACCTGGCAGGACGCGTTGGGAACCGACGCCCGGCTCGACGCCGCGCTGGCCCGGGCGGTGGCGGTCTGCCCGGTGCTTGCGGATGCGCCGGTGATCGCGCGATGGGCAGGCCTCCGGCCGCGCAGCGCCAGCCGGATGCCGGTCGTCGGTCCCTGGCCCGGGCGGCCGGGGCACTATGTCGCGAATGGCGGCTTCAAGATCGGCTTCGGCCTGGCGCCGCTGATGGCCGAGACGATGGCCGATCTGCTGCTCGAGGGGCGCGACGCGATCCCGGCCGCGTTCCGTCCCTGACCGGTCAGGCCACGCGCCGCACCATGGTCGTGGCCGAGGCGAAGCCGAACACGCTTGCCAGCAGCCCCATCGCCTCGGTCCGGACCGCCTCGAATCCCTGCCGTTCGTAAAGCGCCCGCGCCCGCCAGTTGCTGTCGATCACGTCGAGCCGGACCTCGCGATAGCCGCGCGCCCGCGCCTCGCGGCAGAGCGCCTCGATCAGGAGGCTGCCGATGCCGTGGCCCTGCGCCTCGCGGGCCACGCAGATCCCGTCGATCAGGAATCGCTCGGCCTCGACGTCGCGGTTCAGCATCCGCAGGAGCGCGGCGCGCCACAGGCTGCCTGCGAGCCCGTAGATCGCGCGCAGGTCGGCCAGTCCGCCGCCCGCGAAGCCGCCCTGCGCGGTCTTGAAGCCGATCAGCCCGCGCAACTCGCCGTTCTCGGTCGCGATGATCGCATGGTCGCTGCGGATCACCCGGCCGAGGAAGGCGAGCGCCCGCGGCTCCGGCCCCATCACCCGGCCGAGCTTGCCGCCGAAGGCCTGCCAGTAGAGCGCGGCCGCCGGCCCGCGCAGCTCGGGCGGCAGTCCATGGTGCAGCGTCACCGTCACGCGAGCGCCCCGGCGAGCACATCCGCCCGGCCCGCGCCGAGGATCCAGCCCTCCTCGTTCCGGCCCGGCCAGACGGGGACGTCGTGGAGAAGCGGGCCGAGCCCGCCGGACTGCGCCAGCCGCCACAGCGCGCGGGCGAGCAGCCGCACCTGCACCTCGTCCCTGACGTCGCCCGGCCGCGCCGCGGCGGTCACGGCGGCACCGATCAGCGCGGGATAGATCTCGGCCAGCACCAAGGGGCCCGTCGGCGGGTCGAACGGCCAGACCGAAGCGCCCGGCCGGGCGGCCAGCCGCGCGATCACCGGCAGGCCGGTCAGCACCTGCCCGCCGACGCTGCCGGTGGTGTAGAGCTTCCAGACCGGCTGCGCACGGCGCACCACCGCCTCGACCCGCCGGCGCTCGGCGAGGCCGAGCGCGGCATAGTCCACCGCCTTGGTCTGGGGCAGATGCGCCAGCGCATGATGGCGTGGGCGGCCCCAGAACGGCCCGTGGCCGCCGAGCCGGGCATTGATCCGGTCGGCCAGCGCGAAGCGGTCGTTGCGGTTGTCAGCCGCGTCGGTCAGGTTTTTGGCCAGCCACTGCCAGACGGCCCGCGCCTCGGGCCGGCCGGTCAGCCGCGCGGCGAAGCCTGCGGGATAGCCGAAGGCAAAGTCGAACCCGGTCAGCACCCGGCGGCCGGCACCGGCCTCGGCGTCGAGCAACGCGCCGAGGGCGGCCTCGGCCGCGGCACGGGTGCGGTGATAGCTGACCGTCTCGCCCGAGGTGCCGGCGACCCCCATCCAGACGGCGTTGGCGGAGGGTGCCGCGGGCGACTGGCTGCCGGCCGACGACCAGTCCACCACGACGACCGTATCGAACAGCGCGGGCGGAACCGGCAGCAGCCCGGTCTCGCGCAGGATGAAATCGGCCACCGCCACGGTGTCGTTCAGGTCGAGCACCGGCACCGGCAGCGGCGGCAGCGCCGCGTCGGTCGCCACGGCGCGGACATGCGGGTCGCCGGGCTGGATCAGCGCCTGGCCGGTCGCGGCGCGGAACACCTCGATCCTGGGATGGCTGTCGCGCTTGTAGCCTTCGACCAGCACCAGATCGACCGGGGCGAGGCGGCGCAAGAGGGTGGCCAGCTCCGGCTCCGGGCCGTCACGGTGCTCGGTCAGGATCGCGTGGCGCCGGGCGCCGGCCAGCACCACCTCGCGCGCGCCGGCCGCCCGATGGCGGAAGGTGTCCTTGCCGGGGCGGTCGAGATCGACATCGTGATGCACGTGCTTGACGGTCGAGACGGCGAAGCCCCGGCCGGTGATCTCGGCCACCAGCCGCTCCATCAGGCCGGTCTTGCCGGCGTTCTTCCAGCCAATCACGCCATAGACCTTCATGCCGCGCCCGCGATCAGGGCCGCGGCGCGCGCGAGATCGTCGCGCGTGTTGATGTTCAGGAAGACGCGGCCGTCGGGGAAATCCGCGGTCGCGGCGCCGTGGCGGTCGGCAAAGTCGGTCACCCGCGCCGCGCCGCGCGCGAGGGTCAGGCGCAGGTCGTGGCGCAGCCCGGTGGGCCAGAGCCCGAAGGTCGGGTGCCGCTGCCCGCCACTGGCCGCGAGCGCCAGGCGCTCCGGGCTCCGTTCGGCGGCCAGCATCAGGCGCGGCACCAGATCCTCGGGCAGGAACGGCGTGTCGACCGCGGCGCTCGCAACCGCCGCCGCGCCCCTTGCCGCCGCCCAGTCGAGCGCCGCAAGGATGCCGGAGAGCGGCCCGAGCGGCACCTCATCGGGCAGGACCGGACAGCCGAAGCCCGCCAGCCGCGCCGGGTCGCCATTGGCGCTGAAGGCCAGAGCCTCGACCTGGGGGCCGAGACGGTCAAGCACGCGGCGCGCGAGCGGCGCGCCGCCGAGCATGACCAGCGCCTTGTCGGCGCCGCCCAGGCGCCGCCCTTCGCCGCCCGCCAGAATCACCCCGAAAATCCGCAACCGCCCGCCCCAGAAACGCCCCTGCCGATCATGGCGCGGTGCGGTCCCGACGGGAAGCCCCGGTCAGAACGGCGTCTCCTGCGCCTGCACCAGCAGCACCCCGTGGTTCTGATTGGCATCGTCGTCGGTGATCACCCGTTCGCTGACCCCCGGCAACTGTCCGAAGGCGCGCATCACCTTCTTCGGTCCGAAGGTGGAGGGGATCGTCTCGAACCCGGGCAGCCCGCGCAGCACCGTCGTCGTCGCTCGGGCGCATTGCGCCTTGGGCACCGGGCCGTAGGCCAGCGCCCGCTCCAGCGCCAGTTCCGCCACCTCGGGCGACACCATGACGGTCTGCTCGACCACGCGATAGTTCTCGCGCGCGTGGTAGTCAATGTAGAAATCGACCATCTTCGGGGTGATGCCGAAATGCACGTCGTTGCGTTCCGGCAGGTTCGGGTGGCGCCAGGTTCCGGCCGGGTCGAACAGCAGCCGCTGCGAGCCGTTGATCATCAGCGCCGAATGCTCGCCCGCGTTGTTGGTGTTGTTCAGGACCGTGAACAGCGTGATCGAGGGCGGACCGTCATGCACATAGGCCGCCCGCGCCACCACGTCGTCGGGCGACCAGACCGGCTCGGCCGCGCAGGCGGCGAGGGCGAAGAGCGCCGCGAGGCACATCAGCAGTCGGTGCATCGGCGCACTCCTCGGTGGGGTCTAGTGTCTGGGGCTTGCGGGGGGCTGGCCGGATCAGGAATTCGCCAGCGCGAGGAAGATCAGGATCCCGACCGAGATGCCGATCCCCCAGGCCACCATGCGGACGAACCGCTCGAAGGTGCGTTCGTGGGCGCGGATGTCGGCCGTGCCCGTGCTGTGGTCGTCGTCCTGGGCGTGGTCGGCCATCGTCTCGTTCCCGCGTTCCGCTGCCTGCTGCGGCAGTCCTCGGCCCGCGCTTAGCCTATTTCCCGCGGCCTGTCACGGGTCCCCGAGCGGCGATCCTGCGGCTTGCCAGAGCCAGGGGCCTTCCGGCGCGGCGCGTCGGCGCGACACCTCGCCACGGGCGAGCAGGTGGTTGAGATGCGCCATCGCCTCGGCCAGGGCGAGGCCGTATTCCGCCGGGGCCACCGCACGTTGGAACAGCGGCCGGAAGCAGTCGCTCGCGCGGTGCGGCCGGACAAGGAAAGCCCGCAGCCGATCGAGCGCGGCGGCATGGTCGGCGATCATCGCCTCCAGCCGCGCCGGCAGGCCGGCATAGGGCCGCTTGTGGCCCGGCAGGACCAGGTGGTCGTCGCGGGCCGCGTCACGGAAGCGGGCACAGGAGGCCAGCCACTCGGCCAGCGGATCGGCGCGGGGCTCGGTCGCATAGACGCCGATGTTGGCCGAGATCGCAGGCAGAAGCTGATCCCCGGCGAGCACGACGGAATCGTCGAGGCTCCAGAGGGTCGCGTGTTCCGGGGCGTGCCCGTCGCCGCAGCGCACGAGCCAGCGGCGCCCGCCCATCGTCAGCGTGTCACCCTCGGCGATACGGGTGTAGCCGAGCGGCAGCGGGCTCACGCAGTCGGCGAAGTTGAACGGCCGCTCCGCGGCCCGCGCCGCAAGCAGGTCCGCCGCCATGCCGGCATCGCGCCAGAACGCCAGTTGCTGCGCCCCCGGCCGCGGCTGCACGTCGAGCTGCAGCATGCGCGCCAGCAGCCACGCGGTGCGCGTGGCCAAAAGGTCGGCGCCCTCGGCCTGGAACTGCCCTGCCAGACCGATGTGATCGGGGTGGTGATGCGTGACGACCACGCGCCGGATCGGGCGCCCGGTCAGCGGCCCGGCGAGAAGCGCCTGCCACTGGGCGCGACTGCGCGGCGTGTCGAGGCCGGTGTCGATCACCGTCCAGCCGTCGCCGTCGTCGAGCGCATAGACATTGACGTGGTCAAGCGCCATCGGCAGCGCCAGCCGCATCCAGAGCACGCCGGGCGCCACCTCGGCCGCCTCGGCGCCCTCGGGGGGCGCGGCCGCGGCCGGCCGGACCGATGCGGTCACGGCGCCAGCGCCTCGGTCGACAGGGCGAACAGGTCCGCCGAGCCCTCGCGCGCCTCGGCCAGAAGGCCGGCATGCGCCGGCAGCAGCCGCCGGATCGCGATCCGCGCCAGCGGCAGGCGGGCTGCGTCCGCCAGTGCGGCCGACAGGTGGTAATGCCCGCCGAGCACCAGCGCGACGGCGCGCTGGAACGGCACCGCGCCGGCGAAGCGGTCCTCCATGTCCTGCCCCAGCATCCACTCTACGGTCTCGCGCAGCGATTCGGCCGCCGCCCAGACATCGCCCGCGAGCTCGGGCAGGCGCGCGCGCGCCGCCTCGGCGCCGGCCTGAACCTCGTCGAGCAGGCGGAACGCGGCCTCGCCCCGGTCGGCGAGCTTGCGCCCGACCAGATCCATCGCCTGGATCCCGTTGGTGCCCTCGTAGATCGAGGTGATGCGCACGTCGCGCAGGTATTGCGCCGCGCCGGTCTCCTCGACGAAGCCCATGCCACCATGCACCTGGATGCCTTCGCCGGCGACCGCGATCCCGGTCTCGGTGCCGCAGGACTTGGCGATCGGCGTCAGGAACGCGGCGCGCGCCGCCCAGTCCGGCTGGCCCGTCGCGCGCGCCATGTCGATCGCCGCGGCGCAGGCCAGCGCGATCGCCCGCGCCGACCATGTCGCCGCCGCCATCGTGGCCAGCATGCGCCGCACGTCGGGATGCCGGACGATCGGCAGGTCGCCGCCCTGCACGCGCGTCTCTGCGTAGGCGAGCGCCTGCTGCAGCGCCGCCTCGGCCACCCCGACGCCCTGCGCCGCGACCCCGAGCCGGGCGTTGTTCATCATCGTGAACATCGCTGCCATTCCCTTGTGCGCCTCGCCGATCAGCCAGCCGGTCGCGCCGTCGAAGCTCATTACCGCGGTGGGCGAGCCATGCAGGCCCAGCTTGCGTTCAAGGCTGACCACCTGAAGGCGGTTTCGGATCCCCGGGTTGCCGGCCGCATCCGGCAGGAACTTCGGCACCAGGAACAGGCTGATGCCGCGCGTTCCCTCCGCCGCGCCCGGCAGGCGCGCCAGCACGAGGTGGCAGACATTGGCCGAGAAATCGTTGTCGGCCCAGCTGATGTAGATCTTCTGGCCGGTGATCGCATGGCTGCCGTCGCCGTTCGGCTCGGCGCGGGTCCGCAGCGCCCCCACGTCCGACCCGGCCTGCGGCTCGGTCAGGTTCATCGTGCCGGTCCACTCGCCCGAGATCAGGCGTGGCAGATAGAGCGCGCGGATCGCCGCCGGCGCGTGATGCTCCAGCGCCTCGATCTGGCCCTGGGTCAACAGCGGGCCGACCTGCAGCGACAGGCAGGCGGCCGCCATCATCTCGTTCACCGCCGTGGCCAGCGTCATCGGCAGGCCGGCGCCGCCATATGCGGGATCGGCCGCGATCGCGATCCAGCCGCCCGCGGCGATCGCGCGGTAGCCGTCGGCGAAACCCGGCGAGGTGCGGACCACGCCGTTCTCCAGCCGGGCGGGATGGAGGTCGCCCGCCCGCTGCAAGGGTGCCAGCACCTCCTCGCTCAGGCGCGCGGCGCCGGTCAGGATCGCATCGACCACGTCGGGCGTGGCGTCGGCGAAGCGTTCGGTCGCCGCCACGGCGCCGAAGCCGACGACATGGTCGAGCAGGAAGCGGAAGTCGGCGAGCGGGGCGCGGTAGGTCATGGGGCACTCGGGGCGCATGGGGCGGTCCCGCGCCTTGGCAAGCCGCGCGGACAGGCTTATGGACAGGGTCCGCGGGCATGCTGACTGGCCGGACCGCCGCCATCAACCCCTACGCTGCGTCACGCCATGGCCGAGACCGCACTTCTTGCCGCCACGCCCGACGGCCTCGCTCGGGCGGCCGCGATCCTCCGCGGCGGCGGGCTGGTCGCCTTCCCGACCGAGACGGTCTATGGCCTCGGCGGCGATGCGCGGTCGGAACGGGCGGTGGCCGCGATCTTCGCGGCCAAGCACCGGCCGCGCGTCAATCCGCTGATCGTGCATCTGCCGGACGTGGACGCCGCGCGCGGCCTCGCCCGGTTCGACGATCGGGCCGAGGCGCTGGCGGCGGCCTTCTGGCCAGGGCCGCTGACGCTGGTTCTGCCCCTGCGTGCCGTGGCCGGCCTGTCGGCGCCGGTGACGGCCGGGCTGGCCACGGTGGCCGTCCGGGTGCCGGCGCATCCGGTGGCGCAGGCGCTGTTGCGGGTCTTCGGCGGACCGCTGGCCGCCCCTTCGGCCAACCCCTCGGGCCGGATCAGCCCCACCCGGGCCGCGCATGTGCTGGACGGGCTCGCCGGGCGGATCGATGCGGTGGTGGACGGCGGCGCCTGCACGGTCGGGGTCGAATCGACGATCCTCGGCCTCGACGGCCCGGCCCGGCTGCTCCGGCCAGGCGGCGTTCCGGCGGAGGCACTGGAGGCGCTGCTGGGTGCGCCCCTCGTCGCTGCCGAAGGCGAGGCCGACCGGCCGGTCGCGCCGGGCCAGTTCGCCTCGCATTACGCGCCGCGCGCCGCACTCCGGATCGGTGCCGCCGCGCCGCGGCCCGCAGAGGTGTGGATCGGCTTCGGCCGGGATGGGCGGCCCGGGCTGAACCTGTCGCCGGAGGGCGATCTGGCGGCGGCCGCGGCCGCGCTGTTCCATGCTTTGCGCGAGGCCGACCGGCGGGCCGGGCCGGGCGGGACGATCGCGGTCGCGGCCGTTCCCGACACCGGCCTCGGGCAGGCGATCAATGACCGCCTGCGCCGGGCCGCGGCGCCCCGGCCCGGGCCCTAGATCGGCGGAGCCCGGCCGTGCCGGTGCCGGCGCGGCGCTGCCGCCCGGGCCGCTGCAGAATCCGCCTGACGCGGGCGCCGGCACTGTGGAATAGTGCCGGGCGCGGCCCCGGGCGGCCGTGCCGCGGCACAGGCATCTCACGGGACCGACCAGACCATGCTGAACGAATTCAAGACCTTCATCTCGCGCGGGAACGTGATCGACCTCGCGGTCGGCATCATCATCGGCGCCGCCTTCACCGGGATCGTGAACTCGCTGGTGGGCGATCTGGTCAACCCTGTGATCGGCCTCGTCATTGGCGGGATCGACTTCTCCAACATGTATCTCGTGCTGTCGGGCGACGTGGCCCCGGGCGCCAGCCTGCAGGCCGCGCGTGACAGCGGCGCGGCGGTGTTCGCCTACGGCAGCTTCCTGATGGCGCTCCTGAACTTCCTGATCATCGCCTGGGTGGTGTTCCTGCTGGTCAAGGCGGTGAACCGGGCGCAGGCGGCAGTGATGCCGACCGCGCCCGCCGTGGACACCCCCCCGCCGCCGACGCAGGAGGAACTCTTGACCCAGATCCGCGACCTGCTTCGGGCGCGGGCCTGATCCGGCAGGCGCCGCCCGGCCGCCGTCAGGCCGCGAGCGCGCGCGCCGGGGCGGTGACCTCGATCCCGAGGGCGCTTCCCACCGCGCCATAGGTCAGGTGGCCGGCATGCACGTTCAGCCCCGCGAGCAGGTGCGGGTCCTCGCTGCAGGCCCGCCGCCAGCCCTTGTCGGCCAGCGCCAAGAGGAACGGCAGCGTCGCGTTGCCGAGCGCCAGCGTCGAGGTGCGCGCAACCGCGCCCGGCATGTTGGCGACGCAGTAGTGCAGGATGCCGTCGACCATGTAGATCGGATCCTGATGGGTGGTGGCGCGGCTCGTCTCGAAACAGCCACCCTGGTCGATCGCCACGTCCACGAGGACCGCGCCCGGCTTCATCGTCGCCAGCTGCGCGCGCGAGATCAGCTTCGGCGCGGCCGCCCCGGGGATCAGCACCGCGCCGATCACCATGTCGGCCTCGCGGATCAATTCGGCGGTGTTGCCGGCGGTGGAATAGACCGACGTGAAGTCGCGCCCGAACGCGTCGTCGAGATAGCGCAGCCGCGGCAGCGAGCGGTCGAGTACGGTCACGTCCGCCCCCATCCCGGCCGCGACCCGGGCCGCATGGGTGCCGACCACGCCGCCGCCGATCACCACCACGCGGGCCGGCGCCACGCCCGGCACGCCGCCCATCAGCACCCCGCGTCCGCCGTTCGCCTTCTGCAGCGACCAGGCGCCGACCTGCGGCGCAAGCCGGCCCGCGACCTCGGACATCGGCGCGAGCAGCGGCAGCCCGCCGCGGTCGTCGGTCACCGTCTCGTAGGCGATCGCGGTCACGCCCGAGGCCAGCAGGTCGCGGGTCTGCTCGGGGTCGGGCGCGAGGTGCAGGTAGGTGAACAGCACCTGCCCCTCGCGCAGCCGGCGGCGCTCGATGGGCTGCGGCTCCTTGACCTTCACGATCAGGTCCGCGGCCGCGAACACCTCTTCCGCGGTCGGCGCGATCCGCGCCCCGGCGGCGACGTAGTCGGCATCGGCGAAGCCCGCGCCGACCCCGGCGCCGGCCTCGATCAGCACGGCATGGCCATGCGCCACCGCCTCGCGCGCGGCATCGGGGGTCAGGCCGACGCGGAACTCCTGCGGCTTGATCTCTTTCGGGCAACCGATCTTCATGGGGGTTTTCTCCGGGGGGAAAGGGATATCGTCCGAAGTATGACGGATCGCGCCGGTGATGCTTTGAAAAGACCGGTGACGCGGAGGGGGTCTTGCGGTAGGATCTTCGACGGAACGGCGTATCCATCGAAGGATCGTGCGCAGGCGTGGAACTCGACGCGACGGACCGGCGAATCCTGACGGCCCTCCAGAGGGACGGCCGGATCACCAATGCCGAGCTGGCCGAGCGCGCGCATCTGTCGCCCTCCGCCTGCCACCGCCGGGTGCAGCGGCTGGAGGCCGAGGGCGTGATCGACCGCTATGTGGCGCTACTGGACGCCCGCCGGCTCGGCTGGCCGACGACGGTGTTCGTGGAGATCACGCTGTCCGGCCAGGCGGACGAACTCCTGGAGGCCTTCGAGGCGGCAGTGAAGCGGGTGCCGGACGTGCTGGAATGCCACCTGATGGCGGGCACGGCCGACTACCTCCTGAAGGTCGTGGCCCAGGACACCGACGACTTCGCCCGCATCCACCGCCAGTTCCTGGCACGGCTGCCGGGGGTGGCGCAGATGCATTCGAGCTTTGCGCTCCGGACGGTGTTCAAGACGACGGCACTGCCGGTGTGAGGGGGGCCCGGCGCGCAGTCCAAGTGCGCAGCTCGTCCCGAATGAGGCAGCCGTCGAGCCGCCCGCACCTGCAACCGCCGCATATCCGCGCTCCCATTGCGTGCGGGAGAGGAAGCAGTTGGCGACGCGGCCGGACTGGGCGGAGACTGGGGCGGCGGAACAAGAAACCCCCGAGGCGGGGGCCGCGGGGGTTTGCGGGTCGGCGGGTCGCCCCGCCGCAGGGGTCGAGCGTCGGCTCAGACCGCGCCTTCGCGGAGCGCCTTCTTCCGCGCGAGCTTGCGTGCCCGGCGGACGGCTTCGGCCTTCTCGCGCGCCTTCTTGACGGAGGGTTTCTCGAAATGCTGCTTGAGCTTCATTTCGCGAAACACGCCCTCGCGCTGGAGCTTCTTCTTCAGGGCCCGGAGGGCCTGATCGACATTGTTGTCGCGAACGCTGACCTGCATGTGGTTGTCACCACCTTCCTGGGTTAGAGTTGCACGAGACTGTGCAGGCGCGCGGCCTATATCGCGGCGCGAAGGCCATGTCCAGAACGGAAGGGGGCGGCGATGGAACAGGACGGAGCGGACCAGACGGGGGCGGCGAGGACGCCGCAGGACGCGATCCTCGACGCGGCGCTCGCGCATGTGCCGTTCGACGGCTGGTCGGAGATCACGCTCCGCGCCGCCGCGGCCGATGCCGGGGTGGACCCGGGGCTGGCGCGCGCGCTCTTCCCGCGCGGGGCGGTCGATCTGGCGCTGGCCTTCCATGCCCGGGGTGATGCGGCGATGACGGCCCGGCTGGCGGTCACCGACCTGTCGGCGCTCCGCTTCCGCGACCGGATCGCGACGGCGGTGCGCTACCGCCTGGAGGCAGTGCCCGACCGCGAGGCGGTGCGGCGCGCCACCACGCTCTTCGCGCTGCCGATGCATGCGGCCGACGGCGCCCGCGCCGTCTGGGGCACGGCGGATGCGATCTGGCGGGCGCTCGGCGACACCTCGGCCGATCTCAACTGGTACACCAAGCGCGCCACCCTGTCGGGCGTCTATGGCGCGACCGTGCTCTACTGGCTCGGCGACGACAGCCCCGGCCACCAGGCGACCTGGGATTTCCTCGACCGCCGGATCGCGGATGTGATGGAGATTGAGAAGCTGAAGGCGGCGGTGACGGACAATGCCGCGGTGAAGGCGTTGATGGCCGGGCCGCTGGCCGTCCTGCGGCAGATCCGGCCGCCGCGCATGCCCGACGACCTGCCGGGCCGGTTCCGCTTCTGAGCCCCCGGCCGGCGATGGACCTGCCCCACACGATGCGCGCGGTCGCGATCCGCGAGCCCGGGGGCCCCGAGGTGCTGGTGCCGGTCACCACGCCGGTGCCGGTGCCGGGACATGGCCAGATCGTGATCCGCGTGGCCTTCGCCGGCGTGAACCGCCCCGATGCGCTGCAGCGCGCCGGCGCCTATGCCCCGCCCGCCGATGCCTCGCCGCTGCCGGGGCTCGAGGCTGCGGGCCATGTCGCGGCCGTCGGCCCCGGTGTGGCGCGCTGGAAGGTCGGCGATGCCGTCTGTGCGCTGCTGCCCGGCGGCGGCTATGCCGAGCATGTGGCGACGAATGCCGCCCACGCCCTGCCGGTGCCGCCGGGGATGGACCTGCGCGAGGCCGCCTGCCTGCCCGAAACCTGCTTCACCGTCTGGTCGAACGTGATGATGCGCGGGCGGCTGCAGGCGGGCGAGCGGTTTCTGGTGCATGGCGGGTCCTCCGGCATTGGAACGACGGCGATCCAGATCGCCGGGGCGCTTGGCGCGCGGGTGTTCGCGACTGCCGGATCGGCCGAGAAATGCGCCGCCTGCGAGGGGCTCGGCGCCGAACGCGCGATCAATTACCGCGAGGAAGACTTCGTCGCGGTGCTGAAGTCCGAGGGCGGGGCGGATCTGATCCTCGACATGGTCGGCGGCCCCTACCTGCCGCGAAACGTCAAGGCCCTGGCCGACGACGGCCGGCTCGTCCAGATCGCCTTCCTGCAGGGGCCGAAGGTGGAATTGAACTTCGCCGAGGTGATGCTGCGCCGCCTGACGATCACCGGCTCGACGCTCCGCGCGCAAAGCGACCTCGCCAAGGCCCGCTACGCGGCGGAGGTCGAGACCCACGTCTGGCCCCTGTTCGCCCGCGGTGCATTGCGCGTAGTGATCGACAGCGA
>Ga0224723_1000954_pt1 | contig 18501 bp, 12 predicted proteins | sample Balambano_FR2_Me_FD_161647 | JGI IMG/M metagenome (GOLD analysis project Ga0224723, IMG submission 161647) | Freshwater sediment microbial communities from Lake Towuti, South Sulawesi, Indonesia - Balambano_FR2_MetaG | ecosystem: Environmental > Aquatic > Freshwater > Lake > Sediment | place...
CATCACCCCCTCTCTCCCTCCTAATTATGAAATGGGAATATCTACTAAAAAACCTTGGTACATGGTCCGGCTCTTTCACCGAATTATCTCCCGTAGGTGAAATACTAAAAGATACGCCTTCTGTTGTTTCTTTAGAAGGTTTGAATGAGAATAAAACAATCCGCCAAGTGGTTCGTCGTCAAGGACACGATGAATTAGTTTTAGAATACAGTTCGTTATCTCGTAGTGTCTTATTTTTTGAAAATGGCGCATTCTCTCAAGGTACAATTCAATTAGCACCATTTTCAGAATCTGGCGCAGAATTCGGTTTAATTCATCAAAATCACCGCTTACGATTAGTACAGATGTTTAATAAAAACGGTGATTTAAATGGCTTTACTTTAATTCGTGAATTTTTAGCAGAAACCGAACCATCAAAACGCCCAACTTTGACGGTAAATGATTTATTAGGACGCTGGGAGGGTGAAGCTGTAACCTTGTATCCAGATATACGTCCAAAAAACGTATGTTCTACAAAAATGGTGTTAGAAATAGATGATTCTGGGCGACTAGTTCATCATACAAGTTTTGACGGTCATATGATGACTTCATCTGCAAGCATTAATAATTCTGTAATTTCATTTGACCAAAATCCTCAAAAGCAATACCAAGTATTACTATTACCAAACGGTGCTTCTGCTGTTTGTCCTGCAAAACTACAATTACGTCAACTAGTGTACTTAGAATTAGGTTGGCTGATTCAACCTAACTTGCGCCAACGTATAATTCGCAGCTACAGTGATAAAGGTGAATGGAATAGCCTTACATTAGTTACAGAACACAAAATTTAAGATTATTATTGATTTATAGAAAAAGAACAATTTTCTAAATACAGCCAACTTCATATAAGTGAGGTACACGGGTAGGGGTGAACGCCCGTACTCCTTACGGAGAAGCAAGCTACGCCCTTACAAGGATCTTTACCTCAGCAAGGTGAAATCTGCTGTAATATCCTTATCATCATTGCTGCTATTGCCACTAATAATAGTGTTGCTCAAATTAACTGTGCCTCCAAAAATGGCGCCACCCAAGGTAGCAATATTGCTATTAATAATACTATCACTTACGGTCAGAGTATCAGAGAAGTTAAATATAGCGCCACCATAACTAGTACTAAATTCGCTGGATGCTCTGTTTTCGTACAAGATGCTGCCCTTTAATGAGGTGTTGCCAATGTTGTAAACTCCTCCACCGTAGGCTTTACCAATATCAGAACGGTAGATTACAGAATTTGTGGCAAAGCTGCTGTCATTAACTTCAAGAGTGCCACTATTAAAGATACCACCACCGTAGCCATTACCTTTACTTGAGGTATTGCCATCTATACTATTGCTAAACACAGCACTTGTATTCAAAGATATAGTGCCAGTATTAAAAATACCGCCACCGTAAGCGTCACTGCTGCTACCTGTGAGTAAATTCAACCAAATGGTAGTATTAGATACTGATGTATTGCCACTATTACTTATACCGCTACCCTTTTCAGTAGCCTTATTATTAAATAGAGAAACTCTTCTAAGTTCTAACTCACCAATATTCTTGAGAGCATCAGTTTCTACTATATTTTTCATTGGCGTACCGAAATCTTCTTAACTTTCATAAACTTTTGTGTTTTTGTTAGAGTAGTTGAAACCGGAAGATTTCCGCATTCTTGCGATACTTCGCTCAATTCATATTCTTGAATTTTCGGCCAAGGATTTTCGTAAACTTGAAATTTTTGTTTTAAAATTAGCCAGAAGAACGGTAAATCATCAAAGAGATATCTTTTCCAGAGACGGTTAGGTTCTGACAAAAGTCTGTAAAGCCATTCTAGACCAACTTCACTCATCCATTTTGGAGAACGTTTTACATTACCCGTCTCAAAATTAATAGTTGCACCAATTGCCAGAAAAATCTTTACATTCTTTAATTGATGTTTATATTTGTGAATCCATAATTCTTGTTTTGGTGCCCCAACACCGACACCTAGAACAGTTGCACTTGACTGGTTAATCAATTCAACAATTTTTTGACACTCTTGCTCATCATTTTCAAACCCAAAGGGAGGTGAATAAGTTTGAATAATAATATTCCTACCAACCTTTGAATTTATTTTCTGTTGAGCTTGCTTTGCTGTATCCCCGAAACCTCCTAACAAGAATATTTTGATTCTATCATCATTTTTGTAATAAGTATAAAAAGCTGGAAATAAGTCAGAACCAGAAATTTTTTCTTGAATTGGCGTACCTAAAAACTTAGATACATACATTAGTATTTGACTATCACAAACTATGTAGTCAGCTTTTTGATAAACGCTATAAAACTCCTGATTTTTCTGCAATTTCACTAAATGGTCTACATTTGGAGTGAACACAACACCACCAAATTGAAGTTGTTTTAATAACTCCAACATCGTAATGTTATGAATACTCACATTTAATAAATTAACTTGGTTAGTCATAGTTTTTTCTCCAAATTATTACATCAGTATTTCTATGTTAGATTGGTACCTTCTTGAAAATTTTTCCGAAGTTACCTTGGCGCAAAGCTTCAAAAGCTCTATTGATTTTGGAAGTTATTATAGAATAGCGGCTTTTATTAATTACTAATGGTTGTTCAAGCCATTCTTTTGAATGCGTACATTCTTTAATTTTAAGAAAAACCGCAGTTTTTGATGATAAATCAGCCGTTAATTCCCATTCTGGCTCGGATAGTAGAAACTCTTTTAAGATAGTACCTGTCCAAATCTGGGTATCATCAACTATCATCATCCCACCGACTTTTAACTTTTCACAAGTGTAATACCAGTCAATAAATGGTGTTGGGAATGCATGTCTCCCATCAATCAGTACTAAGTCTAAATTATCCAATTCTAAAGATGGTAATATTCGTTCAGATATCCCAGCTTTAAAAGTAACCTTACTATATGAGATGTGGTTGTTTTGACAATAGCTTTGAATGCGGTTAATTAGTTTTAAATCTGGCACAATGGATGTATGAAAAGCACCCTTCTGTGCAAACAGTACAGTACTTAAACCTGCTCCTGTTTCTAAAGTTTTCGAGTTTGAGTTGACATATTGATCTAAAAAATTTAGTACAGCATCAGATATCTGCCATGAAGTAAGTTTTCCTGATGGATCTTCATGCAACTGAGGAGGGTTTTGCAGTAATAATTGTAAAGTCATAAGTGTTTACTTTCACAATGAATGATTTGACAATGTTATTGCTAGAACAAATCAGTTTGCGTATCTAGTTTTCTTTTAGAGAATAGACATCGACTGAATTTAATTATGCGTTGTCTGAAAGCGTTGGTAGGGAACCCCTAAGCCTTTCAGGCTAATACCATTTCACGAAAATCCTGATACATATGAGATACTTGTAGGGGCGAACGGAACGGTTGTTCGCCCTCTTCGCGCATTTGTATCATAGATAAAGTGAAACGGTATAAAAAGTTAAAAATGTCTTGCTGAACCTTTCACTCCGTTCAAGAGTAGCTCCGTAGAGCGTAGTGAAGCATCTCATAAAGTTAGTCTTTGGAAAAAGCTTCGATTTATGTTTCACTTCGTTACGCTCGACAATTTTAAGTCGTTCTCGATATAACGACATATCTTTATCAGGCTGATGCTTCCGACTTACGGAGAGTCAATATCACAGGATATAAAAACCAAACTAGATAAGCCGCAGCACCAGTTAATAAAGTCTTACCTGGCTCTTCTAGAACAATACGCCAATGATTAGCAATAACTTGATTGAATAGCTTTGCAGCAGTTTTTCCATCGCCCAAGCTTACTAGACGACGGGCTGTATAACGCAGATGGTAAGCCTTTGCAGCCTTTTCACAATGGGCAATTATGTCTGGAGCATATAAGCGGGTCTTTTCTATTACATTTTCTAAAGCTTCTAATTGTTTTAAAGCATTAGCAGAAAGTCCTCCTGAGTTTAACCGATACAAAGTTAATGCTTCTGGCAGTCCTTCATGACGCCAATGAGTTTGAATCGATATCCTTAGCCAACATTCAATATCTGTTGCATCAGCCTTGGTATGACGTAAACGCTCATCAAAATAGTAGTCCTCAACAATGCTATACAAATCATCTTTGAACTTAATTTTTTCAAAGACTTCACGTCTAATTACTGCTGCTGAGCCATTACCTACAGGATTACGACAGAGAACATATGATGGTGTAATGTCGTAAAGTTTACGAGGTTTTTGATAAAGTCCTGTGGGTTTTCCCTGCTGATTAATGAACGATGAATAACAAAAACTAATTCCCACAGTTGGCGAATTGTCAAGATGATGGACATGCTTTTCTAGCTTAGTAGGCAACCAGATATCATCAGCATCTAAGAAAGCCAAATAATCGCCTTTAGCATGGCGAATTCCTGTATTCCTAGCTCCTGGTAAGCCTCTATTTTCTTGACGAACAATTCTAATTCTCGAATCTGTGAACTTCTGACAAACTTCTATGCTGTTGTCAGGTGAACCATCGTCAACAATTATAATCTCGAAGTTTGGGTAAGTTTGTGCTAGTACAGATTCAATGGTAGCAGCAACATATTTTTCGGCATTGTAAACGGGAACGATGACAGAAACTTTTTTCATTGTGATTTGTGTCCATTATTACAGAAAAACTACATCGAAAATATGAAAAATAGAGTGATTAAGTGTATTACTGTTTAAAGTTTAAAACTTTAAGAGTTACTTCCCCCTAATTTTGGTAAGAGATATTTTCCGTACACGGCTACCATTGTTAAAATAGTTCGCCGAGGTTCTCTTAAGATTAATGTCCATTGTGAACGTATGGCACGATTCATATAATTAACTCCAACTTTTGAAGAAATACTTAAACGTAATGCTCTTCGCGCTAAATAACGTAGAAGCAGTGCTTTTGCCTGGTTATAGTGTTTCTTTACTAACTCAGGGGCATAAACTTGAATCTTCTGATTCAAACAGTTCCATTCTTCTTCCATTCGATAAAGCTGAGAAGACATTCCTCCTGTGCTTGCTCGATAAAGTACCAACACTTGACTGATACCCTCAACCTCACAACCTTGGTAACCGACTCGTAAAAACAATTCAGCATCAGCAAAGCCGCTTAAATCACTATCAAATCCTCCAATTTTTTCCAAAATTGCTCGACGAAAAACGGTATTAGATGGAGTCACAGCCAAATTTTCTTCATATAAATGTTGAAGGGTTATATTTTTTAGACGAGAACTAGAGCGTTGTCCAGTGAGCTTACCGTCGAAACTCATAAACTCAACCCTTGCGAAGCTCATGCCCAGATTTGGGTTATTGTTCAAATGCTGAATATGTAGTGCTAACTTATGTGGTAACCACAAATCATCCGCATCAAGAAAAGCGATAAACTCCCCTTGGGCATTTTTTATTCCTGTGTTTCTAGCGATTGATACCCCTTGATTCTTCTGCGAAATCAGTTTGACTCGACTATCCTGTTGACTAAAACTGTGAACAATATCTGTCGTATTATCTTTTGAACCATCATCAACTACTATAATCTCGAAATCAGTAAAGGTTTGCTGTAAAACTGATTTTAGAGTTTCTGCTAGAAATTCAGATGCATTGTAGGCGGGTATGACTACAGTTACAGTAATTTTCATGTTTCCTCTTTAATTAAAGAATAAGCAGATGTTATGGAAAAAGCATATCTACCAGCCCAAATAGTAAAGATAGGTAGGCACAATCCATGAGCAATTAGTACTGATGCTGCTACCCAAACTATTCCCCAGTTTACAGCAACAATTAAAAGTACTCCTAAAATCACAGTAAAGATTAAATTCCAGTAAAGATTTATGTTTGTTTTGTCAATAGCTTGTAGTAGCATAGAAGCAGCTTCAGCAAAGGGTCTTGGTAGAGCAGAAAGACATATAAGTACTAAGATAGGAGTAGCTTCTATCCATTTTTGACCATATAAAATCGGTACATAAAATGGTGCGAGAGTAGACTGAAGAAGAACTAGAGGTAGTACAACTATAGCTATATTTTTAAGACTACTAAAATACCGCTGTTTACACTGCTCGAAATCATTTTTAACAGCACAGATATGTGGAAAGATAGACCAGGTAAATGCATTAATCACATTTAAGCTGATTCCAATTCCTGCATTAAATGCAAAGTAGTATATTCCTAATGCCTCGATTCCTAAAAAACGTCCAACTAATAAATAATCTAAGTTTGCTCTCAATTTATTAAGTAATTCTACCCCTAATATATTTCCCGCAAAACCTGCAATTTCCTGCCAGCGATATAGTGTAAAAGGCTTAGTTGGACGCCATTTACAACTCATACGATTAACAATAACCCATATTGGATACACTAGAACTATAGGTAATACAATAGCCCACATACCCAAGCCCAAACAAGCAAAAATAACAGTGGATAAATTTCCCACAACTCCTTGTAGACCATTACATAATGCTGTAACTTTAAGGCGATTTTCCCTAGTCAATATTGCTGCTTGAATAGCAAATAAAGGTAAAGTTAAGTAAACAGTCGCGGTAACACAGATAGGTAAAATTATTTGATTGTCTTTATAAAACCAAGCAATAGGAAAAGCTACAATACACTGAATCAGAAATAATAGTATACTAAAAATCCAATTCATCCAGTAGGCTGTATCACAAAGAGTAGAAAAATCCTTCTCCGACGCTTGAATTAATTTGGAACTGATTCCAGACTTGAGAGTGAAAACATTTGCAAACTCATTAGTTGTTAAAACAATTGCTGCTAGTCCATAATCTTGGGGAGAAAGCAAACGAGCTAAAAAAATTACTGTCACTAAACGACAAACTCGATTTATAATCTCGGCGCCACCTAACCAACTAACGTTACGAACGAATTGGTTTGAAAATCTATGTTTAACTTTTTCGATTAACATCCGATTATTTGTATTTTTATATCGGTAATAGTTCTTGATTCGCTTGAGGAATTAGGAGGTATTTTTTCGGACATTGCTGGTACATGGAAAGAGTCAGGGTGACATAGAGAAGCCAATAAATATCGCTTCTCATTAAATAACTCTCTGTTAAATTAAGAAGAATTAGTTGTGTCAAAAAAATTATAGGTACTATACCTTCTACAGATTTATTCTTCTGCAACCAGACAAGCGATCGCCAAAGTGCTGTTGCAAAGCTGACTGTAAATATAGCCAACCCTATTAGCCCTATATCAACCCATAATTCTAAAAAGCCATTATGAGCATGAGGAGGCTCAAATCCTCCAATCAATCCTCGCCAGATATCTGATGGTTCTCCTTCCCAACCACCTTCCCAAAAAGTTTCATAGCCGTATCCAAACCAAGGACGCTTCCAAATTTTATCAAGGAGAAGAGGCCACATTAAAGTACGACCACTGATAGTAGGTTCTTTCCCTATATAATTGAAGATACTGTCTGCATTGGTTGCTATTGCTGTTGAAGCTGTTGAAGCTAGTAGAAATAAACCTAAAAAAAGGCTTAGAAATAAAGTGAAGTTAATTCTTAATAATCGATAGCAAGGTATCATTATCATTATTACAAGCAATATGCCTAACGCAGCAGTTGTTGTTGAACGTAAAAGCATAAAAATTGTGAGGAAAAAGCAAGGCCAAATAATCCAAGGATATTTATATTTACCAATTCCACAAAACAAGAAAATAAGAGAGCCGATACTCATAATGCTTCCAAGAAAAGTTTTATGTATATAAATACCTCGCCAAGATCCCGTATGAACTATTTCTTCTTGACCGACAATTAACCCTACACCCACAACTCCGTAATATGGTACTGCTATACATACTAATAAACTTAATATTGCAGCTATACCAAAAGCCCAAGCTAACAACTGCAACTGCTCTTTCATGTTAAATCTTGCTGCAAAATATATACCAAATACTGTCACCCTGAACAAAGGCATTATGTGTTCTAGAGTAAATAATGGTATATCAGACCAGAGCGGTGAAGCTAAAGTAAGTCCCACTAAAACCCATAGAATTTTTTCTTTGCAAATAATTGCGAGAACTTTCTTCCACCGTGCAAGAATTAGTAACAATGTTAAAAAATGACCAACATATGCAAATGTTATCTTAATAATACTTAAAGGGTTATCGTCTGCAATAAAACCGCCTATCGCCCCTGAAAATAATATAAGTGAGATAACAACAAATATTTTCTCAGATAATTTTTGAAATAACAGCATATGTTGAATAGTATGATATTTATATACGCCTTTAGTAGATTTCGCTAATTGAAACTTTTCTTGATTTTGAATCTAAAGAATTAAACTTGGATTGCTTCTTGAAATGAAAGTAGCTATCAGATTCATTTTCTAATATTACACTATTAATCACTAACCCCAAAACATTCTGTTCTCCCTGTTCAAGTAACTCTTTTGTGGCGCTAGCACTGCTAGAATCAACTACACCCGGTCGAGCCACTAACAAAATTCCATCGCTAATTTTACTTAAAATCAAAGCATCAGCAGCCATTAAAATTGGTGGTGCATCGATAATTATATAGTCATAGTTTAATGAACCATATTCAACGAGTTTAGACATCGCTTGAGATTTTAATAGTGTTACTGGATTAGGAGGTGTAACTCCTGATGTGAGAATATCTAAATTAGGCATAACTTCTGTGATTGCTTCTGTAATTAAAGTTCGACCAACAATGACATTACTCAGACCTACTTCATTATTTAATTGCCAGACATGATGTTGAGAAGGATGACGCATATCTGCATCTACAACCAAAACTCTTTTTTTCAGTTCAGCGAAAACAACAGCCAAATTTGCAGCAACAGTAGACTTACCTTCTCGATTAACAGAGCTTGAAATTACAATTATTTTTGGTTTTTTTTCTGAATTCATAAACTCTAAATTCGCTTGCAGCATTCTAAAAACTTCACTAATAGCGGAATTTGGAGCATCTAAAGTTGGTATGATTAGAGATTCTTTATCTGGATATTGGTTCCACTCGATACTAAATTTTTTTTCAAGACTTGGAATTGCTGCTAGTAATGTATACTTGAATATTTGCTGAATAGCTTTAACTGTTTTAAGAGTTGAATCTCTTTTTTCTAGAACTATAATCGTGGCAAAAAAAATCAATGAACTTATTATCAAATTTCCAATAGAAAGAAAGACTACTCTTTTATCAAAGGTAGGAATTTTAGGTTCTAATGCTTCTTCAACAACTCTCGCATTAACTATATTTTGATTTCCGGAGGCTTCGACTTCTTCCAAATTTTTTAAGAGTGTTTCATAAGTTGACTGAGATGCCTTTAATCTTCTTTGTAATTCTCGTTCTTCTTGCTTTAATTTAGGTAAAGAATTTATTCTTTGCTTATAATAAAGTAAATTATTTTCTAAAGAACTTACTTGCTCAGATAATCCTACTTCTTCTATTTGTAAGCTAATTAATTTATTAATTAAATTTATTTCAAGTTCTCCTGCTCGTATATTCTTCTCAGGTAATGTCACAACACCAATTTCTTTTCTCATTCGCTCCTGTAATTGTACTTTCAGAGCTAACCTTTTTTCATTCAGGTCAATTATTTGAGGGTTTGCATCTTGGAGTTTAGTTCTTTCAAGTGCTAGTTGGTCTTCAATCTTCTGAATTGCAGTTAATGTTGCTTGAATTGAGGGAGACTGACTAATTCTGCCGACTGTTATTGCGTTTTGAGAATTCATACCCAGTCTACTTATTAAAGCTGAATATTGGGCATTAGTATCAGCTAACTTTGCTTGAGCTTCAGCAGTTAAATTCTTGAGTTTTTCAATAGTTTCTAATGATAACTTTGCTTCTTCATCTATGTCAAAAACTTTATTCTTTAGCTGAAAATTTCGTAAAGCTTCTTCTGCTTGTAGGACTGATTCTTTTGTTTGAGGTAACTGTCTAGCAATAAAATTTCTAGCGGCTAATGCTTCGGAACGATTGACTATTTTATTATTTTCTATATATGCCTTCATAATTCGGTTAACTACAAATGTAGTTTCCTTTTTTTCTGGACTAGTATAAGAAATTTCAAGAATATCTGTTCCTTTAAGTTCTTTAACTTCAAGATTTTTCTTTAAAACATTTTCAGGTATAGACTTATTTCTACTATTTACCAGCTTTAATGAGTTGGTAACTTTACTTAAAATAGGTCGAGAAAGAATAATTTCAATCTCTGTTTTCAAAGGATTGCCTTGAAGCGTTAAAGGAGTAAGCTTTGTTTTTATTTTTGATTCTGTCTCTAATCCTGTTAGAGTTGCTGATCCGTCTGGTTTCACAAGAATTTTTCCTGTAGCTACATAGTAGGGTTTTGAAATTGCAAGTGTACCTATGAAGCTTAGAGTAAAAAATGCGCCAGAGGCTATTGTCGCAGCTAACCATCTACGTTTCAAGCTAAACCAGTATTGCTGAAAATCAATGTCTAAATCTTCTGAGTTTTTAATTTCTACAGCTATTGGGTATTCTGTACGATTCATAGATTTAATAAAACAAATTGATGATTTTTACTACAGATGTAACAAAGTGTTCTTGCATGTCTGCAAGTTTATTATTAGACATCTCCAGAAATTCATTATGCGTTACCCGAAAGCCTTGGTAGGGTCTTCTTACACCATTTTTGGAGATATCTATTAACTAAGCATTAGAGAATAATAAGGGGTATAAATTAAAACTAGATTCAGATTTTAAGTTCAGCTTCTCAATCACAAGTATTCAAGTTATTACAATGCTCATATTAATGAAAATCTTAATATATATATATTAAGGTTAACTAAATATGAAGGTTAACTAAGAGCAAAAATAAAATTTATTTTGTGCTTTAGTAATTAGCTATTTGATCGATACTCAAGTTTTTGGCTTTCAAATTTTCTACATTTTTATAACTTGATATGGTTATACTACAGCACAAGTGTATTTATTTGCAAGCAGTATTCTATAGTTTTTTTGGAAGTTTTTGGATAATCCTTAGACATCTATATATAGCTATCTATGTTCCATAACATTGATTCGCTTTTTATATGAATGACAGATTATATGGTAGGAAAGGTCAGAAAAAAACTTCAATATGAAACAGACTAATGAGCATTTTGTAATTTGAAATTACTAAAGTAGTAATAGTAGGAAAAGTATGCTTAAACTCCTATGTTTTTAATTATAAAATAGTTTTGGGTTATATCCAGAAATCAAAATTGACGCTTAAGCCTAATGTCGCTATACGAGTAAAGCCCACCTAAAGTGTAGTTTTTCTCAAAGGTTAGCGGGCTTTGTAGGTATAGCTCTAGGATATACGCCTGTGAGAAGTTCTAAAAATTAGCGAAGGTATTGCTATAGCGTTTACTAATCTAGGGGCGTACTCCTGCGGAGAAGCAAGCTACGCGCTTCCCTCGTTCCCGTTCGCGCAGCGTGTCCGTTAGGACTCAGGGTACGGCCGTACTCAGGAGCGGAGAAGCACGATTCTTGCCCTTACAAGGATCTGTACCTCAGCAAGGTGAAATCTGCTGTAACAAGACTTAGTAAGCGCCTTTCTTACTTATGACAACGTTAATCGTTTTAAGTAAAATTTTCATATCTAACCACAGTGACCAATGCTCAATGTAAGCTATATCTAGTTTTACGCCATCTTCAAAGTTATCGATGTCGGAGCGACCAGAAACCTGCCATAATCCTGTAATACCAGGCAGAACCTCTTGTCGAATGAAATGGTTTGTTTTGAGCCTCTGTGCATCTCTAGTAGCGAGAGGGCGGGGACCAACTAAGCTCATGTCTCCAAGCAAGACATTAAATATTTGTGGCAATTCGTCTAAACTGTAACGACGCAGAAATTTGCCTATTTTTGTAACTCGGGGGTCGTCTTTGAGTTTAAAGAGAATACCATCCTTAATTTCATTTTTAGCTTCTAAGCTTGCTTGCAACTTCTCAGCATTTGTAACCATTGTCCGAAACTTCCAAATCTTAAAATTTTTACCATGCAAACCGTTTCGATTTTGCTTGAAAAATATTGGTCCTGGAGAATCTAATTTAATAAGTATAGCTATTGCTATATAAACAGGAGATAGTAGGGGTAATAATATCAGCGAACAACAAAGGTCGAAACACCGTTTTACCCAAAAATCACTACCTGCAATAATGGGTGCTGAAATTGTTATGCATGGAAATTCACCGAGCATCCACAGTTCTGATTTAGGATGATGAGCTTCACTTTTTGTTGAAAGTATTCGTAGAGTGATTCCAGCAGTATAAAAATTCCAGCAAATATAGAGACGATTCTTAATTGCACTCCAAGAAACAAAAACTTCTTCTATACCCTGGCTTTGTAAGTATTCAAAAGTTACCTCTCGATTAATTAAATCCAAACAGCTAGCATCGGCAATTCTATGTATTCTGAAACAATTTACTTTTTCGATTAAGCTTATGTGGCTTTTTTGATTCTCCTCGTCAGTAATTAGCAATACTGGATGGCGAATTGCTCCTTTACTCCGAAGTTGCTTAGTACCATTATCAAAGATAAAACGAGCTATACAGACGAAGGCTAGGGAAAATAACCAAGATAGTAGAAAAGTCGAGCGCGAAATATAGCTTTCTGGTTCGTAAATAAAAGCAATCAGCAAGAGTAAAACTTGTGAAAACGAAACTGCTTGAATCAGACCAAAATAGTTACGACGATATAAACCTGGTTTGTACAGTCCCTTAATTGCAATTACACCGATACCAACAGTTAAAATTAGCACTAGGAGAGAAGTTTTTTGCGTCCAAGGAGACTCCGATAAAGCTCCCCAAAATACTGCTAATTTCCACGCTAAGGTCAGTGCAATGATGTCTAGCAGTATCAGCGTTATTACTCGCAGCAGTTTTATTGCTAATCCTCTTTGTATTTGTGTACCTCTAGCTGACCTTAAGTCCGATTTAAAGCTAGCGACCGATGATATTCGTAAAACCATAAACTTTCTAGCCCTATGTTTACTTAAAATTGATTATAGACATCATTTAAATTCAAATTAATTCAGTGCTATTTTCCAAGATTTCAAATACTCCATTAAGTTGAGTAAGCTCAAAAATAATTTTAATTGCCGGTGAAATAGAGCAGAGACTAAAACGACATCCCACTAATTGAGCTAATTTTAATCCAGATATCAATACCATCAACCCAGAACTATCTATAAACTGTAATTTTTCTAAGTCTACTAGCAAAATATTACAATCTTTGTTTGCTAAAACTGTTGACAATTCCTGTTCAAACTCTGCTTTGTTTGCGGCATTTAGACAGCTTTTGAGTTGAATCACTCTAATCTCTGGTTTAACAAGTGTGTTTTTCATTTTTTTAAGAGAATCAACAAAAGTATTCTCATATCATGCCCATTTTAATAGTTATAATTAAACCTCACGCCTGTCGGCGCGTCGCCTTCCCGTAAGGGTAGCGCAAAGTTTTTATCATAACTAATTAAGCGAACTTGATATCAGCTAAAATTTTTAGAGACACCTTATTAATGGGATGACTCCATATTACTCGACTAAATTTTCAACATTGTGAAGCTTGGCAAATGCTCTTGCTATTACATCACTTAACTATTTAACGGCATAGTATCTGTGTATAAGACAATATATAGCCCTTCGCTTTGAACATTTTCGATTTTGGTCACACCTTTTGTGCAATTCAACCTCCCTTTTTGGTAAATACACCCATTAGTAACAAGAAGGTTACTTAGGCGAGAACTGAGATTAAAGAGACCATTGAAGTCTAAGGAAAATGCTTTGATAATTAACTATTTAGTTTTAGTTACATAAATTGTTAGCAGATAAGAGTTTGAAAACTCTCATTCATTGTATAAACACTGAGAGAATCTGCAACTTATGAGTCAAAGAGAACTATAGTTCTCTCATTCTAAACGTTCTTAGCTAATAATACAGCACAAGTATCTTTATTTGCAAGTAGTATTTTTTTATTTCACAGTATAAGTTTTGTATAATTTTTAGAAAACCTCTTAACCTGCTGTAATGTTGAATATAACTATACTTTTGAAGTAAGAAAAGTGAGGAAAGTAAGTGGGTTTTAGACTATTTAAATAGAATGTCAGTTTTTTATGATAATTGAGTTAATAATGGTAGGAAAAGTATGCAAAAATCTTATTGGTATTAATTTGAAAAACCATTAACATAATGTACATTTTGGTGTTAACTATAACAATAAGGTACATTTACTCAGTTTTCTAAATGAATCGTTATATTTATCAAGTTGGTGGTAGTTTAACAATAGACGCCCCTAGTTATATAGAGCGTCAAGCGGATGTGCAACTCTATGAAGCTCTTCATAGAGGTGAATTTTGCTACGTCCTCAACTCGCGGCAAATGGGTAAGTCTTCACTTCTAGTTAGAACTCGGTATCGTTTGCAGCAAGAAGGATTTCAATGCGTTGTAGTTGATATGACGAATATTGGCTGCGAAAATACCACTCCATTTAAATGGTATAAAGGGATAGTTGGTGAATTATGGTCGGGTTTTAATCTCTTAGAGAAAATCAATTTAAAAGTTTGGTGGCGTCAACACGAGGATATCTCTTTATTACAGAGATTGAGCCGATTTATTTCAGAAGTTTTACTGGTACAATTTCCTTCAGAAAGGCTATTCATATTTATTGATGAAGTAGATAGTATTAAAAGCCTCAATTTTTCTGTTGATGATTTTTTTGCTTTGATTCGGTTTTGCTATAACCAGCGTGCAATCAATCCAGAGTATAATCGAATTACTTTTGCAATTTTTGGGGTAGCAACACCAGCTGATTTAATTCAAGACAAACAACGTACTCCGTTTAATATTGGTACAGCAATAAAACTTCAAGGTTTTACCTTAGATGAGGTTCAGCCACTAGCTAAGGGATTAGAAATTCAGGGGGCTAATGCTCAAGTAATTCTTAATGAAATCTTAGCTTGGACAGGAGGGCAGCCTTTTTTAACGCAAAAACTTTGTCAGTTGGTAGTTAGTTCACGCCAAGATAAAGTCGGCGAGAGGCTAGCTCTTCCTTCTGGTACTGAAGCATTTTGGGTGGAAAGTATAGTTAGGTCATGTATTATCCACAAGTGGGAATCCCAGGATGAACCAGAGCATTTGCGAACAATTCGTGACCATATCCTTGCTAAGGAGCAAATTGCAGGACGAAACTTGGGGATATATCAGCAAATTTTAGCTCATCAAGATGTCTTACCCGATGAGAGTAGAGAACAAATTGAACTAATTCTTAGTGGTTTAGTTGTTAATCAACAGGGACGCCTAAAGGTTAAAAACCCAATTTATCAAGCGGTATTTAATACAGAGTGGGTTGCTCGTCATCTGGAAAATCTCCGCCCCTACGCACAGTGCTTCAAAGCTTGGATTTGCTCGAATGAAGAAGATGAATCTCAGCTTTTGCAGGGTATAGCATTGCAGCAGGCATTGGCTTGGTCGAAAAATAAAATGCTTAGTGATTTAGATTATCGTTTTTTAGCTGCCAGTCAGGAATTTGCCAAAAAACAAATTGAAAGTGATTTGGCAAGAGAAAGACGAGAAAGGCAAATTGAACAAGAAAAAGCCCTATTTGCTGTAAAATCCGCAAACCACGCACATCAAATCCTTGAAGACGCACGAAGAGTTGCTAAACGTAACGCCCAAAAATTACGTTTGGGCAAAGGTTTTACTGGCAGTATTGCTTTAGGAGTTACTGCTTTAGTTTTGCTTGTGCGATTCAGTGGACTTTTACAGGGGATGGAGTGGATGATGCTAGACTTCTTCTTTCAAATGCGTCCAAAAGCAGAAGTTGACCATCGTATCACCATTATTACAATAGACGATCCAGATATTAAAGCAGTTGGTCAGTATCCTTTATCAGATGAAATATTGGCTCAAGCAATCCAAACATTAAAAATTTATAAACCTAGAGCAATTGGGCTAGATTTGTATCGAGACTTACCTGTAGAACCAGGTCATCAGCAATTAGCGGAAATATTTAAAACAACTCCTAATTTAATTGGTATTGAAAAGGTGGTGGATAATCAGATTAGCTCACCGCCAATTTTAGCTCAATTAGAACAGGTAGGTATTGCTGACCAAGTACTGGATGGAGATGGTAAGTTGCGTCGTGCTTTACTTTCAGTTCGCCTCGCAAATGGTGAAATTCGTCTGAATTTGGGTTTAAAACTAGCGTTACGCTACCTAGAACCTTTTGGTATCACTCCCCATCCTCTTCCCAATAATCCCCATCAAATGCAACTGGGAAAGGCTTTACTTATTCCTTTAAAAGATTCGGATGGGGGTTATGTTCGTACTGATACTGGGGGCTTCCAAATTTTACTTAACTACCATGGAACCGAGGAACAATTTAAAACTTTCTCGTTGGTAAATTTATTAGCTAATAAGATACCACCAGAATTTGTGCGCGATCGCGTTGTTTTGATTGGCACAACAGCTGACAGTGTAAATGATTTGTTTCAATCTCCTTATAGTAGTCATTTGTTTGAATCACCGAAACAAATGGCAGGAGTGACAATTCATGCTAATATAACTAGCCAGATTTTGAGTGCTGCGTTGCACGGGCGTCCAATGCTCAAGGTTTGGCCTAAAAAAGTTGAGTGGCTTTGGATTTTGTTTTGGTCTGGGCTAGGGGCAGTGTTAATATCTCTAGTCAAGCCACTTAAAAGAGTGGTAATTTTCGTAGTTAGTACAGACATATGCTTAATCGTAATTACTTATGTTGCTTTTTTACAAGGCTGGTGGATTCCTTTAGTTCCTACTATGATTGGGCTAAAAATTACTGCTATTGCTCTGCCAATTATTAGTATTAAACAGTTAGAAAGAAAACAATTGAGTCATGTAGTAAAATTATTAGTGGATGTTAGCAGAGAACAGCCTGCTGCTGGGCAAATTGCAATAGAATATCTCAAACAAGCAGAAGGTTTAGAAAATCAAGCATTTATTGATCAGATAATTAATGATAATTACTTTAGCAATTAAGTACAAGGAGTTTATATTAATTTATAATGAGGTTGCCTATAATACCAATGAAAGTTGGGGGATCTAATTTGTTGTAGCTTCATATTTAATTGCTATAGTCAACAAGTATCAAACCTTGGGAATCTAACAAATCTCGCCAGATTTTAGTCAGGTTAACATCATTAGGATGCAAGAGTTTTGCTTGTATAATTGTTTTAATCATGTCATACCAATACCCTCTCGCACCGTACCATGCTGCTAGTTGAATATAGGTTTTTTGCTTCAGTTGATTTTCTAAATGTGTTGTTCGCACGACCCTTTGCACCCAACCACTAAGTATTGGGTCATCTGGTTGTAGAGTTTTTCCACAGATAATAGCTAACAACCATTGATAATTTTTACCCACTTCTAAGGGTTGTTTATGTTGGGGTAGAGTAAAATCAACAATTCCAGCGCTCTTCGTAATCGGTAAAAGTTGTCTTTCATAATACTGCCCAGTTTCGTCTTTGAACACTAACAAAACTTGTCGTGCCTTTGTTTTAGGCAAGTTAACAAAGATAGTTGGACGCTCCTGCAATGTCAATCCATAGTTGCTTTGTGGCATTAATGATTGAATTGTCTCTTCTTGTCGAGAGCATCTAAGTCCATTGCGTGTACCTGCACTAGAGGATTTTTTTGGTTTTCCTTGTCCTGGTGGGTTGAAATTTTCCTGAAAAATTATTCTTTCTAATATAGAAGTGTTTTCGGTTTTTAAAACTGACTTAGCTAAAGTTGGTAAACATAAGGTCAGCAAGAGCTTTGTCGATAAGCCAACAGTTAAAATTTGGAAGAAATAATTCATTTTCATAGTAAACAGGCTATTAGTAATTGGATTACAATCTATTTTTGAACAAAATTAAAATATTCAAAAGCGATGGTATGCAATGTTTGAATTCTTAACTCCATTAATAGGTTCACTAAGCTGAAAATAGAAATTGATTTAAGTAGAATTTAGAAGTCACATCATGTTCGGTTAATTACCCATTATAAAAGCCCTCACCCCGTCCTCCGGACACCCCTCTTCCAAGCTTGGGAGAGGGGAAGGGGGTGAGGGGTCTATATCGTAACCATTCAAGCGGGCATGATATCAAAAGTTAATACCATTCAGTTAGTGTTTTTATACCTTGCGCTTATCCCCTAACCCCCTTGTAATCGGAGTATTTACTCCTTTTTAAGAAGGGTTAGGGAGGATATACCTTACACTTAGCTGTATTAAGTTAGAAGTACACGAGTCAGGAGAAAAATATGTATATAGACAAACTACAAAGTATACTTACTAAACTTGCTAACTTCTATAACTAAGTTGAACTGAAAACTAAATTTAGTAAGATAAACCTGGAAAAAACTGACACCAAATACTATTATGTTGAGTTGTTCATAGAAATTACAACTAACTATCAGTAAATGGAGCCACTATTGCTACTAAGCTAGGAAATTATTCAACTAATATACAGAGATACTATTATTTACAACAATAGTAAACTTTGCTTAAATAAAG
>Ga0224723_1000955_pt1 | contig 18496 bp, 18 predicted proteins | sample Balambano_FR2_Me_FD_161647 | JGI IMG/M metagenome (GOLD analysis project Ga0224723, IMG submission 161647) | Freshwater sediment microbial communities from Lake Towuti, South Sulawesi, Indonesia - Balambano_FR2_MetaG | ecosystem: Environmental > Aquatic > Freshwater > Lake > Sediment | place...
AACCTTTTAGCTGCTGCATTTCAACTTCCGTCCAGACATAAGGCTGCGACCGCAGCAGCACCATCACCCCATTGTTGCGTCCTTGAAACCAGGTTTTGCTCAGCAGCGCTGCCCGAATTCCGCCACTTGGCGAGTCGGGATGGTGAGAGTCGGGTTGCATTTCACAGTCGGCAATTGCCAGCAAATCGCTTTTGCCCAGCTCAGACTCGATCGCCGGATGAGCCAGCACCCAGGCAAACGCTGAGGAAATGGCTGCCCTGCCCAAAGCCCAACCCACTGTCTGAAGCGGCGATCGGTCATTGCCCCAAAGCTTAATCAGGCAGGCATCGGGTTGAAATGTTTCTCCCAGGGCGCTAATCAGCTGCAGCAGGGCTGTTTGGGGAGTGTCGCTCTGGGCGATGAGCTGTGACAGATCCGACTCAGAATGCTGCATGGCAGGGGCGCGCGATGGAACAGTGACGGAGTACCAGAAAGCAGAAGGAACCTGAGAACCGACAGTGTGAATCGGTGCGCTTGCAGTGCCTTCAGGGGCGCTGCTGTTTGCACCAGCACAGATACGCTTCATAACTAACACCCAGAAAATTGTTGCTGATCATGCCACTGGTGAGTTAGCGCAGTCTAAACAACAGGCGCAGCAAAAGGCATTGCCCAGCATTGCGATCGGGGTTGGTGATATGCAGCAGTTCCGTCAGCGCTGGCGCGTCATGGGTGAGATGCCCTCGACCAACCGTAAGCAATGCTGGTTTTGCAGACACCTTCCCAGATACTTCTGTTTCTTGGTTTTCACGCCTCTGAGGCGGTCAATACTGCGGGAGCCACAGCGTAACAGCGTCACTGCCAAATTTAGAACTCCCTCTGCGCAGCCAGCACCAATATCACCAGCACAAGACTAACGGCTGCATTGCCAAATCAGTAACCGTAATCTCCCTACGATCGATCGCCAGATTGGCAAGTGATGATTGGTCGCCAGCCAGCCGATGCTTAAGCCGCGACCAGGATCATGGCGACGATCGCCAGCGCAATGCCAATGCTTTGGCGCAGACTCAGGGTTTCGTGCAATATCAGGACTGCCAGTCCTACGCTGAGCACCGGGTAGAGTGACGAGAGCGATGCCACCAGCGTGACCGGACCGCGAGAAGCGGCAGTCAGGAAACACAGCGCGCCGAGAAAGCCCAGCATTCCCGTGAGCATTGCCAGTATCATGCCTCTGGGCTGCACCTCAACCTGAAAGCCATTCAGCCACAGCACGATCGCTGCCAGCACAATGCCGCCTGCCACTTCGTAGACGATCGCGTGACTGGGCTGCAAATATCGTGTTGTTATTTTGGGAATGAAACCCCACAGTCCCCAAAAAAACATGGCTCCCAGCGTTGGTAGAATCCACTCTTTCATATCCACCTCACTCGCGCACCCTCGCAAGCCCCAAATGGGCAAGCCAGTCTAGCTTGCATCCTAACAGGATAAAGCGGCTGTGGGACTTCGCGAATGCCTACAGCCGCTCTTACATGCGAATCTAACTGTCGCGATCGATCGACTTTACGGGTGCGATCGACGCTGCCGCACGGTGCTGGCGCTGGCAAGCGCAAAGGTGAGGATTCCTGGCAGCAGAGCCGGTGTCGGAATTGCGGTTGCCTCGAAGTTCGTAATGGTCAAACTCGCTCTGCCGCCCTGGTTGTCAACGGTTTCAACCCGAAACGCAAACACATCATTTGCGGCAACCGGAATTGAGACCACTCCAGATTGTGTGCTGGCATTGGTATCAGTCAGTTGAAAGGGAATGCCGTTCAGCAAATAGAATGCCAAATCGTTAATCGAAGGGTCATCCTCGGTCTGATAGTTCCAGTTAAAAGCGAGAGAGCCATCGCTGGCGATCGGAATTGAGAAATCTGTGGTGCCCGTCAAACCGCTGCCATTGTCTCCGCCTAGCACCGTAATGGCATCGGGAACGGCGCTGGTATCTACAGATCCATCGGCGTTGCTGTTGGTCAGCGTCCAGTTGCTGGGCGTGTAGGCATCAATAAAGGCAGCGCTGGCAGCCGGAACAGCAGCGGTAAATGCCACAATGCCGCTCGATAGCGTCAGCGCCAAAACAGAAGAAAGTTTCATAAAGCTAGCCTTGAGAACGCAGTATGCCTAGATTTCTTGAATGAGAACTTGGTCGCGGGGAACTCGAAACGTTTTGAGCGTTTGCAACGTTGCTTCCTGACTTCTGACCGTGCTAACGGCTTTGAAAGTACACACGAGCGCATCTCGTCCCACTTCTATCAGGTTGTAGCCGTGAGTCGCAGAGTTAAAGTAGGTGATATGCGGGTTACTGACTCGCAGCACCTGAGTAATCACATCGACTGGCGGTAAAGGCGTGCCGCCGGGTCCCAGCGCACTAGACTCAGAGAAATTGGCAGAGGTGACAGAGCCAGCCACAAATTCGACGCCAACGGGCGGCTCAGTCAGGCTATTAAAATTGACCTTCTGGTAGCCAGAAATAAAGGTGTGGAGGTCGCCGGTAATCGTAACAAAGTTTTTGATGCCTGCGTCTCGCACCGCCCGAAAAATCTCAGCGCGTTCCGCCGGATAGCCGTCCCACTGGTCAAGCGTCACAAATAGATCGGGAACTGGGGTGCCGAGCAGTTGCGTCGCCAAAGCGGAAAGCACTTTTAACTGCATCGTCATCACTTCGTTGCCCCAGATTTTCCAGATCCGCGATGAACTTCGCAGCTTTGCCAGAAACCAGCGCTTCTGCCGACTGCCCAGCATGGTTCGCTGTGGGTCTGCCACTTGCGGACAGCCCGGTGTAATGTAGCGCTGGTTGGTATTCAATCCACAGGGTGGACCATCACGATAGAGCCGTTCATCGGTCATGATCAGCTCAAACAAATCGCCAAACACAAACGATCGATAAATCAGCAGTGACGACAGCGGGTCTCGATCGCTATAAAAGGTCACACCGGCTGCCGTGTGTTCTGCCCAAGCCTGGTTTGCCTGCTGCCGCAGCGCGGGTTGAGTCAGCGGCGGATTTTGGTCAGGCGTGTTGGTTTGATAGATATCGTTGGCGCACTCGTGGTCATCCCAAATCGTGATGAAGGCAAAATTCTCTCGCAGCTTCTGCATGTCTGGGTCAGCGTTGTAGGTCTGATACAGAAAGCGGTAGTCCTCTATCCCGGTTGCTGCGGGTGCGCCGCTGGGCAACACTAAGTTGCGAATTTGTCCGGTCTGGAATCTGGGGTCAGCCGAAGTTTCGTAGATGTAATCCCCCAGGTGAACAACGAAATCAATATTTTCATCTGCGAGATATCCCAACGCGTTGTAGAAGCCGTTGGTATAGTCCTGGCAGTTAATGTAACCAAACCGCACGCGATCGACTCTTGCATCGGGGCGCGGCAGCGTCTTAAAGCGACCGATCGGGCTAGAAGTATTGTTGAAAATGAATCGATAGTAATAGGTGGTGTAAGGATTCAGCACGGGCGTGCTGAGCTGCACTTTCACAGTGTAGTCGCGGTTTGCATCAGTGCGAGCGACTCCGCTGACAACGATGTTGTCAAAGGTTCGATCGCTGGCAACTTGAAACGCTACCTGAATGGCTCCACTGTCAGCAGCAACGCGCGTCCACAAAACAATGCCGCTCGGCTGCGGATCGCCAGAAGCAACGCTTTGCGGAAATAGAGGAACGGCAGCGTTAGCAGCCTCAATTTCAAATAATCGATTCTGCTCACTGTTCAGGAGGTTAGAAATCTCGTTGCCGACCCAAACAACGACACCTGTTGCCAGTGAGTACTTGAGAAAGTCTCGCCGTGTAAATTGGCTCATGTTTGATGCTCTTTTCGGTTCAGTTCGTCAGCGAAAGCGGGAACACGCAGTCTGTAAAAGAACATCTGGCTTTCGCCGGTGAAGCCTTTTAGGACATACTGTGAGTTACGAAGCATTAAATCATTCCGGTCGCCCAAAATCACGTATAGAAAATCACGTTGCCAGGTTTCTACAAAATGCTGAAGTTTTTGTAATTAAGAAGATTAACGTTTCCAAAAGAAGCGTTTCTCATCCCTGGACGTTCAGCCAGGTACTGGTATCGTTAATTCTCGATCGCAGTTCAAAACACCAGTAGACTGCTTGGGTTGGCACCAGAGACTGGCGTACTGACCTTCTGTTCCTGCGTATCCTGTAAATCGGCGACGTGAATTAAACATGATATGTTTGCTGATTTTGCGAGTCCGATTGAGTGCCCCGATCGCGCTATTGCTCGTCGGCTCAGCGTTTCCAGCAAATCAGGTCAACGCTTATCCTGATACGGATACGTCCCCGCTTTTGGATTTGTTTTGCTATGTCCAGTTTGCTGACCAGCGAATTGTTGATTTATCTAATCTATGTGGTGCGGCGACAGTTCCGGTCAGACGCGAAGTCGTTGTCACTGCCATTCGCGTTTCTGGCAACAATGTCGTTGGTGAAGTGAGAAACGACACGGGTCAAACGCTGCAACGTGTGATTGTCAACTACGAGTTTTTGGGTCAGCCACTTGGAGCAGACAGGTCTACAGATTTTGGGTTTGTAGAGCCAGAAAGGCTAGAACCCGGACAAACCGGAGTGTTTACCGGCGCTGCAAGTCGTCCTGGAGATGTAAGAGTCACGGCTGTGGAATGGTGGTAGGTTTGGATGCCCAGGAACAAGAATGGAGGCTGAGGGCTGAATGAAAACCTCTTCACCATCAGACAGCTTTAATTCGATTTCGCTGGAAAGCTATAGTGAGAAGCTATAGTATTTTTGCACTAAAGTAGTGTCCACAGATTAGAATGCCTAGCAGCGATCGGCGGGTAACACCATGACCTCAGCACCCATTTCTCTGGCTTCCGCTCATACAATTGGCACCGTCAAAGGACCGGGCGAGAACGGCAACCAATACGTTTTTATTACGGCAGATAACCGTCACGTCAAAATTGGGGAGTTTGTTTATTACGAAGTTCCAACCGAAGATCCGGCGGCGGCACCGCTGCAAATTCTGGGCAAAATCTCCGCACGCTGTTTGATCGACCACTTGCCCGATCGCATCTTTGCCGACACCGAAATTAGTCCAGAGGCGATTGTGGCGCTCGTGGGGTTTGCTCATCCCAATCCCGAAATCTATGAAGTGACCGTCGATGTCATCGGCTACTTCCATCGATCGCTGGGGTTTATGAATCCGCGCAAAACACCTGACCCTGGCGCAAAAGTTTATCTGGCAAGCGATGTCGGGTTGAGGCAGGTATTGAGCAAAAAGCAGCCCGGCGCGATCGGTTCTGCCCACATTGGCTCACTGCTGCTGCGAGATCTGGGTGCTGTGCCGATCGCCCTGGATGTTAAAGAGCTGGTCAGCACCCACATGGCAATTCTGGCAGGCACAGGTTCAGGCAAATCTTACACGGCTGGGGTGCTGGTCGAGGAGCTGCTGTCACCCCACAATCGAGCAGCCGTGCTAATTTTTGACCCACACGGCGAATATGGCACGCTGGCAGAAATGCGCGGGCACGCGGCGTTTGCCGACGCTGACGGCTATTCGCCCCAAGTCAAGGTTTTAACGCCAGAAGATGTCCGTATTCGCATTTCTTCGCTGGATTACTACGACATTTTGATGCTGCTGCCGGAAATGAGCGATCGTCAGCAGTCGATTCTCAGCAAAGCATACACCATTCTGAACCGGCACCGGCGAGGCGATTACCGTTGGGGGGTGTCAGACCTGATTGCCGCCGTTTATGAAGCAGACCGGACGCAAGACGACGAAGGCAACGAAAAAATCGGCTCTTCGGCTCCGGCGATCGAATGGAAGCTAGAGCGGCTGGCACGATCGCAGTATTTCCATGCCTTTGAGCACTTAGCGCCTAAAGATTTGTTTGAACCTGGACAGGTGACGGTGCTGCAAATGAATGAGATCAGTCAGGAAGAGCAGCAGGTGATTTGTGCTGCCGTGCTGCGGCAGGCAAACCTGGCGCGCATGAATACTCAGAAAGAGCTGATCACGCCTGAAGATGAAAGCTACCTGCCTTATCCAGTGTTTATTTTGATTGAAGAAGCCCATCGGTTTGCCCCGGCGCATGAACCCTCGCGCTGCAAAATGATTTTGCGAACGATCTTGAGTGAAGGACGCAAGTTTGGGCTGGGAGTTGGCTTGATCACGCAGCGTCCAGGCAAGCTCGATTCTGATGTGCTGTCTCAATGCATGAGCCAGTTCATCATGCGAATTGTCAATCCCGTAGACCAGGACAGCCTCAAATATGGCGTAGAAGCTGCCGGACGAGATTTGCTCAAAGAACTGCCCGCTTTGACGAAAGGACAGGTGATTATCTCTGGAGCCTGCGTCAATACGCCTGTGCTTTGTCAGGTGCGGCAGCGGCGAACGGTTCACGGTGGCGAAACGCTGGATGCGCCTGAGCTGTGGCAAAAATACTTTCAGTCGCATCAAGTGCGAGTGCGTGAAATCGAGCAGGCTCCGGTGGGCAGCCGATCGCGCTCCAAAACGTTTCGCGGTGTGAGCATTGAGTAATTGTGAGTGTCGTTACTGCGGGCTGGCTGCCGGACTGACTGCCGGACTGGCTACCGGACTGGGCGCTGCGGGCGATCGACTTTCTGCCCGCTGTAAAGCCGCCTGACTGTTTTGCCGGTAAACGGTGATGCGGTCTTGGGCGGTGCGATAACGTCCGTCGGTGTTTGGCACCTGACTCATCAGCTCAGAAGCCCGCTGCCAGCGAGTGGCTAAATCCAACCAGTCTGCGGCAGACTGGGCAACCTGACCGTCTTGGGCTGCCTGTTCGGCGATTCTAACTGCCTGCACAAACGGGTCTTGTCCGGCGGCGCTACTGCCAGTCGGTGAAGCAACCGCTGCCGGAGTCGCTGCCGGAGTCGCTGCCGGAGTTGTCGCAGCAGGCGCGTCGGAACGGACAGCCTCTGAGGTGTTGGGAGGAACGGTTTGAATCAAATTTCCAGCCAGGTCTGGGTTGGCTTCCAGCCATTCATACACCACCCAGCCCAGCAGCAGCAGCAGCACGCTCAAACTCACGCCGCCGATGATGCCTCGCCAGAACTGCCGTTTTGCTTGAGTGCTGCGATGAGAAGCCTGGGGCAACGCAGCTTTTGCCGTTTTTTCAGTTTTGAAATCCTGGACAAATCGGGTCAGAAAATTGGGTCGTTTCAGCGTTATTTCCTGTGACCAAAGCAACTGATTTGCAGGGTCACGGTGAATTTCTTCGAGCCAAAGCAACTGCTGCTCACGCACGATGCGGCTGTTAATATTAACCCGACGAATATTGCGCGGGCTGATTGATTCAAGGATTTGCCGAACGCGATCGACCAGGGTTGTTTGCTCAAGCTGTGCGGGTGTACTCGCTTCACACAAAAGCTGCAAAACGCCATCGGCAAACATGGCTCTGGTTCTAACACCCGCATCTGCCAATTTCTCATTGAGTATTTGAATAATCGCCGCAACGCTGCCCTGTCTGGCTTGTCTGGCGATGTCATCCATTGGATCTACCATCGTCGTCATGGCAAGTACTTGATAGTTAACCCCGATCGATCGAATTCATGATTCAGGTATCTTACCTGTTTAAAGGTACAGCAACACTCTAACAGCAACAATTATGATGGACGTTATTGATGTCAGACGGTTGCTGGCTCATCGCGAACGTCAAACAGCGAACAGCAAATCAAATTCACGAATGATATCCCGGTGCCAGATGGCGACAATCATTAAAGCGGCGAATTTGCCAGAGGTCTGTGTTAAAGCGGTTTTGATCAGTTCTCTGCCAGCGCGATCGATCGACCCAAAACTCAAACAGCGCGGTGTTGCGGGCGTGAATTCGCCAGGACCGATCGCAGCCCAACAGTTCGGCGATCAAGTGCTGCAAGATCCAGCTATGGGTGATAATCCAAATCTGCTGTCCATTGGTATGCTGCTCAAGCAGCCCGTCGATAAAATGATGGGCACGCGCCCGCGCTGCTTTCAACGACTCAGCGCCGGGAATCTGAATCCAATCCGGTGAGGCTTCTAGCGTTCTACAGAAATCTGGATAGCGGAGCTTGGCTTCTGCCCAGGTCAACCCTTGAAAAATGCCATTTTGAAATTCTTGCAGCTCGGTGGCATATTTCACCGGCACCTCTGGATGCTCGATCTGAGTTGCCAGCACTTCCAGTGGCGCATCTAGCTCATCACCGACGACATCATCGTCAACCAGATCGCTGACCGCAGAAGGTAGCGGCTTAGCGAGCACATGCGCCAACAGAATTTCTGTAGTTTGGGCAGCGCGTTTGAGCGGGCTGCTGTAAACACAAGACGGCTGCCACGACTCAGCCAGCAGCCGCCTTGCCAACCGTTCTGCCTGCCCTCTGCCTTCTGGCGACAGTTCAAAATCGCCGTGCCCCTGCATTCGCCGCTGCTGATTGCCAGTGGACTGAGCGTGGCGAATAAACAGCAGCTTCAGCGGCTCCATGGATCCATCCTGAAAATGAGAGCGCGGCGATCGTATTCATTCTTTTTACCACAGGACGCGCCGCAGGGATTGACAGGACAACTAAGCTGTGCACGAGTCTATTTTGAACCTTGACTGGAAGACTTGAACGGCGTTTTCTTTTTCTTCTTTGCCTTTTCTTTTTCGTAGTCGAGTTCTTTGAGCTTTTTGAGAATCCGATCGAAGTATTCCTGCAAATACGCCTCTAGCGTTGTCGTGTCTTTTGGATTAAAGCCAAACACCGTATAGGTTTCATCCATGTTGGTGGTCAGCGGTTTGCCGGTCGCCACAACTTCTGTAAACGCCAGACGATCGGAGAGATTCCAGCCCCATTGAAAAAACCGTGCTGCCCGTCGCACCGTTCTCAGCAGACCGATCGGCATTCGCGTCACTTTTGCTTCCTGCCCCGACAGACGTTCACACAGCCGAATGATTTCGTAGGCTCCCCAGGCTCTCGAGCCGACAACCGGAAAGGCGCGTCGCTCAGTTTCAGGAACGCTGAGGGCGCGAATGGCAAATTTTGCAATGTCTTGTGTATCCATGTAGGCGATCGGCGAGGTTTCACCCATCACCCACACCGCCTGTTTCTCCAAAATCGGCAGTGCATATTGCCCAATCAAACCTTGCAAAAAACCGCAGGGTCGCAGAATGGTGTAGTTTAAGCCAGACTCAGCGAGAAATACCTCAGTGCAGCGCTTGATCTCCATCAGCGGCACGTCTGGATGTTTCTCAGCATCCAAAATTGAAAAGAAAATGTAGCGATCGACTCCTGCCGCTTTTGCTGCCTGAATCAGCGCTACTTTTCCCTCCCAATCGACCTGCTTGATGCTGAGAGAATCGGTTGGTCGCGTTGTGGCAGCATCAATCACGGCTGTGACACCGGCAAACGCAGCGGGCAGAGTTTCTGGTTGGCAGAGGTCGCCGCGCACCAGCTCTGCACCCCATTCTTTTAAGAAAGCTGCTTTTTTGAGACTCCGTACCAGACAGCGCACCTCGTATCCCTCATCCAGGGCGCGACGAGTCACTTGCCTTCCTAAGGTGCCTGTCGCACCTACAACTAATAAGCTCATGAGGGATGTTAAAAAAAACGTTAACTTTTTATAAGATTATCAGAATGCTTAGGGCGCGTCATCTACTAGCGGTTAAACCCTTGGGGCAGCAGCCTGACCGCGCCCGCCCAACAAACAGGCGAGGGGCTGTTGTTTTTCCATCGTCAGGAGTCTGGCTGCAATGGATGACAGCCCCTTAGGGATGCAAAACTGCTAGCCAGCGGTTCGGCTGTAATTCGTCTCATCGATTCTTGCACTCAGCAACAGAGCGCTAAGTTTTGTTAAGCCGATCGCAGCCAATGTCAAAATTACAGTAACCTCAGGTTTTTCCTCGGTCGCCCGCGCGTTTTTCTTCGGTCATCAGCGCAGAATTGCTAGGCTGAAGGCAAGACGCTGACATAGCACCGTAGCTGGTCTGCGCTGATTGATTCACTCTATTTCTGCTGTTGCCATTATGCCTGGTTCTAATCTTCCTGCTTACACGCCCGACCCCACCCCTGCCCGGGTAGACAGTGACCTCAACTGCGACGTGCAGCATCCGGTAGACCTGAGCAACGTGCGCCAACTGCACCGGGATATTTTAGCGATCGAAAAAGCCCAGCGGATGGCAGAATTTTTTGGGCTGCTGGGAGATGCCAACCGCCTGCGAATTCTGTCTGCCCTGGCAGTCCAAGAACTGTGTGTTTGTGACCTGGCAGCGGTCGTCAAAATGACCGAATCTGCGGTTTCTCACCAGCTCAGGGCGCTGCGGGCAATGCGGCTCGTCAGCTATCGCAAGCAGGGGCGCAACGTCTTCTATTACCTCAAAGACAGCCATGTTCTCAACCTGTATCGAGAAGTGGCAGAACATTTAGACGAAGCAGAAGATTAGCGGTGCACCGATCGGCTTTAGCGCCCCGATCGCCCAAAAATCCCAATAGAAAATTGGCGATTGCTGCACTGGCTTTCCCAGCCGGTTCTATTCTTCGCTACCCTGAATTCGTAGCAGTAAAAATCCTAAACCCATGCCAACCAGGATCAGGGTAAAGGAAATAATCGCTGCGTTCAACAGTTCACCGTTCATGAAGGTCTCCTTTCAAAGTCTGTTAAATCAAGCGCGTTCAGCTTACTAGCGTGAAACACGCTGTCGTCAGTACCGCCAAACGTGTTAAACCCGCACCCCATATTTTAGGGCAGTTTTGTCGCTGATCTGGAACCATTCGTTTTGAACGCTCGCTTCCTCGGTAATCCTCGAAGGTCAAGATGAAATCAATGACTGCTGCGCGTGTGCCGCGTCCTCGTCTGGCAATTGCTCTCGGCGACCCGGCTGGCATCGGCGCTGAAGTGGTGCTCAAAGCGCTGGCAGACCCAGCGACGCTGGACTACGATTTCACGCTGGTGGGCAGTCATACCCTGCTGAGGCAGACCTACGATCGCCTGAAAGTCGTGGATCAGCCAGTTGTCGATCCAGCGCAACTGCCGATTCTGGACGTACCGCTGACCGCCGAGATCGAGCAGCAGATTGCCTGGGGCGTGGGTAATGCTGCCAGCGGGGAAGCGAGCTTTCGCTATTTGACCACGGCGATCGAACACACGCAGTCTGGCGCATTCGATGGAATTGTCACCGCTCCGATTGCCAAATCTGCCTGGAAAGCGGCAGGACATCACTATCCTGGGCAAACCGAACTGCTGGCAGAACGCGCAGGCGTGCAGCGGTTTGGCATGATGTTTGTCGCTCGATCGCCCCACACCGGCTGGACGCTCCGCACGCTGCTGGCAACGACTCACATTCCGCTGCGCCAGGTTGCCGACACGCTGACTCCAAACCTGCTCACGCTAAAGCTAGAGCTGCTGATCGCAGGCTTACAGCAGGATTTCGGCATCGCAGCGCCTCGCATTGCCATTGCGGGCTTGAATCCGCACAGCGGTGAGCAGGGGCAATTGGGACACGAGGAGCAAGACTGGCAGCAGGGATGGATGCAGCAGATGCGCGATCGTCACCCGCAAATGCAGCTCGAAGGCTTTATTCCACCCGATACGCTCTGGGTGCACCCTGGACAAGCCTGGTTTGGGGTGCACCCCAGCCCTGATGCTCACGATGCGTACTTGGCGCTGTATCACGATCAGGGATTAATTCCAGTGAAACTCATGGCGTTCGATCGCGCTGTCAACACCACGATCGGGCTGCCCTTTGTTCGCACGTCTCCAGACCACGGCACGGCTTTTGATATCGCTGGACGTGGCATCGCTGACGCAAGCAGCATGAAGGCAGCGCTGCAACTGGCAGCAGAAGTGGTACAACAGCGGGCAAAACGATGTAGGGAACCTTAATCCAGGCTTTGCGGCTAACCACTGGTTCCACCCCTTCACGAGCTACACAACTCGTTTTAGCAGATTGACATCTGTCAAAAGGTAGAAATGCAAATCGAAATGGGTGGGAGCTGCTGACCCTCAGCGGGTGAATGCCTGTACCAGCGGAAATTTTATGTTTTGTATTGGAGAGAACTTGTCATGGAACAGTGATTTTTGTTACATTTCTTAATATAATTCGGATGAAGTTGGCGTGAGAATAGAGACATTCAGTATACCTGAATACAAATCACATCTCGACCGAGACTGTATCGGTGTTCTGGAATGTTTCTGCCTCAGCCATTAAGAAGATGTTGATTTGATAGTTCAAAGCCCGGAAGACGAAAGGTGAATCATGATTCAATCCATCCAATACTCCATGGACTTTATTCAGGACGAAGCTCGTCAGCTCGTGCAGAAGGGCATTGTCAGCCGCCAGCAGCCGATCTATGTGCTGTGCCAGTATATTCCCGCCCGTGAATGGGCGCATGTGGAATGTGAGCTAGAGAAAAGCAGCTTTTTGCTAAGAGACCGGATTGGCGATCTCTTAGGACGCGAAGATTGGGAGAACGATTAAGTCAATCAGCAGGTTTAGTGGGGGCTGAGTGCGGAACAGCAGATTTTTACGACGAGGACGAATCTTGCTCTCGCAGCCGCTCTAACTCAGCCCGAATGGCTGCTATCTGTGCGGTCAACTCTTGCAAATCGAGCTGCACATCAGGAGGCGCAGCAGGCTGAGCTGTCGTCGCTGTTCCCTGGGATGCAGTAGTCTGGGTTTGCTGGCTCAGAAGGGTATCGACAAAGTTGCGCGCCTCTTGCTCTGTCATTTCGCCCTTCGCTGCCCATTCTTCTGCCAGTTCGCTAAGTTCGACCCTGAGCTTAGCGAGGTTTTCGTTGCGCCGCTGCGGGTCTTGCAAAATTTCAATGAGTGAAGCCGTTGCGCCGAGAGTGACGCGAAAGCCTTTCTGGAGGAGTTGCACAAGGGTATCAGAATTCATAAATCAAGTTCAACGAAATACAACGAAGTCTAGCAAACGCCACACGCAAGACGCAAATTCTGAATTGCCAGACGACCGCAGTCCTGGTGTTATGCCGATCGCCCGTGCAGATTGTCATCCAGACAATCGTTGCCTCAGCGTTAATCAAACTGCTCTAAGTACTGGTTTACGTCTTCGATCAGCCGTGTCAGCTCGGCTTCGGTGGTTAGGCGAATGCGATCGTCTCGCAGCGTAATCAGCACTTTTGCCGCAAACGGACTCGCCCAAATGTTGGGGTTGCAAAAGATTTCTAAAAACACTTCTCCGGTGTACTGGTATTCCATCGGCTGCTGAGGCACAGGTCTACCGCCCACACCTTTGGTAGCCACTGCCTTGAGTCGTTCCATCAAATCTGCGATCGTCGTTTGCAGTTCGCGAGCAGACTGGGGCGTAAAGTGAAACGCAACAGAGCCTTCAACAAGATTTAGTTTGAGTTGAGACGGCGACATGGACAAAGTTACGGTGAATTAAAGATGAACGTGAATGTTCCTGCGGGTCGCCACACTGAAACCTGCCAGGACAGCGAGGCGATTAGCCAACAGCTCATTGCTAGCAGTCAACCGCATTTTCACAATGACCACTTGCTTATTCTCGATCGTACCGCTAGGAGAACCCTGTAAACCGAAAGTCTTACGATCACGGGTGCTACCAATGTCGTCTTGCCCGATCTTCTGCCTGAGTCAAAGGGTTGGGGATTCGTGCCAAAATTTTGAAACGAGCGGTGATCCGATGCGATCGGTCTCAGCTTATTTGTCTCGTCAATCTGTTTAAGCGCAAGCCGTGGTTCAAAATTATCGCACTCAAGTGCGTCAAGTGCTGGTTACGACGCTGCTGCTCAACCTGCTCGTTCTGGTCATTAAGGCAGGCGTGGGCTGGTGGACAGGTTCACTGAGCCTGCTGGCAGACGCGCTCCACAGCGTCACAGACAGTGCCAGCAACGTGCTGGGATTGATCGCCAGCCAGTTTTCTTCACCCGAACCCGATCGCGACCATCCCTACGGACACCAGAAGTTTGAAGCGGTGGGTGCTCTGGGAATTTCGGCGTTTCTCGGCATTGCTTGCTTTGAAATTTTCAAGGGAGCGGGCGAACGCTTACTGTCAGGGGAACAAGAGGTAGAGCTGTCTGCGGCTGCGCTTTGGCTGGTGATTCTGGTGCTGGGAGTCAATATTTTTGTGGCGTTCTATGAGCGGCATATCGGTCGGCGCATTGGCAGCAACATCCTGCTTGCCGATGCTCACCACACCATGAGCGATATCTGGATCACGATTACCGTGTTGATCAGTCTCGTCGGTGTTTGGATCGGCTATCAGTGGTTGGATGTGCTGCTGGCGCTACCTGTGGGGCTACTCGTGTTTCGCAGTGGCTGGATGGTCTTGCAGGCAAACTTACCCTGGCTGGTAGATGAAATGGCGATCGCCCCTGAAGCGATTCATGCCGTGGTGATGCAGGTGCCAGGGGTGCTCAACTGTCACGATATTGCCTCTAGAGGCTTGCTGGGTCGGCAAGTGTTCATTGAGATGCATCTGATTGTGGAGGCAACAGACGTAGAAACCGCGCATCGCATTACAGAGGCAGTCGAAGCTCGATTAGAAGAGCGCTACAGTCCAGTGCGGATTAACATTCACGTTGAGCCGCCTACGTACCAGTCCAACCAGATCAGCTATGAGTCGCACTCTAAATCGAAGCCTCAACCGTAGCAGCAGGTTTATTCAGCGATCGAGACAAGCGCTACTCTCACTCCACTGCCCATCCCAATCGCGTCGGCTGCTGGTAAACGCGCTTCAACGTATTGACATCTCTGTGTGAAATGGCAGGAGGAGTGCGAACCTGTGAGAAGTAGAGCGCGTCTGTCGCTAGCGGACTGTGTCCCCAAATGCCGATCGCGTGTCCCAGTTCGTGGCGGGCGGCTGCCTGAATGTAATCGTCTGTTTGACTGGGACGCAGCCAGATTTCGCAGCGGTGAGAGAGAATTGCTGCGGCGCGGTTTAAACCCTGATGAACATAAAATTCACAGCGAGTCTCAGCCGATCGAGCGCGTTGCAGCCGATCTCCCCATCCCCGCAGGGGCGGCGATCGTCGCCAAATGCGAATATCGGCGGCAGCAGGGACATCTACAAGTTCTAACGGTAGGTGTTGGCTCCACTCCTGCGCTGCCCGATTGACGGCAGATGTCCAGTCTGCGGAGCGATCGTTGGCTGTGGGATGCGGGGGTTCCACAAACACCCTGACCGGAAACTCAGACCAGATTAAATAGCCAACGGCGCTGGGGCTGACTTGCTCAAAATAGTCGTCTTGACTGTCTGGCTGCCATGCTGCCAGCGTCGACGGCAAAGAATGCACCTGAAGGGCGGGCAGCGCTTCTGGCAATTGCTCTGCTTGAGCCAGCGTCTGGGTGTCCGACTGCCACAGCCAGACAGCCAGGAGTGCGGCGATCGTGATCGTCAAAAATTTCCGCACAAACGAACGCTAGAGTTAATCAGGTTTGTCGGCAGCGATGCACCAGAATTCAGGTCGTGTAGAAGTCTATGTCGTCAGCCAGCCTGCACTCAGAATCACGGTCAACCCCATAAACAAAACCGTGAGCGTCCAGGTGACGCGATTTAGCGTTGTCTCAGCGCTTTTCGTACTGGTAAAAAGCTGAGCCTGCCCGCCTAATCCGCCCAAGCCGTCGCCTTTGGGGCTATGCAGCAGCACCAGCACAATCAGTCCGACAGCGGAAATTGCCCAGAGAATTTGCACAATGCTGGTTATTGTCATAAAACGGGTCGGGGTAAGTCAGGGTCAGTAAGGCGGCGGGATGCTGCCAGGATTTCTAGTTGACTGACAGCATAAAGCTATTCTACAGCGAGACCCGAACGGGTGTGCGGTTAGCGCGGACATCAAAGCTGACCGGCTCAATGATCGATCGCCCCGTCATCTCTGGCGGCTGGGGCAGTCTCAGAATTTCCAGGATCGTGGGAGCAATGTCGGCGAGCCGTCCGTCCGATCGCAGCGCCACATCTGTGCCGTGCCCCGGAATCTTGCGTCCTTCCCCTTCAACTAGAATGAACGGCACTGGATTCGTGGTGTGTGCAGTCCAGGGATTGCCCTGCTCATCCCACATAACTTCGGCGTTGCCGTGGTCAGCGGTAATCAAAGTTGTGCCTCCGGCTTTGATGATGCTGTCGAGCAGCCGACCCAGATTGCGATCGACGGTTTCCAGCGCCTGTACGGTTGCCTCCATTTGTCCTGTGTGACCCACCATATCTGGGTTCGCATAGTTGATCACAATCAGGGAATAGATGCGCTTCTTAACCGCAGCAATCGCAATGTCAGTGACCTGATCAGCAGACATGCTGGGAGCGCGATCGTAAGTCGCCACCATCGGACTTTTCACCAATTCCCGGTCTTCGCCCGCAAAGGGTTCCTCAATGCCGCCGTTGAAAAAGTAAGTGACATGGGCATACTTTTCGGTTTCGGCGGTGCGAAACTGCCGTAACCCGTGTTGAGCAATCACCTGCCCCAAAATGTTATTGAGGTTCTGCGGCTCAAAGGCAATCAGCACGGGCAGGTTAGGGTCATATTGCGTGAACGTCGCAAACGCCAGCGGCTGAATGAACTGACGCTCAAAGCCGTCAAAGTTGGGGTCTACAAACGCCTGAGTAAGCTGACGGGCGCGATCGGGACGAAAGTTAAAAAAGATGACACCATCTCCGGAAGCAACTGCGCCCGGAGCGATGCGAGTCGGCTCTACAAACTCATCGGTAATCCCCTGTTCATAAGACGCTTTCAGCACTTCCAGCACCGATCGCCCTTGTCCTTCGCCGTCCTGGGTCATCAGGTCGTAAACGCGCTGAGTGCGATCCCAGCGGTGGTCACGATCCATGCTGTAGTAGCGACCGCTGAGCGTCACAATGCGCCCGACTCCCTGCTGGTCAATATAGCTTTGCAGTTGCTGGAGCGCGGCTAGTCCGTCAGTCGGTCGGGTGTCGCGTCCATCGGTGATGGCATGAACGCAGACATCGGCGATCGACTGCGCTTTCGCCAGATCCAGCAGCCCCAACAGATGGCTCAGGTGCGAGTGAACGCCGCCTTCAGAACAGAGTCCGACGAGATGCAGCTTACCGCCGCTCAGCCGCACTTTTTCACACACCTGCACGAGCGCTGAATTGTTCAGCAATGTCTTGTCTTCAACAGCATCTGAGATGCGGACTAATTCTTGCGGCACCACCCGACCCGCGCCGATGTTCAGGTGTCCAACCTCAGAGTTGCCCATTTGTCCATCGGGCAAACCCACATCTCGACCAGAAGTGCGAATCAGCGTTCTGGGATAAGCTGCCCAGAGGCTATCCATCACTGGGGTGTTGGCAGCAGCGACAGCGTTACCGTTTGCATCTTCGCGATAACCCCAACCGTCCAAAATGACCAGAACCACAGGAGAAACCAGCGGTTGTGCCATGCAGATAGCCCTTCTGTTGAATAATTTCTCAGCAATGATATCATTGAGCTTCGGTCAAACCGCACCGGTGGCGCAAAATGCTTTCGCGAGCGAGGTCTGGAGGCTAAGCCTTTTTGGCTTTCTCCTTTTGCTTTTGCTTTTCCCGTTTTGCGGCTGCTTTGGTAGCCTTCTCGGCAGCGATCGATTCTAATCGCGCCTTTTCTTTTTCTTCTGCAATCTTGTCCAGGTAGTAGTGATAGTCACCTCGGTAGAGCCTCAGTTCCCCATCGCGAATTTCCACAATTTTGTTAGCAACTTGAGAGATGAAGTAGCGATCGTGGGAGACAACAATCACGGTTCCATCGTAGTTGCGAATCGCTTCCTCTAGCATTTCCTTGGCGGGAATGTCGAGGTGGTTGGTCGGCTCATCGAGAATCAGCAGGTTTGCCGGACGCAACAGCATCTTTGCTAGCGCCAGCCGCGCTTTTTCTCCACCGCTGAGCGCTGCAACGGGTTTGAGGACAGTGTCACTGCTAAAGAGAAATCGCCCCAGCAGCGTGCGGACTTCTTCGTTTTTCCAGTCAGGGACCTCGTCATGGATAGTATCCATGACTGTCTTAGTCAAGTCTAGTGCTTCTGCCTGGTTCTGTTCAAAATAGCCAGGGATGATGTTATGATCCCCTAACTTTAGGATTCCGTCGGTGGGCTGCTCCATGCCCATCATCAGGTGTAGCAGGGTCGATTTGCCAGAGCCATTCGGACCGAGGAAGGCAACTCGATCGCCGCGCTCAATCAGCAGCTCAGCTCCTAAAAACAGGATTTTGTCGCCGTAGGTGTGCACCAGATCCTGAATGATCACAACCTCGCGACCGCTGCGCGGGGCGGGCGGAAAGCGAAAGTGCAGCGTTTTCACATCCCCTGTGGGAGCCTCGATCCGCTCAACTTTTTCGAGCTGTTTCTCGCGGCTTTTTGCCTGAGTGCTGCGAGTGGCACTGGCGCGAAAGCGATCGACAAACGCCTGCTGTTTCTCTAGCTCTTTTTGCTGTCGCTCGAAAGCGCTAAGCTGCGCCATCTGCGCTTCTTCTTTTTGCTGCAAATAAGCCGTGTAGTTGCCCAGATAAGTCGTAGACACGCCTCGTTCTGTTTCTACAATCTGAGTGCAGAGTCGATCGAGAAACTCTCGGTCATGAGACACACTTACC